>LSQX01352788.1_pt1 | contig 82830 bp, 73 predicted proteins | sample 654561 | NCBI WGS metagenome assembly LSQX01 (sample SAMN04489861, study PRJNA283612) | anaerobic digester metagenome | isolation source: 4 biogas reactors fed with cattle manure at either 37C or 55C with and... | place: Denmark: Kongens Lyngby | collected 2014 | reverse complement strand
TTGCCCATCCCCCGCTTGCCCAGCAAACGCCCAGCAACCGAGATGGTCTTGCCTTCAAACCGCTCAAAGTCTTCTATCACTTCAGCGGCATGGTTTGACACGTCACACGTTGTGAGTAGGTAGGGACTTTGCCCGTCGGCCTCAAGTTTTCTTAACTTGTCAAGACGGAACTGCATCTGTTCAGGTAGTGAATCAACACGTTCGGAATTTATACCTTCTTGTGTCATTCATCCAACTCCTTAGGCCTCGAGATTTTGGCGATCGAATAAGTCAGAAGTCCTTTGGGTGTCCTTACGTCGACAATATCGCCTTTGCGGCGACCCAGAATGGCCTGCCCGACAGGAGATTCGCTTGAAAGCTTGCCTTCGAAGATATCCTCTTCTTTTGCGGAGACGATCATGTATTCCTGTTCGGTTCCCGTTTGCTCGTGACGCAGTAGCACCTTGCCCCCAAGCGAGACGCGTGTGCGACTGATGTCTTTCTCGTCAATCACTTTCGCGTTATTCAGAATCTCTTCAATTTCCGCCATACGGAGATCATTGTCCGCAAACGCTATCTTGGCGTCATCAAATTCGGAATTCTCAGAAATGTCTCCGTGTGCGCGCGCTTCTTTCAAGCGTTCGGCGATCTCCGCCGCGACACGTGTCTTGCGATCTTCAAGTTCTTCCTGATATTTACGGATTCTCCCCAATGTCATCTCATAGACTTTTTCGGCCATTTTTTGATTTCCCCTTTATTTATATTCATTATGTCTGTTCCACGCAATTTCTATTAAAGTTTCATATACGTGAACAGATCTCCTTTTAACGCAATCATTATACAGACTTGACACACTATGTGCCGGTAAGATCAACTTCCGACATCACTCTCCTTGTGAATGACGTCGTGGGCACCACCCTCGACGATACTAGTCGGAGAAACAACCACGAAACGCGCCTTCTGCTGTAGCTCTGTGAGGTTGATCGCTCCGCAGGCACACATAGTCGACTTGACTTTGGCAAGCGTGACATCCACGTTGTCAGACAACTTGCCGGCGTATGGCACATAGGAATCGACACCTTCCTCAAAATGCATCCCGTCACTTCCACCGTCGTCGTAGCGTTGCCAGTTGCGGGCGCGATTGGATCCCTCTCCCCAATACTCTTTGACGTAACTGCCATTGAACAACAGCCGGCGCGTCGGACTCTCGTCGAAGCGAGCGAAATACCTGCCAAGCATTAGAAAATCTGCGCCCATTGCCAGGGCAAGGGCCATGTGATAATCGTGCACAATGCCGCCGTCTGAGCAGATTGGAATATAAATTCCCGTCTCCTTATACCAGCGCTCCCGTGCTTGCGCAATATCCAGCAAGGCTGATGCCTGTCCCCGGCCTATCCCTTTCTGCTCGCGAGTGATGCAGATCGATCCGCCGCCAATACCCACCTTTATGAACGACGCTCCCGCCTCTGCCAGGAATCGGAAACCATCTTCATCGACAACATTTCCTGCACCCAGCGGCAGATCGGGACCATAATTATCGCGGATAAAGCGGATGGCATCTCTTTGCCAATCTGTGAATCCGTCCGAGGAATCAATGCATAGCACATCACATCCGGCGTCAAGCAGGGCTGGAACACGCTCACGATAATCTCGCGTATTAATACCCCCGCCAACTAGAAGACGTTTATGCGAATCAAGCATCTCTTTTGGATTTTCTTTGTGTTCGTCGTAATCCTTGCGAAATACGAGGGCAATGAGTTTGCCCTCTTCATCAAGGATGGGCAACTGATTCAATTTGTGATCCCAAATGATGTCATTGGCTTCAGTCAAACTGATGCCTTCTCGTCCGTAAACGATATCTTTTAAAGGCGTCATAAAATCCCGGATCGGTGTATCGGGATCTCGCCGGGAAACACGGTAGTCTCGACTCGTTACAATTCCAACGAGTTTACCGCCTGACGTGCCATCTTCGGTTATGGGGACGGTCGAATGTCCGGTCTTGCGTTTAAGCCTGATAATATCTTTCAATTGATCGTCTGGACGTAGGTTGCTGTCACTTGTGACAAATCCCGCTTTAAATTTCTTTGCGCGCTGCACCATCGCGCATTGATTGTCGATGGATTGCGAGCCGTAGATAAATGCTAGACCTCCCTCGCGTGCAAGAGCGATCGCCATGCGGTCGTCTGATACAGACTGCATGATGGCTGAGACAAGCGGTATGCTGAGCGTAATCGGACAATCCTCTTGATCCTTTTTGTAGCGCACTAGTGGCGTCTTAAGCGACACGCGGTCAGGTGTGCAATCTAGCGTTGTCCGATTGGGGGCAAGCAAGAACTCACTGAACGTGCGAGATAGTTCAGGGATTATGTGTGCCATTATTCGTCTCTCCTCTTATGTTCGATCGCTTTACCTAAGAACGCGAGAAATAGCGGATGCGCTCGTGTCGGGCGCGACTTAAATTCCGGATGAGCAATTGTCCCGATAAAGAACGGGTGGTCGGGCCACTCAACGGCTTCGACAAGTCGTCCATCCGGAGACATTCCGGAGAAACGAAGTCCCGTTGCTGCCAGAGCTCCCGAATAAGCGGGGTTGAATTCCCAGCGATGATGATGGCGTTCTGACGCTTCCAAAGATCCATATATATCCGCCAACAATGAACCTTCTTCGAGCACCATCGGGTAGGCACCGCGCCGCATAGGCCGCTCACAGAACGGAATACACTCTACATTCTGTTTCATCGCCTGTGTCAAATTCGCGTAATAGAAAATATCTTGAAAGTCACTGCCCGCCTCATTGGAGTGAGCGCGATCGATTCCCGCCACATGGCGGGCAATATCGACTACGGCCATCTGCATGCCAAGTCCGATGCCAAAGAACGGTATGCTGCGCTCTCTCGCGCTGCGGCTGGCATTAATCATGCCTTCCATACCGCGCACTCCGAACCCGCCCGGTACGATGATCGCATCCGCGCAAGCTAGCCGTCGATCTACCTCTTCAGCCGAGACGCCTTCTAGTTCTTCGCTCGAAACCCAATCAATGATCGGTTCAACGCCCAGCGCAATGCCAGCATGGTCAAGCGCTTCAATGACACTGTAATAGGCATCTTGAAGCTCGACGTATTTCCCGATCAGCGCAATGTTGAGCGGCTCTCTCTTTGCCTTTGTTCTCTCTACCAGTGATTCCCAGTCATCTAGGAAAGGCTCCGTATGACCTAACCCCAAACGCTCACAAACGACGCGAGCGAATCCCTCTTTTTCGAAGATGAGCGGAAGTTCATAAACAGAATCGCAGTCTACATTAGGGATAACGGAATCGATGCGAATATTGCAGAATAGCGCAAGTTTTTCACGGATGCTCTCATCGAACGCAAACTCTGTTCGGCAGACGAGAATATCGGGTTGGATTCCAAAAGACAGCAGTTTTTGCACACTGTGCTGAGACGGTTTTGTCTTAATCTCTCCCGGTTTCTTCATATAGGGAAGCAGCGTAACGTGGATAAAGAGGCAATTTTGTCTTCCGGCCTCATAACTGACCTGGCGAATTGCCTCAATGAAAGGCTGACCTTCCATGTCACCGACCGTGCCGCCGATCTCGGAGATAACGACATCAACCTTGCCCTCTTCCGACAATTTATATATATGATCTTTTATTTCATTGATAATATGGGGAACAACTTGAACTGTGCCGCCATCATAACCGCCGGATCGTTCGCGGTTGATTACGTTGAGGTAGACGCGACCAGAAGTAATGTCACTTTCAGACGTGAGATCAACATCCGTGAATCGCTCATAGTGACCGATATCCAAATCGGTCTCAGCGCCATCCTCAGTCACAAAAATCTCCCCGTGCTGGGTTGGGCTCATGAGCGCGGGATCGACATTGATATAGGGGTCAAATTTCTGGTTGCGAACAGTCAATCCCCTTGCAATCAGCAGTCTTCCGAGTGCTGCCGCTGTGATACCTTTGCCAAGCCCTGACACCACACCGCCTGTCACAAAAATATACTTTGTTGCCATCACGATCCCCCTCAATCAACGCAACAACGCATAATCCGTTTCCGATAATCACGCGTCATAACATGTCTCCCATTAATCTTTCAATTACTATATCATGAGCCGCGGCAGTCGGACACCTGAATCCATAATAAAAAAGGCCGACTGCACAGCCATTAAATACGAAAAAGTTGCCCGAAGACAACCTCAACCTGAACACACTTAGGATGCACCCGTAACATTTAATTTATGCGTGGAGTTACCTCTTTAAAGAGGTAACTCCACGCAGATCTGCTATAGGCAGGTTATGTCAGCGAATCTCAATTACTTAATTTAACTGTCTGTAACCTTGCGCTTGCGAGCGATCACCAGTGCCGCGACCGCAAGCAGTATCGTTCCCGTACCCGCCATGACATAGGTCATTGACTCACCGGTCGGAATGGTGGGTTCCATCTCGCCCAACTGCTTGACTGTGATACGACCGTCCGTCTCATAGGTAAACGCTTCAATGTGAGTAGGCAACCCGCTCAGTTCCTTGATTTCGTCGACAAAGAAGTCGAGCATCAGGCCGAGCAATGAAACTTCCTCGGCATCTGCAAACATTGTGTACCCGTCTCCGCCGGCAGCCAAGAAATCGTTTGTCGCGAGTGTGTATGAAGCTGTCAGATCGATCGGATCATCACCGACTTTGACATCCTCCACTCGGACAAATTTCTCATTCTCGCCAAGACCCTCGGTCACGATGACATAAGACATACCTGCAACGTGAGGGAATCCGCCGGCTGTGCCAGGATAGGCCCCGGCTCCATGCGTCAGAGCGTCAACTATATCCTGTCCTGTTACCCTGATTACGGTGACCATATTTTGGAATGGGAGCACTTCGAGTGCAACGCCCATGGTTATCGGACCTGCCGGGATGGATCTGCGAATATTTCCGCCATTTGACAGAACAACGTCGGCCCCCGCATGTTTGAAAATGGCGTCGACGTGCAGATTACCCAGATTCGTCTCTCCGGCGCGGACGTGATTTCGCTCACCATCGAGCTCAGTAGCCGTGTTGCCGATCACTTCACCTAAGATCACATCGTTCGCAGCATTAAACGTATCAATTTTTGTTTTAATCGCGGGGTTCTCAACTGTTCCCTTGACAGCATCAAACGTGAGAAGCTCTGCTAACGGCGGATCAACCAAGACACCACCGGCAAACTGCAACGTTACCTTGCCGATATTAGAAAAATGAGAACCTGCCTGAACGATCTTAACGTCCACTCCCATTTTATCTTTAACAATCATGCCAGTTTCCAGTGTACTGTGGCTGTGCCCATCGATGACGAGATTGAGACCTTCTAATTTCGGTATCAAAAGATCTGTGCGGATTGCTGACTCAGAGTCAATACCCAGATGACCCATCATGATGACAAAATCACAATCACTTAGCGCATTGATTTTTGTTTGAATAAATGCGGCAAATATATCGAGATCATCATCTTTTGGACCGGCATGGAAATCAAGTCCCACTGTATTATCCGGATGCGATTTGACCTTGGTCTCAGGGGTGTCAACTCCGAAGATCCCGATCTTCACGCCTGCCACGTCAAACTTTTTGCTGTTTTCAACAAAGAAAGGTACTCCTGCTTTGGTGATATTTGCCGCCATAATCGGGAAACTGGCGAGTGCTTCAAGTGCTTTCAACTGCACCATTCCGTAATTGAATTCATGGTTTCCACAGGTCATCGCGTCGACGCCTACTTCGTTCATGAGTTCAATGATGCTCTCCCCATTGGTAAGGGTCGCGAAGTTTGTTCCGTGCGATACATCGCCGGCATCGAAGACTAAAACACGACCAGGATTTGCAATCTCTTCTTCATCGATGATCGTCTTGTAACGCGCATACCCGATGATCGTACCCTTATCATCTGGGTCCGTTGGATCCGATCCTTCCGCCCTTCCGTGGATGTCATTGGTATGGAAAATGACAACCGTTCCCTCGTCGGCCAAAATACTAGCCATGGGGAACAGCATAACCATCAACGCCATCACAAGCAGCGCGACAGTTAACTTACGCATTATTTTCATATATTTCCTCCTCATAGAATAATTATCCGCACTCGGATACATTTGATAGTAGTTTAACAGTCTTTTCAACATAATGCATTACCAATATCTACGATTGGCAATATTCTTATGTGATATATCGAAAAATACTGCGGGTTTGTTGCAATATGGCTGTGAAACTTATCGTTTGCGATAATTGTTGTCCGTCGCGACAACCGGCATTATGTCACGTGACAACCTAACGTAAAGAATAATGGCAAGCGTCATCGCCCCGATATCAGAGATCAGATATGAAAACCAGACATAGTCAAGATGCCATTCGGCAAATAGCCGGGCGAGCGGTAAAAGTAGTGCGAGTTGACGAAATACAGAGATAAAGAGACTATGAGATCCTCTTCCAAGCGCCTGAAACGCATTCGATAACACGATGGTAACGCCGGCAAAAACAAAACAAAGTGAAATGCGGCGAAAGGCCGGAATTCCCATGACAAACATTTCCGGGGTCGCATTAAACGCTCCAAGGAAGAGATTTGGAAACAGCTGAAACAGAACGGTCGAGACGGCCATAATCCCCGTCGTCAGTATCAACCCGTTCTTAAGGACGAGCTTGACACGATCATATCGCTTTGCTCCAAAGTTATAAGCTATTAGTGGGAGCATCCCCTGCCCAATTCCAAATACGGGCATAAAAACAAACGATTCCAGTTTGAGATAGACTCCCATGACTGTGATCGCCATTTCAGAAAATGGGCGAATGATCATATTGAAGACCATGCCCACGAGCGCTGTTACAGACTGCAAAACCATGGCAGGAAATCCTACCCTATAAATTGCAAACAAAATCGGTTTTTGAAAACGAAATCCTCGCACACGGACTTTTACAGTTTTTTCTCGCTTGAGCAGAACGTAGACTGCAATCCCTCCCGCGATCAGCTGCGATACCACCGTTGCGATCGCGGCGCCTCGCAAGCCCATCGCTGGCAAACCAAACCAACCAAAGATCAGGATCGGATCGAGCACGATATTGAGCACCGCGCCTGTCAATTGCATATACATGGCGCGCGTCATGTTGCCGGTCGCCTGGAAAATCTTCTCACAGTGAATTTGTAAAAATAATCCCAGCGAAGCGATCGTGATGATTCTCAGATAAGCGACACCGCCGTCTATGACGTCTGCATGCTCCGTAAATAACCGGACTAAGGTAGGAGCACCCAAAATCCCCACGATGACGAACAAACTCCAGTTGAAAAAGGACAACATGAAGCCGTGAGACGCGGCTGCGTCCGCTGACTCCTGGTCCTCTGACCCGAGACTTCTCGCGACGTAGGAATTGACTCCGACGGAAGTGCCGACAGCGAAAGCGATCATAAGCATATGCACAGGGAAGATGATACTCACAGCGCGCAAAGCCAATTCGGACACGGCGCTGACGAAAAGACTGTCCACAATGTTGTAAAGAGACATAATCAGCATCGAGAACACTGCCGGCCCTGACATACGTAATAACAGGGGCAGAACAGGTGCTTCGAGCATTCTTCTTGTTTTATCTATAGGTTTTTTAGTCACTAACTCATTAAACCACACAGCGTCAACAAGGTCATCCCTTGCACAGATAGATTGCTCCGCAGAGCCGATTGTCCTACAATTCAATTGAGAAAAGATAAAGGAGATAGGTTTATGTGTGGACGATATTACATTGACCCCGATGAATCTGAACTAATCGAAATCGCAAGCAAGATTGGAGGGCCTCTATTACAATCCGGTGAGATGCGAGCCATGAAAACAAAAGGTGAGATTTTCCCCTCCAACATCGTCCCTGTCCAAATGGGAATAGATCTATACAAACCGATGAAATGGGGATTCAAAGGATATGACAACCGATTGATCATCAATGCTCGAAGTGAAACAGCGTTGGAAAAGCCGATGTTCCGTGATGCCATGCAATACCGTCGCTGCCTTATCCCCGCCAGCGGCTACTATGAATGGGAGTCGGTGAACGGCAGCAAAGAACGATATGAGTTCTTCCTCCCAGCAGGCCCTCTCTTTCTCGCCGGTTGCTTCCGCGAGGAAAACGACGATCCGATCTTGACCTTTGTGATCTTGACACGCCAAGCAACCCCTGAGTTCACTCACATCCATAACCGAATGCCCGTGATCATCCCACGCAGCCAAATGACATCCTGGCTCACAGAAGACGCAAACGCAATAAGCCATTCGCTAACCGATTTGTTGTTCAGGAAAGCTACCGCGATTATCGGCTAGACGAGTTAGTGTTAGCGAAACTTCTCATTTTTATGATAAACTGATGCCCGGAACGAGCCGCGGCGTCATTTCGCAAAACAGCTGTCTATTATGGATATAAATACAGCGATCAAATACGGAGATGTACCGAAGTGGCCGTAACGGGGCGCTCTCGAAAAGCGTTTGNNAATTCTCTCCTTTTTCCAAAAAAACAGCCAAAATCGGGGTTGATTCGAACTATTGATTTTTCAAGGCCTTTCAGTATTATGGTCCGAAGAACGCTGAAATTAGTGGGTTTGTAGGTACTTCTCTATGCTGCCATCTTCCTCTAATTTCCACTATAGTGTGCACAAGACAAACGACTCGAAAAGCGTTTGTCGGGCGACCGGCACGTGGGTTCGAATCCCACCATCTCCGCCACAATCGTAAAACCCGCACAACAAATAGTTTGCGGGTTTTATATTTTCTGAGTGACTTTAAAAAAACATGAGATTTTTCCAGATAGTTTTTTTATTTTTACCATTCATAGTGCCACGTAACTGATCATACAGTTACTATATGAATAATCGCTTTATCTAATTAGATGATAATATTGAACTATTAAAACAAATACTATGAAGGAGGCATCCAAAATGTCATCAAAGAAATATAAAATAATTATTGCTGTTCTTGTACTGATAATAATATTGCTATCCATCCGAGTCATTTTTGATTCAAAGTTTGATGATTTTGATCGATTTGTAAAAACCCGTCAAAATTATGAGGGCGGAACAGACAAATTTGATAAAGATTTCCAAGGTCTTATGGATTGGGAAAAAGAATATAGACAGGCTCACCCCGATGCGAGTGATGAAGATGTAGATAAGGCTTTTAAAGCTGCTTGGGGAAAATAAACACAAGCGATTAAGGATAAGAATTAAATATGCCAAATAATGGATTATTATTTCAAGCCTTTGAATGGTACTTGTCGGATGACGGTGGCTACTATAAAGATATGCTACTAAAGCTAGACGAACTAAGTGAAATGGGCGTAACGGCTATTTGGCTTCCTCCTGTCTATAAGGCGACAGGTACCAACGATCCCGGATTTGGGACTTACGATCTTTTTGACCTCGGAGAGTTTGACCAAAAGGGTAATATCAGAACAAAATACGGCACTAAAGAAGAATTAACCAATCTTATCTCCGAAATACACAAAAGGAAAATGAAAGTTTACGCCGATGTAGTCTTGAATCACAAAGCTGGCGCGGATAGAGCAGAAAAATTTATGGCCGTAATGGTTGACGAAAATGATAGAACAAGCGACATCGGCGAACCAAAAGAGATAGAAGCTTGGACGGGATTTGATTTTCCAGGAAGAGACAATCAATATTCAAACTTTAAATGGAATTACAATCATTTTAGTGGTGTAGACTACGATAATCTCAGCCAATCCAAAGGTATTTATAAGATTATAGGAGAAAATAAGGGTTGGAGCCTTGGCGTTTCAGATGAACTTGGCAACTATGACTATCTCATGTTCTCGAATATTGATTTAGCCCATCCAGACGTAAAACGAGAACTAAAGTATTGGGCAACCTGGTTTATTGAAGAACTCAACCTTGACGGCTTTCGAATGGATGCCTTGAAACATATGGATGATGTATTTGTAGATGAATTATTCTCCTATATAAGAGATGCTAAAGGCGAAGACTTCTATATACTCGGTGAATATTGGACACAAGATCATGAGGCGATTGTTAACTTCTTAGATAATGTAAATTACAAATCCGACTTATTCGATGTAGGCCTACATTTCAATCTGTATAACGCCTCGACGACCGGTACTGACTATGATTTGAGGCAAATTTTCGATAACACACTCGTCAATTCACATCCCCAATTAGCCGTTACATTTGTTGACAACCATGACTCGCAGCCCGGCGAATCATTAGAATCATTTATAGAAGACTGGTCCAAAGAGATTGCTTACGGAATAATCCTTCTTAGAAAAGATGGTTATCCGTGTGTATTCTACGGGGACTTTTATGGCACCGGAGGCAAGTATTCTCAGCCAGGATTTAAAGAACAAATAGAAACGCTCGCTAAAATAAGAAAGAACTTTGCGTATGGCGATCAAGATGATTATTTTGATTCTGCTTCCAGTATCGGCTGGGTGAGACACGGAGACGAAAATCATCCCTACAAATGCGCCGTTATAATCTCTACAGGAGACATGACAACGATAAATATGTTTGTAGGTGAAGAACAATCTGGGAAAGTTTACGCCGATTATACAGGCAATAATGACGGAAGAGTCAACATAGATGACGAAGGTTTTGGAGCATTTGCGGTGAGTCCCGGCAGTATATCTGTGTGGATAGAAGATGGAATTGAACTTTAGATAAATTCAATTCTACTCTGACAAAACGATATCAGGCATCGATATTTTTATATTACCTTCTTTAACTAAGTTCAAAACAGGCGTTCGCTTTTAAACTGCATAATCGTAGAATCGAGGAGCACACTGTGATTGTAGATACAATCAATTATGATTATAATGTGTAAATATACTGATTAGTGACTTGTCGCACAAAGTAGAGTTAGAGCTTAGCGTTTTAGTTCGAGCCACCCTAAACGTCGGAGGTGTTGAATATGTTATATACAAAAGGATCAGCCGTGATTGGGTTAAAGGCTGGGAAATCTTTGCCAAAAATAATGATGCGATTGTGTAGCATTTTTGTGGCTGTGCTGTTTTGCCTAATTACTACAGGCTGTGGTAACCATGCTCTGCTCGCGGGGCTGATGCCGGAGGTTGCCGCGGCAGGACAAATAGACCGACAACAGGTTCTGGATTATCTGACGAAGACGGTTGATGATCTGAGTGTCATCGATGCCATCCTGTCTGACACTGACCTTGATTTGCTTGGCGAAGGTGCCGGCGAAGCTGAAGAGATGACTGACGCTATGATCCGGCATTACGACCAGTTACTCGAAGGGTACCGGAATGGGTTGTCTGAAGCAGGCGTTGCGCTGACAGGTCGGTCAATGCCTGATCTGGAAGATCTGCGTCTTTGTCGAGCCACACAGATCGCCCTGTTTGAGATGACCGATGATTTACTGGAGGAATACAGTCAAGTACTCACTTATTCGGCAACGATGCTTGAAGTAGCTTCCAATCTCGAAAGTGCCGACTTCTTTGATGAAGATGATCTCTATGGCACCTACGAGACTATCAGTACGGCAATTCAATCTTCTGTTGAATTACTCGAAAATGTTGAGGTGCCTTCATTCCTAATCTATATGAACCAATCAATGACGGATGCCTTGAGACAAATGGATGACGCGGTTTTGTATTTGCTGCAAGCGCTCTATTTCGAAGATCCGCTACAAACCAGTGCCGCGATATACCGCTTAGATATTCTGACACGCTACTTTGATAAGATCGGGACCAACGTTGCCGAAGACATGGCTGACCGTCAGGACAAATTATTTGAAGAAATTGAGAGAATCTCGTGGTTGAAAGATGGCCTGCAAACATGGGAAACGCAAAATATAGATCTACTGAGACGAAAATAGAAGGAGGATCATGCTAGTGAATAGTTTTTGCGGCAACTGCGGCACTAAAATAGAAAACGAACAGGCATTTTGTCCTAATTGCGGCCAACCGGTCGCATCCAGTTCGACTGATACATCCGTTCCTGAAAAGCCTCCGGTATCAAATTTCCCACCGCAGACTTATCCACCGGCAACTATGTCAACTGCTCCACCACCTAATTATCCGCCACCTAATTATCCGCCGGCAACGCAGATGATGTATCCACAACCACCCAAAGCGAAGAAGAAATCTGGTGTGATCATTGCGATCAGTGTGGCTGTGTTGGTGGTTGCAATTCTAGCGGTTGTTCTGATCGCGTCTCTGCTCAAGGATAAAGATAAGCCGGCTGTGACAACGCAAGCTCCACAGACCACTAATCAAGGAGCATCCCTGACGGATGTCGAGCTGATCCCCTTCCCTGCCGAATTGATCATCAGTCAGACCAGTCAGATTTCAGCCAATTACAAAACTCCAAGCATCATAATACCGGCTAACTATCGGTCTCTAGATTATGTTGTTTATCTGCAATGCTGGACAGATCAAGGAAATTCGGAAGCCATGGTAACTGTGGAAATCCCCGGATTCACGCAGAAGTACGAACAGAAGATCTCTGTTTCGCGTCTGGAAACTGAGATCAGCATTAGGCCTCCCCTTCTGGCTGGCGCGATCGATAACCTCAACTCGTCAAAAGATGCTCAGATCGTCGTTTCAGTTACCGACCTCGAGCGCAATAAAATTGTCTTGCAAGAATCAAGGTCTGTTACGCTTTACTCGCGCTACGATATGCAATGGGTAGACGCTCAGGGTACGCCCTACTATGAAAATATTTTGGCATGGGTGACACCTGAAGCGGATGAAATCCGCACGCTGTTGCGCCTGTCCGCTGACTCAGTCAATGAATTGACCGAGGGCGAGCTAAACGCTATTGTTGGTTATCAGTATATTTATGATTGGAATCAGGACCAGATCACTTACGCCCAGGTAGCCAGCATGATGCATGCCCTATCCGCAAAGCTGGGCGTTAAATACCTGATGACCCCTTTTAGTTCAACGAGCACAGAGCTGCAACGTATCGCTACACCTGCACAGGTCATCAACACAGCGGGTGGCCTCTGCGCGGAAACGGCCGTGACGATCGCTTCGGCTATTCAGGCAACAGATATGCATGCTGTATTGATTATGCTGCCTGGCCACATGCAGGTAGCGGTCGAGACATGGACTGGATCCGGTGAATATTTTCTTATTGAAACCACAGCACTTGAAGCCGCTGCTGAAGGCTATTTTGATTCGGTAATTGAATACCTGACACCTGAAGAATGGACGGAGTATATGTCCGAAGAAGGCATGTACGCGATCGATTGCGATCTGGCTTCTGAGCTGGGCATCCACGCGATTGACTGACCGTTCAGCTGGACTGCCAGTCATTGCACGAACAATGACGACTGTAATTACAATCGATACCAAACAGTTGGGGGGCCGACATCATGTCAGCCCCCTTTTTTGTGAGCAAAGTGATCTAACGGGGCATTAACCATGTCGACAGAACTAACCCAAACATGCTATCCCCGGTCAAAACAATAACATTGATACAATATAAATAGAGTCAGGTTAAAGGAGGCAAGAATTATGGATAACAGCGAAAGAATAATCAAATACTTTAATCAATTGGATCGCAGTTATTTCATCGATCAACACAAAGCGCATGCCCATATCGATGCCCCTTTGCCCATAGGATACGGTCAAACAATCTCTCAACCCAGTTTAGTTTTGGGAATGACAATTTTATTGGACATAGATAAAGAAAACAAGGTACTTGAACTTGGTACAGGTTCTGGCTTTCAAACAGCTCTTCTGGCCAAAGCGTCCAGGATTGTGTACACCGTTGAAAGAATAAAAGAACTACACCTAACGGCAAAAGAGAGACTTACTCGGGCAGGTTATTCCAATATAGAATTTAAGTTGGACGATGGCCATTTAGGTTGGCAAGAGCATGCTCCCTACGATCGAATCATGGTGACCGCTGCCGCTTCAATTTTGCCAAATAAATTGATCGAGCAATTAGCACCAAACGGTAAAATGGTCATACCTGTTGGATCAGGGTCCGTGCAAGATCTTATGGTTATAACAAAAAATGCAGACGGTGTAATTGAGAAAGAGATTGTTGAAAAGGTTTCGTTTGTTAAATTGATTGGCGATTATTGATAAAGACGACAAGGATTTCGATTGTTTGATTGATCGGTGTATATTAATAAGGAATGCAGGAGAATGCTCTTAATAAATAAGGAAGTGTTTATATGGAAGAATTGCAAATGATAAGTCGAGCCAGGCAAGCGGCAGAACTTTACTTGAAAGACAGAGTAATCAAAAGAGCCGTGATCGGCATCACCATGGTGATCGTGGAGCTTGATGACGGATCTGTTGGCTCATCTTATGTGCTTCGAGAAGAGCTTGCCGGGTGCACCAGCATCTTTAAAGACAATCGGACGCTGATCGGGATGGATGCCGGAAGTATGGCGGACTGGGCCGTTGAAGAAAAACATGTGCTCAAACGAGCGCTGGGGATCGCCACTTTGAACTGTGGGGCAAGGGCTTATCTCACTCAACACCACTTAACGGACAATATTGATTTCTTCGATCTGGTAAAAGATGATGATCAGGTGGCTATGGTGGGTCATATCGGTCCCGTGATACGTCAATTGACAAAACGCGGGATCGCAATCGATGTGTTTGACAAAGGTCATACAGAGCACGAGGATTTAAAGGCACTCAATGAGATGGAAGCCTCGCTGCAAAAAGCGGATGTTGTCTTTTTATCCGGATCCACATTCATCAATGGGACAATCGATTCTCTGTTGACTCATTGCCGCCAAACCCGTGAGGTCATTCTTATCGGTTCTACGACCATCGCTTATAAAGAGACGTACCTGGGCACACCGGTAACGTTAGTTGCGGGCACATTATGGAAACAAGATAAAAAGGATGATCTCTTCCTTATCTCCTCTCTAGCCGGAGGAATAAGAAATCTTTCGATGTGTATTGATAAATTTGCTTATCGGCCTTCAAAATAACTAGTAGAGTCGTAGATAATTGATATAGAGAGTGAATACCCTATTTGTGTTTTCTATTCGCTATTCTGTCACCTAACTGTTTATTGCCATCTTTACACATGAAATAACCGGCTCCCACTATGGGAATCTGGCCTTCAACATCCGGCAACGAAAATTTCTCACCATCACTGCCATAGGTGTTGCCAATAAGCGCAAATAAAGGGATAATCATGAATTTAAAGATTAAAAATCCTCCGTCGTTGGTTATCTAACTGCGGAGGATTACAAAAGAGTATTAGCAGTATCTCACCTGCCTAAGTCACTATTTTTTCTGCAATTCATAGCTGGGTCTAAATGCTTCGACCGGAGTCAAAGAAAGACTATTGCCATCCAACTTAAAGGTATAGTCCAGTTCATCTTCCCAGTTGGATAGTTTTATCTTTATATCACTACCGTCTATCGTGTACGTTCCGTCTTGCTTCATCCCAAGTTCGCTTTCCATTTTGCATTTGCCATTACCGTCAAAAATCCATGTGACACCTAAATCATCGTTGTTTATGCCGTTCCATGTCCCTTTTAATGCATCCTTTTCAGCGCCGCATGCGCTCAAAAGAAGCACGCATACTAAGGTCATCACTATGGTTATAATAGCCAGCCTATTTTTTTTCATCTCATACTCTCCTTTNNAAGTTAGTATAAAACTATTGTATGGATAAGTTGTCAGGTAAATGAACTATTCAAACTGCCCGGGAACCATTCAGTGAAGTAACAAGGGTTGAGGTAGTACAATGGGTACAAGTTACACACTTATTTTCTGATTCAAAGAAAAAATTATTTTTTCAAGATAGCTGAGTGTGAGCTAAGATGAAATGTGCTACATAAAAAGGTGCTACATAATAGGTAACAATATTCAGTTAACTTGCTACCTTTCACCTGATAAAAGCGATTGAGTATTTCAGGAGGTTGCAATTGTCATATTTACTTGAACCCTTACGCAAGGGTCGATTACCTTTAAAGAACAGATTGGTTATGCCGCCCATGGCGACTGCGAAGGCTGACAAAGAGGGACGAGTTGGTAAGGATCTTTTAGATTACTACGATGAAAAGTCTCGTGGTGGTTACATAGGATTGGTAATCATAGAGCATAGCTTTGTCACGCAACAAGGAAAAGCAGGCGAAGGTCAGCTTTCCGCGGCGGAGGACAGCCTTGTTGAAGACTTGCGAGAATTATCGACGATCATTCAACACAATGGTTCTAAAACGGTTATGCAAATCAACCATGCAGGCAATGCAGCCAATAAAGTGGTTACGGGATTTGAGACGGTGGGACCTTCTGCCCTACCGAACGCTCGTACAGGTGATATGTCAAAGGAACTTAGTCGCCAAGAAATTCAAACGATCATTGAAGAATTCAGGAACGCAGCATTACGTGTAAAACAAGCCGGCTTTGATGGAGTTGAGATTCATTCCGCACATGGATATCTTTTAAATCAATTTTTTTCTCCTCTCGCAAATAAGAGAACGGATGACTATGGCGGAGATGTGCACGGCAGAATCAAAATTCATCTAGAAATAATTAAAGCTGTACGCGAATCGGTGGGACCTGATTTCCCTATTCTATTGCGTTTGGGTGCTTCCGATTACACAGAGGGTGGGAGTACAATTGAAGATAGTAAAATTGCGGCACTAGCCTTTGAAAAGGCAGGCGTGGACATGCTCGACATATCGGGTGGGTTTTGTGGTTATAGCGCTCCCGAGACTGATGAGCAAGGCTACTTTTCACCATTGACCCAATCGATTAAGGAAGTCGTGTCGATTCCAGTTATCTTGACTGGAGGTATAACTCAGGTCAATGCTGCCGAAAAACTTCTTCGCGAGAAAAAGACTGATCTTATCGGTGTCGGCAGAGCTATATACAAAGATTCTAGTTGGGCAGAACAAGCGATCAAAAGTCTAGAATCCATGAATAATTGATAGAATATTAAAAATAGGGAGAATGAAGAATGGCTAGTATTGAAGTAAACAAACAAGCACCGGATTTTGAAGTCGATGATTTCAAAGGCAACACGATTAAGCTATCTGATTACAAGACAAAGAAGAATGTGCTCGTTGTATTGAACAGGGGATTTGTCTGACCTTTCTGCAGAAAGCATATGATGCAGTTGCATCAAGATTATGACGAATTTGTAAAAAGAGATACGGTGATAATGGCTGTTGGCCCTGAAGATGCGAAGAGTTTCGGTGACTATTGGCAAGAAAACGGTTTGCAGTTTATCGGTATTCCTGACGAACTACACTCAGTACTTAAACTCTACGGGCAAGAGGTTAATCTGTTTAAACTGGGACGTATGCCCGCGCAGATGTTAATCGATAAAAACGGGACATTGAGATTCGTTCACTACGGGCACTCCATGAAAGACATTCCGGAAACCAGTGAAGTGCTCGCACTGATAGATGCGCTATAAATACGTCTAAGTAGACTATTTTCATCCTGTTTGGGTTTGGCATGTTTAAAGGCCAAAGAATGCTCCGCTACTTGTTGCCGGCAGTATACGATGACAGTTGATATCGATAATCATAAAAAAATGGCCCTCATAACCGGCCCCTCTTTTTATGTTGAGAACATCTATCTCACCTGATTAGCACGCATACCGGCTACACTGCTTAAGGTAGCGACCATCGGATTCTTTTCCCAAGGTAGAAGACTCTCCCTAAAGTGCTTCCACTAAAAGAATGAACCGCAATACTCCCTTGATGAAGTCCTGGGTGTCTTACTGCCACTGTAACTTTATATCTTCTCCAATTCGTCTCTCACAAGATCCTGATAAGTAGGTAGCCCCGACACTTGGGCAGCCAATTCGGTCAAGGGATTAATGTCGCTTCGATCGATGTATTGCAGATCGAATTTACGGTTTAAAGCTAAAAATTGACGCAATCCCGTGGAGATTCGATTGATATAGGAGTACACCCCTATTGCGCCGGTTGGGATACTGTCTGCCCGATCACCGTAGATCAATTTCAATTGTTTTAAATCTGAGAATATTTCTTGTTTGGTGGAGCCAAATCGTTGAAATTCCTTAGGAACAATCCCTTTCTCCAACAAGTTGCCGATTTGTTTGCCCGCAAAAGCGGCCGCCATGGCTCCCCTGGCGATTCCTATAAAATTGACATAAGGCGCGCCCAACGCCAATCCTTTATATACGTGATCTTCCATGGTAAAGCCGCCCGCGATAGCGACTTGAGGCAGTGGATAATTCTTTTCTTTGAACTTATTAAATATGTCGTACAGCATACTTTCCATATAAACGGTGGGAATCCCCCATTCATTCATCATCTTACAAGGGCTGTTGCCTGACCCTCCCCCCGCGCCGTCAAAGGTAATTAGATCAACGCCGGACTTGGATGCTATTTTTATTATCCGAATGAGATCTTTTGGATCAAATGGTCCCGTTTTAAAGCAAATGTGTTCTGCTCCCAGTTCTCTTAACCTGGCAATACGATTGGTGAGGATCTCCTCATCCCACATGGGCAATTTTTCTATCTTCTCGAAGACTTGCCCCATGCCCTTTTTGTAGTTTTCAGCCACGATGGGATCAGATGGATCGGGATGGATCAGATAACCCATTTTCTGGAATCTTAACGCTTCTTCCAGGGTATCGACCATGCCCATGCCTTGAATACCTTTGGCGGCTTGGCCGAACTTGAGCTCAACTGATTTTACCCCTAGTTTTGTAATTCCATAATCTAATACACCTAAGTTTTCATCATCGTAATTGGCTTGCAGAATGATTTCCCCATAGCCTCGTTCGTATTGTCTAAAGCTGGATATCATCTCTTTTAACAGAGGTGAATCGACGACTTTTCCATTCTCCAATACGAGAGCTTTATCTTTTGATACGGCGCTTTCCCCAACAACAGCGAGCAATCCCGCTAGAGCTGCCCCGGCGAAATAATCTCTCCAATTGAGCTTGGCTAACGCGGGCAATAGTATGGGAGCCTTCATTTTGATTTTATTGTTTAGCCCAAAACTGGTTTCGATGGTTGCTTTGGGAAAAGTTGCCAACTCAGCGTCTTCTTCACATCCTGTCGCACCAAAGACTCTGCCGTTGATGTTGAAGTGAGATAAATCTAAGGGATAATTTTTCTCTGACGCGAAATGATTGATATCTGCCTGATAGGGATAAATGGCTTCGAAACCGCGCGTTGCAGACAATCCTATTTCGCACGTACCGATACAGTTTTCGCTGCAAACCGCACACATCCCAGAAAAGGGGGATATATGTTCGGGCGTTCTCATTTTTGTGTTTGTGATTGTACTTCCGAGTGTTGGACTGTAAGACATGGATGATCTCCTTGGATGTTGATTAGACTAACGCGTTTTAAGGGTTATAAAACTTATTGATATATACTCCGTATAGTTTAGTATATACCTCGAATAATAACCAAAACAGTCAACACACGAATCGTATTATGCCATTATATTGATGGGAGAATTTTCAAGTACAAGAATGAGTGCGTAGAGAAAGAATTTCTACTGGAATGGCTTTGTGGCCAGATGATGGAAATTGAAATAAGCGCACAAGTGGAAGTAGACAAAAACGAACAGAGCAAAGAACGCTCCTCCTATCGCTCAGGCTACCGTTCCAGGCGCTTAGATACGCGAATGGGCACGGTCTACCTTATGGTTCCCAAAGTCCGTAAGGGCGGCTATGTTCCGTTCTTTGTTACGGAGTACAAGTGAAGCGAAGCTGCTCTCATAGACGTCATTCAGCAAGCCTATGTACAGGGAGTATCTACGAGGAAAATGGAGAAGCTTGCACAAAGTTTGGGTGTAGAGAAGATGTCTCGAAGCCAGGTGAGCAATATTAGAAGCCGGCTTGGAAGACAGCCTAAGCTACTTTGCCTTTCTAGATTTGGACAGCAGAAAGATAAGCTCAAACAATATGATGGAACGCTTAAACAAAGAAATTAGGCGCAGGACAAGAGTGATTGGGGTCTTTCCAAGCCCGGATTCTTATCTGCGATTAGTCTCGATTTATTTACTTGAGTACACAGAAGAATGGTCGGTATCTAATGCATATTTAAGTGAGAAGTCACTTGAATCACTATACGAAAAAGCAGCGCAAGTAGTAACGGAGTTCTAGAAATTGCAAACAACGGTTGACACTACCACTCCCTGAGTATTACAACGGTATTTATAATTATCTAAATTCTATTGGTATTAAGAAGCTCTGAATTACCTGATTCAGCATAGGTTTGATATAATCCAACCAAATTCTTAAAACAATGTTTAAGGGAAGAGCAGACATTAACAAAAACACAAAGACAAGACATGCAAAGAACCAATATACTCATACAGTAACGTTTGAGGGAATATCAATTGTGGTGCACAGAAAGAATATAAAACACATGCACCTTTACGTTAAGCCCCCAGACGGTAGCGTGACGATATCTGCTCCGCTCTCAATGAGCGACGAGTCGATCGAGCTATTTGTGCAGACCAAGCTCAATTGGATAAATAAGCAGATAACCATCATCGAGAATCAGCCGCACCAATCAAGACTTGAGTATATTTCCGGCGAAATGCTCTTTGTATGGGGCAAGCAATACATCATTCAAACCGTATACGGTAGCAAGAATTCGCTCGAGTTGTCTGATGATAAGGCGGTGCTAACGATCCGCAAGAAAAGTACCTCCGATCAGCGAGAAAAATTCGTCCGTGAATGGTATCGAGCATTGCTGAAAGTAGAGATCGCAAGTCTACTTCCCAAGTGGGAAAAGATAACAGGTTTAAAGGCCACTAGCTGGCAAACTAAATATATGACTACCCGTTGGGGAACGTGCAATACGCAAACAGGTAAAATATGGATCAGTCTGCAACTTGCCCAGAAACCCACAAAGTGCCTTGAATATGTCATCCTTCATGAACTTATCCACCTTGCCGAAAACAAGCACAACAAGAAATTTTATTCGTTGATGAACAAGTACATGCCGATGTGGAAAGAAGTCAAGATGACGCTAGAGGGGCGATCTATTAGCTCCACGAAATGACTGCAATGAATCACTCTACATATGCAAGAAAGCCACTGTTCCCAGTGGCTTTCCTTATCTCAATCAATCTAATTGATTTGCTTCGAATACCGTCTATGGTTGCATAGCTCCAAAGAGAACCAGCCACGCCAAGAAGGATTTAGCTACCAAACTCAGTATAATATAGACTCTTTCACCGTACAGATAGTCCTTCCACTTACCAACACCCTTATATTGAAGGATCATGTTGACTGGGAACGTGTTGAACGCCACAAAGTATGTGCCAACGATTGCCCAGACAAACCAGGGAACCTGGCCAAAATTGCCTGTGCCGAACATGTAAAGGAAAATCGCGATCCAGGGGCCGATACCGGCAATAGATCCCCAAATAAAGGGACCCCAGTTGATTTTTCCTGTCTTTTCAGTACCCGCGTTCAGCTGCTCCATGACCAGCCCGAAAAGGTTCATCGAAGCATTGAGCACGAAGATGAGAACCAGCGATGCGATGTCGTAGATTCCAAATAATGTCGCGATCAGAACGATCATAATCGATGAGCTCAACGCATACTCAAACCAGCGGAACCGGTTGATGCCCTTTTGCAGATCCTTGAAATAAGTTTCAGAACGCAACACAATCAAACTGTGAGCCAATGCTGAAATTAGTAAGAATGAAGCGACTAGAATGCCAAATGGTAATTGGAACAATTCTTTGCTAGCCGTTTCAAGTGATTTTGTCTCCGGATTAAACCTCAGATAAAACTGAGTAATCATCGGTTGAAACTCACCTATCTTTTGAATAACCGTTGTTGCCAGAAACAACATAGCGATACCTTGAGCCAGGTGAACCGTGCCCATGATCAGATTAAACCGCTTTAGTTTTTCAAATCTCTCTTCCATAATGCCTCCCTTGTAAATTCGCTATTAATATTTTTGAATAAAATCTCTTCTATCCGATTATACTCGTATTTAATCAGTGAATACAATAACGCTTTTGCTAAAGTGTTACATTACATTCGTTACATTTTATTAACTAAAATTTAAAGTGATCGCTGACAAGCCTCTCCCCTTTTCGCTTTACTAGAAGCCTGCTGCCAATTTGATTATGGTGCGTTTCAAATTCGCGTGATGGCGACACGTTTGTCTTTAAACTCCTTGACACTTCTTTAGAAAATCGTGGTATGCCCGATCGATCGAAATACGGGATTCAAAAAGCAAGTATAATAAGGAACACAGGTTAACTGAGAAAGTATCTCGCCAAGTTTAAAGCAAACCGTATGAGGTTACTTAATGAATAAGATCAAAAATCGCAAACATATTATTTTGAAAGATTTTATTAGCTCGTTCATCACACGTCCTGTGCCAACTAGAAAGGCGATGATCGCATGAACACTCTATGGGTACCCTTGAGCTTGACAGTCGTCTTAGGCTATCTCCTGGGCAGCATCAACAGCGCCATACTCTTAAGCCGCCTGTTCGGTCATGAAGACATTCGCAAATTTGGCAGTGGCAATGCCGGCGTCACCAACATGCTCCGCACATACGGGGCCGTGCCGGCCATATTAACTGTACTCGGCGACATGTTGAAGGCGATCCTGGCCGTCATTCTCGCCCGACTCCTTTTCAATGTGCTGGGTGTGCAGCTTGTCATCGATCCAGGTATACTGGCCGGCTTGTTCGTCATGCTGGGGCATCTATTCCCCCTCTATTTTCAATTTAGAGGCGGCAAAGGAATGATGCCGGCGTTTGGCATCATATTACTAATTAATCCGCTGGCCTTTATCATCCTGCTGGTCGTAGCGATAGGAGTGTTTATAGTCTCCAAGACCATGTCATTGGTGTCCGTAATTGCAGCCGCGATGTATCCGATTGTGACGCTGGTTATTCTACTTATTCAACACGCCAATCCATGGATTCAAACTCTGTTCGCGCTGGCGTACAGCTTTCTGGTGCTGTATTCACATCGCGACAATATCAAGCGCTTGTTGGATGGGACTGAGAAACCCATAATTCCTGACAAAAAAGGCTGAACCAGCTAGGCCGATTCAGCTTGATAATAATTCAGTTAAATTAGGTTACTTTATTTTTTCTGAGGCAACGGGAAAAAGATACTGGTTTTTTTCTTGTAAGCTTCCCAATCCGGCCTTCCAGAATACTTCTTTTCTAACATCGGTACACCCGACACAAAACCAAGGAACAACGTAATCGTGATTGGGCTGACGATGAGCCACCAGTAACGAATATCGCCGCTGATCGCCATCAAATAGATGCCCCACCATTGGGTCGCCTCCCCAAAGTAGTTGGGGTGTCTGGTGTACTTCCAAAGACCCGTAGTCAACAGGGTACCCTTGTTGGAAGGATCAGCCTTGAACTGCCTGAGTTGGCGGTCGCCCACGGATTCAAAGAAGAAGCCCGTCATCCAGACCAGCAGTCCGATGACACCCAGAACAGTGATGCCCCAGGTTTCGTCTCCCTCCAAGTTTGACACGATGGTAGATAAGTTGATCACAAAATTCAGCGCAAACTGCAGCAGGTAAATCTGCACAAACATCCGCAAATAGAATGTGGATGGGTTCCAGTTGTCCCGCATTTTCTTATAGCGGAAATCTTCCGGCTTGCCCAGGTTGCGCCGTGCCAGATACCAGGTAAGGCGAACTCCCCAAATCGTGACACAAATAGTGATTACGATCGGAACAATGCCCTTGGGTTGGCCCCCCATAAAAAAGGACAGCCAGGTTGTGAAAACAAACCCAAGTCCCCAGGCGATGTCAATGTAGCCGTTGTTTTTGAATACTTGGGCGATCACAAAAGTCACGATAAAGTAACCCAGCAGCGCGCCTAAAACGATCAGTTCATTCATGATTGCATTCCTTCCAGATATGCGACCGCGACACTGCCCCGGCCTGCGAATAATGTGACTACGGCTGAAATCGTCGTAATATAGAGCGGCTCTTTGCCGGTGAGGCGAACCATCTCCTGCCTCAACGATTCGGCTCGCTCGGGCGCTTCCGCATGCACGATGACGTAGTCTTCCATCTGCTTGCCGCGCAATGATTTCATCAAGATTTTCCAGTTCTTCTTGTCGGAGAACGCGATGCCCTTGATGGTTCCGTCGCCCTCTGCGTTGATCGTGACCAGCGGCTTAAACTTGAGGCGGATCAACAAATCGCCGATTCTCTCGCTGACGCGTCCAGAGTGAGCCATCGGCGCAATGTCCACGACGCTGACCAGAATCTTGGCCCGGCTCCTCATCGCTTCAATATTAGAGACAATTTGATCGAACGGCACCTTGTTCGCGATCATCTCGACCGCTTTGCGAACCAGTAGCGCTTGCGCACCTGAGTTCACGCGGGTGTCGATCAGAGCGGTTCGCGCGCGATCCTCCGATTCGAGTGTGGCTAACACTTCTTTAAAACGGCTGTGCGTGCCACTCATCTTAGATGAAACGTTGAGGATCAAAACTTTTTCATAATGATGCAGGATCGGTCTGACGAAACTGAGGATCTGCTCCGTGTTGAGCTGTGACGTGGACGCCTTGTCGAGATGTTCCATGAGAAAGTCACTGTCGATGGTCCGCTTGTCAAAATAGGTAACCCCATCGATCATAATATTGATCGGAATCTGGAACACCTGATGCTCGTAAATGTATTCTTGTGGCAAATCCGCGATAGAATCAGTGATCAGCGCGATTTTTTTCTCGGGTGCCCCGGCCAGCAACATCTCATTGACCATATCGTCAGATTTTTGTTCTAGGATCCGGCCATAGGCGGCCACCCGCTTAACCATTTCCCACGGTTGGTTGGTATGCAGATGAACTCGCGCGAGTTTTTCAGCCGATGTCACGAGTAGGGAATCTCCGAGGGGATTCATCTCTTCTCGGATGCCCTCAAGATCGAGTGCCTCAGACTCAATAAGCACTTCCGTACAAAAACGATAGTCAAGCTCCGATTCTTCGCGGAACCGATGGATATCATTTTCCAGTACAATCGTATCGGGAGTCTCAACCCGCGTATGGAGATAGCTTTGCTTGCCGAGCAACGACTGGACAAATCCGTCCATAAAATAGTAATAGCCCAGTGCCCCGGAATCGACGATACCCAGTTTTTTTAGCCCTTGAAGGACATTGGTGGTGTCGTCCAAAGACTGCCTCACCTTGGTCAATGCTATTTCCAAGTGTTCGGCAAAGGTCCTGCGAATCTCTACGGACTCTTTAAAACTTGCCGCCCAGGCCCGCATCAAGGTTATGATCGTCCCCTCAACCGGCCTTTCAATCGCCTGGTAGGCCTTCTGGTATGCTACCTGAAAGTACTCAGCCAACTCCGCCAATGTCACATCAGGTTTTTCTTGACTTTCAAGGTATAAACCGTTGAAATATTGTGAAAAGATAGCACCGGAGTTACCCCTGGCTCCGATCAGCGCAGACCGGGCGATCTCCCCCAGAGTAGTGCGCACATCTTCATGAGGCTTCGCCTGGTTAATGATAGTTGCCATGGTGTGCGCCAGGTTGCTACCTGTATCGTTGTCGGCAACCGGAAACACATTGATGCGGTTTAGTTCGTCTTGACGATCGCGAATATGAGCCGCTCCGATAAAGATGGCATCGTACAAACTGGTGCTGGAGATTGTCTCAGTCATTAAAACATCCCGCTTATCCAGGTTGAGACCGCGCAGGTCGAGCCGGTCACGAATGTGCCCCAGGCAAGATCAATCACAGTCATGGAAACAGGCCAGCCCTTGAGTGTCGCGAGATTGGTCAAGTCGTATGTTCCATAGGCGACAAGCCCTAAGAACGCTCCCACGCCCAACGCGTAAAGGACAGACGATTTCTCTGTTGCCGGTGTGATTACAAAGAACACAAGGGCCGCAATGTATAACAAGTAGAAAATGATAGCGGCCGGCAGATTCACCTTGTCGGCCATCAGGTGACCGATTTTGCTTTGGGTGAGCTTTCTCGAGATGAACAACAGCCAAACTAGGTCAAGCACGGCGAACACCACGAAAGCGATCAGATAATTTTTTGCGAACTGCATATGAGATTCTCCTCTGTCATTGATTGTCTTGACGGAACGATCACTGCTCAACCGATCTGGCAGGCAAGATATCCGTCGAGATTTTAATAATTTATATCAACTATAAAATTTTATCATTGTTACCTATTTTGTCTTCCGTCTAGTTTGATTAAGGTAAAAATGTTACCTTTTCAAGTAAAATCATTGGGATAGCTTTTATGTTTTGCTTTTCTTGTCGACCAGACGTTGGATACGGGGACGATTAAATCGCTGTGTGATAATGCAGGGGAAATTTATCACCAACGCGTAAATCAGCATGATCCACAGCAAAGCAGGTGCGACGAAAAACCCGAACACCCAAAATGGGAATATGGCCAGCCAGTGGGTTAGCTCGCCACGAACTGATTCGATCAGAAAACGATTCAGATTGTCTTCAGAAAAATCATCCATTGTCCGCTTTTTGAAGCCGCGCTTTTTCCAAACCGCTGCCCCATCTGGCAGCAGATGCTTCCAGCTTCTTACACGAAATACGCGGTCATAGATACGGCCGTCTCTTTCAAAATGATGTGATTTGAAAAAGAAAGAATTGGGGGATAAGAAGCGGTCAGGCAACTTGAGGCAAAATAGAGCCGACGATACCTGGAACACCCCCCAAACAATGAAACAAAGCAGAATCGTCCATGCGTCCGACAAAAAGATTATTCGCATGGTCTTCCCTCCGTATTTATGGAACGGCCTTTCCATGTTACTTTTAAACCAAATAGCTTCTTGAACATAGACACAGCAAACACACCAATAAAGACTATTAATAATAGAGGATATAAGACAATCGCAAGAGGTCGAAACTCCCCTACCCTTTTTGAGAGCTGACGTAGTACAACCACCCAAACCAAGTAAAGCAACACATAAATGGAAAACCAGAGCACATTCCCTCTGACTGCGAATTTAACTATTTGCAACGGAACAGAGGCGAGGGATGTGATCCATAAAAAAGTCATAATCAGCACAGGAAGGGACGTTCTTGCCGCTCCTGCTGCCATATTCTTGATCCAGCCCTGCAGTAAACTTCTAAAACCGTCCCCATACATGCGATAAGAAATATCCTCTTCACCCACAAAAAGTCGAAAAGGTAAATCAGCTTGCTTAAGCTGCTGTCCCAGAGCCATATCTTCTACTATAATTCTTCTAACGCGTTCGTGGCCGCCTATTTGATTGTAGTCCGACCGCGCAATCATAATGATCGGCCCATAAAGGCCTACACCCGATGGCTTAGGCAGAGCCGCTCCGTTAGCGGCAGTCTGAACAAGATTAAAAATCAGGGAGAACTGTTCATACAATTTCACCGTTTTGTGATAAGGCTGTACAGAGATTGTGCAGCCCAATTCCGAGAAAGCTTGCACAAGTTTGCGCAAGCCGTTGCGCTCAAGTCTCACATCCGCGTCGAGAAACAAAAATACTTCGCCTTTCGCTACATCGGCGCCGCGCTTGCATGCCCAGGATTTGCCTAACCACCCATTCGGCTTGTTATGTGCAGAAATCAGTTTTGCGCCCCAGGAGCGGACTACTTGAGCTGTCGCGTCCTCCGAACCATCGTCCACGCAGATGATTTCGCAGACAGGTAATGTCTGCCTGCTTAAGTCATTTAGCAGCAGAGATAGATTATTTTCTTCGTTGCGAACCGGGATTATGATTGAAACCACGGGAAACTTCTTGTCCTCATCTTTTATTTCAGGCAGTCGTGGGAAACGGTAAAAAAGTATCCCTGTTACTGCCAAACCAACTAGCACAATCGAAATTTCAATCAATGTAAGAGTCAATGCTACTTAACCTTTTGTATTTTTCGAACCACTTCCGCCGCAAGAGAGCCCCACCCCTACAATGATAACGTCGCAGTACATTTCGCGGGCTCCTAACAGCAAGTATTATACAAAATTTCTGTCTCGAATAAGTTGCTTGTTTTTAAAGACTTTTCAGCTCTTCACGGATTCTACGGTACTGAACGATAGGCGCGTCACCTAAAAGGAGCTTTTCGTCAGATTTATAGGTGGACGCCTTGGGTTGCTGCGTGATGACAATATGCTTATCTTGCCGCTCAATCTTCTTGTTGCCAAACTTCCCGAAATAAGCGATCACGTTGTCCAGCGGTTTAAACCCTGTGATCTTACAATAAAAACGGAGGTACAACACCGTATTCTCATCATCTACGGGCGCAAAGTAAATCATTACTTTGATCTTGTCGCTGATATAGTTCATCCATACGTTTGGAAAGAGAAAATGTAAATAGGTCGTCTTGCGATCACACGCGGCGACCATTTGTATCTTCTGTCCCACGTCAACCTCATTACAGGAACTCGTTATGAGGCCACCGGGTACAAGCTCCACATTTGGTTTATTTACCAAAGTTTTATTGCCTCGGCCGATGGTGTTGTAGTGTACGAAAGGCAGATGGATCACATCCAGCTGATTCTCGATGCACCGCGAGTAATGGGAATTCCAGTGATCCGCGATTTCACTATATGCATGCGACGCGTCCAGCTCCTCATAGAAGAATGGCAACTCTTCAGTCATTTTATCCGGTTCACCGTACCAAAGATAAACGATATCATTACTTTCTCTTACCGGATAGTGTTTGACATTAAAGCGGCTGATATCAGCGGTTGACGCTTTCCCGTTTGCGGGTATCAAAATGCATTGTCCCGTCTTGTCGAACTCCAACCCGTGAAAGGGACACTGTATGTTGTCACCTTTGACTTTGCCCTCGCTTAACGCCGCACCTCGATGTGAACAACGGTTCACAACACATCCAATTTCACCTGCTTCATTTCTGAATAGAGCGAGGTCCAGATTCAGTCTCTTCACACCGATAATTTTGTTGGCTTTAACCGCCTTGGAAGGCAGGATAGCGTACCATTGATTTGGGATCATGATGTGCGCTCCTTATTCTAAAATGCATCACTCACTGACCTGTGGTTTGTAATTTCGGGACAGTTGGAAGACGATGGCTGCGAGAAAAAATGCGATGCAAATGCTTACCATGACAATTACGCTCGGGTATTGCTTAGAAAAACCGGATGTCGTGATATGTTTGATCAAAATGCCTGTATAGGCCCACACAAGCACCAAACCGTACGCGATACTCTTAAATCGCATCAAGGTAACCACTCCAATCAGCGCGCCTACGGCAAGAATGATAACGGTCCACGTGACTTCAGGCAATCCGAAACCTTTCCATCCAATGCTTACAAACAAAGATGTGGCATTCGCGATGGTTGCAACCGTAATCCAGCCAAAATAGACATCGAACGGCAATCGTATTAGGAGTTTGTCCTTCAAAGACAGCGTCTGCGAATTCATCATCGTGACAATAACGATCAAGCAGATCAGAAGAAGTACCATCAGAGCCATGGACAACGGGATCACTCGATAATGCCATGAAAATATCCATGCCGCGTTAATCAAGGACGATACTGAAAAGACAAGCCCTGTTTTGCGGAACAGCACATCATTAACTTTTTGATTTTTTTTGCGAAAAAGGCCAAGTTGATAGAGCGTATGAACCGCCAGCAGCACATAAATCACACTCCAGATTGAAAAAGTGAATCCGGCCGGCGCAAATAAGTTGGGATACGAGTCACTCACTTCTCCCGGGGTGACTCCATTGATTGGCAATAATGCCGCCAGCGCATTGACAATAAACATGACCAAAAATGAAAAGGCCACCAATAATCTCTGTACAATTCCTGCTTTATTATTTTCCATCATCAACACCTCCACGTAGTCCCAAAATAATTGACATTATAAGCAGGATTTATTTTCTACATCTTCTGCCAATTTAAGATCTTCTACTGAATCTATTTCTACCCAGTCATTTGATCTGATTTTGTGGATTTTGATATTGAAGTCTTTGAGATTATCTTTAACCAAATCATCCCAAAACAAATTTTCAAATCCACCACTCGCAACCATGTCTTCGAGCATTTCTTTTATTTTCTTGCCGTCTTCTACTGTCCAATACGAGACGCCTGACATAATATAGCCTGTTCCACTTTTTACATTTATATCCACAATGTCATTGTCATCATTAAAGGTTAACAACCATTCATTGGAAAATTCGTTCCTATCTCCACAAAAATAGGTTGAATGGTTTAAATCAGACAACAGAAAATTAGTGACCAGATACACATCCCCTTCTAAAACTAAATTGTCTTGCAGACGCTCTCTTACGAGATACATCGTGTATCCGTTGTTGTATACATCGTATTTGTCGTTATAGAGTAATTCTACTCCGTATTTATCAATTAAATAATCGAATTGCTCGTGCAGATATCCTGTCACGACAGTGATTTCATCGATCCCGATTGCTTGCAAATATTCTATTTGTCTTTCTATGATAGGCTGGCCGTTAACCTCGATTAATGACTTCGGGGTGTTATCTGTCAAAGGCCTCAAGCGAGTTCCCATGCCAGCTGCCAATATGATCGCGTTCATCGTGCAATTTACTCCTCATGGCATTTGTCGTTATGTAAAGCATTAAAATTGGCTACCGCCCGACTATATCTACCAAAAGAATAATCGTAAAGATCTTCCCCCAGACTCGTCTCAGACAGCGACCACATGCTCCAATAGATATCCATCAAGATTCTTAAGACATCCATCTTTTTAATTTCTTTTTCAGTGGGTTTTCTCCCGAAATATTTATTGTAAAACAATTCCGTTTCATCTTTTGAATACTCACACTCAAGGCCAATGCTGGCAACATCCCAAAGTTTGTCATAATTGCAACTGTATTCCCAATCAATCAAATACACCTTGTCTTTACCCTTTATGAAATTTTCTGGCCACGCGTCCAAATGACAAGGCAAGCATTCTATTTCCATGTTTTCTGTTTCATCTTTGCAATAGTTGACTAAGAATTCCAATTTCACATAATCTTTCAACAATGCTTTATTCTCGCTGATAACTTTGTTTATATAGTCTTCCATTTCTTCAAATGGCTGGAAATCTCTGAAGAATTTTTTACCGCTCTTGTGTAAGATGTTGAGTGTATCTGCCATGAGTTTCATATTGTCTTCGCGTTTGGCGGTTGCGACGTTGAGGGTCTCCGCATCTTCAATATATTCTGTAATCTTGATCCCAGATTCGGTATCAAAATAGATCGTATTGCAATCTATCCCTATTTCATGTGCAATTGTCGTATTAAAAAGTTCGCTATCTCGATTAACAGTTTGTTGCGCGCCCTTGCCCGCTATCCTCAATACAAAATCTCCCCGGTCTGTATTGACTCTATAATTACCATTATTCATCCCACCTAATTTTTCGATATTCCCCTTGATATTGTAGTTATCCCCCATTATGTCAAAGAAGACTTTCTTAACATGATTTTCTCTGAATTCAGCTTCCTTTTTTTTCAATCTAGGATAAATCTGTAGTTTTAAATTTTCATAATCTTCCTGCGTATCCAATTCAGACCAAACCAGATCGTCTATTTTTGTATACCCTATGTTATATTTGCCTTTTAAATTCATCAAAACGTATTCATAATGCAAATAGGGATTTTCACTGCCTTCGAAATCTACTAACATATCTTGATAAGTCTTAATATCGATACGCGATAACCCGATGAATTCGCCGTCAATTTTGCCTAGCTGATGCATGTCTTTCGAAATGCGAAACACACGACCGTCCCGAACCTCTACAAGCTCTTCATCACCCGAACCGGACTCATTTGCCAACACAAGACAATTTTCATTGTCTGATTGCAATAGATAGTCAATCGCTTTTTCTTCAAATATTAAATCGCCTTCGACAAGTAAAAAATCATCGTTTATATGTTCTTTGACTAGAGATAAGGAATACATCGTGCCTGTCCATTTGAATCTGTCGCTCTCAACCAGTTCAACCTCTTTGACATTGAGGTTATCAAAATAGTGCTTTTGATAGCCCGTCACAATCACTATTTTGTCTATGCCATTATTTTTTAAAATCTCAATCAGACGTTCAATGATGATCGTTTCTTCAATTTCAAGAAATGTGGCAGGTCTGTCAAAATCTTGTCTTTCTCCGGCTGCCAGTATGACCGCCTGTTTGATCGTAGATTTTGTGTTCACTTTTAATACCTTCCTATTCAATTATTGAATCCGGTCAATTATATCTCCAACTAATATGAACGTGTTTCAACTTTATTTAAGCTAATAAATTCAATTATTCATTCGTCACGAGTAATACGCGAAAATCGCCGTGCCAGATGCTCTTGAACTTAAGCGAATTACTTTCTTCATTTCACCTTATCAACCAACTAACGACAGTGTCCATGGTTCTCTACATGGTACGCCGAAAAGTTGTTCTTGAACAACTTCAAACAGATTTGTTCCCCGAATATTATAGATCAACATCTCCAAGAGGTGGCGGCTGTGATAACATCTAATGAATTGGGGAAACGACTTTAATCGTAAAACAAAGAGGAGAAACAGATCCGGATGAGTGTCATCAATACCCTTTTGGGAATCCCGCTGGGATATCTGATGTTCTTTTGCTTGCAGTTGTTAAAGAACTACGGATTAGCCATCATCCTGTTTACTTTGCTGACCAAGATCGTCATGTTTCCACTTTCCTTAATGTCTCAGAAGAACGCGATCAGCATGGTGAAAATTCAGCCCGCCTTGGAAGATATCAAGCGACGCTACCGGGGAAACAATACACTGATTGTGGAGGAACAGAAAGCGCTCTACAAACAGGAAGGATACAGTACCTTCAAGAGTCTGCTGCCACTTCTGGTACAGATCCCCATTATCCTCGGCCTCATCAATGTCATCTACAATCCGCTGCAGCACTTGTTGCACCTCGATCCGGGTACGATCAATCTGCTTATCCAAAAGACGGCCGCGATCCTGAACACTACGGCTAGCAGTATGGGGACGGGCGCGCAACTCAAGATTATGGAACTCGTTCAGGGCAATCCGCAACTGTTTGCCGGTATGGACGGTGTCCAAGCCATCCTGGGGATAAACACGAGCTTTCTCGGCATCAACCTCACCCATATCCCTAGCTTTAGTTCGGTCACGATCATTTACCCTGCCCTATCAGGCCTCAGCGCGTTGGCGCTCGCAGTCTATCAAAATAAATACTATGTCCTCCAGCAAACGCAGAAACCGCTGCAAAAATGGTCGATGGCCGCTTTTCTTGTCGCTTTCTCATTCTTTTTTGCTTATATCCTTCCGTGTGGTGTCGGATTGTATTGGATCGCCGGCAACTTGCTCTCTATACCTGTGCTGGCACTTTGCAATCGAATCTATGACCCTAAAGAACACATCCCCGATATCGCGCGGGAACATAAGGTTAAGCTCACCAAACAGGAACGAGTAGCGGCACGCCTTCTGAAGGAAAACAAACGTGAAAGACAAAAATCGGACAAGAAGCGCTTCGCCGATCAAAACAATAAGCAGCTCGTCTTCTACTCGGAAAGCAGTGGTTTTTACAAATATTTCGAAGGGTTTATTGAGTACATAACGGACCATTCGGATATCATCATTCACTACGTCACCAGCGATTATAATGACCGGATTTTTGAAAACACGAATCCGCAGATTGAAAAATACTTTATCGGTCCCATCGCGTTGATTCAATTCATGATGCTGATGGACGCCGATATGGTGGTCATGACCATGCCCGACCTTGAGACCTACCACATCAAGCGGTCACTGGTCAGAAAAGATGTCGAGTACGTCTACCTCGACCACGGCATGACAAGTTTTCATATCATGTTGAAAAAGGGCGCGCTCGACCATTTTGATACAATTTTCTGCTACGGTCCTAATCATATAGAGGAAGTGCGCGAGACCGAGAAACTCTATGGTCTGCCTGCCAAGAAACTCGTTAAAACAGGGTTTCCATTGCTTGATTCCATGCTGGACAAGGTTGAACAACTCGGGGTTATGCACAACAATCCCAAGGTCATTCTCATCGCCCCTTCCTGGCAAAAGGACAACATTTTGGAGTTTTGCCTCGATGAGACACTGCAACCTCTGCTGGAGACTGGCTATAAGGTCGTGGTGCGTCCACACCCTGAATTTATCAAGCGATTCCCCGGCAAGATGCAGGCCATTATAGACCGGTATAGCGACCGACTGGGCGATCACCTCGAAATTCAAACAGATTTCTCTTCCAATGAAACGGTCTATACTGCGGATCTCGTCGTGACAGACTGGTCCTCCATTGCGCAGGAATTTTCCTACGCCACAAAAAAGCCGTCCCTGTTTATTAACACACCGATGAAGATAATGAATCCTGAATATGACAAAATTCCTTTGGTAGGCCTTGAAATTTCACTGCGCAATGAAATCGGCGTATCCGTCGATGTTGACAAGCTCGATTCACTGCCCGGGATAGTCGACGAACTGTTCCGTAAACGCGATCATTATGCGGGGCATATCGCACGTGTTGTTCAAGACAATATTTTCGATGTGGGAAACGGAGCCCGTGGTGGCGGCGAATATATCATCAAAACACTCACTCAAATTAAACAGCACAAACAGCCAGTGGGAGATGAACAAACCACTACTGCCATCTCCAATCAAACTAATGATCACAGCGACGCACTTCGCACGATAGAGGAACAGTTGCACACTATACTTGGTAACGAGCAACTGGATCACAAGGTCGTTCAGGATGTGTTGAATAGTGACGTACGTGATTATGATACGAGTATCACCACCAAAGGAGAGTATGTGTTGCAGGTGCTAAAAGAGATTGAAGCGGCCGAACAGGCACGTACGGGGAAAGAGTCATGAGCAAGAAATTGAAATTGACTCTATTACTCTGCGTCGCATTTTTCTTGGCATTCTCTCAAACGGTTCACGCGTATATCGATCCGGCTACCACAACATATCTGATCCAGATTGTGTCGGCGCTGGTCATCACGCTGGGGGTCACGGTCGGTGTATTCTTCGGACGCATCAGAATGTTCTTCCTGAATATCCGTGTAAGAATGGCTGAGTTGAAAATCAAATTGTTTTCAAAAAAGTCCGGGCGCGCGCAGCCTGCCCCCGAACACGACAGCACGGCAATGGTCTCGATACAGTCTGTTGGCAAATGGGACTATCTATGGGCCGATAACCGCACCTTCGCACAGCGGTTATTGCCGTCCGCCCTGCTCGGCGCTTGCTTCTTTTTTACCTTTGTAATATTCGGCGTTTACGAGCTGTACATAACGAATCTAAGTGCTTTCGCCTTTCCTTTTTCTGCCATTTTTCCAGGCGTCGCGCTGGTCGCGGTTGCCGGAGCGATATTATTCACGGCACTGCTCTCGCTGCTTCGTGGGCGTCTGTTCGATCTCGCGGCCTCATTGCTGCTGGGCTTTGTCCTGGCAGGTTACGCTCAGGGCAATTTGTTTAACCTATCACTGGGTGAACTCACGGGCGATGCCATCCCATGGGATCTTTATCAAAGTGAAGCTTTGGTCAATCTGCTGATTTGGACGACGATCATCTCTCTGCCATTTATCGTGAAATTCTTCTGGAAAAGAGCGTGGTCTTTTATGATCACGCTGATTCCCGCGATCCTCATCGTTGTCCAGATTATCTCCATAATCTTCCTGAACGTCACAGTCCCCGCCCATAATAAAAGATCATCCGGTTCATATTTATCTACTAAAGGGATTTATGAGGTAGCCGACGGAAATAATATTATCGTCATCGTACTTGACCGACTCGATAATCGATATATTGATTCAGTGTTACGCGACGAGCCCGAATTCTTTGACGGGATGGATGGCTTCACACGCTTCACAAACAATACGTCCCTATATAGTCAAACTTTTCCTTCGGTTACCAATATGCTGACCGGCGACAGACATTATTTCGAAAAAAATTACGCGACCTACATGAAAGAAGCGTGGGCATCCAGTACGTTTATCCCTGGTTTGCGAGAACAAGGTTTCGCAAGCACATTCTATATGGAGGCCGGCTATACCTATGCTGAAGCCGGGGACCTCAAACATATCGCGGACAATGTCGAAATAGGCAGTATCAAAGTGCAGGACACTGCCATCCCAAATTTCATCTCGCTTAGCACATTCCGATACGCGCCTCTCGCATTAAAACCATTCTTTTGGACATCGACAGACGCGTTTGGCAAGCTACTTGACGTTAAAATGGATCCACCCCCTTACATCACCGATGATATCGCCTTTCACCAAGGTCTCAAACAAACACGTTTAACAAAAATAGACACAACCCAGCGGTTCACCTACATCCATTTACTTGGCTCTCACGCGCCCTACAACATGGATGAACACGGATGGGAAGTGGAATCGGGGCAATCATCCGTCCTGCTCCAAACAAAGGGAAGCTTTCGCATTGTCTTCGAGTATTTGGAACAACTCAAATCATTGGGGCAATACGAAGACGCCACCATTATCATTACAAGTGACCACGGTGCAAGAAAAAGTGATACTCAACCCTTGGATACCGCAATCGTAACGGGGCTGTTCGTAAAACCGGTGGGGAAATTGGGTACATCGTTAGAGTCGAACAACGCGCCCGTTTCCGCGGATAATTTGAGGGCGACCGTCTATCAGGCAGCGGGACTCGACTATGCTGCTTATGGTCCAACCTATTTTGAAGTACCCGAAGAAGCCAACGTGATACGCTTCCTCTATCACCGCTTGTATAAGACAGACAGCGACCCCGCCCGTCTTTTAACGTACCAGATTGACCGCGACGCAAATGATTTTTTAAACTGGCGTCTCATTGAAGAGGTAATCATCCAATAATCTTGTCGTTTCAATTCACAGCGAAGTGGAACCTGAGAAGATCATTGCGGCGCTTGATCTCGGCTAATCAGACATCAATGTGACTTGCAGACCCTGCCGGTTTTCGACCGGCGGGGTTTTTTTATGATCGGGAGCTCCGAAAGCGGTCGAAGAAATCCTGAGACAGGAGCGGATTCGCGGAAATACCTGTGACCATTTCCTCGTAACGGGTGATGATGGCATCGCCCAGAGGGAGCCCGGGGAAAATAGCATACTGATGGAGAAACGCGTTGAGTTCTATTTTGGATTCGTAAATTTCACTAGCAATGTCAGTAATAAAGTGACGGCTGTTGGGTAGCGAGATCTCTGAGATCAGAGGCACACGACTCCATATGATGCGACCATGACCAATCGGAACAAGAGGCAACGCAAGCTGTTGACGTTTACCCTGGTGGTTGCTGTCACGAACAAACTTGATATCCTCCAAGATAATGCAAAGGTCGGCCAGAGCTCTGGCAACAGAAGAGCGTGGATAGCAGTGCTGCAATGTCAACCATCCGCACAGATACAGATAATGGCATGCTCGAAGGCGTATAAGATTTTGAATCTGATCCGTTTCGTCCCGACGTTTCAAGGTTGAAAGAGTCGTAAACAAAAGACTCAGATCTCTGTAACTAAGACTATTCGCCAGTTTATACAATTGTTCTTGAGACTTAATATTTTTAACTTGAGCCATCAACCATGTGGTGTGATGAGGGGCTTTACCCATAACCAGCTCAAATGGTAGAGGATGCATTTCTCGGCAACCGTCGAGCGCCTCCTGCAAGGTTCTGAACTGAAGCGGGATAAGTGGGACGGAGCGTTGGACGGGTCGCATGACAGGGACGAACCGTATGTCTTGCGATTCGGTCTCTGTTATTACTTCATCTGTATACGTTATTGGTTCAGATGTTGTGCTTTGCAAGTCGTGGATGTGAAATTCTTCGATGGACTCTAGTTCAAGGACGAGTAGGTTATCTTCGGCAGTATCGGGCACATTCAATTTAAAAGGTCGTATGGCGCGACCTTTTGGTCTCACAGAATCTGCGCGTTCTTCACGGCTTATCGGCCCATTCTTTTCCAATGCTCTGCCCTACTTATGACTCCCTGCCGGCACGGCGGATTGCCGGCGGCAGCGCGTCAACCGCATCTCGTATCTCCGCCGTCGTAAATGTCAGACGCTCAACAACCTCTGCGAGATTGGCTTCGAATTCATCTAGTGTTCTAACAACGTATTCACTCGATTCTTTTGTGAAATGCGTCGTATTCTCACTGATCTGCCGACTAACTTCCTCGAGCGCGCCTAGTTGTTCGTTAAGCCGATCGAGCAATACCAATGCATTTTTGTTCTGCACTGAAGACATTTTGACCGAAGCGTCAATCGCTTTTGAGCTCTCGACAATGCCCAGATCAAGTTTTTCGGAATATAGTTTGAGCTGTTCCGACATGCGATTAATGTGGAATGCGAGGTTTGTCTCTTCACCAGCATAAAGTGCTGTCATCTTATCGGTACTGGCACCGATTATTTCGAGGTTGTCACTGATCGACGCCATCTCGTCGGCAATATCATTTTTTGCAAGCGCCATCAGACGAAGAGTTTCCTGGACGTCGAGATTAATCTGTTTGCTCTCTGCACGAGACTGCTCCATAGAGACCTTCGCCTCTTCCATCATATCGGCGCTATGCTCAGCAACCCGATGAAGTATCTCGAGCTTATCTGGTAATGAAGCAAGATGAACCGACAGCGCATGAGCAACAGAACCGGAGAATATGTCTGCCAGTTCTTCCATTCCCTTTTCCTGCTTTTCCGCCAACGAGACGGCGAGTCCGGTCAGGGCATGATTTGCTTCCTGCAAAGGCGGCGCAATCTCTTCACTCATGATCTCCCGCACACTCGTCTTGATGCCTTCCGCAAATTCACCAGTCGCAAGTTCCTCGGCCAACTTGGTAAATGCATTGACCTCTTGGCGCATCTTCTCCCCATAGCTAATGATCTCGCTCACTAGAACGGCAACTCCGATTTGGTCGCGGAACACAGGCGCAAATAATGACAATGCCGTAATCAGCTCGTTCTCAGCATCTTCAATAGAATTGACAGCCTTTTTCTCATGCCATAAAAGAAAAAGGGAACAGGCAATGCCGAAGGCAAGAGGTGGCAAGATAATGATTAAGACATTGACGGGAATAGTCATCAGTATCTGCAAAGTTACAAGTAGAACCGCTCCCAAAGAACCGATCGCAAAACATATCCATGCGAAAAACCTGGAGCCAGCTTTGACCCCTGTTGTCCGAAAGAGACCGAGTGATGCAAGAATAGGCACCGGTTCCGGCAACAAACGCCCCTCGCAATACATGTGAGCTGATTTTGAGAGTCGGTCGGCAAACACCTTCAATTGTTCTTCATCTGACGAATCAAACGCACGCACAAGCGAATCAGCGGGGAGCATGTCGTCTGTTTGCGCCTGTGAAAGCATAGTGACCGCATCATCTGCGAGTCGCAGTGATAGCGTAACAAACTTACGATTTTTAATCACACCGGCTATCATGAACGCAAGAATTGCGATCACAAGCAATATGACCCCCACAAGCAGCACTATTTCCGATGACAGCCCCGCTGAGCCAGCACTGGAAAGCGGAGCAAGTAAAAACCGAAACGCACCACACGTTAAAATAAAATCCATTCCAATACCTCTCATTCCATTCGCTGTTCGCGTTCAATTGCAAGACGCACCAATTCCTGCAGGGGCTCCTCGTCACGGTAACCGGCTGCGCGCAACAACCTCGGATACATGCTGATACTGACAAATCCGGGAATTGTGTTGATTTCATTGAGCAGGACCTGACCATCGTCCGTAAGGAAAAAATCGATTCGCGCCATCCCATAACAGTCGAGCGCGCGCCATGCTCTGACCGCAAGATTCCGTATCGTATTATGCGTTTCCCCGTCTATTTTCGCCGGGATAATAAGTTGCGATGTCGATTGGGCTTCATACTTAGAGTCGTAATCATAAAACTCTCGATCGGGAATGATCTCCCCGACAGGGGAAAGCAAGGGATCTCCATACCCGCCTAAGACCGCGATTTCAAGCTCACGTCCTCGGACACCTTGTTCAATAATCGCTTTTCTGTCATGGGAAAAAGCCAACTCTAACGCCTGTGGCAAAGCCTCGCGTGACATAACTTTTGTGATTCCAAGCGATGAACCTCCGCATGCAGGTTTAACAAACAAAGGGTACGCAAGACCTTTGTCGGCTTCATTAAGAGTATGACTGACATCTTGACGCCATGACATGTTATCAACAGAGCGCCATGGTGTTCTGGGGATATTTTTTTGATCGAATATGGTATTAGCGAAGACTTTATCCATTGCAAGCGCGCTGGCTGTCATGCCGCATCCTACAAAAGGAATTCCCGCCAACTCGAGCATACCCTGGATCGTGCCATCCTCACCGTTCGGTCCATGAAGTACGGGGAAGACACAATCAATCTTGCAAACTTCATTCTCGCCTGCGCGTTCCACATAAAGATTGTGCTTGGATGTATCGGCGATTAAGTATGCGGGGAAAACGGGTCCTTGTTCTAACCATGTCCCATCGCGCATAGCCGCGGTATCACCCTCATATGCAAACCATCTGCCGTCTCGAGTAATGCCAACGGGTAGGATGTGATATGTTGCCGCCCGCTCAAGCGTATCGATAATATAGGCAGCTGAAGCCTCTGAAACTTCATGTTCGCCGGACCTGCCGCCAAAAAGAATCACAAGATTCAGTTTAGCTGACATCCGATCCTCCCAAGTTCTTTTTATTGCGCGTAATATTGACGAGAATATCCGTGAGATGATCTTCAAGATTGCTTAATACTTCATGTGTGTACTGAATCGAACTAGTACGGATCTCATTGCTTTGCCGAGTTGCCTCATCAAGCATTGCAGACGCGTTATTGATCGCCTGTTGTGTTACTTCGTGCTCGTCGATCATCCGCGCCATTTGTACTTCTGCGTCACGCATAATGGTATCCGCCTCACGGCGTGCTTGGTTGATCAATTGACGATTCTGTTGCAATACCCATTGAGCCCGTTCGAGTTCTTCGGGTAGCCCTTCACGGATCATGCGCACAAGAAACAGCATCTCTTCCCGTTCCACCATGCACTTGTCGGAAAAAGGCAAAGACTTTGCGTCCAACAATTCAGTTTCCATGCGATCAATCAATGTCGCGACGCTTCTGTCATCCCGTGGACGCGCTGATTGTAGGCGCTGGTCGTCCTTCTCTGGCGGCAGTTTGCGTTTCTCTTGATAATCACTCATTTGCTTTCCCTCCCGGTTCTCCGGTTGATTACCGGTTTCGTCGAATACTTCATATGTCGTAACCCGCTTGCCCGGTCCTGTACGCTCGTTCCACGTCGTGCAGAATCGTTTTGGGCACCATGCCTGTAATATCCCCTCCCAGCCGTGCAATCTCTCGCACGATCGAAGAAGACACATAACGCTGCTTGGCGATTGATGGAAGAAACACTGTTTCAATCCCGTCGCCTATGAGGCGGTTGATATCCGCCATTGTGAGTTCCTCTTCAAAGCTTGACGGGCCGTGTACCCCGCGAATAATCCATGTGATTCCATTGCGCTGACAATAATCAACAAGCAGACTGTCGCATTCCCTTACTTTGACCTCAGGTAAATGACACAGCGCCGTCCGGACCAATTCGGTTCGTTTCGCTCTGCTCATCACAGGTGTTTTCCGGCTATTGTCGAAGACGGCCACATGCAGTTCATCGCACAAGAAAAGAGCGCGTTCCACAATCGAAATATGTCCGTTTGTAAACGGATCGAAGGTACCCGGGAAAACCATCAGATGTTTCCCGTTTACATGATCTTTTTTGGCCATCAGTACACTCATTCTACATTTTATTGCGATTCTTCAGAACCCAAATTATGTTGATAAAAGGATATCACGCTGGTGCCATACTGACAACTGCGCATCTGTATGAGCATGGGTGCAAACCAAGTCTCTGATCGCTCACGTCCTTCACTTTCGACAATAAGAACACCCGATTCGCAAACAAGTTCGGGCAAAATATTTTCGAGCTCATAGATTACTTTTTCGGAGATCTGCCAGGGCGGGTCAAGATAGATGAAGTCAAAGCGCTCTCCTATTCGAATCAAATACTCGAGCTGGTGCCGGTAATCTCCCGCAAGAACGCGCACACCCGTGTCGAGCCGTGTTTTATTTATGTTTTTTTTGATCGCAATAAGCGCGGCGCGATCGCGTTCAATCATGACGGCTTCCGCCGCCCCACGCGAGAGCGCTTCCAACGCAATCTGTCCTGAGCCCGCAAATACATCGAGCACACGAGCTCCTTCAATTTTTGTGCCGATAATAGAAAATAATGCTTGTTTTGCCCTGCCCGACGTCGGACGGCAAACCGTTCCGGGAGGCACTTCCAGCTTGATCCCTTTGGCTTTCCCTGTAACAATCCTTGGCATCTTCTATTTCCTTTACAGACCGGGACGCGAGAGGCGAGCGCCGTAACGCGCGCGGAATTCACGCATTATGACTTGATTTTCAGGTTTCACAAGCCCGGGATCCTGCCGGAATACAAGTTCCGCCGCCTCAGCTGCTTCCCGAAGTAATCCGCCGTCTTCATAAAGGTTTGCCACTTTAAAATCAGGCAGTCCGTGTTGTTGAACACCAAAGAAATCACCTGGCCCTCGAAGGCGCAGATCCTCTTCCGCAATGGCAAACCCGCTATTATTTTTGCATAAAACAGTGAGTCGCTTCTTAATCATAGGATCTTGACTGTCACTGACAAGAACGCAATACGATTGATGAGAGGCGCGTCCGACACGTCCTCTTAACTGATGAAGCTGGGACAGGCCGAATCGCTCCGCGTTCTCAACAACGAGCAGCGTCGCATCGGGCTGATCGATGCCGACTTCAATGACAGTTGTCGAGACTAGAATATCAATCTCGCCTTTCCCAAATGCGTCCATGATCGCAAGCTTGTCTTTGCTCTTTAACCGACCGTGAATCAGGGCAACACGATAGTCAGGAAAAATTTGGTCTGAAAGCCGTTGAAACGTTGACTCCGCCGAATTGAGTTCAAGTGTGTCTGAATCTTCGATCATGGGACACACGACATAGACTTTATGTCCCTCTTCCACCTGTCGTCTGATTATCCCGTCGACGCGCGATCGATCTCTTTCGGTTGCCGTATAAGTTTTGATAGGTCGACGTCCTTTTGGCATGTCTTTCATTTCCGAGATATCAAGGTCACCATACAGAATCATGGCCAGTGTTCTGGGAATCGGCGTCGCTGACATGACGAGCACATGCGGGATAATGTCCCCGCTCCCGGTAAGTGTCACTCGTTGTCTCACCCCGAATCGATGCTGCTCATCTGTCACACAGCAACCAAGATTCGAGAAAACGACATCCTCTTCGAGGACGGCATGTGTACCAATCAGAATATCGATCGATCCTTTGGTGAGTTTTTCAAGCAAAATACGTCTCTGAGCCGCAGTTGTCGCTCCTGTGAGGAGCGCGATCTCAAGACCGCTTCCGTCCAAAAGCCCCGCAATACTTTTGGCATGTTGGCCCGCCAGAATCGTAGTGGGAGTCATTAGAACACATTGGTATCCTTCCCAACAGGCGACCGCCATGGCCGCCACCGCGACCACTGTTTTGCCCGAACCGACATCGCCTTGCACAAGACGATTACCCGGTATCGAGCGGCGAAAATCGCTCACAATCAGATCCAGTGTTTTTTGCTGTGAAGGCGTCAGTTCAAAGGGGAGTCGTTTGATCAACTGTTGCAATCGATCCATTACTCCCGTTCCAAGATTCATGGCGGGGCCTTTTTCATTTTCACGGCCAACCTTTAAGGCACGCAGTCCGGCGACCACCAAAAATAATTCTTCAAATGCAAGTCTGCGACGCGCGATATCGACCTCATGCTCGCTTGAGGGGTAGTGGATCCTGCGAAGCGCGTAATCAGCCGTAGCCAGCCTGGCCGTTACACGCACCTCGTGCGGAAGGCTCTCCTCTATAAAGAAGTTACGATGCTTGAGGGCGGAGGTCACAGCATGCCTTATATTGCCTTGATAGAGACCGGCGGTCAACGGATAAATCGGGAAAAAATCAGAGGATTCGGCCGCTACTTCCAGGGTCCGAAAATCGGGATTACTAACCGATCGTTGTCTGCCTCCATCCTCGATCTTGCCTCGAAAAATATATCGTTCTCCACGCCGGAGCTGTTCGGCAATCCACGGCTGGTTAAACCAGATGGCGTTAACTGACCCAGTGTCGTCTGAAAGTCTGGCGCGCAAATAACTGAGTTTACCTCGCCGGTTCATGGAGGGTACATTGTCGATCATCGCCTCGAAAACTGACGTTTGACCTTCTTTGAGCTGTGCTACCGGCACACGCTCTTGCCAGTTTTCATATGCACGAGGCATAAGCCATAAAAGATCGCCAATCGTGGCGACACCAAGTTTCGCAAATAACTTCTGCCGTTTATCCGATATCCCGGGGAGGATGCTTACTTGCTGTTCCAGCCAACTTGTATCAGCAGTCTCAGACACAGTCACCCTCCACCCCCGCTGAAGGATCGAGACTCTTGCCGTATCGGCAAAGTCCGCGCACCGGACAAGCAAAACAGTCACGGCAACGCGCTTTACAGATTATCCGTCCATGCGCGACTAGCAGATGCCCCCATAGCGTCCACGAATCATGCGGCAGGACTTCCATAAGGTCCCGTTCGATACGCAACGGGTTCTCACTGTCAGTAAACCCAAGTAGCTTGCTGATGCGACCGCAATGGGTGTCAACGACTATGGCCTGTTCGCCAAAGACATCTCCTAAAATCAGATTGGTGATCTTTCGTCCGACGCCGGGAAGCTCGATCAGATCCTCAGCTGATGACGGTACCTGACCATCAAACTGTTCAAGCAAAATGGTTGCAGTTCCTTTGAGTGCTTTTCCCTTCATACGAAAAAACCCGCAGCTTCGAATGATCTTTTCAATCTCTGACCGCTCCGCGGATGCCATGCTCTCTATATCAGGATATCTTGAAAACAGGTGAGGCGTAATCTTGTTCACGCGTGCATCCGTGCATTGAGACGCGAGGATAGCGCCCACGAGAAGTTCCCACGGTGAACCGTGGTCTAACGTGCAAACCGCTTCGGGGTAGTGAAAAGAAAGGTGATCAACAATGGTGCGTGCCCGCGCCTGTTCTTCGTGATCCTCTTGTGTGCTGCCAGGTCCGTTTTTCACGCTCATGGCTTCTCCTCAAGGAGATAGCATGTTTTTAGCATGGTCCGGTTATCGCCAGGTCTATAGATCGACATCTCGACGAGCGTGCCAACAGCCTGTCCATCCATAAACAACAGCAGATCTTTCACCGATTCCATCGGTTGTCCATTGATACTGAGAAGAATATCTCCCTCATTGAGGCCGGCCGTATAGGCAGCACTTTCCGATTTGACAAGATTGATATAAAGCCCGACCGGATTGCCATACATCTCGCGAAAGATTTCTGTATCCTCATCTCCCAAAATGGTGATGCCAAGCCCCGCTCTCTTCCTGGGAGCGTCCTCAGATTGCGACATGATCCGGTCGATGACGTCCAGAACAATGGGAGATGGAATTGCAAATCCCTGAGACTGAATATAAATACGTTTGAGGTGACCGCTGGTAATCGCGACGACTTCCCCCTCTTCATTTACGAGAGGACTGCCCGCGTAAACAGGAATACTAGGGATTGTCGTCTCAATGAGACCCACAGGCGAACCATCCTCTTCGTATGTAATGCGGTAAAGCGACGTAACAAAACCTGCCGTCAGTCCTCCCTCCTTTACCATCAAGGGGGGATATCCGACGCAGTACACAGGAGTACCTACAGATAGCAAAGGATCTTTTGCCAAAATCAAGGCCGGAAAAACAATATCTTCTGTGTCCTGGATTTTTAAAAGCGCAAGGTCAGTCGTCTTCTGATAACCTGCTATTGTAGCTGTCAGCGCTTGTGTCATCCCCTTGACGTATATGCGAATGGAAGCATTGCTGAGCAGAACGCCGCGATAATCAAGCGCACGTTCAAGCAGACTGTATGTTGTGATTACAAATCCTGATTCGTCGACGATAAGTCCGGAAAATATTTCTTCTCGTTTTGAATAAAGAGATGACGCGGGAATTGAAACGTGCACCGATACGACGGATGGCGCAATTTTTTGGTAGACATCCGCAGGCAGAAGACCACACTCCGTGACAGGAGGCGTTTCATCTTCGGGATCATCCACGGTCGTGGGAGGTGTCGTCGTAGGCACTGTGGTTGTAGTCGTTGTGACAGTCGGCCGACGAGTTGTCGTCTCGACCTCAGTGGTTGCTAGAGTAGACGGACAATTGGAAACATCTGTCGTTTCCGCTCTCTGTTCATGACAGGACAGTGGAATTAACAGTGCCACAATAAGAAAAATGGCGATAAGGATGATTAATCCGCCGCGATCTTTTTTCATACCGTTCGCTCCTTGAATTCATTGAATACCTGTTTAGTAGTTTAGCCGTCACTTTTAACGAATCTGTGAACACTTACCGGGTTCATAAACCACAAACGCTTATGGCCTGGCGACTGTGAATGTGATCTTCGCGCCCCCAAGATCCGCGGAATTACCCGCTTCGATCTGCTGACCGTGCCTCTTGATCAAAGCACGCGCGATATATAGCCCGAGCCCCGAACCTTCTTCATGGCGTGACTTGTCGGCTTTGTAAAAACGGTCAAAGATATGGGGCAGATCCTCTCGCGGGATCCCCGGTCCGTTATCTTCTACAGAGACGCTTACAACCCGCTCGCTGACAGTCGTACTGACGAGAATAAGTCCTGATCGCGGTGTAAACCGAACTGCGTTGGCAACAATATTGTTCATTACCCGTGTAAGTTGCTCGACATCGCCGACAACGCGCACAGGCCCGAGATGCTCTTCATCGAGACTGAGCTCCATTTGAATTCTTTTATCCGTCAGCATGGGCTCAAACGACTGATCGACCTGACAGATCAATTCGTTGATGTCAAATGCAGTCTGCTTTAATGATGTTGAATCCATCCGGTCCGCCTGATCGAATAGAGTGTTGATCAGACTCTCGAGACGGTTGGTCTCCTTCTTTATTATCTCCAGGTAATAATCGAATTTATCAACAGGGATAGTGCCGTCCCGCATCCCCTCAATAAACCCTCCGATCGAAGTCACAGGAGTTCTAAGATCGTGAGATACATTGCCGAGAAATTCAAAATGCTGCTTCTCGCGCTCCTCGAATTTCGAAATCAGTGTATTGAACGTTCTGACAAGCCTTGTCAGATCGTCCTCCCTTACCTGTGAAACAATCTCTGCATGATCGGGGTCACCCTCTTCCAAGGTGAGTGTGCGAGCCTCACGGCCTATGCGCACGCGCGCGGACAGATCGCCCGCATAAACAGAGTTAGCCGTTCTGGCAAGCGCGGATATGGGACGGGTTATGTTGCGTGAAAGCCAAATAATGATCGTTAGTGATAGTAAGAACGCGAGCGAAAAAGAAATGGGAACATTATTTTCAAGAAGAAATGAACTCAAACTCTCTGTACGGTGACGCTTTAACAAGATCACCTCGCCTGTGTACAGATCGCCAAGAGAACCGATCGGTGAACTGGCGACAAGCCAGACAGACGATTTTGGCAACAGATAGCCAAGACCCGTTTTATCCCCTGTATCACAATACACGGCATTGCTACTATTTCTTGCCTCGTCCGGTAACAACGGATCGTTACCTCCTATTGTGCCGCTCCGCTTGAGCTGTGCCATCGTTTCAATGGGAATACCCGTATGATAGATAATCTCGCTGTTTGCATTGACTACCCAGACAAAAGCACCTGTTGACCGCGCTGCAAAAGAAATATGACCTGTAATATCCGTGCTGGAAAAAGTTGTGTGTGCGGCGTCCATCCTGCTCTCAGTCAAATATGAGAGTTCGACGACATTGCGACGCAGCTCCTCTTTACGCTGCTTGTTCGCGGACACACTGTAAATAGTCCCATATGTGATCGCGAGGACAAGAAATATGGCCAGTATCGATACTGAGATCGTCAGCAGCGTGCGCGTATAGATGGAAAGTCTTTTTGTCACAGATCAGCAGGATCCTTCACCTCGAATTTGTAGCCGACACTCCATACTGTTTTGATCTGCCAGAGCGGATGATCAATAATATCGAGCTTCTCCCGGATACGTTTGATATGGACGTCTACCGTTCGCTGTTCTCCGTAGTAATCCATGCCCCAGATATGCTCCAATATCTGATCACGCGTGAAAACGCGGTTGGGATATGACGCAAGGAAAAAAAGGAGTTCCAGTTCTTTAGGGGGCATGTCAATTTCCCGTTCTCCTATGCGCACCGCGTAACGAATCCGGTCAATGATTAAATCCGGATAGACAACAATATCCTTCTTTTTACTGTCCGCTTCAGGCTGAAAATGACCCATATTGCGCGATCTTCTTAGAACAGCTTTGACCCGTGCGATGAGTTCCTTGGGATCAAAAGGTTTTAAGATATAATCGTCCGCTCCGAGTTCAAGGCCAATAATTTTGTCAAGCGTATCGCTTCGCGCGGTGAGCATCAGGACGGGCACATCAGATTCGCGCCGCAACTCGCGCATGATGTCAAAACCACTCATCCCGGGAAGCATTAGGTCAAGGATGATGACATCCGGATCAATTGCCCGAACCATGGGTATCACGGCATCGCCTGTATAGCATTCGCTAACCTTAAACCCATCTTTCTCGAAATACAGTTTAAGTAGTTCACTGATATTTTTATCGTCATCAACGATCAGAACACGTTTTGCCTCATCCATGCTATCCCCTCTCAATCATAAAATTTCATAGCCATTGTGTGTGTCTATCTCATTTTCGTCAACATTAAGCGCTGCGTCGTTTTCGAGTAGCGATTCGATCTCCGAGAAAAAAGAATTAATATCACTGAATGCGCGATAAACTGAAGCGAATCGGATGTAAGCTACTTCATCAATGCCACGCAGATGTTTTAGCACAAGCTCGCCTATCACAGACGTTGTGATCTCTCGTTTCAGAGCATTGCCCGCAGCCCGCTCGACATTGTCGATTAGCTTTTCAATCTGCTGAGTGGTAATCGGTCTTTTTTCGCAGCTCTTCATAATTCCGTTGAGAAGTTTCTGTCGGTCAAACGATTGTCGGCTACCATCTTTCTTGATAACCACGAGTGGCATATCTTCGAGTTTTTCATAGGTTGTGAAACGAGTGCCACACAAAAGACACTCACGTCTGCGTCGGATCGAGCTACCGTCTTCCGCGGGGCGCGAATCGACGACCTTGTCATCGTTTCCTTCGCAATTCGGGCATTTCACGGGTAGCACCTCTTTTCAGTATAAAGATCTTAGGACTGTTAATAGAAAGCATGACCGGATCAAAGATCCGGCCGCTTGGAAATATCATATTCTTCAGAACAACCTATTCGGCAGTCTCTTCCGGTCAAAATTTCCGAAAATGGATCAGTTGTTTTCTCCGTCTTCGTCCTGCAAAAACCATGGCAATACGCGCCCTTCCTGACGCCCTTGACGTTGTCTGGCAGGTGATTGATTGACTGCATCGCCGGGTGGCGCCTCATCAAGCACACGCGGAGCAGCCTGGCTTTGCCTTGCTGCATTCTCCGAGGCTTGGTTGATCATGTCAATCATGACTTGGTCGCTTTGACGCTGGCTGCTTGGAGTGAATCCCGTCGCCTGCGAACCCTGCCCCTGACCACGACCGGCAGATTGCCGACTTCGGGGCGGACGGAGAAAATCGGGCAGATCGTCTATTGTAGATCTCGCTCCTCCGCTCTGTTGGCGTTGCGGGATACTGAACGAAGGAGCTGCTGTCGCAATCTGCCCTGTTCGCGCAGTCCTCACCTGATTGGTATCACTGGTAAAACGGCTGGCAATGATTGTAATAACAAGGTCATCTTGCATATTTTCGTCGATCACGGCGCCGAATATGATATCCGCATCTGGTGAAACTGCTTCACGCACTTGGGAAGCAGCCTCATTGATCTCTTTGAGTTTCATATCATGACCGCCGGTGAAATTGATAATGATGCTATGAGCACCTTCTATTGTCGTCTCGAGAAGCGGGCTCGTCATCGCTTGCTTGACCGCCGTTGCCGCACGGCTTTCTCCATTGCCGCGACCAATGCCCATATGGCAAACACCGGCATCTGTCATAACACGCCGCACATCGGCCAGGTCAAGGTTGATTAGGCCCGGAACCGCTACAAGATCAGAAATACTTGATACACCGTACTGAAGAACACGATCAGCTAGACCGAACGCTTCATCCAAAGACGTGTCATCACTGGCTATTTCCAGCAGTTTATCATTGGGAACGACGATGAGAGAATCAACGTATTGCTGAAGTTCACGGATTCCTTTCTCTGCGTTTTGGCGTCGGCGTGAGCCTTCAAATCTAAATGGCGTTGTGACCACGCCAACAGTCAGAATTCCAAGCTTATTAGCGACCTGCGCAACGATTGGGGCTGCTCCAGTCCCCGTTCCGCCTCCCATTCCTGCTGTAATGAAAAGCATATCGGAACCATCTATCGCTTTCGAGATCTCTTCAATATTCTCTTCCGCCGCTTTTTGGCCAATTTCAGGTTGTGCGCCTGCGCCCAGTCCGCGGGTTACCTTTTCACCGATCTGAATTGCTTCACTGGCTTTGGAACTCAGCAAAGATTGATGATCCGTATTGACTGCGATAAATTGAATGCCTTGCACTCCACCGTCAATCATTCGGTTGACAGCATTACAACCGCCACCCCCTACTCCTACCACACGAATTGTCGCGTAGAGGCCATCGTTCATTCCAATATCAAAACTATAGTCAGCCACGGCCAATAACTCCTTCCGCTATTAACATCGGTGTTAAATTCATTGTCATTACAAGCTGACAACAACCTTTTCGTTATAAGCAGTCTTGTATTCCAAACCAGCAAGTACTTTCAGAACATTTTACACTACCGGTTGTCGCTTGGCAACAACAATCACAATCCATTTATAAGTACAGCCCTACGACCAGTGCTGTGCAGATGTCATAACATTAAAATAATGAAGCCAAGAGATCATTCCGCGCCCGGCTGCGAATCTCCCGTTTGCTCGAGTTTTTGCTCTTCAGAACGGCCAGTGCGCCAAGCCTTCCAAAGCAAGTAAATTTGTCGTGAAATTAAACTGACATTTCTGAAGATTTTATAAGCAAATATGAACGCCACAACCAGTGCAAAATCAAATTTTATCTGGTTACCTAAAGCCGTTAATAGTACTGCTATAACTATATTTGCGAAGAATTCTATTAAAAACTTCTCCGGTTCAAACTCATCTTGTTGAAGCGCGCGATAAGAACTTGTCAAAGATTCAATGCCAACCACTGTAAAAACGGCCAAATACGGAACCAGATTTGAAGGAATCGGTACGTTTGAGAAAAGACCAAGTAACAGTCCAATCAACAATCCTATGATAACAACCATGGGTGTATCTGCCTTTCTGTATTTCCGTTAAAACGGGATGTCCTTACAACCCTCGTCAAGACCTAAGTCGTATCGGGGCGATAATAGACGGTATCTCCACTCATATCAAGCTCTCCCGCAGGTCTGCTTTTTAGCCCACCTTCGCCGATTAGGTAACTCAAGAGATTCAATCTTTCTTGTAATAACCTGTTGTCCTCCAGTTTAACACGGATTTCGCCTCCTTGTGGCAAAGGAATAAACAAGTAGATTTTGCGATCCGAGATCCTACGAATCTGTCGAACTTCTTCCATCAGTTTCAGACCGGAAACATCCGACATATCGTGACGAATCATCGCCGCCATGATGTTGATCGCAACATCTAATTGTACTGGGTCATCAATCTCAAGTACTTGACCTTGTTCCGCCTCCTTGCGAGTGCGCACCCCTTCTAACACGGGGAGACCGAAGTCCATGTCATTCGCAATCCGAAGCACACAGAGCTCGTGGTCAATGAGGGCAAATCCACCTGCAACACGCACTGCCAATACTTCAATTTTTTCATCTACTGTAATTCGGATCTCCGAGGGAAACCGGAACTGAACCTTGACTTCTCGGATCAGTGGAAATGCTTCCGAAATCAAATCTTCCATGTTTCCGTAACGCAGCGTCAGATACCGAATAGGCGTGCCACCGATACCGTGAATGAAATGCTCGCCTTTTGCGTGATCTGCAAGTGCAGCTACTGCCTTGTCCTCAATGTGCCTTGTTCCGCGGACAGTGACGTCTTCAATTTGAAACTGTGGTAAAAGAGCAATCAGGGCTGCGATGACAGCAATGACAGCTATTACACCCAGCAACTTCAACGGCCATCCGACCAATTGTCGGCGACGCTGCGCATTGATTCGTTTACGCCTGCTATCTTCAGTAAAGGGGGATGGCGAAAAGATTTCCGGATAGTCTGAGTTTCGACGCCTGTTGTCCACCGTTGCCATACTCTTTTTTCCGCCGGATTTTACGCCCTTTGTTTTCCGGCTGCCCTTTTTAACGGTCTTCCGTTTCATTTTATTTTACGACCTTAGGTACGCTCTCAGCAATCACACGGGCTGCTTGAGGCGTGGCCCATCTGCCGGCACTTTCTCCCATTTCAGCCAATACTTCCGGCTGTTGGATCATTTGAGAGATTGTATCGAGCAACGTTTGGCTGTCAAAATCGCTGTCAGCACAGATTATTGAGGCTCCGGCCTCCTGCATGGCTCGCGCATTCTCCGTCTGATGATCGTCAGCAGCAAAAGGGTACGGTATAAGCATAGAAGGCTTTGCCTGTGCCGCGATTTCAGCACATGTCATGGCCCCCGCGCGTCCTACAAAGAAATCGCACGCGGCTATCCAATAGGGCGCGTCATGAAAAAAATGCTCTGCCTTAACCACTCCCGGAATCTTAGCCAACTCATCTGCTAATGATTTATCACTTTGTACGCCAGTGCTGATGCTAAGCCTGGCAGTAGGGTGCTTTTCGAGCAATGCCGACCATTTGCCCTCATCATCGATATGGGCAACCGCATTATTCAGCGTTCTCGCGCCAAGACTTCCACCCATGAGGAGAACAAGGAATAAATCGTCCTCAATGTTCAAGGCTTCCCGGGCACTTTGACGGTCTATCTCATAAAATATCTTGCGGACAGGATTCCCGCTCATAATCAGGCTGCTTTTGTCTGGAAAATACTGACGACTCGCATCGTAACTAAGAAAAACAGTTTCCGCTTTTCGTGCAAACATGCGGTTTGCCCTGCCCGGCACAGAGTTTTGCTCATGAATGATGTACGGCACACCACGCCATTTTGCGGCAGCAAGCAAAGGGGCTGATACAAAACCACCTGTACCGATGACGAGACGAGGACGCTCCTCTTCGAGGATCGCATCACTCAAAAAGATGCCACGAATGTTTTGGGTAACCCAGCTGACGTAGCGACAATCATGCTTGGAGGGCATATTCTGAGCAGCAATCGGACGGAACTCGAACCCTTCCGCTTGAACTAGTTTTTGCTCGAGACCTTTTTCAACACCACAGAATACGAGCCGTGTCAAAGGATGCAAACGTTTCAACTCAGATGCAATGGCAAGCGCCGGGTAAATGTGCCCGCTTGTGCCACCGGCAACAACTATGATCGTGTCGGCTACCTTTTTGCGCTTACCGTATCTCTTCATTTCAAGTGCACCATTCCCGCTCAGTTTCGTCGATTCTCATATCTCAGCGTCATCCTCTATACAGCGTAACCTACGACATCTTCTTCATCCAGCTCTTCTTCGAGAGCCTTGCGCGCCTTGCGTCCTCCCTTGGGATCTACAATCCTTGCAAGATTGCGGTCACAGCGTGTTGCAGATTTGGACACACAGAGCACAAGGCCGGCCGCAACTGCGAAAAAGATGTTAGCCGTGCCACCGTAACTAAAGAAGGGCAATGAAATTCCCGTCGCAGGGATTAAACTAGCTGCCACTGCCATATTAAGGAATGCCTGGATAGAAATCAATATCGTATTGCCTGCCGCGACGAGCATCGCCATCTGGGTAGATGCGCCCTTCGCAACCATAAGGCCTGAGACAAGGAATGCGAGGAATAAGACTACAACGCCCAATACACCGATAAAGCCGAGCTCTTCGCCTATGACAGGCAAGATGAAGTCGTTGTGTGCCTCCGATAACCAATTTAGTTTTTGTACGCTTTTTCCAAGGCCCTTCCCTGTAAGACCACCAGACCCAAGTGCGATCTCCGCCTGTTCTATCTGCAAGCGGTCGTCTTCACTAGCAGCCGCTCGGTCTTGGAAAGTCCCCACTCTTCTGAATACGTGTGAGAAACGATCGCTTATAAATGCTGTTGTGGATTCCTTGGTAACTATTTGAAAAACAAAACCGATCGCGACACTCAGGATCACGACGATAATCACCAATTGTATTGCTCCGGTCATCCATGATTTTAGTGGGATGTCAGCCAGAAAGAAGACAACCAAACTGACCAGCGCAATAATCACGGCCCCCGATAAATGAGGCTGAATTAACGTGAGCACAATCCAGACTGAGACCAGTAACGCCGGCCAAGTAACATCTAAAAAAGCTTGCTTGTTTAGTGATGTCTTATGATGTTCGCCGGTTCTACCTGACAGCCGTACATCAGACGTGCGTTTCATCTCGAGCTTTCTGGTTCTGGAGCGGTGAGAAAAATATCCGGCAAGAAAAAATACGGCACCAATTTTTGCCAATTCTGAGGGCTGAAAACTGTTGGATCCCAGGTTGATCCAACGGCGGGCACCGTTGATCACGGTTCCCTGCACGCGACAATAGACAAGACTCACCGTCACCAACAGATAGAGTAGGATACCGAGCACAGGTCGAGTAAATTGACGAAAACGTACACATGCGCCGATAAAAATTGCTACAAGTGTTCCGGCAACCGTCAGGATCACTTGTTTTCGGGCCAGAGCAGTCGCGTCAGCTTCGAGGATAGCTCTAACAGGCGATGACTCATCAAGTCCGCCTGCAATATCCAATTGTGTGCGAAGCCCCGCGCTCGATTGGATAAAACTTACTCCATAACTTGCGCTGAACATCATCAGCAATCCGAAGCAAACCAAAATTAAACAGATGAAGAGAAATGTCAAAGACATATGTCGGTGCGTTGAAAGCAGTTTGTAATTAAGAGGCATTTTTGCATTGAAACGCGCAGACGCATCTACCTTCACTCTATCCACCGGCCGTGTCTTCAATCGTTCCGCCATCGTGTTCACCTCCCGAACAAGGGGCCTGAAACGAGAAAAAACCCAAGGATGGCTGCAACTAACGCGATCAAGCTGAACACATTGACGATTTTCGTTTCCCGCCAGCCACCAAGTTCAAAATGATGATGGATCGGCGACATCCTGAATATTCGTTTCCCCCCCGTGCGTTTGAAGTACAAAACCTGCAGTACGACAGAAAAACCTTCGAAGAAAAATACAAATCCTGTAATGACAGCCAAATAAGGCACACCCGCCATGACCGTTAAAAATGCAAAGCCTATCCCTAACGCCTGTGAGCCTGTATCGCCCATAAAGATTTTAGCCGGGTACCTGTTAAAAAAAAGGAATCCGAGACAGCCCGCTGCCAGCGCAACCGAAAGGGTCGTGAAAGACAGTGAGAGAGCTTGGGGAAGAATTGCGGAAAGCAGTCCGCCCACTGACAAAAGACCCAGGGACGCGACGACCATTAAACTGGCGAGAAGCCCATCTACCCCATCGGTGATATTGACTGAATTGCTCATATAGAAAAGGAACGGCACGAGAAATACAAAATATAAAGCTTTCCACCAACCTGTGACAAGAATTGGTTGCACCGAAAAAGGCACTAAAATAAATGGCGGAACAGGAGAGATCCAAAGGTAATATACTGCGGCGACAACCGAGAAGAAACCAAGCAGCAATGTTTTCTGCTTAACGCTTAATCCCTTAGGTGAAACGCTTACCTTGATGTAGTCATCAATAAAACCGACAGATGCAAAAAGGAGCATCAAGACAATCGTAGCGGACATCTGCATGAGATCTTTGCGCAGCAATGGCCCGACAATTCCCAAGATCGCGATCGGGATGACAAAGAAAAATCCTCCGAATGTCGGCGTTCCGGATTTCGCCAAATGCGTCTGTGGTCCATTATGGCGGATAGGCTGTTCTGAACTCCTATGCCTGATTATCGGTAAGCCGATAAGTCCGGTTAGAAGCGTCGCGATGAAAACTGCGAAACCAGCCACTGCGGCAAAAAGCATGTCACGAACAGGAAACATCATCGGCGGTCCTTCTCATTATCTTGGCTTTCACGAAGCGCTTTCGTTATTTTTTCCAGCTCATAGTATCGAGATGCCTTGAGAAGCAGGAAATCGTCTTTTTTTAATTGGCTTAGGATATCGGGAATCGCGTCTTCACAAGAAGCGTACCAGCCGGCGAACAACCCCGTGCCTTCCTGACTTCCAAGCAGGTAGTCGCGAGTAATCTTCGTTTCTTCGCCGATCAAAAATGCAAGATCAACGCCCGCATGCAACAACTGAAGCGCGATATCTTCATGCGCTTCATTGGAATAGCGCCCAAGCTCTCTCAACCCCCCGATGACCGCAACAAAACGCGGGCTATCCTCAGATAATAATCCGGCTGTTTGTAACGCTGCGTGGAGTGATTCCGGCGCAGCATTGTAAGCATCATCCATCACATCTATTGACCCGATGCGAATCAATTCCTGTCTGCTCTCAGTGGGGACATACCTGCCCGCTGAGGCAGCGGCTTCTTGCATATTGAGTCCCATGGCATAAGCTACCGCCAGACCAAAAAGTACGGCAGGCACGAGATGCAAACCGGGTACTTGCAAGAAGACAGGCCAACGTTCTTCTGGCGTCAGGTTGGAGCGCCCAATAAACGACAGACTGCCTCGATCCATCCGCACGTGTTCCGCCCAAAACACAGGAATACCGTCACGCTCCAATCTGCCCACGTTATGCTCACTTGCGATATACCATACCGGCAAAGCTGGCTGCTCTCTTACCACCCAACTTTCAAGCATGGGATCGCCCCCATTGACGATGAGAAGTCCGTTGTCCTTCATGCCCACCGTTATGGAAACCTTTTCTTCCAAAATATCGCTCATGGATCCAATGTGCTCCGCGTGCGACATGCCAATCCGAGTAATCACGGCAATATCGGGAAGCGAAATCGTGGATAGCGTGCGAATCGCACCCTTGCGAGCCATGCCAATCTCAGCAACCAAAGCCTGCGTATTAAGGCTGGTTGACAGAATAGTCCGCGGGAGGCCTACCTGGTTATTGTAGTTTTTTGCTGATTGTTCAGCTTTTACCTGTGACTTGATCATCTGATAGATCATACGGCGCGTCGTTGTTTTTCCGATGCTCCCCGTCACGCCTATCACACTAGCGGTCAGAGTGGACCTAAACCCCCTGGCAATATCCTGATATGCTTTCAAAGTGTCGTCGACTACCAACAGATCTGGCGCATGGTCGTTCTCATCAAGAAGTTTGAAACAATCGTCCAATTCTGTCGCATCTCGCGCAACCACAACGAGGCCGGCGCCTTTTGCTATGGCAGCCATAAGGAAATGGTGGCCATCAAAATGATCTCCGCGCAATGGAATGAAAACTTCACCAGGAAGTACCGTCCGCGTATCTGTAGACACAGACGGGTAGAAGCGCTCAGGGTCGCACGCATGATTGTCTGTCTGGAACAGCTCACCGTTCGTCCAGAGTTTCAATTGCATAGGCAAAATTCGAATCATCATCATAAATCTTTCATGCTGTTAATGATCGCCGCCCTGTCCGGTTTCCGCACCCGACTGCGGGACTTGGGTGAAGTATACTTTCACAACCTGTCCACGCCTCACTTTCCCAGATGCGTCGAGTTCACTGTCCCCCGCTGACGAGGGTGAGCCTGTTTCTTTGTCCACGGCCGCAAGAGCTCGACTGGAGGTAGGAGCGATGTCCTGTGCCAGTGACGGACCTTGAGGTGTTCCTACTGGCGCAATCGTCACGCCGTATTCGGCGGCTAGCCAGACACACTCATGGTAATTTCTACCTTGAAAGTCGGGCACAGCTACCCATTCTACTTCATTTGCCTTGTCCGGGTAAAGCCATACAGTTGAACCTCGCCCAACATGTGATCCAGAAGCCGGAGAAATGCTGACACATGGCTGATCAAGATAGAATTGATCCGTAGGAACACAAGGCGCAAGATCAAGCATGATTAACTGTAACGCCGCGTCTCTGATTTTCATTGTTGAAAAATCAGGTAACTCCACCGTTCGACTCAGATAGCTGAGTTCTTCTTGGGAATAATTCTGTTTAACGCCTCGCGTATTCAAAATTCTGGCAGCGATACGGTTTGCGGCGCGTGCTGCAGATGTACTTAATGTAATTGACGTCTCCGGTTTATGTATCGATACAAGAACGACATATTCTGGTTCATCGTAAGGCACGAGGCCGACAAAAGAAAAGGTTCGTCTTTCGTCATCGTTTGCGTCAATCGCGGTCCCGGTTTTGCCTCCGATTTTTAACCCGATACCTCCAAAAGTACCAGATGCCGTTCCTTGTCTCACGACGTCTCTTAACATAAGGCGCACGCGAGCGCACGTGTCGTTCGAGAACATCTGGGGGCTCTCGTTCAATGGAAAAGACTCCATCACATCAATCCCGTCTTCAGTTGCGGCACACCCCAGTCGCGGTGTAACCATATAACCTCCATTCCCAACTGTTGCGAAAAACTGTGCCAACTGTATGGCTGTTAAAGAAGATGATTCCCCGAAAGTCAGGTTGGCAAAGTCGATCGGCATGGGTTTGGCATGTAACAATCCCACTGCCTCTGCTGGCAGGTCGATGCCTGTTCGTCCGTAAAATCCAAGTTTGCGTATCCAGTCGTAGTACAAATCTTGGCCAACTCTTTCGCCTAACTGAACAAATACGGGATTGCATGACAGATAAAAAGCCTGACGTAATGTTTCATCACCGTGACCTTGTCTGGTGTAGCAAGATATCTCTTCTCCTTGAATTTTAATGGGATCATCGTGAAATATCGTTTGTTCCCAGGCGACATTTTCTTCCAATCCGATGGCAAGTGTTATTGCTTTGAAGACCGAGCCCGGTTCATATACATCCGTGATGTTGGTGTTTTTCCAGAGATTAGCAATCAGATAATTCGTCTTTTCATCAGAACTCAGCGCCCCCCAATGCTCTTCTGTGAAGCCAAGAGGAAGGGCCGTCGGATCAGAGGCATCAAAAGGCGCAAGCTGTGCCATGGCGACTACGTTACCTGTTTTCACCTCCATCACCAGGCCGTTGACACCGCGTGTAAGACCAGCGGCTGATGCAGCCGTAAGGAGTTCTTCCTGTAGGATTGATTGAAACTCAAGATCGAGCGTGGAGACAAGGTGATGACTCTTTTCAACGGGTCGAGAGACAGGCGAAGAAAAAGGAATAACGCCTTTGGTGGTGTAGTTATTCCTTTTCGCAAACGTGTACCCCGGTTCACCGGACAGAAGCGCGTCATACGACGCCTCCAGCCCCGAAACCCCGATGAGTTTGCCGTCTACCAGTTGCGTCATACCAAGGAGGGGCGATCCCAAATTGCCATTGTTATACACTCGACGCTCTTCCGCATCAAAGCGGATTCCTCCGACGCCATTAACGGCAAGCCAGTCCTTTAAGGCCATGGCCTCTATTTCGGGTACTTCGCTCGCGATCGCGATATAGGGCACGGGATTATGCCCCGCTAAATGTTTTTTCAAACCCATCCATCCAGTTACTCGATCCGTTTTTATTTGCTCCAATGTAAGGGCGCAAGATTCATCGTCAAGCCCCAGGTGCTGTTTCATTTTCTCAACAATATCTTCATCGCTAATACTCTTTGCACGTGTGGCAACATCGCGGGGCGTCATTCCCACGCGGTAAACATAAGTGGAAAGAACGAGCGGATATCCATTTCTGTCGAGAATCATACCGCGACGCGGACTCTCTGTATGGGTCATATACTGCTGATTTGCTGCTTTTGCCGCGAGAACGTCGTGTTGGAGTATCTGAAGATGGTAGAAATGATTGACAACGGCCCCTGACGCAAAAAGAAAGACAAGAATCAACGCAACGAATTTGCCATCAAGCAATCTAAATGACAACTTTACGTTATGACTTATTTTTGTTATGTCATTAGGTTGACGTTTCATTAGTTACCTCGATAAAGAGAGCAAAGACAACGGCAAAACCCCTGATCAGCGCAGGCGAACCCAGGATTCAATTAGCTCCACGTTCTCGTTTACAAAACGCTTGCCGGGACTATTGTGCTCGAGTAGCAGATCTTGATCAGAACCGGCACGCAGAATAGCGGCAGGAACCAAAAGTATCTGGTCTGAAGCAGCTTTTTGCATACCGAGTCTGTTGGTCGCGTTATCGCGAACTACTTGCAGAGATGATTTTGCAGATATCCGATCCTGCAAAAGACTATTATGTTTCTCAAATTCACTAATCTGTCGACTCAACCCGGCATTGACGAAACTCATCTCCGTAATTTTCGCGCTGCGCCAGACAACAAATCCGACCGCTACCGTCAAAGCAATAAACACTGTGAAGAGACGAAAGGCAGCTCGCGTTCGATTCCGACTCGCGATTTTGTATTGCTCGCGAATCGCTGCTTCGCTTCTTAATGTTTCGCGGCGCGCTTTCTTTTTGGCTTCACGTTCATCTGGATGCGGTGCATCGACTTGAGGCAATGCGTAAGATGCCGGGCGAGCGAATTGTCGGGCCAGATTGCCGTCTTCGTACATATTCATGCGACACCTCCCCCAAACTCGAATACCCTGAGCTTCGCGCTACGGGCTCTGCGGTTATCTTGTATCTCTTCATCTGTCGCGACTTGCGGTTTGGAGCTCACCTGATGGCCAATCGGTTGTTTACCGCAAACACATGTCGGAAAATCTCGAGGACATTCGCATGGTGACTGCCAACGTCGCATTGCTTGTTTGACCATCCTATCTTCAAGCGAATGAAAACTGATCACAACAGCACGACCTCCTTGCGACATTACATCCGGAATTGCATGTAGTAAATGTGCAAGTTCCTGTTGCTCCCCATTGACGGCCATTCGCAACGCCTGAAACGTTTTTCGCGCTGGATTTCCTTCGCGCCGAGCATGTGGAGGAACAGCGCCCGAGACGATTTGAGCCAGTTCTGCCGTTCTGTTAATCGTCTTTTTCTCTCTGGCTCGGATAATGGCTCTCGCAATGAGCGTTGCGTAGCGTTCTTCCCCGTACAATCTCAGCAGAGCAACCAACTCACTTTCGGGAATCGCGGATAAGATGTCTGCCGCTGTTGAACTTTGCTCTGGGTTCATGCGCATATCGAGCGGTCCGTCATTCAGATAAGAGAATCCGCGCGCACTGCTATCGAGTTGGTGTGAACTAACACCCAGATCTGCCAATAGACCGTCAACGTGCCCAAGTTCCTCTTGTTGCAACCAATCGGGAAATTCTGAAAATGAGGCATGTACTGTCTTGTAAGTGGCGCTTGTTTCAATGCCTGACAATCTCGCATCACATATTTTTAGTGCCTCAGGATCGCGATCAGCTGCGTATAGGCGTCCGTTCTTGCCTAACTTCTCCAAAATGGCTGCGCTGTGTCCTCCTCCACCCGCGGTTAAATCGAGGTAGAGACCGTCCGGTTTTACAGATAGCGCATCTATCGTCTCAACCGTCAGGACGGGCATGTGCCAGGCATTAAAGTCCACGGATGTCATAGCCCGACAGATCCATTTCTGCCAACGAAGCCTCTTGCTCCGAACTTTCATCGAAGAAGGCTTGTGAACAGATTTCGATTTTATCGAAAACATCGATGAAACATATCTCTTCTCCAGGCTCGACCTGAATATGTTTCCAAAGAAAAGCTGGAACAGACATACGTCCTTGGGCGTCAAATTCACATACGGTTGAAGCGCCGAGAACATCGCGCTTCAATTTTCGTATCTCATAACCTGTACTTGAATTATTGAGGATTTGATCTTTGATCGTGTTAAACTGCTCAGGCGTGTATGCCGCCAGGAAACCATCATCGATTCCCTGAGTTACGACAAGAACACCGCCAAGCATTTCGCGGAGTTTGGCCGGAACAATTACCCGACCTTTTGTATCGATTGTATGCGTGTAACGCGCCACAACTCCACACCTTCCTTCTTATGCTGCATTCTACCACAATTTACCACCTAATTGTCAATTTCAACCACAATTCCCCACTAATTGATAGTTTTACATAAAAAAACACCGGATTAGATCCGGTATGCTTGAAATACACTTCAAAGAGACGCTTGGGTCAGACAGCTAGGGGAGCCTCTCGGAGCATCCGTTCGTTATGATTCATCGAATAATTTAAGAGCACTCCCAGCAATAGAAAATTAGATATCATGGCAGAGCCACCGTAACTAATAAACGGAAGCGGAATGCCTGTGATTGGGAGAAGACCGACGGTCATGCCGATATTCTCGATAAAATGGAATGCCATGCCCGTAATCAAAGCCACCATGATGTAGGATTCTTCCGGCGATCGCGAGACAATCTTGCTTGCCACGCGCAGCGTGTGGGCAATAAGGTAGACCGCGAGCAAGATGATAAGCGTTGTGCCAATCAATCCGAGTTGCTCGGAAATCGCAGGAAAAATGAAATCGGATTCTTTAACCGGCACGCTGACCGTATTTCCGGCCCGATTACCTGCGAGACCGCCTGACGCCACGGCCGCAAGCGATTGTTCGATATGGTATGAGGCTGTTTTGTCATGACCTCTAAAAAGAAATGTCATGATTCTATCTTTTTGCGTTGAATTGAGCGCAAATTGCCACGTAAGAGGAAGCACCACAAAGACGGCGCTCGTCACTGACAGAAGGATTGTTCGCCAACGTACACCCCAGACAAACGCTGTGCTGAGAAACATAAAGATAAGCACGAGACTTGTTCCGAGATCAGGTTCCGTAACGACAAACAGAAATGGTAACCCGTACAATAATCCAATTCTAAAAAAACCGGTACGTACCGCTAACTCGCCGCGTTTCATGGCTGCAAATACCGGGCCCGTCATCATGGCGACGCCGATCTTCGATAACTCCGATGGCTGAAAAGAACCAAAGAGCGGGATTCGCAACCAGCTATCTGCGCCTGCCACCGGCCTGTAACCGTCAATTTTGACAACGAATAGCAAAATAATACTCACAATGTAAATAATGCCGCCAATCAAGCGCATAGTAGGCGGCTCAAATAAGCAGAGGATGGATGCGGCCACCACACCAAGGAGAACCGCTGCGATCTGTTTGTAGTAATTCATCGGGTAGTCAAAGATGACAGCGCCATAACCCTTGGCAAGCACTGTGTTGAGAACGACAAGTCCGATTATGACGAGCATGAGAACAGGAACAAGCATCCGATAATCGAGCGCGCGAAAAAACATATCTGCGCGAGAAGCTTTATACTCCCCTCCTGTTCGTCGCATCCCTCCATCGGTCCATTCCATTATTACGAACTCCGAAACTCAATCGTCAATTTCACTGGTATCCGCCAGTGGTATTTCAATTATATCTGCAGGAGTTGCCGCCAAACCTGCGAGCATCTGGTCGCGCTTTTTGCCTTTGATATGTAAAATTACAAACACAATAATCGAACCTATGACCATGACGGCCGAGACTACCTGCGAGATTCGCAACTCGTAACCTCCAAGGAAAAACATGAGCGAATCCGTGCGGACTCCTTCAACAAAAAAGCGGACAATTCCATAAAGGAAAAAATAAGTCATTACAGTCATATAAGGCCTTTTTGAGCGCTTGCGTATCACAAGCAGAATCACGAATATCAGCATATTCGCAATAAACTCATAAAGAAACGTCGGGTGGACCGGTAAGGCTGGGTTGAGTCCGGGCAACGGACTGGCCGGGTTTGGATTAAGCATTGCGAGTCCTTCGGCAGTTCCTTCGCTGATCATGCCCCAGGGAAGTGACGTGTTGGTACCGAATGCCTCTTGATTGAAAAAATTCCCCCAACGGCCAATTCCCTGGCCAAGAGGGAGATAGACCGCAAAAAAATCAAGTACACGATGTAACTTGACGCGTTTGATCCGGGCGACCATGACAACCGCGATGATTCCCCCGATGACACCTCCGTAAAACGCGAGCCCACCTCGTCGCAAATCAATGATCGCTGCCCAGTCTCCCTTGAATTGACTCCACTCAAACGCGACAAAATAGATACGTGAACCTATGAGAATAAGCGGTATCATCCACAGAAAATAGTCCAGGATGTCATCGCCGGTGAAATCATATTTTTTTGCGTGGGTCATAGCCAGCACGATACAGAGCACCATTGCGATCGTGAAAATCAAACCGTACCAATAGACGGTCATTTGGTGTCCGAACAGATTAAACTCAAATGCTATACGGCTGATCGAAATATTTTCTATGCCGAGTCCAGGAAAGGACACATGATAATTACAAACAAAGTGCATGGACTACTTACCTCCGAAACAACGCTATTTTATCATACTGAATGCTGGGCAAGAACAGATGCGAGATCTTCATCAACTTGTGTCTTGAGTTCGTCAAGTGATTTGAATCGCCGTTCATCGCGAATAAATGACAGGAATTCTACTTCAATGATCTGTCCGTAGAGATCGCCATCAAAATCGAACACATATGATTCCGCCAAAAGTTCACGCGAATCCCGCCTAACAGTCGGTGCCGTGCCGACATTGGTGATCGCCTTGTAGCGTGACTCTCCTGCAATGACATAAGTAGCGTAAACGCCGCGCCGAACGAGGGCCGACGCTGCGGGGTAAAGGATATTGGCTGTTGGAAATCCGATTCTTCTTCCCAGTCTGTTGCCGCTGATGACCTCTCCTGTCAACCGGAAGGGACGTGACATCATGCGGGTGGCGTCTTCTACCTCCCCCTTCTTGAGTGCCTCTCGGATACGTGTACTCGAAATTTTTTCACCATTCAAAAGTACTTCAGGAACAACTAGCGGTTCAAGTGAGTGGTTCGCGGCATAGTCTTCCAAAAAGTCTGCGCCGCCTTTGCCCCCTCTGCCGAAGTGACCGTCCTCTCCAATGGCGAGCACCCGCCCACCCAACTTGCCGGCAATAACACTGTCAAGAAATTCAAACGGCGACAGGTCGCAGAAATCATGCGTGAGCGGGATGAGGAATACTTCGCTAACCCCCTCGCGTTGGAATACGTCAAGCTTTTGAGCTTGTGTCATGAGAAAATTGTGGTCAAGGCGCCGGTCATTAAAGTCATAACCATCCCCATATGAAAACGTGAAGACACACGGGCGAAGATTTCGCTCGCTGCATGAGTCACGCAACGCACGGATCAGCGATAAATGTCCGAGATGGACACCGTCAAAGACACCGAGAGCAAACCCGCGGGGCACCGTCTTTATCTCATCCAAACTTTGATATACGGTCAACATCCGACACATTACTCCCTCAACAAATCTTCCGGCGTTGTAAAAACACGCTGAACACGACACACATCTTGGGTTGCCTTTCCGACTGCCACAAGCTTGTCATTGTAAACAAACGCCAACCACTCATTACCGGGAGGCGGTGCCAGCAACGCGGTCAACGGTTCTGCCACGACAACACGTTCCACAGCCGGGGCAATCGTTTTCCCATGTGCGAGATCGATCGCCTCTTTCTTTGTGAGTTCCATTCGCGGCCAGCCAATAAATGCTTGTCTGACAGGCAGCAAAACACCTCGTTCTGCCAACTCTATGCGGAGCTTTACAGGGTCTTTTTCCAGTGACCCAAAAAGCTCAAAAAGATCATCTATACGAACAGCGTCCGCGACACTGAAATGACCTGACGCGAGCCGCCGGAGTTTTGATACATGACCCAAGCAATCCAGTTGTCTGCCCAGTTGATCCGCAAGTACTCGGATATAGGTTCCCGGGCTGACCAGAAACTCTACGGTTACGATCGGATATCCCCGTTCTCCTTGGTTGATTTTGAGAAAGCGCGACTCGTACACTGTGATTTCTCTTTGAGCGCGTTCAATGTCTTTGCCCTCACGGGCATATTTGTACAGAGGTTTGCCTTTAAATTTGACAGCTGAATACATAGGCGCTTTTTGGCATGTTTCTTCTGTTAGCGATGAGACCGTTGAAGAAAGTATTCCCAGCGCTTCTTCATCATTGCTATCCAGGAAGCGTTTCCACGTCATCGGATCAGTCGCGCTCTCTGACACATCGCCTTCGCGATCCATCGTCGTTGTGGCCGTGCCGAGCTCTATGTCACAGAGATAGCGTTTATTCCAGTTGAGCATGAATGTGGCCGCGGCCGTTGCACGACCGTAACAGATCGGCAGCACTCCGGTTGCCAACGGGTCAAGCGTGCCAGTGTGACCGACCCGCCTCTCATTTAACAGACGCCTGAGTGCGGCGACGACAGACGCCGATGTAAAGCCTGTCGCTTTATCAACGATGATGATACCGTCTACAGGATCTGTCATCCCGTTTTGCCCCGACCGGAACAGCGATTCAGGTAAGCCTCGGCCTCGCGAGCTACCGTCTCCATCGCCTGTTCAATCGAAAGGTCGCTGATCGCCATACCTGCTGCCTTGACATGTCCGCCACCTCCGAATATAGCCGCAAACTCCGCTGAATCGAAACAGCTATTTGAGCGGATACTGACACGGATAGAACCGTCTTGAGTCTCAATAAACAAAAACACGACGTCGATGTCTTCTGATGCCCTTATTTCCGAAGCCAAATTCGACAGGTCATCGTCCGGCGCCTGTCGGCGCATTAGCATAGCTTGCGTGACATGAGCGAGTAAGATGCGTCCTTCCGCGACAGACGTAATGGTTGAGAATATATCGCCTTTAATCTGCAGGCGGTTGATCGTGGTTCGTTCGTATAGGTTGTAATGGAGTTCAGCAAGATCGACCTCGAACCGCTCAAGGAGAAAGGCTGCCTGCCTCAGGCAGAGAGGCGTCGTATTGCTATATGAATAACGTCCTGTGTCGGTGATTGTGCCCGCGAGTAACAGGATAGCGATCGTGTGATCAAAAAACGGACAAGCGTGATGCAATTCGAGATCCCAGATCATTTCGAATACGAGTTCGCATGACGAAGACGCCCCTGTGTCAATGTATTCAAGGTCACTCGGTTCGACTTGTTGGACATGGTGATCAATGGCGCCACGAAGCGGTGTTTTAAGGAAACAATCCCCACGACGACCAAGCCGATGGGGTTCATGACAATCGACCGCAATTGCGAAATCAAAAACAGGACACTCCCGATCACTGTCATGAACAACAATGTCTTCGAGCCCGGGAAGCTCAAGGAGCGAAGGAGGTACTTGCTCGTCTGTGAGTACAGTTGTCCGGCAACCGAGTGATCGGAATGCCCTTGAAAGTGAAACAGCCGCGCCAATCGCGTCGGCGTCAAACCGTTCGTGCGGGAAAAGTCCTATATGTCCTTTGACCGCGGCAAGATCAAGTACGATCTCAAGTAGTCGGTTGCTCGCCTCTCGTGGCTTGTGTTTCATCGTTCGCCTCCTCGTCTTCAACGCCTGACTCGCTGTTTTCTGCCCTGCGCCTAGCGGCCGCCTCATCTTCTTCACGGACACGACGGATCAGCTGATCGATGGCCTCGCTCTCACGGAGTGTGTTGTCTTCCTCAAAAATAAGTCGCGGCACTTTGCGTGATCGGAGCTGCGAAGCCAATTCTCGCCGTAGAAAACTTCCCGCACTTTTGAATGCGTCTTTCGCATTTTCACGCGCCTCATCGTCCCCGAAAACACTGTAATAAACGCGTGCCGTCGACAAATCATTGGTCAAACGTACGCCTGTAATGGTAACCGCGCTAGTGATTCGCGGGTCATTCAATTTTTGCGAGATAAGGTCGGCGAGAATGCGTTTGATCTCATCTCCCATACGTTCGGATCTACGCATTATCCTCCACCTCTTTCATCGTATAAACTTCGACTTGATCCCCTACCTTGATGTCATTGAAGCGCTCAAGGCTCAACCCACACTCATACCCCGCACTCACTTCACGCACATCATCTTTGAATCGGCGAAGTGACGCAAGTTTTGTTTCGTAGATGACAACGCCGTCGCGCAGAAGGCGAGCGCTATCGCTCCGATGGACACGTCCATCCGTGACATAGCAGCCGGCAATGGTGCCGACACTTGAAGCGTGGAAGACATCGCGTACTTCGAGATGACCTGTCACTACTTCACGCATGACAGGAGCCAACATACCGCGCATCGCGCGTTCCACTTCTTCAATGGCCTCGTAAATGACGCGATATAGACGAATATCCACATTCGAATCGGCAGCAACCTGGGTAGCTGTCGCTGCGGGACGCACGTTAAATCCGATGATAATAGCGTTCGCAACTTCCGCGAGACGGATGTCCGATTCTGTAATGGCTCCGACCGCTCCGTGAATAACTTTGACCCGGATCTTCTCGGTTGAGAGTTTTTCCATGGACTGTCTAACCGCTTCAACAGAGCCCTGCGCATCGGCTTTGACGATCAGATTAAGTTCAATAATTTCTTCATCACTCATCTGGACAAATAACGTATCGAGCGTCATACGAGATGATTGCAGAAGCGTTGAGTCTCTGTCTTCTGTCTTACGCTTCCCTACTAGATCGCGAGCTACTCGCTCGTTCTCTACTCGATACAAGATATCTCCGCCTTCAGGGACACCTCCGAGACCAATAATCTCTACCGGCATAGAGGGACCAGCCTGATCAATTTGTTGCCCATGGTCGTTATAAAGCATCCGGACACGACCGACAGTGCTTCCAACCACAACTGCGTCGCCTTGCTTTAATGTGCCGCGCTGGATCAAAACAGTTGCCAGAGGACCTCGCGTAATGTCGAGTTTGGCCTCGATGACCGTGCCTTTCGCCTGTCTTTCAGGATTTGCGCGAAGATCAAGCACATCTGCTGTAAGAAGAATCATCTCCAACAGCTCGTCCATGTTCTTCCCCGTCAGGGCAGATACAGGAACAATGGTTGTCTGACCACCCCAGTTGGAGTCCATCAGATTATATTGTGACAGCTCGCGCTTGACACGTTCTACGTCTGCCTCCGCGCGATCGATCTTATTGATGGCAACGATAATTTCGGTATTCGCTGCACGGGCATGGTTGATTGCTTCTATCGTCTGGGGCATAACGCCGTCATCCGCGGCGACCACAAGGATTGCGATATCGGTGACTTGCGCACCGCGCGCACGCAGCGTCGTAAACGCTTCATGTCCCGGGGTATCAAGGAATGTGATCATTTTCTCATTAACCATCACTGAATACGCGCCAATGTGTTGCGTTATACCACCCGCTTCTCCTTCTGTAACAGAGGATTTTCGGATGTAATCGAGAATAGATGTCTTCCCGTGGTCGACGTGACCCATAACAACGACAACTGGCGGCCGCGATACAAGATCTTCGTCTTTGTCGACGCTATCATCGAATAGGATATCTTCTTCTGTAATTTCGATTAATTTCTCCGACTCGATACCAAATTCGGAAGCAATGATTTCCGCTGTTTCATAATCGATTTCTTGGTTGATGGACGCCATCATCCCAAGCCCCATCAACTTCATGATAACGTCGGTTGTCGTTTTCTTCATCGCTTCAGCGAGATCTTTGACAGTCAAACGCTCCGGCAATGTCACGTTGGTAAGCTGGGCAACTGGGCGTTTAACCTGACTGGTTTGCTGTTCAGAATCCCTCGATCTCCGCCTCGACCCACGCGCCATCGGCACTGGTTCTTGCTGACGGCGTACATTGCGGTCGCGAGATGCATCAGCACGTTGCCTGTCACGACCTTTTTGATTGCGTCTGGCAAGGCTGCTCGGACGTGCGTTTGTATCTACAGGCTCAGCCGCGGGAGCTATGGGAGGCTGTGACGGACGAGGTCCTCTCGAAGGCGATGATTGAGGTCTGCCACCGTAGCCCGATGAACGATCCTGCGCTCCAGCTGTCGGCGGTCTGCTACCGTATGGCGATGAGCGCTCCTGCGGACCACCTTGTGGCCGCCTGTCATCGCGCGGACGCTGGCTGCGTTCCGCTGCGGGCACGCTGTCACGGCCGCTTCCCACATAATTGCCTCGTTGCGCGCGAAGCGGACTTCCATCTTGTGTGGTTAGAGGCTGACGCTTCTCCGGAACTGGCAAAACAGCAGGCTCCGGTCTTGTCGCTCGCTCGCCAATAGGCAGCGAACGCTCCGCAAGACTCAAATCATCGCGGCTAAGAGGGCGTTTCTCAACAGGTTTTCTTTGTGGTTCAATTTTCGCAACGGGTGCTTTTTTGCTGACAGGTTGATCCACGACAGGTTGAACAGGTTTTGGTTGGGGTTTTATCTTAACAGGTTCCGCCACAACACTTTCAGCAGGTTTTGACTGAGGCTTTATCTTAACAGGCTCCTCCACAATGCGTTCAACAGTTGCTGGTCCCGGTTTAGCCTTTACGGGCTCTTCCGCAATCACTTTAACTGGTTTTTTCTCTGTTTTTGGCACTTTAACTACGGGGATTTCAGTCACGGGCTCAGCCTTCGCGACAAATTCCACCTCTGGTTCAGTTTTTGCCACAGCCTTTACAGGCTTCTCATCCAACTTCTTCGGCAATTCAGCAACCTTCTTTGCCTCGGGCGCAAGTTCGATTTCGGGAACACGACTTGCCTCCGCGACTGTGGGAACAGGTGCTACTATTTCTACTGGAACAACGGGGAGCGCTTCAGGCTTTTCAACCTCAAGCGGGGGCACCTCTACAGGTTTCGCTTTCGGCTTCTTGATAATCTTAATGAAGCCGGGGATAATTTTCCCTGAAATCCCTTGAATATCAATTGTCGAAGAACCAGGAATATCCTTTATCTCTCCGTCATGCAATGAAGCTTCCGGACCCGGTAGTTCTTCCAAGGTTTCTTTGACAGGAGGTATTTCAGCATCCAGAATCGTTTCTTGCGCATCTTGTTCTTTGCGCTGTCGCAACGCTTCTTCTTCAGTAATAAATCCTGACATGAGCCCCGAATTTGCTTCTTCTCTTCTAGCCATACTCAGCTCACTCCCGTTTATCCGCAGACAACTCCCCTTCAGGGAGTCCGTCTGCTGCTCTTGCTTCCTTGATCAGTTCGCAAGTAAAATTTTTATTCTCTGTCGGGCAATCTGCAATCGCCCGATTAATATCAATCCAAATGTCTGCCGGCAACGAATGCTTTAACGCCCGTTGCAGCGAATGTCTTTTTTTAGCGATTTCGACACACTCATTTCGAAAACAAATATACGCGCCGCGTCCCTGCATTGTCTGCGCGACGTCAACGGCTGACTCTCCCGCAGCTGAAACCGCGATTCGAAGCAACTGTTTTTGCGGGAATTCCGCCCGGCATCCGGCACATGTACGTATTGGTTGTTTTAGCAATCGCCTACACTCCTGCGTCATCAACGGACGGTTCTTCTACGTCGAGAGACTCGATCGTATTTTGCAGCCTATCGAGATAATCAGCCGAGGACTCCTCTGCAGGGATCTGTACCTGCGGGAGTTCTTGCTCATCATCCCAGGCATCTGCTTCATCGTCGTCCCATGTTCCGCGCTCAGCTTCATCGGCAGCAACCGCTTCATCGAAATCGGGCATCCAACTCGCCTCCAGCATCTCGCGATACTGTGTCTCGCTTCGGATATCAATCCTCCAGTCAGTCAACTTGGCTGCCAGACGAGCATTCTGTCCTTCCTTGCCGATGGCAAGCGATAATTGATGATCTGCCACGATCACTCGGGCACTCTGCTCCTCCTCGTTGAGGACAACACGTATCACGCGCGCCGGCGACAGAGAGCTGCTAATGAATTCCTTGATGTCGGGATTCCATTGAATGATATCGATTTTTTCACCGTTCAGTTCGGTAATTACTGACTGAACGCGCGTTCCGCGCTGACCAACACACGCGCCAACCGCGTCAATATTTGAATCATGGCTTGTCACCGCCATTTTCGTCCTTGAGCCAGCCTCACGGGCGATATTGACTATTTCTACGATCCCGGCGCCAATCTCAGGCACTTCTTGTTCGAACAATCGTCGTACAAGTCCCGGATGGCTTCTGGAAATCATAATAATCGGCCGGTGATCGCGTTGATCGACCTTTAGAATGTAGAAGCGCATATGCTTCTTAAACGTGTAGTTGTCGAGCCGCGACTGCTGATTATAAGGCAAAACGGCTTGCGCGCGGCCAATATCGACTAGGACTTCGTTGCGGTCACGGCGTTGCACAACACCGCTCGCAAGACCTCCGACACGTCCGGAAAATTCTTCTTGGATACGCAATTTTTCGGCCTGGGCAAGCTTCTGATTGATAACGCTCTTGGCCGTCTGCGCGGCCAATCGCCCAAAATGTGCCGGATCAACTTCGCGTACCAGCTGGTCGCCAAGTTCCAGATCTTCTGAAAGCGCTTGCGCCTGTTCCAGCGATAGTTCACTGTTGGGGTCACGAACTTCTTCAACAATCGTCATTGGCTGGTAGACTCGCATCTCGCCTGTGCGGCGATCAATATGTGCCGTAATCCCATCATTTTCTATAGGTTTGGGCTCACTTTCCTCCTCTTGCGTTGCGGGGGGAATATCGTCATGCTCACGGACCCTGTCTCTGTCCTTGGATCGGATCTCGAATTCACGGCGGTACGCCGCAACAAGGGAGTCCTCGATTGCTTCGATGAGCGTCTCAAGTTCAATCCCTCGTTCTTTTTCCAAGAGTCTCATGGCTTCTATAAATTCGTGGTTCATGTTACTCCTTAACAAGCCTCGCTATAAAAATGTGCGTCAAACGGCATCCTATCCTTAAAAAACAATTTCGCGTTTTACTTGAGCGATATCATCCCAGGAAAATAACATACGATCTCCTGATTCCGTAATAACGCCCACAGTTTCATTTTCGACAACCAGTGAACCATAAAAACGTTTCACCCCGTCAATTCCACGGTACAAACTTATCCGTGCCCATTCACCTTCATGGCGAATGCAATCTTCAACCGTATTCAAGGGACGATCAAGACCGGGCGATGACACCTCAAACACGTCGAAGTCTTCAAACCCCAACCCATCTGAAATCAACAGATCTGCTTTTTCACTCACGAGCTCACAATCCCCGATCCCAATGCCGCCTTTTTTATCTATAATCAGGCGCAATACTGTGCGTCCTCCCTCGTGGACATAGAGCACATCAAGTAAGGCAAGTCCATACGACTCTGCCACCGGAGCGATCAGCTCCATAATAACTTTTCTGTTTTCTTTGATCCCGCTCATAAGAGGTAACCTCGATACCTAAAGTGCCCTACATCGAAAAGAGCGGGACTTCCCGCTCTTTTTGTGCAAAATTCGCCGTGAGTTCTATTATATCAGGTTTTCGCATACGGTCAAGCTATGGAGACACTTAAACATCACTGCCAAATCAGATGCTGCACAAGATGAAATAACCTATTGCGATAACAATCATACCACTCGATAAAGTCGTCGATGTTATCTCCGCTTTATTATGGTGCACCATGACGGATTCGAACCGGCGGCCTTTCGCTTAGGAGGCGAATGCTCTATCCTGCTGAGCTAATGGTGCATGAAGAGGATCAACAGCCTACGACAGTATAACAAAAAAAACGGTCCCGGCAGATTGCCGGGACCGTTTGTTCGTTAAAAGATCAAAAGATCAGGTTATTAGCCTTCTCTTACTCTTCTTCAACCGGAGCTTCTTCGCCTACTTCATCCATAGAGAACACATAGTCTTTACCAGGAAGGATCGCGTTGACGATTATGCCGGCTAGCGCCGCAATGGCGAGACCGGACAATTGCACGGGCGCGTCACCGATCATGAATTTAAGGCCGCCAACGGCTTCAAATCCAAGTCCGGAAACAAGCGTGACTGCGACAATAATCAAGTTGCGCGTCTTCGTCAAGTCGACCCGATTTTCAACCATGTTGCGGACGCCAATGGCAGCAATCATCCCGTATAGGACGAACGACACACCACCGATGACAACACCAGGAATCGAGCCAATGAATCCGCCCACGATGGGGAAGAAACTTGCGATAATTGCCATGACCGCGGCAATTTGCATGACCCTTGGGTCGTAGACACGTGTCAGCACGAGAACACCTGTGTTCTCTCCGTACGTTGTGTTGGCAGGGCCACCAAAGGCTGACGCAAGGCTGGTCGCTATACCGTCACCAAGAAGTGTTCTGTGGAGACCGGGTTTGGCGATCAAGTTCTTGCCAATAGTCGCGCCGATGGCTGACACGTCGCCGACGTGCTCCATCATAGTCGCGAGTGCGATAGGCACAATCGTTATGATCGCGCTCCCGTTAAATTTCATGAACCGATCCGCCGAGAGAGGCAGAGCGACAACGCCGCCTGATGCCAATCCTGCGAAATCAACGACACCGAAGATAACCGCGACCACATAGCCGACAATGATTCCCAATAAGATGGGAATGATTTTCATCATGCCTTTGCCCCAGATATTGCAAACAACAATCGTCACAATCGCAGAGAGCGCAATCAGCCAGTTAACACCGAGCGGCAAAACACCTTTGGCCGTTTCGATTGGGCCCATGATGCTGTTGATAGCGACCGGGGCCAATATAAGACCGATGCAGACAATGATTGGACCTGTCACGACAGGTGGGAAGAAGCGCATAACGCGCTGGGGTCCGACAACCTTAATCAGACCTGCGAGAACCACATATACGAGACCGGCTACAAACACACCGCCGCAGGCGTACGGAAGCAGTTCCGGTTCTCCATTCGGGGCAATCGCCTGGTAACCTGCGATAAAGGCAAATGATGAGCCTAGGAAAGCAGGTACCTTACCTCCTGTGATTACGTGGAATAGTAGTGTACCAATACCAGCCATCAAGAGTGCCGTCGAGACATTCAATCCGGTGATTATAGGAACAAGGATGGTGGCGCCAAACATAGCAAATAAATGCTGGACACCCAACACGAGAGTTTTTGGAACTCCCAGCTCTTTGACGTCATAGATGGGCTCGACGCCCAACTTAGATTTCTCTTTAGTCATTCGTTCATCTCCTCTCATAACAAGATTTCCCAAGCGTTGCGCAGTTGCCTCCGCTTCATATCAGAGACAGCCACCGCTGACGGGTACTTATTAATTACACAAATCGTACCACAAGTAACAGTTGATTGCATTAGCAGTTTCTACAGGATCAAGCCGGTAAGACGTTTGATTTCATCTCGAACATGCCCTATATGAGGGGTAATTGTTCATTCTATTTGGTGATTTGACACAACATTTAACAAAATCAAACGCAAATCTACGTTTTTATATTGTAAAAGACAATCACCGATCATATCGAATTAACCATGGCGCCCTTGCAAAAATTAACTCCAACCCCACTCTCACCAAAAGCCGAACGATCGCAGGACCACAATAAAGATATGCAGCGTGAAAAGAGAAACAAACGAAGTAACGGCGACAATTTGAGCAGCAAGCTCACCGTCACCGCCAAGTTCAAATGCCATCGCGGGAAGCGGAGTCGCGACCGGACCGCCGAACGCGACAAGCAATGAGATTAGCGTAATATCGCGAAACCCAAAAAGAATGGCCAGAGGTACTAACAAAATCGGAACAATGAGCAGGCGGACTGTCGTGGCAATTGAGATCCATAACTTATTGGCTTTCAAACCCAGGAATGTCAGAGAAGATCCGGCAACGATCAACGACAGAGGCTTCGCGGCCTCAGAGATTTGCTCGAGAGGACGATAAAGAATATCCGGAAGTGGGACACGTGTCAGTTGGAAAAACATCGCAAAAGAAACGGCGATGACAATCGGATTCTTGAGAACACTAAGCAAAATGGAACCCACATTTGGTTTTGTCCCCTTCATCATCTCAAAAATGATGACGCTCAAAATATTGAATAGAGGAACCACTACTGCGATTAGGATACTAGCGGGACCTATTTTGTCGGCTCCAAAAAGAAGTGTTCCATAAATAATCCCCAATAAACCAAAATTAGTCCGGTAGGCGCATTGCGCGACAACAGACGCGACAGGACGCGATGGAATTTTTTTCGCGGCGACTATGACCCCGACGCCCGCCAGCACCAAGACACATACCACAGAAAATAGTATTGCTTTGAGATCGATCGCTTCGGCAAGATTCGTATTGTATACGCTGACAAATAAGGAGACCGATATAAAAACTACAAAAACAATCCTGTTAAGCGGCTGTTCGATTGATTTTGGGATGATCTTTGTTTTGCCAAGCAATGCGCCGGCAAGAATAAAAAAATAAAGTGGGAAAAGACTCTCAAGTGTCTCTAGCAAAACAGCCATGTACTGAGCCCCGAATCATTTTCAAAAACCCCCCGAAGCCGGTCAAACCGACTTTCAGGGGGTCTGGTTTACGTAAGAAAAACAATCAGCGTCCGTTCGGCGATATGCCTGGCGAGCGCTGACCAAAATTAATCCTCTTCGTCAAACGCTACGCAGCGGCAGAACGCAGACTCACCATACTGGAACTTCCAGGGGAATGTTCCGAGGATGAGGCGCTTGTTCAGCACTTTGTCAATCTCACCGCCAATATTCTCGACGTGAATGATTTCCCAAGGTTTCGGGAAAACTTCAATGTGCATGGCCTGGTATGTATCGGGCCATTTGTAGATCTCATTCAGCCCTTTGCCGTATTTCTCCTTCAAGTAAGCGTCGCAGCGCTCAGCTTCTTGAGGTTCCCAGTCGCGGATCTTCGTGTTCATCGGGTGGTCGGCGGAACCGCAATCGACCGCGATGTACTTGATCTCCATCTCTTTCATCCAGTCAGGGAAATCCATCGACGGACCGGGATGGCGTAGCATGTAGCGCCGCTCATCGGCCTCCGGTTGGTCAAATCCATACTTATGGTAGCCCGTATTGATGAAGATGATGTCACCTTTTTTTACTTCAACGCGGTCCATGATGTCCTGCGGCGTGTAGATCGACCAGTCCTCCGCGATATCAGAGATATCGACGACGACGCCAGGTCCAACTAGTTTATCCATCTCGAGCGAAGCGATATCGCGACCAGATGTGTCAAAATGCAACGGGCCGTCAAGGTGAGTTCCCACGTGATTTGAGGTTGTTATGAGCATGCCGTTCGCGCCGTTCGGCGAGAGGCGCTTGAAAAATTTGACTTGCAATGGCTCGTAAGTCGGCCACGGCGGGGTCAAATGGCTTGTGTTCTGTGTAAGGTCGTAAACCTTCATTTTGTCCCAGTTTTTAATCATGATTTCCCTCCATTTTTTTCTGATTTATTCCATTGTATTCAGAGTCCGGTTTAACGGACAAAACTGACAGTTTATTCATAGCCGTCCGTATTGGACGGCTAATATCTATTATAGCGCACTAATCAAGGAGTCCCTCGTCGTCAAGAAGCTCGACATATGCCTCTAGCGCATCCTCAAAACAATTCATCGGCGGGTAAACAACTCCGGCTCCCACCTGGCCTACGCCGGCGTCCTTGTGGGCAATGCCGGTGTTAATTACGGGTAGAATCTGCGTCTCAACGACTCGACGGATGTCGATCCCTGTCGGTGAACCGCGGAAATTCATGGGTGGCAATTTGTAGCTGTTGCTCTCCTCTAGCGTTATCTCATACATTCTCGTCGTGTAATTGACAGCATCCTGAGGTGTGCCGCCGACGAACTGAACAATAGCGGGTGCCGTTGCCATGGAAAATCCACCGATGCCGAGTGTCTCCGTTATACATGAATCGCCGATGTCGGGATTGGCGTCGGCCATGCTGTAACCGGGAAAGTAAAGCCCATCGATGATAGCCGCCGGACCGGTGAACCAGCGATCGCCCAGGCCTGCGACGCGGATGCCAAACTCAGTGCCGTTACGGCACATCGTGTAGACAACGGTCGAATGCTTAACGCCGCCAGCCGGATCCAGTGAAGCTTTCGCCGCAGGCATTGAAAGGTTAAGGAAGAAGTGATCATTCGAGTTCATAAAATCGAACACTTTGACCTGATCCTCTTTCGAAGAATTTGTCTTTAGGATGCTCGATGCGATCTCGCGGATAAATAGTGAAGTCGCCGCCTTATTTCGGTTGTGGACTTCGTCTCCCATTTGAACCGCTTGGGCGATCATATTCTTAAGGTCGATGGGACCGTGAATTTCAATCGCTTCTTTCATGATGGGATAGAGCGTTTTCTCCATCCATTTGAGGTGCGTGATGACCTGATCGCTGAATGCGCCAAAACGCAATACCGTTCCCAGTCCCTCGTTCTGTGTACAGTAAGATTTGTTGCCGTATGTTTTATTTTCCAGAATAAAGACAGGCATGGACGCCGTGACGACACCAGCCATGGGACCGACCGCCGAATGATGGTGACACGGATCAAATTCAATGTCGCCCGAGGCGGCAAGCTTCTCTGCTTCCTCCGGTGTTGAGGCAAGTCCTTCGTAAATCAACCCGCCGATAACTGCGCCGCGAAGCGGTCCCGACATTTTCTCCCATGTAATGGGAGGGCCTGCGTGCAACATCATATGTTTATGCATGCCCGGCACGACATCCTTCGCCACTCCCATCCCGATCAGTGTCGGCTGGGCGCTCTGTATGATCTCCAATACTTTCTTATTGGCTTCTTCAATGAAATCCATGATTCCCCTTCTTTCTTACATCTTGATTCTGTATATGTTCTATCTATTACAAACCATCATCCTCTAATGGGTAAGGGTTTGTCGCGACCTTGTGTTTACTTCGAGCTCTTCAACTTGCCAAGCAAAGAAGCCATCTTGCGGTTGCCCCCCGCAAAAGGTTTCCATTGGACGTGAATACTCGGAATGTCTTGTGCTTTGAGTTCTGTGTAGAAAGACTCAAGACCAATGTTAATGATTTTCAGATCTTCTTTAAAAAGTTCATTGACTGACATGATATGCTCCTTCCTATAAACCAGCTGTTTTCATGATACGGTCGACGAGGCGAACTGCCTGTGCATTCGAAGGCATCACAATCACGCCTGCTTGTTCCAAGTCTTCGATTGATTGTTTTAGGTCTTGCGGATCTTTATCGGTTCCCGTCACCGAAGCGACAGCTACGATATCTCTGCCCATGCTGGCAAGTTTTTCGCGGATTTTTATGACAGAATCCGCGACAGCCCCGGCAGGATCTTCGTGCGATCCGTAACCTAAAACGACGTCGACCAGGATGACCGCGGTCGTTTCATCGATATGTGATTCGAAAAATTCAGTGCGCGTCATCGGGTCAATCATCGGGTGTGGACGTCCACGAGTGAACTCATCCTCTCCGAGATCGAGACAAAGATGTCCCGCAAGACCTTCGAGTTTTGCCAGAGCACGATCTGGTGTCAGCGGGATATTCGAGTAGATCGGATAGTGTTCGCCCAGATACTTGATGGCCTCATCAGCCAGCGTACCGCCTGTAAAGAGGGCGCGAAGGTATTTCTGCTCCGGGGCGAGCCGCCCAGCCGCATCGTCAACTACATGCGCGATCTCTTGCTCAGAGGCGTCAAATCCATCGAAATCGACTGGCGTCTGCTTGCGAAGGAGCGCGACAGCTTTCTTTGCGGCATCTTCCAAGCTCACACACGGTACCGCGCCTGCCCGAAGAACTGATTCGGCGTTGCCGCCGATGAAGTCTATGACAACAGGTTTTGGTGAATCCGCCACAAGATCATAAATTTTCTTTTCAACAGATGGCGCGGGGGGTTTTGAAATGAGAAGGATGACGTGTGTCTCCGGGTCAGCTAATAGCGCCTCGATGCCTTGAATCATCATTAGACCACCGATTTCTTCTCGAAGATCGCGTCCTCCTGTTCCGATTACTTGAGACAGTCCCTCGCCCAGCTGATCTATTAGAACCGTGACCTCTTGCGTGCCTGTACCAGACGCGCCTACCACTCCGATTTTTCCACGCTTGACAACGTTGGCAAAACAAAGCGGAACGCCGTTAATAATCGCTGTCCCGCAGTCGGGTCCCATCATAAGCAATCCCTTGTCGACCGCCATGCGCTTGAGTTTCAACTCATCTTCAATGGACACGTTGTCCGAAAACATCATGACGTTAAGCCCCTCACGCAAAGCATTTTCCGCCTCGTCCGCGGCATATTGACCCGGCACTGAGAGCACTACGAAATTGGCTCCCGGCAAATACTCAATGGCTGAGCGCAATGTCGGCGGCTGATAATCGCCCGCGTGGGATTCCTTCTTCTTGTTAATCTGCTCATCGAACGATGCAATAAGCTCGTCCATGTTTACTCGGCTTTCATCAAACTTCGCGGCAATAAAAAGGTCATTGGGAGTAACCTTCTCAAGCTCAGGCAAAAACATTTCGAGCATCTTCACCAGATCGAGGTTCAGGTCCGTACCCATTCCAACCAGTACTTCCTCAACACCGTCGAGTTTCTTCATCTCACGCGAGATGAGCATCAGTGTGACTGAATCAAAATAGGCATTCTCACGTACAATAGTGTCAATCATTCCTCTCACTCCTTAACTAAATTTTACTTAAAATCACTTATTCCGAATCACTCCGGGATGTTCTTATATTATCGGCCGATATCTTTCGGGCGCAATACAATCCAAACAGGAAGTCTGCCCCCGAAGACGAGCCGTAAGCCAGTACACGCTCGATGAGCGAGTCAAGCGCATCAAGATCGTCTTCTACGATCGCGCGAAGCAATTCAAGATACGCTTCATTGGCCCTTCCACTCGCCGCATGGCGCAACATATGGTAGCTGACCAGCGTCGTACGATCACGGGCTATCACAGCAACACGCTCCAAATTTTCGCGCAACCCATTGTTTGCGTCATTGCCCCAAGGACTGTCATAAAACAGACTTAACAGGATTCCTGCAAGAAAATCATCACAAGAGGGAGTAAGCCCGGGACCAAAGCCGATCAGCCTCTCTGTAAGATCGAGCGCGTGCTCTGGCTTGTCGGATACGAGCACTTTTAAAAACAGCTCAAGATCACGGTAAATGAAAGTGCAATAGACGTTCCCCTTGCGGGTGGAAGGAGGCGTATCACCCTCCGGCATCCACGCGATCAGCGGTGAAATTCCGTCTGCATTGGCAAGCAATAATTTTGTTTTGATCAAGTCAAGTGCCATGATGCCTGGACTACATTTGACTTGCAATGGTTGTGTGAGAGAAACAGGGCGGACATGAGCATCCTTGAGCCAAATCGAGCCTGCTCCGCGAGGCAGGTTAAACACCAATCTGCCATCGCTTGACAGGGTGTCTCCGGCTCGCAAGCCCCACACACTGACACCGGGAACCGCCGCAACCATACCCATCGGCATGATATCGCGCCCAGACGAAGCAAACGTCACCAGTTCCTCCTCCTGTGTCAACAGGTTAACCGACGTCTCAAAGACAGAATGTACGCGGAGCTCGAGAATGGGACGCGCCAGCAAGAACTGCCGAAGATCCGACGCAATAAACAAACCGTTATAGATTTTTTCGCGTACCGTCATTGGATCAACTCCCTGATTTTCAAGGCGAGCTGGAAATTGAATGCCGTTTCAGGGTCGCGAATATCGATCCCGTAAATATCGCGAATGCGGTTGATCCTGTAAATAATTGTATTGTAATGCGTAAACAGAACTTCCGACACTCGCTTAAGATTACCTCCCGAAGCAAAGTAAACGCGGACTGTCTCAAGCAAATCACCTCGCTGCTTGCTGTCGTACTCTTCAATTGAACTCAAAATCTCTTCTGCGTATGCCAACGCGTCGTCCCGAAGCAACGGATGTCCCAAAACACGCAGCAGGCCGAGATCGTCGAAGAACAGCACAGATGCATCTGTTTCACCACGACTTTGAAGTATTCGAACTGTCTGCTCCGCTTGCTGAAGACTTGTCGGCAAATAACGGTATGAACGAACACAAGAACCAACTCCTATGTAGGTATAGTGGAGCGCTTCTTTTTCCTCAATGCATTTCAAAACAATCTCTATGAAACGTTTGCACAAAGCGTGACGTCCTTCAAGCGGGCAATCGCTTTCAAACTGTAAAAGAAAGACGGCGCGATCGCTCTTTCTCGTCACGAGGAAATAACCCTCATAGTCTCTTTTTATAAGATTGGTCAGATTAAGCAGACTGGTGTTCAGATTTTTGATCATTCGAGAATTGTTGGGCGTCATTTGGAGATGCTGTTCATGATCCATGACAAGCACCACAATCTGGCTGGGCAGATCGGGATGAAAAAGATAATAGTCGGCACTTTCTATAGCTTTACTTTGTTCGCGCGGATCATCATTTAAGAGTTGCTCCAGAAAAGTTGTTTGATGAACATTTTCACGCTCGATAAGCGCAGTTCTGTTCAAAATGTCGAGCGCTATCAGGGAGGAAGTCGACTCAATGACAAAAAGATCCTGAGGACGCAAAGAACCATCCGTGTCCCACAAATAAATACTTCCGTAATGCATGTTGTCGAAATATATCGGGAGAGTAAACCGCCTTACTCCATTCTCCCCGATGGATACTTCCTGACTTCTATTCTTTGCCAAACGGTGATCGAGACGTGCAAAGTCTGCTGCCTCAAGGGCACGGTAATCATGCTCAATCAAACTTGCCTTATCTTGATCGGGACAGTAAAAATGAGAATCCCTAAATATGTCGTCACGGATGACGACAGGTGTTTGTGTCGCCAGATAAATCTGTTCGGCGATAGCCTGCATACCTTCATGTCTGAGCATAATTTCACGGACTGTGTGATTGAACTCGTTGATCCGGCTCAACAGACGCGTCTGCTCACCGATAATGTGGTTGAAGATTTCCTTGATCAGCTCGCCGTATGGAACGTTTTGTGGAATTCTTATAATTGGAAAGTCGAGATCGTCCGCAAGATGAATAACACTTTCAGGTACTTCACTGATATAACGTTGTGTTTTAATCCCCATCCCGCACACATTCTTCGACCGGAGTTGAGGGATCAGTCGCTCGAACGCGACGATATCATCACGAAATATATAGGGAGTTGTGAGCAGAAACTCCCCAGGTCTCACCCAATCGATAATATCAGGGAGCTCCATGACA
>LSQX01190448.1_pt2 | contig 82959 bp, 83 predicted proteins | sample 654561 | NCBI WGS metagenome assembly LSQX01 (sample SAMN04489861, study PRJNA283612) | anaerobic digester metagenome | isolation source: 4 biogas reactors fed with cattle manure at either 37C or 55C with and... | place: Denmark: Kongens Lyngby | collected 2014 | reverse complement strand
ACGACCCTGCGGTTAACAGCCGCATGCTCTACCGACTGAGCTATTGAGGAACGAAACAAATAACATTATACTTGGATGAATAGCTCAGGTCAAGTGATAAATGAAAAATATTTCTCTCGCCACTATTAATCCAAATAGTCCTTCAGCTTCTTACTTCTACTCGGATGTCTAAGCTTTCTTAATGCTTTGGCTTCTATCTGCCGTATTCTTTCCCTTGTAACGTTGAACTCCTTGCCAACCTCTTCAAGCGTTCTGGCTCTCCCGTCATCAAGTCCAAACCTAAGCCTCAATACCTTTTCCTCTCTTGCCGTCAAGGTGTCAAGCACTCCCAGCAATTGCTCCTTTAACAATGTAAATGCCGCTGCTTCAGAAGGTGCAGGCACATCATCATCAGGAATGAAATCGCCCAGATGACTATCCTCCTCCTCACCAATCGGAGTCTCAAGAGAAACCGGCTCCTGAGAAATTTTCATGATCTCCCTAACCTTTTCAACAGTCATATTCATTTCGGCACCAATCTCTTCGGGAGTCGGATCACGTCCAAGCTCCTGAAGCAGCTGTCTGGAAACCCTAATCAGCTTATTTATTGTTTCAACCATATGCACGGGAATCCTGATTGTTCTTGCCTGATCAGCGATTGCTCTAGTTATAGCCTGCCTAATCCACCACGTGGCATAGGTGCTAAACTTGAAGCCCTTTGTGTAATCAAACTTTTCAACGGCCTTAATCAGTCCCAGGTTACCTTCCTGTATAAGGTCCAAAAATAGCATCCCTCTGCCTACATATCTCTTAGCGATACTTACAACAAGTCTCAGATTTGCCTCTGCCAGCTTCCTCTTAGCTTCGTTGTCGCCTTTCTCCATTCTGATTGCAAGCTCAACTTCCTCTTCAGCAGTCAGCAGGGGCACCTTTCCTATTTCCTTCAAATACATCCTGACAGGATCATCAATAGTAACACCCTCAGGAAGCGTTAAATCAACCTCTTCTTCAGATTCCTGCAGTTCCTTTACTTCGGCATCTATATCACCTACAACATCAATGCCCATGTTTTCACAGGTTTCATATATCTTTTCTATCTGATCTGGTTGTAATTCCACTTCCTCGAAAGCGTCCATGATTTCCTTATAAGTAAGCATACCTTTAGACTTACCCTTATCGACTAAATCTTTCAGTATGGACTTTCTGTTGTTACCACCCAAATTGTTAGCAACCTTATTCATTTATTGCCCCTCCTTTCTTTATTTTATATTGGCATATCTTTCATGTTCTTTATCTTTAGTATCAAATCTCTTAACTCCAGTTTTAATTTGTCAACATCTCCTTTTGACAGGTTCTCAGTATTTCTCAGAAGCTCTAACACTTGCTTTTGTCTTCTCTCTGCTTTAAGTATTCCAATCTCCTTAATTTTACCCAATACTGCCTTTGAATTATCATCACAGTGGCATTCTTCCTTCAAAACTCTGGCAAACTCACCTGCTTCCTGTGATGAAACTACGTTCATTAATTCAGCTGGAGTAAAATCCTTCCGCTCATTTAGCTTAGTATATATGATTTGCGCAATCCTCTTGTTTTCATCCCCTGTTATCTCATTAACCTTAAAATGCTCCTTTAAAACAGGATATATACTGTTGTCAACACATAGTAACGACAGGATGAAACGCTCGCTCTGCAAAATTTTCTCCTGAACTTCATCTACAGGCGCCGCTGACTTTCTTGCTGCTTCAACGGCATTTGCTATCTTTAGGCTTTTCCCGGATGACGCACTAGAACGCCTTGTCCGCCTCAATACTTCAGAAAGCATTGCCTCTTCCGATATTTCATATTCTGCAGATAATTTTTTTATGTACATTTCCCGTTCAACTGCATTATCTACCTTTGCTAAAACTAAAGCTGCTTTATTCAGGAATGCAATTTTGCCATCGGTAGTCGATAAATCATGCCCTTGTCTCAAAACCCTGATCTTGTATTCAATCAGTGTTAATGATCCCTCAATTAGTCTTTTAAAGCTATCAGGCCCGCTTTTTCGTATAAAACCATCCGGATCCTTTCCGTCCGGCACCGTTAGCACCTTTACATTACAGCCGATACTATTTAGTAAATCAAGTCCGCGTTGGGTCGCAGCTTGTCCGGCTTTATCCGAATCATAGGATATAACAATCTCCTGAGCGTATTTCTTCAATAAGCGACCCTGGCTTTCCGTTAAGGCGGTACCTAAAGAAGCCACTACATTATTTATCCCACTCTGATATAAAGATATAACATCCATATAGCCTTCAACCACAACTAATTTTTCACTGTCAGCATTTTTTGCAAAGTTTAAAGCATACAAGTGCTTGCCTTTGTTGTAAACAACCGTCTCCGGAGAATTCATGTACTTCGGCAGTGAATCATCCAGAACTCTTCCACCAAAACCAATTACAAGGCCTCTTACATCAAATATCGGGAACATGAGCCTGCCCCTAAACCGGTCATATAATTGCCCTTTAGCACTTTTCTGTATCAATCCGCTCTTTAGCATCAGCTCATCGTTGCTGCCGCTTGCTTTCAGGTGCTCATATAAGCTGTCCCATTGATCAGGTGAATACCCGAGCCCAAATTTCTTAGCTGTACTAACAGAAATATCTCTTCTCTTGAGATAATCTCTGGCAACTGTGCCCTTATCAGAATTAAATACGTCATTATAATATCTCGCAGCTAATAAATTTATCTCTGAAACCTGTTGCTTCTGCCTCGCCCTTGCTACTTCCTCCGCATCATCACTCTCCGGAAGCTCAATTTTTGCCCTGTCGGCAAGGTGACGTACAGCATCAATGAAATCAATTTTCTCTGCAAGTGTGATGAATTGGAATACATTACCTCCCTTGCCACAGCCGAAGCAATAAAAAATCTGTTTTACATCTTCGACGCTGAAGGAAGGTGTTTTCTCACGATGGAAGGGACATAGCCCAAAATAATTCTTTCCTCGCTTTTCCAACCTGACATATTCAGAAACGACATCAACAATATCATTATTTATTCTAATCTCTTCTATAAGCTCATCTGAATATCTAATAAACAACCATCATCCTTCAAATTGCCTTTTAGGCTTCATTCTTCAACACGACACTGTATTCATCAATACTATTGTTACCCCTACCCCTATATACGGTTTATTTGAGCAAAATACTTTATTACATGTTCGACACAATTACTCTTTTTCCTTCTTTTTAAATAACTTTTGTGCCTGTTTCCTTCAAAACAAAAGCTCATCTCAAGTAGTACTGAGATGAGACTTTTATTCTTTCTATGTATATATTCTAGGAGAAGCTTCAGTTTTCCTTCTTAAAAATATATTTCTTATATCCCAATTAAATCATCTAAAACATATGCTAATGTAGAAGGGGTAACAGTATGATCGGCAAGCATCCGGACTAATTTTAGAGCTTTTTCTTTGCTTTGAAAAACATCCTCAAAACCTTCTTTTTCATCAGGAGCACCAGCTTGCCTCTTGACAACTTCTACTCCATAAGACTTACATATTTCATTTTTGGTAATTACATTTCCGCTAACTTCATCAATGCATTTCACTATCTGTCTTTTCCGCTCACTTTCTAATAAATAGTAATCGAGGTCCAGCGTAGCTTCGGGTATCTGACTATTGTCATTTAGTACAATCTCAACGTGCCTCTCAAAAAACCTGTTCATGTCTATCGTCTACCTCCTTCAAATAAAAAGTTTACTTTGATATTATAACTTATTTATACCACTTGTCCTACATAAATGTTTCGTGTGTTTTCTGTAAAAACCACCGCTATTCGACAGCAATAAATAAAAGCGACGGCTTTTTACCTAATAAGCCGTCGCTTTATAACTACTTTTATCGCAAATTTGTTCTAAACCAGTTCAACAATACTAATACTTCTTTCCTTTGAAAGGTCTATGTAAACATCATTTGACCTTATTATGGGTTTAGATATATTGTTTTGATTTATGTGTACGATTTCTCCTATGGCACCTGTATTGAGCTTAACAAACTCTCCAATATAATAGGATGCTATATTATTAAGAAAAATGCCTGCAATATGTTGATCCAGCTTTCTGAAATAATCCCTTTGAATGCATTCTATAACATCAAAGTGGCAAATCCTTCTCCTATAGACTCTTTTAGAGGTCATTGCGTCATATATGTCCGCTACCGCAATAATCTTTGCGTTATCATGTATTTGCTTGCTGTTTAGTCCAAAGGGATATCCTGAGCCATCCTCTCTCTCGTGATGCATTAATATCCCCTTAAGGATATCATCATTCATATCTTGCATCGTCTCGGCGGTTTTAAAACCATACTGGCAGTGCATCTTTACTTCATCATATTCTTCAGCCGTCAGTGAAGTAGGCTTATTGACAATCTCAGCCGGTACTTTGACCATGCCAATATCGTGCAAATAAGCAGAGGTCACAAGAGACTTTATGCTCTTATAGTCAAGCTTAAGCCACTTTCCAATTAACATTGAAAGAAGCGAAACATTGATACTGTGTGAATACAGATACTCATCAGAATTGCGCATTTCATTAACGGCATTAACAATATCTCTGTTCTCATTAATCCTCAAAATAATTGAATTGGTAGCTTCATTAACTCTTTTGGAATCTATGTCTTTACCTTCTGAAATATCGTGGAGTATACCCTTGAAGTTATCAACATTCTCATTATATTGCGCCTTGAATAGTTCAGTTTTGCCAACAGGAACCATCTCTTCACTAGTCTCATATATCTTTACCCTAGTAAAGCCCATTTCCTGTATACGCATTATGATATAGTCATCAAGAATCATATTTTCTGCAATAATAATAGCGCCGTATTCATTGTAAATATCTTCTGCAATCCTCATCCCTGGTTTGCATTCATACGCACTTACAAACATTTTCCTCATAGGCACTCTCCATTGTAATGTTTTAAATTGCATTAATAATATAATACTAACATACTTTTACTGCTAAGTTAATATTAGATATGAATTATACCTAGTACCACTGGCAAGTCATCTGGTGATGCATCATATAAACAGCACATCTCATCCCTTTGGTAAACATTAGAACTTGAAGCAATCACCTTTGTTATGTTAACATAGTAGTCACAATGCTTTATTACAACACATAGAAGGGGTGTAAGGTCATGCAGTTCAATCAGTCAGAACGTACAAAAAATATTGAGAAAATATTGACCGCTTTCAATGGTATCCATAAACTCCCATTGGCTATTATCAAGTATGGTAGCCTTATATCTGCAGCACTTTTTACTATTGGAGCTGTTTTAGTCATACTCAACAATACGATACTCCCATATAACTCTTTTTCGGACATGGTATCCAAAGAGGTTGTGAAAACAAGCTTTACATTGGGTGCAGAAGCAATCATCGGTGGACTAATTATGGACTTTGTTTTCAAAAAATAGAAATCAGAACCTACACTGTTTCGGTAAACATTTCAAAATCATCTTTATCACAATAAAGCAGAATATGCGCAGGGAAACTGTTTAGGTCGTTATCTAGAAACTGAAAGCTGATTTTGCATTCCTGACAGTACCCTGTAACTATTTCAAGCTCCTCTGCATTTTCCACCACAACCACCGGATAGTAAAATGTTTCCATCAAAGCCCCTCCTGTTTATTTATTATCACTTCTATTTCTACTATATATTTTACCTTTATGGAGCAATAATATCAATTTTTGCTTCCTGCTTCCAAGCCTCTTAATGCCTACTACTTAAAAAGCCGGCACATTACAGTACCGGCTTTTTGGTATCAATATTACCAAGCACAGGGATGGCTTAGTTTTCGGATTTTGCAGCCAGAAGACGTGTCTGCTTACGCTTTTGCCATGAAGCCCAAAGCGGACCAACTATACATATAGTTGAATAACATCCGCTTATTGATCCGATAGCCATGGGTAATGCAAAGCTTACAATTGACTCCAGGCCATTGAGTGCGGCAAACACATACAAAATAGCTAAACTCATGAAAACTGCAAAGTTTGTATTCAAGGACCTTGTGAAGCTCTGTGATACACTTTTATCAACTATATCCTCGATTGGCATCTTTTTAGCTCCACGGGAATTCTCCCTTATTCGATCGTAAATGACTATTGTATCGTTAATGGAGTAGCCCAAGATTGATAATGCCACAGCTACAAAGGTATCACCAATCGGAATCTGAAATATGGTAAAGGTAAAGAATGCGATAAGAACGTCATGAAGCAAGGCTACCAAGGACATCGCACCCGCAGACAGTCCATGAATCTTTCTGAAGCTAAACCAGACATATAAAATGATAAGCACGGCAGAAAGAGCAATGGCTATAACAGCATTCTTCAAAAACTTTTTCCCGAAATATGGAGAAACATTGTTTGTACTGTCTATTTTAAAATTTTGCTCAGGGAACTCCTGCTGTAATGTATCATTTATGAGACTCAGTTCCTCGTTGCTCAAAGTCTGATCTCCTGCCATGCTTATAACCAGACGCTTTTCACCTGTGGCAAAATCTTCAGTGATCTGTCCTGTCGCGATGCGCCCATTCAAGGTTCTTTCTACTAAATCAGCTGCATCATCAGGGTCAAATTCGGTTGCTTCAGACATTGCATATTTAAGGATAGCACCGCCCTTAAACTGAATATCCAGGTTAACCCCGTTTATAATGGTCATTATAAGACCAAAGGTTAAAATAATTCCTGAAATAGCATAATAGATCTTTCGTTTACTATAAAATGGGTACACCTTTACTTCCTTCTTGGCCAAAGCGCGCTTGCTCAGGAAGAAGGATGGCTTTCTCAACCAATTATTCTGTATGATAGACATTGTCATCAGCTTGGTCGCAGCAACACCGGCAACAAAGTTCATAATAATACCAAACAGAAGCGTAAAGGCGAAGGATAGAATTGCACCAGATCCGAATTTCATCATCACAAATGCGACAATTAATACGGTTATATTACCATCAAAGATTGACGAGAATGCCATTTTGAAGCCTGAAGCAACAGCGGCTAGCATAGTCTTTCCACTTTTGAGCTCCTCACGAATCCTCTCTGAGACAATTACATTCGCATCTACGCCCATGCCAATGGATAGGATAATACCAGCAATACCCGGCAGGGTTATTGAGAACTGGGGCCAGGTTAGTAAAATGAGCTGTCCTGTCAGCTGGAGCAGAAGCGAAATAGCTGCAATAACGCCAGATAGACGATAGTATAGGATTAGGGCTACACAGATTGCTATGAATGCTACAATACCCGCCAATATCATAATCTCAAGAGCGTTACTTCCCAGAGAAGGGCTTATGGCACTGTAATTCTCAGTAACTAAAGCAAAGGGTAATGCACCTGAGTTTATTTGATTCGCCAGAGTCTTAGCCTCTTCCAAGCTCCCTATCCTATTGATATAGCTTTCATCAGAATCGATTTTTGTCTGAACGATTGGATCCGAAATCATACTTTCATCCAGATATATAGCAATTTTTTGTCCAACAAGTCTTCCCGTGGCTTCCGCGAACATCTTTCTTCCCTCAGGCTTTAAGGACAACCTTACCACATATGAATCCGGATTTTCGGGGTCGACGCCGGGCATAGCCCAATCTACATATTTTCCCTCCATTACAATCTTACCATCGGGGTCCTTGAAGGTAAGACGCGCCATAGAGCCTAATTCAGAAATTGCCTTTTCCGGATCGAAGTCAGTTTCATCCGATTTCCAAGGGTACCTAACAAAAATGCAACCAATCTCTTTATCGATAGTTACATCACGGTCCAAAATTTTATTCTGGTCCAGTCGTGTCTCAATAATGGCACGTGCGGCTTCTAGTTCTGCTTCGGTTGGGCTACGGCCTAAATCCTTAGGCACAAAGACAGCATCTATTCCGCCCCTGATATCAATTCCAAAGCGCATCTCTGAGGCACTTTTCAAATGCAGCGTGCCTATATCGAGCCCAAAAAGCGCTACATATGCGACTAAAAGTATTATTAGTAAAACAGCAAAAAAGGTTCCCTTTTTACTTGCCAAAGTATTCATGATTTATAACACCTTCTCTTCTTAAAATAATGTTAAACAGCTTTAGGAAAAAATACAGGGTGGTGCATTAGGACAATAGAGAGTAATTAGAAAGCTATTGGTTTTGAATTTGAATAGTTGACTAGATAGCAATATAAACCTAACCGTTGTACGAACAAGCAAGCCATATACCGGTCTATGAAAGTAGGTCGCGAAGCTGTTATTCTCCGAACTTAGTAGTTGCTGAGACTTTTGATAAAAAAAAGTTTGCTGTGCAAAGATATCAGCCAAAGGATACTGATGTAGTTTACCGATGCCGCTTGAGAAAATAGGATCCTTTTTCATATCAGGCATCTGAGGATTCTGCATAAGCAAGCCACTATAAGTATTTGACAACAGCGAGAAAGATAGCATGCAAATAAGGGTAAATAATATAGCCCGAAAGCATACTGTGTTTTTAGTTAATTGGAATGCCCGCATGCATTAACTCCTCTGCGCTTATTCTTATGAGGCAATAAACTCATAACTAACATTGCTTTTTATTCGCATTTATACAATATACCATTCTTCATATCAAAAAACAATTCATAAATTCTGACGCTATTAACTCATTCTATTATGAATTTGTTCTGCTCTAAATTCGATGCCTTAAAATATCAAATTAGTTTAGAATCATTAATAAACAATTGAAATTGCAATCCTAAAAAAGCGGCTGCTCTTCGGTTCATGGTCATTCTTCCCAGGAATATCTCGAAATAGTCCATAACTGGACAGATTTCAGTGTCGATCTTCAGAACCAGATTCGCCGACTTCTCTTCACTATTGACGGAAATAACAGATCTTTCAACAGCGTAATTAACCCTGTCATGAATGTCAAAGTGTGCAAGGTCGGTATTTCTAACCCTGCTTCTGTGTACATCCGACTTATCAGCCAATATAAGTGAGGCAGATATATTGCTGACCGGCGTTCCCGTGAGTTCATCATGATTGCCTATAGCCATCATTATTTCCGCAGCCTCCTTGCAATCCATTCCTATACCAGTGAGCATCTGATAAGCCAAAATAGCTCCGGTATGGGCATGGTCAGCCCTATTAACCGCATTGCCGATGTCGTGAAGATAACCCGCTATCCTGCTCAGCTCCACTTCTCTTTCAGAAAAGCCCAGCTCCTCCATAATGTTTCCGGCCGTACTCGAAACAATACCTACATGCCTGAATGAATGCTCTGTATATCCTAATACCCTCATCTGCGTTTCAGCAATTGATAAAAATGTTTTAACCTCTTCGCTTTTTTTAATGTCATGAAAGGTTACCATATATTCATCTCCTCACTATTCTTCCTGAAATTCAACAGCCTTGGCCCACAATGCGCATTCAAGCCTCTTTCTTTCCAGCTCACAGCCTATATCATATGGCTTATCAAGGCAATTATTAAACTGCCAGGCATTAGCTGCGCATCCGCCGCTGCAGAAAAACTTTGCCCAGCACCTGCCGCATTCAGGCTTGGTGTATATGTTATGTTTGACAAACATCTGATGTATTTCCATGTTGACATCCTTGCTCAGATTAACATTTCCCATTAGAAACTGATCCATTCCGACAAATTGATGGCATGGATACAAATCCCCTTCTGGAGTAACTGCCAGGTACTCGTTACCGGATCCGCAGCCCTTCATCCTCTTGATGACACAAGGGCCCTGATCCAAATCCATCATGAAATGGAAAAAGTTAAATCCATTACCATCCCTGTAGCGATTCACGTATTCGAGTGCCAGGTTTTCATATTCCCTAAACAAAGTAGGCAGATCCTCCTGCCTGATGTCAAAACCGCTCTCTTTCGCAGCAACAACCGGCTCAATAGAAATCTGCTTAAACCCAAGATCGGCCAAATGGATAACATCCCTGGAAAAATCGAGATTCTCACGGGTGAAGGTTCCCCTAACATAATAATTATCCTGCTTCCTGGAAGCAGCCATTTCCATGATTTGGGGCAATATATCAGCGTAGGTCCCTCTTCCATCTACTCTAAAGCGCATTGCATCATTGACCTGAGGCCTTCCGTCTATACTAAGGACCACATTGCCCATGTGCTCGTTAATGAACTTCATATTATCTTCATTTAGCAGAACGGCATTTGTCGTGATTGTAAATCTGAAGTTTTTTCCGGTTTCCTTCTCCCTTTCCAATGCATAAAGGACGATTTCCTTCACTACTTCGAAATTGAGTAGAGGCTCTCCTCCAAAAAAGTCCACCTCCAGATTTCGCCTTGACGCAGATTTTTCAATCAGGAAATCTATTGCCCTCTTACCGGTTTGCGAAGACATTAGGGATCTTTTAGTCCCGAAATCACCAGTTGACGCAAAACAATATCTGCATCTTAGGTTACAGTCGTGTGCAATGTGCAGGCATAATGCTTTGACAATCGGTTGACTTTCGTGTGCTTGTGCCTGTTTGGAAAAATAATCCTCATAGGGATCATCCGAAAAAAGCTGCCCCATATTCTTTAGCTCTTTTAGCTCACTAAATACTCCCAGGACTTCATCCTCGCCATGCTCACCAATAAGCTTCCTAATCATTGCATTTCCCATTAAATCAGCCTCATCCGGAAGTCCATTCGTGAACTGTTCTAGAATCGAATAAGCCAAATCGTCTAAAATGTGGACGGCTCCACTATTAACATCCAGGACAATATTTGTATCGTGCATCTTGAATATATGAATCATCGACGGCTCCTCACTTATAGTTAACATATTAACAGCGGGGGGTAGCCCCCCCGCTGTTATGATTTCAGTCGTGTAATTTTGCTTATCTGTTTTCGCACTTCTGATTTGCAACGGTGCAGCTTGTCTTGCATGCCGACTGGCATGAGGTCTGACATTCTCCACAGCCTGACTTCTTAATATCCTTCTTTAGATTTGGATTGTTAATTGTCTTTATATGCTTCATATGTACTCCTCCTAAGAGCATTCAAATTTATTTTGACTAATACCTTTTGCTAACTGCTCTGAACATTATAGCATATCAAGAAAGCATTGAAAAGCGTAAATATGATTTTTTGAATTATACCCTCTTGTCCTTTTTGTTCTATTCCCGCATTTACTGTAATACTAATATTGTATGAAGCAAAAAATTAAGGAGTAGATTTTATGCCCAGTATAACCAATCTCAGTGTAAAACAGGTAAGTAATGAGAAGCTTAATATTGTTTATTTATCGAAGGGACTTCTGGCTTCATATATTATTACAATTCCTGTGTTCATGCTGCTTGCGCTAATCCTGGCAAATACAGATTTCCCTCAGCGACTAGTTACTCCTGCAGTAGTTGTTACAACTGTCATCAGTGTATTGACTGCCGGCCTTGTATCGACAAGGGGCATACGCAATAAGGGTTGGCTCAACGGCAGCATTGTCGGCCTGATATACATGGCAATACTATACCTGGCTAGCAGTCTGATATACAAGGATTTTTCAATTGACAAATATGTCATAACTATGACTACAATAGGTACTATCTCTGGAGCAATCGGCGGAATAGTGGGAATTAACACAAAATCATAGGTACGGCCTAATAGCTCCCTCCAGAGCATTACAGGCTGATAGCATCTCGTCGTGATTCTTGCTTCGCAAGGCCTTTTGCCCTGCCTTCACGGGCTCCTTAAGCGCTAGCTTTATATCCTTGCGCTCTTGCCTATCCTTGCCCTTAAAAACCCTTCTTTCAAGCTCCATGGCTTGATAAAGAAGACTCTGTAATCGCTTATACAGCTCGGTTTCCCATCTATTTGTCCTCCATTATACTTATAGTCTTCTCTCTCTTTTATCGTCATGGCAAGTGAATAGTCACTCAGCAGGGTCTGCAACAGAAGAAGCACAATATATTCGCCAGCATTATCTGAAAGAAGGTGCGCCCCATACTCTGCATGTTGAAGCCACTGCTCTGCCCCCTGTCCTGATATGCAAAGCCGCTCTGCTGCAGTTGAGCCAATAGCTGACGATAGCTCATGTTTCCGGGATCCTTCAAAACGGCCTCCTTTGCATGATTCATTGCAGTCACCCTGTTTCCTATCCCGGCATTAGCCAATGCACTAAAATAGTACCACTCGCCATTTCTCTCATATACTTGAGACAACTCGTGCAGTGCGCTTTGATACTGCCTTGTCTGGATATACATTTGAACCTGCCGGAAAGCCGGCGAAGGCGATGGTTCGTTGCTTTGCTGTCCCCAGGCTTGACCAAAAAATTGGCTGAAAATATCTTCAAAGCCACCAAAATCAAAGCCTCCGTATGGATTATAGTAGCTTCCACCAGGCTGTTCGCGGCCTTGTTGACCGTAGCTTCCATCAGGACGCTCATAGGAAGCGCCTCCGGTTTTTTCATTCTTAATCTGTTCGTATGCTGCATTTATCCGGCTCATCTTTTGTTCTGCACCCTTATCACCGGGATTAAGATCGGGATGGTACTTCTTAGCCAACTTGCGGTAAGCAGCCGTAATCTCCTCATCAGAGGAAGAAGAGCTAAGCCCGAGGATTTTATATGGGTCTTCCATGTTATGAGTGTTCCCCTTTCCTTTTTTCAACCTTATACTTCTGCCAAACGCCGGAATATAAAACATTCTGTATAATATGCCGGTCCCGCTTAATAGGCAGCTTTTCAAATTCGCCCGTACATTCAGCTATCATCATGGTAAGCATAGGCGTAAAATCATTGCCTTTGCATGATACCAATGGATTATACCTGAGCTTTTTTATATCAGCTCTTCTATCATTGACCGCATCGAGTAAATATATGAAACGTCCAAGGGCTGCACCCATAGAATAGAGCCTATCAGCATAATCATCCTGTCGCCAGGCAAATAGAGCCCCCACAAGCTCACCAAAACAGTTGGCAGGCAAGTCGGGATTAAGTTCATTAGACATTTCCATCATTTTAAGACGCTGCAGGCATTCATTAACAGCCAAATACTGTCTGGGGTTTGCTTCCTCTATGAGAGGCAGGTATTCTTCTAGCCTTTTGCAGCTTTTCTCACCAATCGTGCTCTGATCATCCTTCAAGTCATCCAAACATTGAAAATAGGACAATAGTATGTTCATATCAGCAGCATATGAGGTGACAGTGCTTTCAATATAACAATTACTCCTTATCGGATGTCGAGCACAGCGGCGCCTATTCTGAGTCTCCTCCAGCTCATATAGAGAGGATAGCAATATAGTCAGAAAGGTCATGTCATATGTAAGCGTTGCCCTGCTGAGGTTACCGTACTTGTCAGCTAATTTATGACATAGCCCGCAATAGAAACTTCGATATCGATTTTTCTCTTCCTTTGACAATGTTTTGGGGTTTATTACGACGTATCCGAACATTAGGACCTACTTTCTTCTGCTGCTGCTAAGTGCCGGGGCTGCTTATTCCGGCTGTGTTTGCTGCTTGCCAAGTATTGCTCTGAAGCATGAAACATGGCCTTGCTAACCAACCCTGTTGTTCCCCGGACGGGGTAACTGCATAGTCACATGATTAAAAATGAAACAGGATGTAACAATATTTGAGTAATGTTACATCCCTTCGTTAAAATAGCTATAGTACTGTGCAACTTTCATAGGTGGCTTCCAGATAATATTAAAATGCCAACTATGATTCGATAGGTTTAACGACTTCCTTAATAGCCCACTTCTTTAAATTTATCTTAGCTTTTTCAACACCGGTCTCAATAGTCACTTCGTCATCCTTAATGTTTACGATATTGCCAGTGATACCTCCGATTGAAATAATGGTATTACCAACCTGCATGGCATCAAGCATTGCCTTAGCTTTCTTGTCCCTTCTTTTTTGCGGCAGGAATATCATTAAATACATAATCAATATGAAAAATACTAGATATCCCAATGTTATTAAGAGATTTTGATCCATATGTTTCCTCCAATAGAATTTATTTTATTATAGGCCTTTGTAACCTTAATAATTTATTTTGAATTATGAAGTGTACCCATAATTACTAAAAAATTCATTTCTAAAATCACCCAATCTATCATCCATTATAGCTTGTCTTACATTTTTCATCAAGTTAATTAAGAATTTTATATTGTGCCAGGTTGTAAGCCTTATTCCCAAAACCTCCTGAGCCTTTAAAAGGTGCCTAATATATGCTCTTGAGAAATTTTTGCAGGCGTAGCAATCGCAGTCCGGGTCCATTGGGGAAAAATCTCTCGCATACTTTGCATCTCTCACTATGATCCTGCCTCTACTCGTCATAACTGTTCCATTCCTGCCGTTACGGGTAGGAAGAACACAGTCAAACATATCTATTCCGCGTATGGCCCCCTCGATCAGGTAATCAGGGCTTCCAACGCCCATCAGATATCTGGGCTTATTCTCCGGCAGTACCGGGACAGTGCATTCTAACATCCTATACATTTCCTCAGCAGGCTCTCCCACGCTAAGTCCACCAATTGAATAGCCCGGGAAATCCATCTCCACAAGCTCCTTAGCACTCTGCTGCCTCAAATCAGGATACATTCCCCCTTGGACAATTCCGAACAATGCCTGTTTATCTGTATTTGCATGTGCCTGCTTACATCGTAGCGCCCATCTGCTGGTCCTCTCCAGTGACTTCTTTGTATAATCGTAATCAGCCGGATAGGGAATACACTCATCGAAGGACATAATAATGTCAGAGCCCAAATCGTTTTGAATTTCTATTGCCAATTCCGGTGTAAACAGGTGCTTTGAACCATCGATGTGAGATCTGAATACTACACCCTCTTCCCCGATATTTCTCAGATCACTAAGACTAAACACCTGGAAGCCACCGCTATCAGTCAATATAGGCCTGTCCCAGTTCATGAAGCTGTGTAAGCCGCCTGCTTCACGGATTAGCTTATTTCCCGGTCTCATATAAAGATGATATGTATTGCTCAGAATGATCCTTGCATCTATTTGCTTGAGCTCGTCAGGTGACATTCCCTTTACTGTTGCCTGAGTTCCAACAGGCATAAAAACGGGAGTCTCAAAGGAACCGTGGGGTGTATGAACCACACCAAGCCTTGCTCCTGTCTGTTTACACTTCTTCTTTAATTCGTATCGTATTGCAGCCATGTTTCTCCCCTTATTTAATCAGCATCCCGTCGCCGAAGCTGAAAAACCTGTACTTTAGATTAACTGCCGAATTATAGGCCTTCATAATATTATCTTTCCCGGCAAATGCACTTACCAGCATGATTAGTGTAGATTCCGGAAGATGAAAATTTGTTATTAAGGCATCAATCATTTTAAAGCTATATCCGGGATAGATAAATATATTTGTCCATCCCTCAGATGGCCTGATGTGTCCCTGCTCGTCTGCGAGTGTTTCCAGGACACGACAGCTGGTCGTTCCTACTGCTACTATCCTTCCCCCAGCTGCTCTACATCTGTTGATTGTGTCTGCAGCTGCAGCATTCAGACTGTAATACTCTGAATGCATGACATGCTCTTCGACATTTTTTACCTTAACAGGCCTGAAGGTACCAAGCCCCACATGCAGGGTCAGTGCTGCAAAGAGTATTCCAGCTTGCCTTAACTCCTCCAACAGCTCCTTAGTGAAATGAAGCCCGGCAGTTGGAGCAGCAGCTGAGCCTCTATACTTTGAATAAACAGTCTGGTAACGCTCAGGATCTTCAAGCTTTCTTGTAATATAAGGAGGCAATGGAACGATACCTACCCGATCTAAAACCTCCTGAAATATCCCTTCATATTCAAAACGCACAAGCCTGTTTCCCCCCTCAACCACTTCTAAGACCTGCGCGAGGAGCTCACCATCTCCAAATGTAAATTTAGCACCGGGCTTTGCCCTCTTCCCCGGCTTCAGTATTACCTCCCAAATATCGCCCTCAATATTTTTGAGCAGCACAAATTCAATTTTCCCACCTGTATCAGACCTGTTGCCAAGTAATCTTGCCGGTATTACTCTCGTATCATTCAAAACGAGGCAATCTCCTTTGCGAAGATATCCCTTCAAATCACCGAAGCCTTTGTGTTCAATGCTGCCACTATCCCTATCCAGCACAAGAAGCCTGGAGCTGCTTCTTTGAGCTAATGGCTCCTGGGCAATTAGCTCCTGTGGCAGTTCATAAAAAAAATCACTGGATTTCATCTGTCACCTATGTTCATAGTTCTATCAATATTTTTTTCCCACATCAAATGAAATCATACACCAAGAAAGGCTGTTTTACAAGCAGAAGGATAGGCAGATGTCAGGTAGCATATACAGGAGCATTTACTGGCTGTGAATAGTTATTCTACCTTTGTTCCCTGGAAATAGTGGGTAAGAATTTGGTCATATGTCAACCCTGCTTTGCCCATGCCGATTGCGCCTTCCTGGCTCATACCGACGGCATGTCCCCAGCCCTTACCGGTAAAGGTATAGGTTTCGGGGAGGACTGCAGCCTTTTTCTCATTACCGTCAGCTCCAAGAATAGTTATCTTATTGTTAGACCCTTTAAGAGTTCTAACTCCTGAGGCCGTTACTACACTTTTACCCCCGAGCTGTGTCCTGATTGGTTCAGAGCTGGCGGGCAATGCCAGTTTATCAACGGCAGGCTCCGTAACCGCCTTCTCATCTTTGGCGGCTCCTGCTTGATTCTCTGTTTGCTCTGATGCTTGATTCGCATCTGCACTGACCGCATCCTTGCTATTCTCACCAGTACTTGCGGTTTCTTCAGATGCAACCGATGCATCTGTTGAATTTACTGCATTAGTTGCATCAGACGCATTTGCTGCATTACTCACAATAGTTGCATCGGCTGCATTACCAGCACCGGCATTTGCATTTTGAGATAAGGCCGTAGCAAATACATCTGCATCGGTCGTTATTGTGTAGAGCTGACTGCTTAGCCCAAAAAGAGTGCGACATCTTTCATTAGAATAGTATTCAGGCTCTCCCCTGCTTGCTCCCCTGACAGCTAATTGAGTAACCCTGCCTGTATCTGCAGTCCTGGTAATTGAAATCCCAAGAATATTTCCAAGCTTCGGAAGTCTAGCTTTAACATCAGAAGCGCTTAGTGTTTTGGTCCAGTTGGTAATTTTCTCATACTTATCCTCAACACTCACAAGGTATGGATGAGTTGAACCCCAGACATTGCGCACATCCTCGGTGCTTCCGCCGCCTGAGGCAAAATAGTATATATGTGCCGCCGGTTGTCCATTGTATGTAATAATCTTATCCTTAACTTCATCTATCACCTTATTACAGGAGGCCACCTCACTGCTATAACCCTTGTATACCTGACAGCTGGTAGTTGCACAAAGATCAAAGCCTGTCTTCGCGTGCTTGCCCATATTGTTAATCACATACATCTTCGATGCAATCGCCTGCGCCTTCAAAGCTTCGTCCGGCGATTTTCCGCCTATTTCAGGAGGGACATTGCCATATAGGTACTCCTGTATAGTCACTACATTAATTACAGTCATATCACTGCTTGAAAGTCTTCTAACCTCAAGGGCACCTCTATAGAGCCTGTCTTTTATCCTTAGAACAGGCGGATTGTTTTCCTGTGCTGGCCGGATTCTAAAATATGCTGAACCACTGTCAAACATACACAATACACGGTGAGATGCATCAATAACAACAATTCTTGTGGAAGATGGCTGAATCATAGTATAACCTGCATCGCCCAGCGCTGATCTTAGCTTGCTAATCTCGGCCTGTGCATCCGCCTCATTAACACATGAAGCCGTCCATACCTGCCATGCATCAGCATAAGAAACATAAGCCTGGACTCCCGCCTTAGTGTATGATGCTGCCTTTTCTTCTGCACTAGCTGCGTCCGGGTAATCATTACCTATTTTTATATGATATGGTCCATATGCGGTACCCGAGGGCGAGGTTGCAGAAGGGCTGTACTCTTTGATTCCGCTACCGGTATTGTAGTAGTATTCATCCTTCCTGACGTAAATTGCCGAAGAGCTTGGTTCCCTATATATCTGAGTAAATTCATTGTCGCTGAAATAACCAATCTGTAAGCCGGCACCGGCAGATACGGCAAATATTGACTGAGCAGTATTGACAGAGTTATCCCTATAGTATAACCCTACCTTGACTGTCTCGGGAATATTATGGGCCCCTATTGAAACAGTCGATGAGGGAAAAATTATTGTCACGGTAAAAAGCAATACCACTGCCCTTTTTAAGAATCTTTTTATCATATTAGCACCTTCTCGTTAGTAAAAAATTATGAATCCGTATTATCAATGCCTTTATCTGCTTATTCGACATAAATAATCCTCTTTCCTTTAATATCGGCATTTTTAACCGTTTTTTTGACCATATTTAATCTAAATGTAACACAGGTAAAAAATAGTAGCATAGCTAGATTTTGTTTTTGTGCAAAATTAATTGACAACAGTATAAGGTGATGTTATGATTATTTAAATTGAAATTGAATAACTATAGGTAGAGGCGCATTTCTCAAAACTAACATCGGGGAGAGCCGCAGGGGGTTCAAAGAAACGATGCGAAAGGGAGAACTGCCGAAGGAACAGTATCCTGTCACTTGTTTCCTGGTTGTAATTCGAATAGTATTGCAACTGTCATCAGCAATTTGATGGAGCGCTATCAGTTCACAGTACCCCAAGAGGGTGCACTTGGTTTATTGGGACTGCTGGCGTATAGCTAGCAGTTAATTTATTATAAGGAGGCTTTCACAATTATGAACAATAAATTAAGAGTAGGTATACTTGGTGGAACAGGCATGGTTGGGCAACGTTTCGTCACTCTTCTTGAAAACCATCCATGGTTTGAAGTTACAGCAATTGCAGCGAGTGAAAGATCAGCCGGTCTCCCCTATGAGAAAGCTGTTGAGGGGCGCTGGAAAATAGAGACTCCGATGCCGCAGGCTGTAAAGAATATCGTTGTAAGAAATGCTACACAGATTAATAAGCTGGCAGATGAAGTCGATATGGTCTTTTGCGCTGTTGACATGAAAAAGGATGAAATACGCGAGCTCGAAGAGCAATATGCGAAAGCTGAGATACCTGTCATATCAAACAACTCAGCCCACAGGGATACACAGGATGTGCCTATGATAATACCCGAGATTAACCCTGAGCACACAGCTATTATTGAAAAGCAGAGAAAACGCCTTGGTACAAGGAGAGGTTTTATCGCCGTAAAATCCAACTGCTCACTACAGAGCTATGTACCGCCGGTTCATGCACTCATGCAGTTTAATCCCGATAAAATACTGGCTTCAACCTACCAGGCAATTTCCGGAGCGGGAAAGATTTTTAGTGACTGGCCGGAAATAGTGGATAACGTTATCCCCTATATCGGAGGAGAAGAAGAAAAAAGTGAAAGGGAGCCGCTAAAGATCTGGGGTACTATCGAAGGAAATGCAATCGTGCCGGCAAAGGGCCCTATTATTTCCTCACAATGCTATAGAGTGCCTGTTATAGATGGCCACCTCGCTGCGGTCTATATCTCATTCAGGGATAAACCTGCAAAGGATGAAATCCTAAGCTGCTGGAAAGAGTTCAAGGGAAAACCGCAGGAACAAAAATTGCCAAGCGCTCCCTCCCAGTTCCTGACCTACTTCGATCAGCCCGACAGGCCTCAAACAAAGCTCGACAGGGATTTGGAAAATGGAATGGGAATAGCTCTCGGCAGGCTTCGTGAGGACTCGATATTTGACTACAAGTTTACCTGCCTGTCGCACAATACAATTAGAGGTGCTGCAGGCGGCGGCGTGCTGATGGCCGAGCTGCTGAAAGCTGAGGGATGGCTGTAGGATAAGCACTGTAGGGTAAGCACTATGAGATGAGTACTGTAGGATGCGTTCATGAAGTTAAAAGCCTGAGAGAATGGCTATAGCAGTAGTAATTTGCTAATAATATTTTGAAAGGGTGACCGTGATGAAAAAGTGTATTTTTACCGGCTCCGGTGTTGCGATCGTTACTCCGTTTAAGGGAGCAACAATTGATTATGAAAAGCTTGGTGAGCTGATAGAGTTTCAGATTAAAAATAAAACTGATGCTATTATCATCTGTGGAACTACTGGCGAAGCATCAACTATGCCTGATGACGAACACATTGATGCAATAGAATATGCTGTGAAGAAGGTTAATGGAAGGCTACCGGTTATTGCCGGAACAGGGAGTAACGACACAAGACACGCTATCGACCTGAGTACTCGTGCACAGCAGGTTGGTGCTGACGCTATACTAAGCGTAACTCCCTACTACAACAAGACAAGCCAGCGTGGCCTTTACGAGCATTTCAGATGCGTGGCGGAGGCCCTGACCATTCCTATTATACTCTACAACGTGCCATCCAGGACAAACCTGAATATAAATCCTGGCACATTGAAGCTGCTATCGCAAATAGATAATATAGTAGGTGTAAAAGAATGTAATCTCAATCAGGTTGGTGAGACTATAAACCTTTGCGGTGATGATTTTACCATATATTCCGGCGAAGATGGGCTTATTGTTCCTCTTATGTCTCTTGGCGGTAAGGGCGTCATCTCAGTCATGGCAAACATCATACCAGCCGATACACATGATATTGCCGCCAACTATCTTTCCGGGAATGTTGAGAAAAGTAGAAAATTGGCTCTTAAAACCCTTGACTTAATTAAGGCCCTGTTCATCGATGTCAACCCTATTCCCATAAAAGAAGCGATGAACCTAATGGGTATGGATGTAGGAAAATGTAGAATGCCTCTTGTTGATATGGACGAAGCAAACAAGAGCATTTTAGTAAAAGCAATGCAAAGCTACGGGCTAATTTAGGCGTTTGCAAAGACTATTCAAAAGAAGGAAGTGGCTAGTTTTGATAAACATATTATTGAGCGGATGCAGCGGAAAAATGGGGCAGGTTATCACAAGACTTTCAGAGCAGTATGACGATTTGCAGATAGTTGCAGGCTATGATATTGCTGACAATGGGAAATGTGATTATCCGGTTTTTACTGAGCTTAGTAGCTGCGATGTAAAAGCTGATGTCATCATTGACTTCTCAAATCCTGCTGCTCTAAATGAGCTGTTAGCATTTGCCAGGCAGAGAAAGCTTCCCATCATAGTAGCGACCACCGGATTATCATCAGAGCAAAAGCAATCATTAAAGATTGCTTCAGATAGCATAGCTGTTTTCTATTCGGCTAATATGTCCCTTGGTATCAATTTACTGATAGACCTTGTAAAAAAAGCGGCAAAGGTTCTGGATAAAAGCTTTGATATCGAGATAATCGAAAAACATCATAATCAAAAGCTTGACGCGCCAAGCGGGACTGCTTTAGCAATAGCAGATTCGATAAATGAGGTGCTGGATCAAAAGCAGGAATATGTCTATGATCGGCACTCTCGCATGAAAAAGAGAAGCAAAAGCGAAATCGGTATGCATGCAGTAAGAGGTGGAACTATTGTTGGAGATCATTCTGTTATATTTGCCGGGAATGATGAGATTATTGAGATTAACCATTTTGCCGGGTCTAGAGAAATTTTCGGTACCGGAGCCCTTCGCGCAGCCAGATATATATATGGCAAAAAGCCTGGCATTTATGATATGAACGACCTCATCCGCGAAGAGTGAACTGGATATTAATCACTAAAAGCTGCAGTGTGAATATCGCTGCAGCTTTTTTATATGCCACGGATCATAGCATTTCCATAGCTTATTAGTTCAGGCATTATGTGCGCTGCTTATCAGGAGCATTCTGCGTTGTCATATGCTTTGAGTTGCGCAGCATAATTTATTGCGGGTATATATGAAAGCTCGTCTCTATATATCGTGCAGTTAAGTTCTATTTAGGCTACATCGCAAAAAGCTTTATTAGAAGTACCTCTTGATTTCATCTTCATCTTCGTCTTTATCTTCGCCTTCCTCTTCCTCAAAGTCAACCTCTTTATCGTCGAAATCCACATTGTCATAATTTCCGCCGCCTTCATCTTCGTCCTCGTCGTCGTCGTCATCATCGTCGTCATCTTCCTCATCGATTCGTGCAATAATATACTTCTCCAATTTAGGATATACATAGAAATTAGTAATGAATCCTATCAGGCTGAAGGTCAGGAGAAAATATGGTATAAATCCAATCAAGGGATTGAAGGTAATGATCATACCAAAGGACAGAAAAACAATAAGGGCACATAGCAGTAAAATACCTATATTAGGCAAAAACTTTATCACTGCAAATATAAAGGAGTTTTTATATAGATTCTTTAATGAAAGATCAAAGGTAATCATTGTAGGATATATATACATACTCATGCATGCGAATAATGCGAACATAACACTCATAATGGAAATGCCCAGTAGTCCTATGATCTGTGGAATCTGAGCCTGTTCTATCAATGCATAATATGCTCTGATAGAAAACAGCATCAAAAAAGTGACTATGAAGTTTATCGCACTGACTATCAGACTTTGCTTCATGTTCTTCTTGGCAGTATCCTTAAAATCTCCCCATAAAAATGCATGCTCTTCACGGGAGTAGTTTCTCATTATATAAGTAAAGCCGGCCTGTGCTGGCCCTACTGTAACCATTGGCAAGCACATCATAATAGTAAGCAGGATAAACTTTAGCATAGTGTCATTCAAAAGCATCTCAGGGTCATTCATTGCATTCGGAAAGATATTGGGGAAAAAATAAAGCATCGCAAGCATGCCTAATACAAGTGCCGGCAAGTTAAATATCAGAAACATAATATTTACCTTGATAAAATTCCAGAATTTTCTCTGTAAAATTTGAAAGAATACAATAAATGGAGATTTCGCCGGTGCGTCCTTTGGCACTCCCGGTCCAGGTTTGTTATAATCAAAAAGTCCAAAAAAGCCTGCCATACATTTTCCTCTTTTCTTAAAATATATTATGAATCCATCTCGTCAGCAAAAGCTCACTAGCATTTATTCTATCAACAATAGAACCATAATTCAATACGTCAGATCTATGCTATTCATATTTCTGCTTCCGCCCATTCCTTTCATAAGGTCAAAAGTGGGCTGAAAAAGTTTCTCTAAAGGTATTGACACCAATAGCTTAAGTTAGTATAATAAATTCTGCTGGTTGTTCAAAGCCTTATATATGCGGTCGTGGCGGAACTGGCAGACGCGTGCGTTTGAGGGGCGCATGGGAGACCGTATGGGTTCAAGTCCCATCGACCGCACCAAAAACATCTTTCATTGAAAGGTGTTTTTATTTTATATAAAAGTATTATTAGCTCTATATGCTCTTAAGAAAATCCAGCTTGGTAAAGCTACGTTCCAGCTGCTGACTAAGATACTTCCTTGATATATGCTCAAGCTCATCCAATACCTCCTCAGAGACACCAAAGCTGAATAATTCATCCATCCTGGCGAGGATTATATGCTGTATCGCCCTGGATGCCCCAGATGACAATAAAACCGACAATCGATCCTGCGCAGAGCATTCCTCCCTATCGCACAAAAAACCGCATTTTTCAAAGCTGAAGGAATAAGACTTTTCAGCCACCAGCCCACAGTTCATACACTGCCTGATACTAGGCGCATAACCGGATATCGCTAAGGACCTCATTTCAAAAATCCTGGATATGAGCTCAGGCTTCTTCTCAGTTCTAGCAAGCATATGTAATGAATTCAGCAGTAGCTGAAGCAGCCTTGGAGCCGGTTGATTCTCCTGCACGATTTCAAGTACAATATCCATAAAGTGAGCCGCATAGGTCAGCTTCTCCATATCATTTCGAATCTCATAAAAGGATTCCAGCACCTCACAGCTGTTCATCGAATATAGGTTCTTACCGCTATATAATACATACTCCCCGTAGCATAATACCTGCGACCCGGCAGCAAGCTTAGACTTTGGTCGCTTCCCGCCTTTAACCATGACAGAAATGCGGCCGCGATTACTTGAAAAAATAGTTATAATCTTGTCCGCCTCACCTGTACTAACCTCTTTTATTACAATTCCCCTTGTCTTTAAGAAACTCATTAACAACTACTGCCCGGCTGACCAAGCAAAACCATCATGTATCGGTCGCACTGGGAGCAACCTCGGCTTTTGCCAGATTTCTTTGCTCTTCAGCCTTGTCCCTTTCCTCTATCTCTTTGAAAAACATGTACGATTCAAGATTTCCTGTTTCTATGAACATATTCCAGACATACTCTTTAAACATTTGATGCCCTCCCCCTCTTTTCTTTCGTAATTAACTCTCTTTTAATAGGTTACGTTAAATCAGCATTTGTATACCTGTAAAGTTTGCACCAAATATTTTGAAGTTTTTGTATTGCTTATGCTATTTATAACCAAGGGCTTTAAGCATGTTATCACTATTGCGCCAGTCTGGTTTGACCTTGACCCAAAGCTGAAGATAGACCTTGGCGCCAAGAAGGTTTTCTATTTCCGTTCTTGCCAGCGTTCCTATTTTTTTCAGCATTTTGCCGTCCTTACCGATAATAATGCCCTTGTGAGTTTCCTTCTCGCAATAAATATTGGCCTCAATATCTACAAGATTTTTACCTGGCCTTTCCTTGAATGAAATAACCTCCACACCTGTACCATGGGGCACTTCCTCGCTTATCAGCTTCAGTATTTTCTCGCGAATCAACTCCGCTGCAATCATCCTTTCTGGCTGATCTGTGATGTAATCATCCGGAAAATACTTCGGCCCTTCAGGTAGAAGCTTCTCAATCTCGCTTAAAACAATATCTGTACCCTCGTCATTAAGTGCACAGATAGGAATTACCGCCGAGAACTCCATTTCGTTGGTAAAGCTTTTAATGCGCTCCAACAGCTGGTCCTTATTAATCAAATCAATCTTATTTAGTATTAAAATCTTTTTCGTATTAACGCTTTTCAGCTGCTGCATAATGTACATATCGCCTGCACCCGGCTCATCGTCAGTTGCTTCTACCAAAAAAAGGACAATATCAACTTCATTCATTGTTTCCTGTGCAATAGTGACCATGTATTCTCCGAGCTTTGTCTTCGGCTTGTGAATACCAGGCGTATCTATGAAAATAATCTGACTATTGTCAGTATTTATTATCGTTCTAATTGTATTTCTGGTAGTCTGGGGCTTGCTTGAAATGATTGATATCTTCTCACCTGCCAGACTGTTTGATAGGGTTGACTTGCCAACATTAGGGCGACCTATGATTGAAACAAAGCCAGACTTAAACGACATTTCCTTCATCCTCTCTTTAGTCCCATTTTTTCAAGTACCGTTTCTTGCTTGGATATCATTATTGCTTCCTCTTTCTTAGTCATGTGATCGTATCCGAGGAGATGAAAAGCTCCATGTGCTGCCAAAAAAGCCAGCTCCCTTTCTAAGGAATGGCCATAATCGCCTGCCTGTTTATAGGCTGTCTGCACAGAAATCACAATATCCCCAAGCAGTAGCAGCCCTTCGTCCATATTCACATCGCCCTCATCAGACAATATCCGTCCTTCTTCTATGTCAGCCATTGGGAAGGAAAGAACATCCGTCGCTTTATCAATATTTCTGTGCTCATTATTCATTTGCCTTATATTATCATCATCAGTTAAAAGAATAGTTGCTTCACAGCCCCTATCAATGCCTTCAGACTTAAGGCACTGCATGAGTGTCTCTTTCAAGAGCTCTATATGCTCATCCTGCAGCTTAATGACTTCCTGCTCGTTCTCAACGTAAACCTTTGTATCCTCGATCCTCTTAGGCTTGTAGTCTCTCATAATCGCTTCCATTCTCCTGATCGGCTAGGTCATTCTTATCCTCGGATGCTCCTAAATGGCTTTGTTCTTTTATGGCTTCATCGAGCGGATCCACTCCGTTGCTTACATGCTCCTCCTGAAGCTGTCTTACCTTCATCTCAGGATATACCTCACGTTCATGGAAATAGCCTCCGAACACTCTCATAAAGGCCTTTGCAATCATATCCATATCCTTAAGCGTGAGATCGCAATGATCGAGCTGACCGTCGTCAAGCTTATCCTTTATTATCTTTCTTATAAGCCCCTCCATTTTCCCTTCTGTCTTCTCCGCCATTGAACGAACGGCGGCTTCAACTGAGTCGGCAAGCATCACAACTGCAGCTTCCTTCGAGCTGGGTCTTGGCCCCTGATACCTGAAGTCCTCCTGCTTCACACTATCATTTTTATCCGCCTTTTTTCCCTTGTAATAAAAGTATGCTACCAGGGTCGTTCCATGATGCTGAAGAATTATGTTCCTTACTGTAAGAGGAACCTTATATTTTTCAGCCAACTCGGCTCCGTCTGTTGTATGTGATGTAATCACCAGTGTGCTCAAATTGGGGGTCATCCTGTCATGCGGGTTCTCAGAAAGCTGATTTTCCTTAAAGAAATTGGGTCTTTTCAACTTTCCTACATCATGGTAATATGCCCCCACTCTTGCAAGCAATGCATTCCCGTTTATTTCCTCCGTGGCAGCCTCAGCGAGATTTCCCACCATCAGGCTGTGATGATATGTGCCAGGAGCCTCCATCAGGAGCTTTTTCATAAGCGGCTGATTTGGATTAGCCAGCTCGAGTAGCTTCAAGGGTGTAATGATATTGAAGGTGCTCTCAAAGAAGGGTAGAGTGCCAATAGTAAAAATAATAGAGAGAATGCCGTTTATGGCCACGCTTGCAGCATTGTTTGCAATAGTGGCAACTCCGCTTTTATCGATTAGTCCCACTGAAGCAATCACAATTGCATTTATTACTGCTATAGCAAGGCCCGATGCCGATAGCCTGCTTCTCTGGCTTGCACCCTTAACTATGAACGCAGCGCAGGTGCCTCCTATAATGGCCGTATAAAAGAAGCCGGCGTCACACTTTGTAATTAGACAAATAGCCAGCGTAAGCAACAGATTTGTTATAATGCCAAGCCGCAGGTCAAGCAAAATAGATATAAGCATAGGCGCAATAAAAATCGGAATGAAAAGTGGATTCACCGGATTGAGAATCCATGCTGTGACTAGAGTCAGCAGAATTATTGTACAAAGCAAAACAAGTTCCTTTATTTCATTTAGTATTCTGCTGCAAAAATTGTTCAGGTACAATACCAGTAAAAATGACACTATAAGCATAATGCATAGTATTCCGCCCGCAAAGGTGTAATCAAATTTTCCGGTTTCAAGTAAATTTAGCTTCTCAAGTACTTCCAGCTTGTCCGCTGTGACAATATCACCATAACTGATTATCCTTGAGCCCTCATGAATAAGCTGCTTGTTTTCCAGAGCAATGTTGTATGCCTCTGCCCTTTTCTCGTTTGTCAGCTCTTCATCAATAACGCTATTAGGCCTTATCAAAGTATTTGCCAGAAGGCTTCCTATGCTTTTTAGTTCTACTGACACTGAACTGTTTTGATATGTGTTTTGAACATACTCTATTCTTGCAGTAAGATTATCCTTAGTAACCTCCTGCTTCATGACAGAGCTAATCAGGCTTATTGTAAGCTCGTCAAAAAGATCCATCTCCTCATCTGAAGCCCCTGCAGCAAGGTACTTGATCTGCTCTGTTGTTAAAGGTATGTTGAATTTACTAATGCTTTGCTTAAGACCCTCTACAGCGCTATCCTGTTCCTGGACAGTAACGCCTATACCTTGCCTCGCATCTGCTATACTATTAATGAATTCGTTTACCGAATTAATGATATCTATCGGGACGCTTTCAAGCCTCAGCATTACCGGAGACACCTTTTCGGCGGCTTCTTCTGCAAGCTTCTCAGTCAAAATTGTGTTTTCAATGTCCCTTGGTGCTGTAATATCAAAATTCGATCGCATTCCAACTGCAAGTTTGTATTTTTTAGGAACTGCTGCATTTTCAATTATGAAAACGGCAAGGGCAATCGTTACAATACCTATTAAAACCTGTTGAAGCTTTTTGTTGCTAAAGTAGCTTTTTAGCTGCCTGCGGCTCTTCTTTTTGTTAACTGCCTTCAAGGTTACAGCCCCCCATCTGAGTTTCAGCTTACTTGTTCACTATTTATTCTTCATATCAAATTTTTCATATGCCTTTATTATCCGTTGTACAAGCTCATGCCTCACAACATCCTTATCAGTTAGGTAGACAAACTCAAGAGCTTCAATGTCTTTGAGAATTTTAGTTACTTCCTTCAATCCTGACTTCTTGTCTCCCGGAAGATCAATCTGCGTGATATCCCCTGTTACTACTGCCTTTGAGCCAAAGCCAATACGAGTCAGAAACATCTTCATCTGCTCTGGCGTAGTATTTTGCGCCTCGTCCAGTATAATAAATGAATCATCAAGGGTGCGGCCTCGCATATATGCAAGGGGAGCAATCTCAATCATACCCTTTTCAAGATACTTCTGATAGGATTCGGCACCCATAATCTCATAAAGCGCATCATAAAGTGGTCTCAAATATGGATCAACCTTATTTTGCATATCTCCGGGTAAAAATCCCAGCTTCTCGCCTGCTTCAACCGCCGGACGCGTCAGTATAATTCTGTTGACCTGCTTGTCCTTAAATGCTTTCACGGCCATCGCAACCGCAAGAAATGTTTTCCCAGTACCAGCAGGCCCTATGCCAAATACAACTGTATTGTCTCTGATAGCATTAACATATTGCATCTGACCATGAGTCTTTGACTTAATCTGCCGACCCTTTGCCGTCAGGCATATATAATCTGCCGGATAATCCTTTAACTGGTCTGTGCGACCCTCTGCTGCCAAATTAACAAGATAATTCACGCTTTGCTTACTAATTGCTTCACCCTGCGAGATAATATCTATGAGCCTTTCTATCACCATGGACGCCTTATCAATGTTCTCTTTACTGCCTGTAATTTTAATTTCTGTATCCCGTGAAATTAATTTCACATTTAATCCGTCTTCTATAGTCTTCGTATTCTCATCATATTGTCCGAATAAAGCAATCGCTTGCTCTATCCTTTCAAACTCAACAGTTTTTTCGAAATTATTGTCCAATCAATTTCCTCCAATCTGTTTGGACCTGCCAATATCCTCAATGCATTCTATCGTGACCTTTGCAATGAGCCCTTTCTTATCATCGCTAACATAGTTTACATTCTTACTTATTATTTCCGCTGTGTCAGGAATCTTCTCCGACAGCTTCTCCATGGCCGCCTGAACGGCCGCGCCCTTTGCATCCTCTTCATTTATAGTCGCCTCGATAAGCTTTTCTTCTATATACTTGACACTGACCCACTCTATGGGGAAAACCATATTCTCGCCCAAAGAAAGCTTCTTCCTCGACTCAATAACAGTATAATCTGCAAACTTGTTCTTTCTTTGTAATATGTCCAATTCCCATGAAAAAAGTATCAATGAATGATCATTAATTACCTTCCCGGTCCTTATCCTCTGTGTCTGACTAAGAATTACAGGAGCCTCCTCCTCATACCAGGTTCTTGCCGTTACTGTTCCCATGGCATGCACAAGTCTGTGCTCTTTCTTTTCATCCTTCAAAGGGATACTTCCTGAGATTAACACCTGCCCTCTTTGAACCGTATCCCCTTCTCCCGCAGCTTCAAAACCTTCAGTGGCCACAATCCTCTTTATGATTCCATCCTTGACAGCAACAATATCACAGGGTATATGCCTTGGAACAATTGTGGGCATTTCGATTCTTTCTCTTACATCAACCTTAACCTTTGTGCCTCTGACAACAATGCTTATCCACGAAAGCTCTTCAATACCAATCATCATATTTGAGACTGCCCTATCGGTATCAATGCTATATTTAAGCACTCCTGTTCCTATGCCATTTTGCGCCAGGGAAGCTTCGAGTTCTGATGTTTGAAGCTTCTCATTCCCTGTTATTTCTACGCTCCAAATAAATGAAGTTAAGATATATAATAACACAAAAAACAAGACAGCGCCGACAAAAAAAGCCTTCCGCCTTCGGTATTTGTTTACTACAAAAGGCAAACCGTTTTTCTTCAGCAGCCTTACTTTGCATCTTGCTTTTCGGGCAATCGGACGAATAAGCTTGAAGCTCTTAACATTCATCCTCATCGTCATCAAGCCTTTCCTCTGTGCTCTGATGTCCCATAGCTTAATTTGACGATGCATGCATATATTTATAAACTTTTCAACAAAAAATCCTTCGACAATAATAATAACATACCCGTGCAGATAATTCCATAATCTAAGTAACAACAAGAGCCTCACCCCACAATCGGAAATTCAAGAGAATGGATTGCACCGCATATTACAATATCATCACAGGTCATTTCCTTTATCAAAAGTCCTGATCCTCTTATTTTTATTGTCCCCATCCCCGTACCCAGCCTGATCCCGGCACTGTCGAATTCCAAAAGCCCTTTGTAGTTTTCTATGATCATATCCTTATTCCCGGCAATGGTAAGCTTAGGAATATCTAAAACCGATTCCTTTGGTAACTCAAGCATTTCCGTTAGCTTCTCTCTTATTCCCTTGCTAACACTTTCCTTATTCGCCTTCGCCATTATTCATATCCCCGTCTTTTCAGATGGATAAAGCTCTTGTGGATCACCTATTGTAAATCCCCTTGCAATAGCATCCTTAATTATTTTGTCAAGTGCCTCCGCATTATCCTTTGATACTGCGTGAAGAAGCAAAACAGCGCCGTTATGAAGGTTACGCATAACAATATCATAGGCATATTGGGAGCCCCTGTTTTTGTCCCGATACCAATCATCATATGCAAAGCTCCAGAAAAGATTGCAATACCCAAGTTTATGTGTAAGCGCCAATGTCCTTTCGCTATATTCACCTTTAGGGGGACGTATAAAATACATATTTTGATTGAACTTCTCCTTAAAAGCTCTTTCCAGACCGAGTACCTCTTCCTCAAGCTGATTATCAGGCAGCTCAGGCAGGCTGGGATGGTGGATTGTATGATTGCCTACTATATGCCCTTCCTCAATCATACGTCTTACAAGGTCCTGATGCCCGTTAAGATAGGGTCCCGTTATAAAGAAAACCGCCCTGACATTATTGTCCCTCAGGGTATCCAAAATCATTGGAGTATAGCCATTCTCATAGCCTTCATCAAAGGTAAGATAAATGGTGCTTTGGGATGCTTCGCCTATGTAAACACTACCATATTTTTTTAGAAGCTCAGGAGCTCCTGGATCTGCAGCAGGCACCTCATGATTGCTTCTTCTGGAAATACCCCACCTCAGCAATTTGTTACTGTACTCGTTTCCATCAGCAACTTGACCAATCAGCCTATGCCAATCTGATTCAGAGCTTCCCTGCTTACTCAGATTATTTTGCGTATCTGATTCTGAGAGTCTTCCGCTGATTTCAGTCTCAAGGTCCAAATCGCTAAAGCTACTCGCGTATACTCCACCTAAGTCGCTTAATTCATGATTGTATGTATATATTGAAGAACAGCCTGATAGCGTTAATGATAAGAAAGTAGACACAATCAAAATCGATACGTACCTGTTTATAGCTACCTTGGGTCTTCTCCCTTTTCTTCTCATATAAATGACCTCCGCATAAATACAAATAGAAATCAAGACAAGTCGTAAATCAATAATCTTGCCATGTTATATTTGTATTATGGAGGGCTAAAAATATACCGGATTTTTTACTCGACTGCTGTCAACAGGTCAGTTTTAATGGTGGTTCCGTCATCAATAAACTTCTTTATGATTATTTCGTTTTCCTTCTTCAGCGTAACATTCAGTAAATCTTCTTTAAGGAGCTCCACAACTCCGCCAATCATTGTAAGTGAATGCTCCAGATTGTCCGGGTCGGCTATTGCTTTGATAACAAAAGGCGCCTTAAACTGTTTGCCGTTTATCATCACGTACTTGCCTGCTTCCCTAATCTCAGTCATTGCAACAATTCTTTCTTCGTTAACACTGATAGCCTGAGCACCTGATGCCCTCAACTCATTTACAATATTGAGTATGTCATAATCCTGTACCTTGATAGTGGCATAGTTGTCCAGGGTAACAACCAATCCGGCACCCTTTACGCTCTCAAGTCCGGCAAATACCCTTGCTTTCATAAGGCTGTTTTGAATCTGCTGTGCGGCTTCGGAGTCACCTGCTTTTACCTTTGCATAGGTCTGATTTTCACCTTCAAGCTCCTCAAGCCTTTCCTGCAATGAGCTTCTTTGGTTTTGCAATAAGATAAGCTCATTTTTAAGCTCGTCAAGCCTCATGTTTTCATAGCTTGCCATGCTCTGGTTATAGTTAACGCTTTTATATTGAAGTGATATCATGATTCCTAAAATGATGCACACCGCTGTCATTGCTATGTTTCTATATATCTTCATTTTTCCGATACCTCCAGTCCTGATATATACCTGTCCAGTTTATCGGCGCTGCTGAACTTTGATAGAACAATTTCCTTAGATTGTGTAACCTCTACACGAACTCCAAACTGACTCATATTCGCAATCCAGTCGCTTTCTACCATGCTATTATACAATACATCCGGGTCTCCAATCGCTTCAATTACATATGGTACAGGATGTCTATTGCCATTAATCCTAATTGTCGGCCCTGCACAAACCTGTTCACTCATAGGAACTATACGCTCGCCATTTATTGCAATTGCTTGCGCACCTGCCTTTTTCAAATCGTTCAAGACAAACTTTATGTCTTGGTCATGTATTATGAGGAAATCCAGTGGGGTATCATCCTGTCTTGCAGGCGCATCATCAAGCTTTATAGCAATGCCCGGACCTTTGACCCCGGACAAACCGGTATTGAGCTTGATTATTTCCCATTCCCTGGTTAACTGATCATCGTTTTGCGTTTCGATATATTCCCTAATTATATCATTTCTCATGATAAGATTCTCATCAATTGCCTTTCGGTACTCCTGTGTTTCATTTTTTACCACAGCTATTTGCTCCCTCAGCTTATCCGCAGTAAATCCACTATTAGCAGAAGCATTTTTTACAGCCATTGTGTTCTTTGCCTGTAATGCAATGAGAATACCTAATAGCATGAAAATGACAAATAAAATATACTGGCTTGCGTTTTTTTTCATAGCATCTCCAAGTCATTTTCCCTCATCGTTGTTTATTTGCATATTTCAATTCTACTGATAATAGACTCACATTTCAAGTGGATTGTTCAGCTAAAAAATTCTGCAAGAAAGAGAATGATACTTTCGCTACCGGCAGTGCACTGCCGGTAAGCATAAACACATACTTTGTCATAACTTCATCTAGCTTCGGCTAATTTCCCTTACCTTTCTGACATAAATGTTTGTCAATTCCTCTGCAAATTCTGCATTGACGCTTTCACCAATCACACTGCAGACCGGTCTTTCGCCATCGGGAAGAACTAATACCCATCCATTGTCCTTATACATCTTAACACCGTCAAGTGTCTCCAGCTTGTCTGCCGTGTGCTCCTGTATCAGCTGCCGTATTACCTTTCCTTTATTGTCCCAGCTGCACTCCACCTCCTGTTTATGCATATGAATCGCAGGAAGCATATCAATCAGCTGTGAAAGGCTTAGCTGAACTGACGACATGTAATCAAGAAGCCTTGCAAGTCCAGCGATTGAGTCAAAGTGAAGCGTGAACTGCTCCAGGAGCTCTTCCTTTAGGTCATTTCCCAGAAGCGTGCTCATTATATCTCTTGTTGATGTCTTTGTTCTAACTACCTTTCCCTGCAACTCCTCCGCAATTCTCTCAACGACTTGACTTGCAGAAACAGGAACTACTACGGTTCCACCTTGTACTCTTTTTAATAGAATCATTGAAATCAAAGCAATAAACATATCCTCAGTGACAAGTCTGCCCCTTGAGTCAACCAGCATCATTTTTTCACAGGATTCTTCAATGGATACCCCCAGATCATAAGCTCCGTCTCTGACAGTCCTACAAAGCTGAGCAGCATCTAAGGGGTTCTGGCACAAGTCTGCGCCCATTTGCACTAGATCCACGCAGCAGCCCAATTCCTCCAGCAAGCCTCTTATCACGTCGGAAACATAGGATGAGCTTGAATATACTGCGATTTTATAGGATAGCCCTTTTGCCTTTACGCCATGGAGAATATTCTTGAGGTAAAACTCATCAAACCCATCTACCTGTTTTACAGTCTGAAGGCAGTCTCCCTCACACCTTCCAAAATCGTCTCTGGTAAAAATGTTTTCCAGCTTTCTTTCAATATTTCTAGCAATATTGCTTCCTGATTTATCAATAAAGTCAATAAATAGCTTCGATTCATTTGAAGAGCATGCACTAACATGGACTCCACCATCCAGCCTGTAAAACCTCACTGCAGACCTGAATGCAGGCAGCATTAGTCTTTTAAAATCATTAACCATAACTCCTGAAGAAACTAATCCGCTGGCAAAAGCGTTCTTAATCATCACTGCACCGGATGAGCCATCACAGCTTATGCCAAATGTACCCTTGTTTGCATTTACAGCGCCGCATGCAGCTCCTAGCTTTGCAGCAAATTCTGGGGTAATATCCGTGTTTATTTCTCCAGATATCCCTCTGTTGCCAAAGAGCGGTCTGCCTGCTTTGGAGCCCCAAACAAGGTTTGTATTCATTTCGGAGCCCTGTTCCACATATTTATCAGGCCATATTTTAACTGAGGGTCTGATTATGGCACGTTCGCCTATAATCGAATGCTGCCCTACAACAGATTGTTCGAAGGTATTAACTCCCTGTTTTAAATGAACATTATTACAAATGATGCTCCCGCGCAGCTGAGCATTGCCTCCCATAGTCGTGTTTTTCCATACAACACTCCTCTTTAGTCCACAGTTTCCGTAAATCGTACAATTGTCGCCGATTACGCAATAGCTATCAATTACAGTACCCTCCCTGACATGACAGCGTGAACCGATAATGGCTGGAGCTTTCAGATATACTCTCTCATCAATAATCGTATCAGACCCGATCCATATCCCGGCGTCAGTCCTGCTGCCTGGAATATTGACTCTCACACTGCCATTCAATACGTCAGCATTAGCTTGTATATAAGCACTAATATCGCCAATATCGCACCAATATTCATCAGTAATATATCCATACATCGGTTTGTTTTCCTTCATGAAGATAGGAAACAAATCTCGGCTGAAATCAAATTTTTCACCCCTTCTCATATATCGAAATACTTCAGGCGATAAAATATATATTCCTGTATTGACTGTATCGCTGAAGACCTCTCCCCAACTTGGTTTTTCAAGGAATCGAATGATTCTGCCATCCTGATCAGTAACAACCACGCCATATTCTAACGGATTGTCAACTCTCTTCAGGATAAGCGTTACAAAGGACTTTTTATCCCTATGAAAAGCAATTGCCCTGTCCAAATCTATATCCGTCAATGCGTCTCCACTAATTACAATAAAGGTTTCATTCAAGAAGTCCTCAGCATTTTTTACGCTGCCTGCGGTACCCAATGGTTTTTGCTCGGTATAATAGTGCATTTTTACACCAAAGGAATCACCATCACCGAAATATTCACTTATTAAGTCAGGCATATATTGCAGCGTTGCAGCCACATTAGTAATTTCATGCCTTTTGAGCAAATTAACAATGTGCTCCATCACAGGTTTGTTTGCAACAGGTACCATGGGCTTAGGCCTTCCGCATGTAAGGGGTCTGAGCCTTGTACCCTCGCCGCCAGCCATAATAACCGCCTTCATTTTTTTCATCCCTTCATCAAAGTTTTTATGCAGAATAAACTGTACTGCATAATTAACTTTTGCTGATAGGGCGAAAAAAATACAGAAGGCCAGCTAATGGATATTAATTCTTTGCATTCATCAACTCGTTCAAGCCTCGCTGTCTGTTGAAAATACCAAGCAGTATAGATATAAAGTATGCCTTGACCGTATTCCCTAGAATCTCTTCGATCACGCGTGGTATCCATATTACTGAAAATGGCAATGCCTTCCATGATTCATAGATTGTCTCCCGCAATACAACCGTATTAAGAGTGGTCACAATAAGGCCCGAAACGATAAGAGCTATCAGCAATTGGGGAATCTGCCCTTTGTTCTTGTCGTGAATAAACTTCCTTGATATAAATAAGTCTACTGCTAATAAGAGGATACCCAGAACAGCACTCCCTATTACTCCTGCTGTTACAAAGGTTATGTAGGTGGCAAGATTTCCAGATGGATCCTTTGTATTGATTGTCCTTGTAATGAGCATCCTGCTTACAAGATGCATATTGTCTATATTAATGTCCTCATTGTGTGTCTGATCGTAAAATCCATTATCAATGCCATCAGCAGACAAAAACGCAACATTACATATGCCCAGTACTAAGAGAATAGCCGAGCAAACTGCAACTGCAATCCTCATTTTTTTGCTGTCTTTATTTCTTAGTGCATTCCATAACAAACCCCTGATAAATCCACCGGCAGCTACAACCAACGTCATGAGGGGAATATATGGTCCAGTAGGCTTTAGAATATATCCCAGCAAATCAGAAAGACCGGCTGTTATAGCTCCATACACTGGCCCAAACAGTAGTGCGGGCATTATGGAAAAAATACCGGAGATACCAATACTCATGCCATTTTGTCCGAACATAGGTATGTAAAAAGCAAATGCTGTTTTCAAAACAAGTGAAATACTGAGAAACAGCGCAGTGATTGTTATTCTGCGCACATATAAAGATGACTTTTTCAACTTAACTTCTCCTTTCTAAACTAAACATATGGCGGAAAGTATAAAGCTAAATTGATGTACTAGGTTGCAACCATAATAAAACACCTCCTGTTATGCAGCACAGCTACATAACAAGAGGCATAATCTATAGTCGGCTTCTCCTTATGTAACAGCGGGATGCGAACCTTGTACCGCAAGCCCAAAAAGGCTTTTCGTCCCTCTGACAACTCCCCGTTCAGAAGGCACTATTAATCCTAAATTAACGCACAAGATCCTACTCTGCTCTATCAATATTTTTTCAAATAATACTCTCAAATGGCCTATCTGTGGATTTCTATGCTATACTCAAATTGACACATTTTGCTTTAATATCTGTATAGCGTCACTATGATAACATAAGCGTTAAATATTGTCAATTCAAGCTCCATGAATGACTCCTACAATTTCGTCATAATGATCAAAACCATTCTGCGCCTCTGCTAAATCAATGATTCTTTTCCCTATCCTTCTGCCATTAATGCAGAAAACCCGCTAAAATAGCGAGTTTTCTCATAAGTTTTGGTGCCGAAGGCCGGACTCGAACCGGCACGGTATCGCTACCGGTGGATTTTGAGTCCACTACGTCTGCCAATTCCATCACTTCGGCTTATGCCAAGCGCATGTTTCCGCAAAAGGATTATACAATAGATTATCATCTGCTGTCAAGGAATGAGATTCACCTTTTTTTGCAGCTTTCTATCTATAATAATCCTCCCCGGTCCCATCCCACCTATCATGCTACAGACTCTATAGCCAGAATAATTTCTTTCACAGACTTTTGCAAGATAATAGCTGTATCATCAAGCTTCTCAAAATATGAATACTTCTTAATCTGCTTAAAAGTTTCTTTCAAAGCATTTAGCTCTTCATTACTAAAGTACCTTCGGAATATGTGCAATTCATAAAGGAGGGCTACCAAAAAAGCCTTTTCCCTTTCCACTTGCCTATTATTCTTTAGAACAACCTCTTTAAGCTCCTTTATAAGCTTATCATGCTGGTTTATTCTTGAGATTAGATATCGACTGTAAGGAAAAAGGCCTAGAAAGCGGCGTTGCTCTATCCTGATAAGCCCGTCATCTTCAAGCTTCTCCATTAGCCGTGTATTGAACCTTTTTACTTGATAGGGAGCGTATGAAATCAATGTTCTAAGCCTACAGGGTGACTTCTTCCTTTTAAGTAAGCTGCATATCTCATCAAGTATTGGATCTGCTTCAGATGAAGTACTTGTCAAGGATACAAATTTGCCATCAAAGCTCAATTTCCCCTTGTCAATAAGCTCTAGAGCAGCTATTGCCGAAGCTCCAAACAAGAGATATTGGAAAGTCGACAGCATAGAGCCCTTTTCTTTATTTATAGCAGCAAACATAAAGGTGTCCATTAATCTCATTTCCCCTCACCAGCCTTATCACTATTCGATTTTGAGCTGCTTCTGCGCTTATTAATAGCCTGCTGTATAATATACTCTATCTGACCGTTTACCGACCGAAAATCTTCCTCTGCCATTCGGCTAATCTCTTCCCACATCTTCGGGCTCAGTCTCAATAGTAGCGATTTCTTTTCAGCCATATTACCAACTTCCTTATTGGGTATATGCGATTGCCCGCAAAGCCCTCTATTAGTATTGGATGACTGTAATGGTTCGAAAATGAAGCATTACAGTCACCATTTGATATAACAATTATTCACTAGTTGTAAAGTGTACCAGTATTGACTACGGGTTGTGCAGCACGGTCTCCACAAAGCACTACTAAAAGGTTGCTTACCATAGCAGCCTTTCTTTCCTCATCGAGCTCAACAATGCCGTTCTCATTGAGCATATTCAATGCCATTTCCACCATGCCAACTGCGCCCTCAACAATTTTTTGTCTGGCCGCAATAATTGCCGAGGCCTGTTGCCTCTGAAGCATTGCAGCGGCAATTTCCTGGGCATACGCCAGATGGCTAAGACGTGCTTCATCTACAGTAACGCCAGCCTTATCGAGCCTTTCCTGAAGCTCCATCTTCAGAGCCTCCGATACCTCGTTAGCACTACCCCTCAAAGAAATTTCTGTTTCATCGTTTGTATCATAGGGATATAAGCCGGCAAGATGCCTCAGGGCAGATTCGCTTTGCGTCTGAACATAGTCAACGTAATTCTCCACATCAAAGAGTGCTTCAGCAGTATTCTCAACTCTCCACACGACAACAGTTGCGATTTCTATAGGATTGCCCATTTCATCATTAACTTTTATTTTCTCACCGTTTAAATTTCTGCTCCGTAAAGAAATTTTCTTTTTTGTATAAAAGGGATTTGCCCAATGCCAGCCACTTTTCTTGACTGTGCCCTTATAAGCACCAAAAAGAAGTATCGCTGCTGCCTCATTTGGTTGAAGTGTGAAAAAACCGCAGATCAAAATAATCCACATAACAAACAAAACCGCTCCGACAATTATAAGTTGGAAACCCGTATTTATACCTACTATAACTGAAGCAATTGATGCTGCTAAAACTAATAAAGTTATTATTAGCCAATGTAACCCGGAATGAACATCTTTTTCTATTTCCTTCATAAGAAGACCTCCAAACATTATTATTGATTTGATATCATTATGATATCATATTGAAATCAATAAAGCAATAGCCTTTAGAAATTTTTACAAAAAAATATCAAAAAGGCAAGTCATTTCTTATTACAGGCAATATTAATTTGTAATCTATGGAGATATATCATCAACGAGTATTTCCTGCTTAACCATCCCATACATTTCTGCCTGCTTAATTATTTGCTCTTCAGTCAGATTTTCCATGGGATCTCTACCCGCAAGATAAATCATGCTGGCGGTAGCGGTGACAATGATACCTATTCCTATGCCCAGAAGAATGCTTTTTATGTTGAATTGACTCAATTTCATCTCTGCCTCATTTCTTAAGACCAATTATAAGCTCAACCTCTCCCTTACCCATATTCAGCTCTCTGGCTATATCAAGGCTTTTCATACCTTCCCTGCTATACCTAAGTACCTCTGAATACTTATTGCCCAAGGGAATGACCTTATCCTTCCTTGCATTAGCCCTGGAATGAATATGCCTGTCTGAAGCCCTGGTGTAAGCTGCGGCAACTGCATCTGCGCTATTTACAGCAACTGCGAGGGTACTATTATTCTTAACAGTTGAAATTCTAGTTTTAGACAGCGAATTAGTCAAAACAGCAGCTTCAGATGAACGCATGGCAATATCATCGACAGCCTCATCGTTAGCAGCTTCTTCAATAGCTATTTCAACAGCTTCATCGACTACCTCATGCTCAATGTTGGACTCCTCATTGATGCTTTTAGCCTTTTGCTTTAGGCTTTCAATTTTTTGTGTAGCCTCTTTGAGATTCCTGCTTAATTCCTCATTCTTTAAGTCCATCTGATTTACAATATAATCAGAGTAATTGTTAAGCTCATCAATCATAAGCTCCGCATCGCTAATAATTTCAGCAAGCTCCTGTTTTTTTGCATCAAAAGTTTTTGAAAAATTGAATACCTTTTTCTTATCAAGAAAAATACAAATAAGAGATACTATTACAAGAAGTACACCAAGAAAAATGAAAGTTACATAAAAACCGCTCATTCATTCACCTCATACCGGCTGCCAAGCCCGACACTCTATTTCGTTTATGCTTGGCATCCTGTTTTATCATTCGTAAAAAGCTGTATAAATAAACTTAAATCAAATCTTTATATCTATTGTACTAGTACTTACATCATTTTTCAACCTATTATTATCCTGTTCTTCCTTCTCCTTAGCATCGTGGCCATCTTTTTCCTTTTTGCCGTCTCCCCGTTGCCCCTCTCTCTGCTTTTCCATAATACGGGCCGACTCCGCTTGGGATTTTGAATATACCTGCTTCAGAGATTCCTCCGCATCACGATTTATTGATGATGCCTGCTGCTGCTGTAAGCCATGGTTCCTTTGCATAGCATCACTAACCTCTTTTGCGGCATCAAGCGTCCTAGGCATCATTACCTGAAAATCGATTGGTTTAATAGGCACATAAATCACTTCCTTGGCCAGTATTACCCTTTACCTTCTACACCATAAATTCCATACTTGTTTTTGTCTTTCCTTCCTACTTATCAATAGGCCCAACCCGAATGTCAGCACCATCTCTATATAATGTGCAGTATTGGAGATTCTCCTTTACGTACATCATACAAGAACCTATTGCTACTTTTGTTCCCGGATAAATGAAGTTATAGGCTCTAACCTTTCCATATGCATCCTGTTGCAGCTTCGATTCAAGCCTTTCCATCTCCTCCTTGAGCTCAATAAGCTTGTTCGAAAGGAACACCCTTGTCCGCATACTCTTAGCTAGCATCTCCTGTTTATCAGGAGTCAATGCTCCGGCTATTTCAAGCTTCTTTAGAATATTAATCGCTTGCTCAGCTTTTCGCAGATCAGCTTCAAAAGAAATAACATTATCCTTTACAGCCTTATATCTCTCTCTAACTGTGGGATCCACACCCACTTCAATATCCGTTAATGTATACATATGAGAGCCAATGACTTTTGCTATTATTTCATTGCCTACCTTGCATGTCCCGCCAACAAGGAGCCCTTTTCTACCCGAAAGCTCAAGCTTATTACCGCACTTAATGTTACTATGCATAATCGCTTCAGCCTTGATATTGTTTTTAGCCTCAACGTTGCTGTTCTCGATATATCTTGAAATAATGTCTCCGCCGCTAATGAGCACACCCTTACCCATTCCCTGCATTCCTCTTCTGAGGATAATGTCTCCACCAGCCTTAATAATGGCGCCTTCAACAACACCCATGACCTCTACATTACCGCCTGCTTCCACAACAAAGCCCGAGAGTACATTACCCCTGATAGACACATTCCCAATAAAATTTATATTTCCGGTTGAGTTATCAACATCAGCGGGCACCTCATGTGTAGAAAAAACATTAACTTTTCCCTCAGAATAGTTAATTTGTCCCGACAGATTTGCTAAAAGCTGCGTTCCATCTTCAGATACAACAACATTACGTCCTCTGGGAAGTGCTAACGGCTTACCGTCCATAGCCGATATGTCAGTTCCGATTACAGTTTTGCCTGGGGTCCCCCTAACAGGTGGTATAAGAGTGCAGAGCACCTGTCCCTTTTCCGCGCTTTGTATTAGATTTAACTCCCTAAAGTCAACTCTTCCGTCGTCCAGTATGGTTGGCTTTGTATCCCTCATCCTATCAAAGTGAAACTCAACACTACCATTCTTACCTGTTACCGGAGGTGTGCCCTCAGCAACACAAATCATCTCAGAGTATATAGGATACTTTATTAGCGATTCCAGGGTACTCTTATTTATGCCATAGATAATACCATTCTGATTCAAGACCTCCATTACTTCCTCAAAGGTCAGCATTCTGCCATTCTCGGGCGGAGTAAAGGACACGTAGCCCTTCATTTTGTCTGGAGATATCATTGTAGTGGCCACAGAATTCAGCTTTAGCTCTTCTTGTGGCTCAGCAATCTTAACAGGTACCTTATCAGCCTTTTTTATCGCGAGTTCAACAATATCTCTATTAAAGCTTCTGATTTTTTTCCTGGCAAGGCGATCTATAACAGTCTGTAATTCTACCCTTTTTCCTCCGCCAACAGGTGGATACACAGCAATAAATACGCCGTCATTTTCGAATAACAACTGATAAAATCCATCATTTACATTAACCTTATTAGCATCATTCAAGCTCATTATCTCAGCAACTCCCGTAACAAAATAATCTGCCGTACTTTTATTCATCAAGCAATGATTTTTGTCTGGCTAATTTGCCTCTCAGCCTTATAATTGCCTTTGTGTGTATTTGCGAAATTCTGGACTCTGACACATTCATTATTGCACTTATTTCCTTTAGTGTCAATTCTTCATAGTAGTACAAGCTAAGCACCATTTTTTCCTTTTCAGGTAACTTATCAATAGCCTCGCCCAAAATTTCTTTTATTTCTGTCAACTCGGCTTCCTGCTCAGGAGTGTTAGGTTTATTTGAGTTGGGTGTATCCATTCCTATCTCATAGTTTTGCTCTAAAAAATCCTCAAGAGAAACCATAGATGTTACGTTTACCCTATTTAGGAGCTTATAAAACTCATCAAGTGACAATTGCATTTTATTGGCTACATCGATATCCTCGGCTGAGCGACCCAACTCATATTCAACCTCTCTATAAGCCTTCTCGAGCTCCTTGTTCTTTTGTCTCAAGGATCTTGGCACCCAGTCCATTTCGCGTATACTGTCTATAATTGAGCCCCTTATTCTTAAAGAAGCATATGTTTCAAATTTAACACCTTTATTAATGTCATATTTGTCTATAGCATCAATTAATCCGAACACACCAAAACTTACAAGATCGTCGTACTCTATATTTGAGCCGAAATAAATATTCATCCGTCCAGCAATAAACTTGATAAGATGTGCATACTCAAGTATCAGAGCCTCCCTTATCGTCGGATCTCCAGTCTCTCGGTACTGCTTCCATAAATCCTTTTGATTGCTGCTATTTGTCACATGAATTTCCCCCATAAGTTTTTACTACTCGTCAATCTTTGTCCTTATAGCTCTGCTAACTGTCAAGGGCTCAAAGTCATCGTCCGAGTCATCGGCAACAAAATCAATCTTGCGACCCGATTCACCCTGCTGTACCTGCTGTTTAATTCTCTCAACCGCAGCAGCCTTTTCTTCCTCCTGCATCTGCTTCTTTCTTAATCTCTCTTCATTTTTTTTCTCAATTTCTCTAATAAAAACCTCTTTTCTCACTGTCCTAATAGTATTCTTAATATATAAACCCAATATGAAAAACAGGAGCATCATGAGTGCCATACGCAAATAAATAGATTGATCAACAACCCCTGCAGAATAACTAACAATACCTGTGATTATAGCAGCTAAACAAGCTAATCTGAACGGTAGCTTACGGATGTATCCCATTTAAATCACCTCTGTACCGTGCCCTATTGTTTTAATTAATAGCTTACCGCTTGCAGAATCTATTTCAATCGTTCTTCCGTAATTACCACCGGTATCCTCCGCAAGGATAGGAATATTAAGCTGTTTCAATATTTCCTTTGATGCTGTTACATTCCTGGCACCAATCCGAAGCATTTCAGAAGTATCGTTAAAGGAAAACATCTGAGCTCCTCCGGCAAGTTTTGCAACAATGTGCGATTTTACAGCGCCAAGACTTACCATATCTTCAACCAGCTTGTAGGTGGCAGTGTCTGCAAACTTAGCAATATTCGAATTGTTTCTGGCCTGTTGACTTGAAGGTAGCATAATATGCGCAAGCCCGACTACCTTTCTTCCCGGATCATAAAGGGCGATCCCTACACATGAGCCAAGCCCTAGTGTAGTTAATCTGCATGGATGCCTGGAAGAACGCAAATCAGCCATACCAACCTTAATTATATTATCCATTCAGCCAATGACCCCTAATGCTTTCATTAATATATCATAAGTGTCGTAATCAGGTACAAGGAAGAAATCACCGACCACCTTTTTCTCCCCCTCTACAAACTGTGTTTCGATATATAATACCGTATCTCCAACCTTACCAAATTCGATTGCGGGAACGCTCAAAATGGCGCCTGCCATGTCAATTGCTAAATCGGGGAAAGAGGAAACGATTTTGAGGTTTGTCAATCCTGATAGCGCTGATAAATAGGAGCCTGTGAGAATATTCCCAATCTCCTTCAAGGCGGATATATCCATTTCAGAAAACTCACTCATCTCATAAAGTGGCCTGCCCATAAGCATGTTAACAAGAGTTGAAGCTGCATCTCGTTCAAGAATGTACATTATGTATCCTGTGAGGTCTCCCGACACCTTAAGCAATATCCCTACCACTGGTAGCTCTGCCCCGCCAAATGTTTCACTTAACTCATTGAACTTGAAAATCTTAACCATGGGGACATCCATGTCAACTTTTCTGTTCAAAAGCTTAGCAAGGGCTGTTACAGCGTTTCCTGCGCCAATATTCCCTATTTCCCTCAGCACATCCAAATGCAGACTATTTAAATCATCGACTCCTTTTACCATATCACCATCTCCCACAAAACAAACCAATATCCTCTATTCTGTTTACATTACTCCTCCAGATAGATTAATCTGTCGAGATTTAGTAATGTTACAATTTTGCCTTCTGCTTTACCAACACCGGCTATATAGTCGAATGAAAGCTCGCCGGCAATGTTGGCTATGCTTTCTATGGATTCGTCATTAAACTCAATAACCTCAGCTACTGAATCCACAATGAGTCCAGCCGACACTTCATCCAAGCTGATAATAATGATCCTGGTATCCGGGCCATATGAATCCTCTGAGAGCCCAAGCTTCAGCCGCATGCTCATTACCGGGATAATCTCGCCTCGCAGGTTGATTACGCCCTTTAGAAATGTCGGTAATTTGGGCACTCTTGCGATTTCCATATCCTTTTCAATAATTGTGGTTATCTTGCGTATATCTATTCCATACTCTTCTTCACCAATCTTGAAAACAAGATATCTTTTAGCCTCTGATAAAATATTGTCTGCCATAAGTAACCTCCTCCATAAATCAGCGCTCTTACTAACCAGTAGTGTGCTTACATTGCCAATGCATTAACATCAAGAATCAATGCAACATTCCCATCGCCGAGTATAGTTGCGCTTGTGATAATCTTGATGCCTGACAGGAACTTGCCTAATGATTTCTGGACAATTTCCTGCTGTCCAAGAATCCTGTCAACCATAAAGCCTGTCAACCTTTCACCCTTCTTCACTATAACAAGTGTCATCGTCTTCTGCTCTTCATTGTCATCCTTCGGCACTTCAAGCACTTGCTCCAGCCTGATCACCGGGACAACAGAGTTCCTATACATGACCACTTCCTGCTTCTGAACAAGCTTAATATCGTCTGGGGTGATATTTATTATCTTGTGAATCGTGCTTAGCTGTATAGCATACTTCTCTTCACCCACCATTACAAGCAGCGCCTGTATAATGGCGAGAGTAAGAGGCAAGCGAATGAAAAATTTGCTGCCTTTTCCAAGTTCGGTTTCCACTTCAACCGAGCCGCCCAAGGCCTCAATCTTGGTTTTTACAACATCAAGTCCAACACCTCTTCCAGAAAGGTCTGTAACGTGATCGGCGGTGCTGAAGCTGGGCTTAAAGAGATAATCAATAATGTCCTTCTTAGTGAGGTTAGCCGCCATATCTTCATTCAAAAGCCCCCGCTCAATTGCCAGCTTTTTCACTTTTTCAGTGTTAATTCCCTGTCCGTCATCTCCAACCTCGATGACTACATTGTTACCATCCTGGTAAGCCTTTAGCTCAATTACACCAACTTCAGGCTTTCCAAGCTTCTTTCTTTGCTCTTTGGACTCAATGCCATGATCACAGGAGTTTCTTAACAGGTGAATAAGCGGATCACCAATCTCGTCGATTACTGTCCTGTCCAGCTCTGTTTCCTCTCCTGACATCCTAAGGTCAACCTCTTTACCAAGATCCTTTGAGATATCCCTTATCATTCTTGGGAAACGGTTGAATACAGTTTCAACAGGAACCATTCGCACCTTCATAACAGCGTCATGCAAATTAGTGGTAATCCTCTCCAAGTACTCAAGAGTTTCTACATAATCAGGAGTCCTTTCAATACCCTCCAAGCCCTCTAGCCTTGTTTTTTGAATAATCAACTCGCTAACAAGGTTCAATAGAACATCCAATCTATCGATATCAACCCTTACAGTCTTACCTGTTTTTGTTTTCTTTGCTACTGAATCAGCCTTTTGATGAATTGCTTCATCGTCTGCATGCTCAGCTTTTGAATCATGCTCGCTCACCTGTGACTCTGATTCCTTTTCAACCACTAAATTGCCGTCAGGGTTGCTTGCCTTAATAAGCTTTATAATAACATCTTCTATCTCAGATATTGACATCAAATCCTTTAGTATCAACTCTTCGTCTTCCTTAGATAAAATAATCAAGGTAAACTCAAAGTCAAACTTCTCGTCCTCGATATCCTGCACCAAGGGCTCAGACTTAATGATTTCAGAGTGTCTTTCAAGAGTCTTGAATACGATAAAGGCTCTGGCGGACTTTAAGACACAGCCTTTGTCGAGCTTGATTGTTACCTGATATGCGTTATTGCCCATATTCGAAGCCTTTTCGATAACATCAATATCATACTGATTTAAGGCAATATCAGCGCTACCCTCCACAAGAGTGCCGGCATCATCTCCATCAGAAGCTAGCGGAGGTGTCACAGAAGGGGTATCGGTTTGCGACTTACTAGCTAAATCACTATCCCTGTGTTCGATAAACTGTCGCAGCTCTTCGATAATACCTAAATTATCTTCAGTGCCCTCACTGCCTGTATCAACAATCGATGAGTTATACTCATCAAGGGCATCAAGACACTTGAACAGCAAATCGATCAGATTGGGGCTTGTCTTAATCTCATTATTCCTGAGAGATTGTAAAACATCCTCCATGTCGTGGGTCAATCTGGCCATTCTGGTAAAACCCATTGTGCCTGACATGCCTTTCAATGTGTGTGCTACTCTGAAAATTTCATTGAGCATTAAGGTATCCTCAGGATCCTTTTCCATCTGCAACAAGCACTGGTTCAAGCTTTGCAAATGCTCCTTGGTCTCCTCGATAAAAATTTCCAAATACTGATTCATGTCCATAATCAATCCACCCCCGTATATTTGACCAGAGTTCCTGCAATTTCCCTGAGAGGAACAATTTCATCTACGACCCCTGCTCCAACTGCTGATTTTGGCATACCATACACTACGCAAGACTCCTCGTCCTGTGCAATAATAATACCATTATTTGATTTTTTTATGTTAATGACGCCTTCCTTGCCATCATTACCCATCCCAGTCATTATAACGCCAATAACATTTGGAAACCCTGTTTGCGCCAGCGAATTCATCATTACATTAACAGAAGGCCTGTGCGCACCAACAGGAGGCTCCTTAGTAAGCTTTAATCTCAGCTGATCATCCGACCCTTTGCTTAACTCCATGTGGAAATCTCCTGGGGCTATGTAAGCATGACCCGCCCGTAAAATATCATCATGCTCCCCTTCCTTAACGGTAAGGGCGCTAATACTATTTAGCCTCTCTGCCAATGATCTTGTAAATCCCGGTGGCATATGCTGTACAATAACAAGGGCAGCCGGTATATCGCCGGGTATATGTGATATAACCTCCTGCAAAGCCCTTGGACCTCCGGTAGAGGTACCTATAGCAATAATCATCTTCGGTTTACTATCCCTTCGTCCCCTATATTCAATGTGTTCTAAGGGGATATCCGGTTCGGATTGAATAACCTTATACTTTCTCTTCCCTATTTTCCACGCGATTTTTACTTTATCTATGATTTCCTTCTTTTTTTCCTCGCCTGATATTTCAAATAACCCCTCGGGCTTTGTGATAAAATCAATTGCGCCTGCCTCCAGGGCTTCTATCGTAGCCCGTTCACCCTTTTTTGTGAGCCCACTTACCATAATAACGGGTATCGATGATATTTTCTGTAGCTCCTTAAGACAGCTTAAGCCATCCATAGAAGGCATTTCAACATCTAAGGTAATAACATGCGGCTTCTTAGTCTTGACAAACTCTATTGCCTCAAGACCGTTCCTAGCCGTTCCTATCACCTTGATATCTCCCGTCTGTTCTAAAATATCTGTCAACATTCTTCGCATAAATGCGGAATCATCTACCACCAACACTTCTATAGGCATTTGCATCACAGAACCCAACCCTTTTCTGAATAATTATCGCTTCTACTACTAATAAGTAAATCCTTTGTTCAAATCCCACTACAGTTTACTACGGATATATTGAGTTTCATGAATATATTTACCCTCATTGAGGGAATCTAACCCCCCTATCACGATTTCGTCCGCTATCTTACTCCATTAATTATAACACTAAAACCAGGTACTACAAAATCTGCTTTTCAGGCCTTCATAAAGCTAATCAATTTGTTCATAAAGCCTCTTATGCCCGAGCTGTGGTGCGCATCTTCAAATCCATTTTTGTCTATCAGCTTTGCACAAATATCTCTAATATTCCTAGTAGCCATGCTTTTAGGATGGGTTAAGGCGAATGGCTTCTGGTGCTTGACCGCCTTCGTCACAGCTTCATCCTGCATTATGTAGCCTGTGGGTTCAACCTTTATGCCCAAAAACTTATCAGCTACCAGTACAAGCTTATTGGAAACGTCATTGGCCTCATCAACACTGTCTACTCTGTTTACAATTAACCTTATCCTTTTCGATTTGTCCCTGTTTGAGACGGTTTTTATAAGGGCGTATGCATCAGTTATTGATGTAGGCTCCGGAGTTGTTACCAATAGGACCTCATCAGCCGCCATAATAAAGCTGATAATATTTTCCGATAGCCCTGCACCGGTATCTACAATAATAATATCAGCAAGCTTATCCAAAAGGGCTATACTTTCAACAAACTTCATGATCTGCTGCCTATCCAGCTTTAATAGTTCCTCCACGCCGGAGCCTCCTGAAATGAACCTGGTGTTCATAGGCCCCTCAGAAATAATCTCCAGTATGCTTTTTTCATTCCTAATTACATTCAGCAAGGTATATTTGGGAACAATCCCAAAAAGTACATCAATATTTGCCAGCCCAAAATCCGCATCAAGTATAACTACTCTATAGCCCTGTTCACTGAGTGCGATAGCTAGATTTATTGAAATATTAGTCTTGCCCACCCCACCCTTTCCGCTGGTAACTGTAATGACCCTTGCAGCCCGCTTTATTTGCGGTATTGCCATAGGCGAACGATTCACTGACTGCTTCAATTTAAGATTATCAATTGCCTGTCTCAGTTTTTCAGCCTGATCCATCATCTAATTAATGCTCCCCATAAGATTCTTTGTAATCTTGTCAATGTTCACTGTTTCAATATCATCTGGTACGCTTTGCCCTGTTGTAACGTATGAAAGAGACTTTCCTGTCAAATACCTTACATTCAGGATAATACCGCTTGTTGAAGCCTCATCCAGCTTTGTAAAAATAAGCTTGTAATCGGGTAAAAAGCTATAGCTGTTTAATATCTCTCTACAACTTCTGCTGCTCGTAGTTGAACTGAGCAACAAGTAAATCTCATCAGCACCCGAAGCTGATACAAATGACTTAAGCTCTTCAAACTGCGCCTTGTTCTTATGACTCCTGCCAGCTGTATCTATCAACACAAGATCCTTGTCCGAATTTTTCTTAACTGCCTCGCTCAGCTCTGCAGCTGTGTAAGCCACACAAACAGGAATATCGAGTATTTCCGCATATGTCTTCAACTGTTCAACAGCAGCTATCCTATATGTGTCCGCAGTTATCAACCCAATAGACTTCTTCTGGCTCAGCATATAATTTGCTGCAATTTTGGCAAGCGTCGTTGTCTTCCCAACCCCTGTCGGCCCTACAAATATTGCAACCTTTGGTTTTCCGGCCTCCCCTGCTCCAATAGTTTCAGGCTTTCCCAGTAATCCGGAAATCACACCCGAAAGCTGCAATGCCACATCATCGAAGCCGGCATCCTCTGATAGCTTGTTTGATACCGTGTCAACTATTCTTCTTGCAATATCCTGTTCAACATCATTTTTAAGAAGGTTGTTATAAAAAACATTTACTATGCCCGAGCTACGTTGCGCTTGTGTTGGATTAACCTGTTGCCGCACAGGCTTATTATCTGATGGAGCCTGTTGGAACAGACTACTAATCATATTTTCTATGTTGGTTATTTTATTCTCCAGATTTGCTATTTTTTCCTCTTTTTCGTCAAATTTTTTTTCTTCAGGAGTTATTTCTGGCACGCCAGGTCTTTCGCTACTTTTGACAGTATCAGCCTTCGTTGTGTCATATTCGTCAATGGCTGCCAAAACCTCAACCATGGGTTTTGAAAACAGTCCAATTAAGCCCTTCTTCTTCACCTTTCTGGTGTTCAAAATAAGAGCTTCATTCCCCAAATCCATTTTGACCTTTAGGATTGCCTCCTGCGTATTCTTTGCAATATAGCGACGAATCTTCATATTTGCCTCATTTTCTTATGTATTATTTCAACCTGTCTAACTTATATCATAATAACACAATCATCAGTTTCATGTCACTTTCTAGACTGTTACAACGCCAACGGACTGAATTTCAAGATTAGGATCCAGCTCATTATAAGACAAAACCACTAATCCTGGTATTGCCTGATCAGCAAGCTTTTTAAAGTAAATCCTAACCACAGGAGAGGACAGCACGATCGGCTGCTGCCCAAGCTGCACAAGCTTTTGTACTTGCTTGGAAAGGCTCCCCAATATTGTATTGGTAACGTTTGGCTCAAGCGTAAGGTAAGAGCCTGTCTCAGTCCTTTGAAGCGAATCCATGATAACCTGTTCAAGCTTGGGATCTAGAGTAATAACACTGGACTTCTGATCGGTAAAAAATCTCTTTGAAATCGCTCTGCCCAAAGCCTGGCGAACATATTCCGTCAGCATGTCAGCATCATGTGTTATTGGGGCATAGTCTGCCAGGGTCTCAAGTATTGTAACCATATCTCTTATGGATACGCCCTCCTTTAGCAGGTTTGCCAGAACCTTCTGCACTTCTCCAACTGTCATAACCTTCGGAATCAGTTCGTCTACCACCACAGGATAGCTCTGCCTGGTATTGTCCAAAAGTGTCTGTACCTCTTGTCTTCCGGTCAACTCGTGCGCATGTCTCTTAATAATTTCAGTCAAGTGTGTAGCTATAATGGATGGCGAATCAACTACTGTATACCCAAGCATTTCAGCTCTGTCTCGCTGCGCTTCGGTTATCCAAATAGCAGGCATTTCAAAGGCAGGCTCGATGGTCTTAATCCCGTCAATCTCCTCCTCGACCATACCGGGGTTCATTGCCATATAATTATCCAGCATCAGCTCACCCCGAGCCATTTCAACACCCTTTATCTTTATCTGATACTCGTTAGGAGCCAATTGTATATTATCCCTGAGCCTTATTATGGGTACTATCATCCCCAGCTCGAGGGCAAGCTGCCTTCTAATCATCACGACTCTATCCAACAAATCTCCGCCCTGGTTAACATCAGCCAGGGGTATTACCCCGTAACCAAACTCCAGCTCAATAGGGTCTATCTGAAGCAGTGAAACAACATTCTCCGGCTTGCGTATTTCTTCTACCTCTGTCTCCTCTACCATAACCTCCTGTTTTTTCTGGTCGGCAGTCTGCTGCTTTGAAAGCGTATAACCCAAAAAGGCCAATACAGCAGCCATCAGCAGAAATGGTACTGTGGGCAAAAATATGGAAAGAATTAGTGACAAGCCGGCTGCTAAATAGAGTACCTTTGGGTTTCCAAAGATCTGACCGATAAAATCGGTACTCATATCCGAATCAGACGCTGCTCTCGTAACAATAAAGCTGGTTGCCGTCGATATCATAAGAGCGGGTATTTGAGTGACAAGTCCGCTGCCAATTGTCATAATAGCATACACAGCAAGCGCTTCCTCGAAGCTCTCGCCCCTTAAAACCATGCCCATGATAAGTCCGCCAATGATGTTGACAACAGTGATGATAATGCCCATAACAGCATCGCTTTTGACGAATTTACTGGCGCCGTCCATTGAGCCATAAAAGTCAGACTCTCTTTGAACCTTCAGCCTTCTTTGCTTGGCCTCTGCTTCATTAATCAATCCTGAGTTCAGATCCGCATCAATAGCCATCTGTTTTCCTGGCATTGCATCCAATGTAAATCTGGCTGCGACCTCTGCAACTCTTTCAGCACCTTTTGTAATAACCAGGAAGTTAGCAAGGGTTATCAATATGAATATGACAAAGCCGACAATCATATTGTTTCCTGCCACAAACACTCCAAATCCTTCAATGACGCTTCCTGCTTCTCCCTCACCGATAATCATTCTCGAGGAGCTTACACTAAGCGCAAGTCTGAACAGAGTTGTAATAACTAATAGCGACGGGAATATGGATAGCTGCAGCGTCTCTCTCATATATACAGTATTGAGCAAAATGATAACTGAAATCATGATGTTGATTGATAACAGAATATCAATTATAAATCCCGGCAGTGGTACGATAAACGCCAGAACAATTGCAATAATAATGATTGGAACCGATATTTCTCTTGCTCTCAAGCCCTGTTAACCCCCTTCCCGCACTATTTATCCAGCTTTGGTCTTGCCCTTCAGGCTGTAGACAAATGCAAGCACCTCAGCCACCGCCTGATATAAGTGCTGAGGAATTTCCTGTCCTATATCTACTGTATCATAAATTGCTCTTGCCAGCTGTTTATTTTCAACAATCTCCACCTTAGCTTCCTTTGCTATTTCCTTTATTCTTATGGCAACATAATCCTGTCCCTTTGCCAGCAGCATTGGCGCAGGGGATTCATCAGCATCATATTTCAATGCACATGCAAAATGTGTTGGATTTGTAATGATAACGTCGGCCTTGGGAACCTCCTGCATCATTCTTCGCATTGACATTTGCCTTTGCTTTTGTCTGATCTTACCTTTAATTTCAGGGTTGCCTTCGACCTGCTTATATTCTTCCTTCACTTCCTGTTTGGTCATTTTCATCTCCTTCTCATACTGCCACCACTGATAAGCAAAATCAAAAATCCCCAATACAATAAGAACAACGCAGATACGAATAGCCAAATCAATAACTGTAGCTGCAATAAAAGAAGAAATCTGAATCAGGTCCATATCCATAAGGCTCAAAACGGCATGTGTCTTGCCGTTAAGGTATACATAAGTGATGTAGCCTATAGCAATAACCTTTAAGATAGATTTTAGAAGGTTCACCAATCCCTGCATTGAAAAAAGTCTTTTGAACCCATTTATTGGACTGATTCTGGATAGCTGTGGCTTTAATGTCTCAATGGTAAATAGAAAGCCTACCTGAGCATAGCTAATAATTATACCTGACAGCAGTGCAATTAACAGAATCGGCCCAACACATTTAAAGAACACAATAGCACCATCGATAAAAACACGGGCAAGTACATCCGGCATAAACAAGTCTTCCAGCTTAGGATACTCGGTCAAAACCTCTATTGTAAACCCTCTTATCTCAGTGTAGATAGTATTACCAAAGACCTTCAATCCAATAAAAATGAAAAGTAGAACAAGAGCCGAGGATATTTCTCTGCTCTGAAATACCTGACCCTTTTTTCTAGCTTCGCGCCGTTTCTTGGGGGTAGCCTTTTCAGTTTTTTCCCCTCCGCCTGCTCCTGGCGAAGCAAAAAGCTGGAGGTTCAGCTTATAAATCATTTTGGCCCAAGCTCCTTAATATAGTCCAGCATACTAGAATTCATAAGCTTATAAACGGTTTCCATAATGCTTATGAAGGCTGGTATAGTAATGATCAATATAACCATACCAACGATTATTTTCAGCGGCATGCCAATCACAAAGATGTTTATCTGTGGAACCATCTTCGATATGGTGCCTAAAGCAATATCAGTAATCAATATAGAAGCAACAATCGGTGCAGCTATTTTAAATCCGGTGGCTAAGACCGTTGTAAAAAGCCCTGTAATTCCATCCACTATTTCCTTGTTGAACAACGCGGTACCCAGGGGCAATGTCGTAAAGCTGTCAAAGAGAGTCAGTATCAACATGTGGTGGCCATTTATCGTAAGGAACATCAGCATGCTGATAATGAAGTACAAGTTCGAAGTCACAGGTACCTGAATATTGCTAATGGGATCCAATACATTTACAATACCAAACCCTATTTGCCTGTCAATGATCTCCCCCGCTATATAAAATGCGGTATATGCCAGGTATGCAACAAAGCCTATGGACAGGCCAATCATGAACTCCTTGATAATCAATAGTGCATATCCGAGTATATTGTTATCGTATTGAATGTTTTTAACTACCGTCGTGTTTACAAGAATCAATGCAGTAAAAAACGAAAAACCGATCTTAAATAATGTCGGAATGTTCCTCCTTCCAAATATGGGAGCCACTACAAATAGGCCGGTCATCCTCACAAATACAAGCAGAAACATATCAAACCCGTTTAATAACAGCCCCGCCGGTATCTGCACCGCACAATCCTCCCTTTACCCTACCTTATTAGCTGCAAAATACTATCATAAAGACTATTCGTATAATCAATAAGTGTCCTGAGCATCCATGTGCCAAATATAGCCAATGCCAAAATTACTGACACAATCTTTGGTATAAATGACATGGTTTGCTCCTGTATCTGTGTTGTCGCCTGAAATATACTAACCGCAAGTCCCACTACAAGGCTAATCCCCAGCAGCGGGGCCGACACAGTCAAAATTGTAAGCAAAGCATTCTGTGCAATATTTATGATAGTTTCCTCTGTCACAATAAAACCTCCTCACAACCCCTGACAAAGCTATGTAATAAAAGAAGATACCATAGTTCTTGAAATCAAGTTCCATCCATCCACCATAATAAACAACAAAACCTTGAAGGGAAGAGATATCATTATAGGCGGAAGCATCATCATACCCATTGCCATCAAGGTGCTAGAAACAACCATATCAATTATTAAGAATGGTATGTAAATCAGAAAACCTATCTTAAATGCTATTGTAAGCTCATTAATAATAAAAGCCGGAATGACGACAGTCAAGGGCAAATCCATCGCCGCAACGGGCGTTTCAATTTTGGCAAGATTAGTGAAAAAGGCTAGATCCTTTTCATTATCACCAAATTGCTTAATCATGAAAGTCTTGATAACATTGGACGAATTATCCAAAGCCTCTTCAATGGTAATTTCCTCTGCGACATAGGGATCATAGGCCTCAGTCCTGATATCACCTATCACAGGCGTCATAATAAAAAGGGTTAAAAACAAAGCAAGCCCAATCAAAACTTGATTTGGCGGCATTTGCTGTGTGCCCAATGCATTTCTGAGAAATGAGAGCACTATTATTATTCTGGTAAAGGAGGTCAACATGATAATAATGGAGGGTGCTAATGTAAGTATAGTCAGAATCAGAAGAATCTGAATACTTGACGAAACCTCCTGCGGCGAATTCGCCGTTTCTACATTGAAACCGAATTTAAAAGGAAAAACGGTTTCAGCATAAACATTTGAACTGCAAACAATAATAATTAAAATAATTACTACTGCCTGTAAACCCCTTAGCTTATTCTTCATTTGTAATGTCATCCCCGTTTTCTTTGTCCCTGCTTGTATTTAAAACCTTCTTAAGTCTAGTGAGATTTGATTTAAAATCACTTTTTTCCTCAATCTCCTGGGGAGTACTGTTCTCTTTCTTTTTATTCTTTCCTTTATTTGACCGATACATATCGGCATACTTTTCAAATATACTCTTAAACTCGAAGCGATTATCTGCTTCAAGCAGAGCTTCTTCCTCTTCGACAGATTCCTCCATATCAACCTTTGACAAGAAATTAACCGTCTTGCTAGTCGTTGCGATAAGCAGGTAATCCTTCCCTGCCTTAACCAGATGTAAACGCTTATCAGCACCTAGCATTACAGTCTCAGCCACATTGATGTTTTTACTTTTCATAGCATTACTCTGTCTACGTCCAACATATCTGGTCGTAACATATGCCAAAAAAAGCAATGCAAAAAAGCCAATCAGATACAGCAAGGCTTGAAATACTGAATCCATTTTACTACCCCGTTTCAGACCGGAATGTTAGCCAAGTACTTTCTTAACTGCTTCAATAACTCTCTCCGGTTGGAATGGCTTTACAATAAAATCACGGGCGCCGGCCTGTATCGACTCAATAACCATGGCCTGTTGTCCCATAGCTGAACACATAATAACCTGGGAATCCGAATTGATTTTGCGTATTTCTTTAACTGCTTGAATTCCATCCACTTCCGGCATAGTAATATCCATTATTACCAAATCAGGTAGCAACTCCTTGTACTTCTCAATTGCCCGGCCACCGTGTTCAGCTTCACCTACTACATCATAGCCATTTTTTGATAAAATGTCTTTTATCATCATTCTCATAAAAGCAGCATCGTCAACAATTAAAATCCTTTTCCCCATAATCCTCTCCCCTTATTGTGTGAGTTATTGAGTAGTATAACTTATGTTAACATTTTGCAGAACCATAATCAAGGTATAGTTTGTTTCCTATAGCCTTTTGCTTGGATGAATGATGTCTGTAACCCTTACGCCAAAGCTCTCATCGATAACAACGACCTCACCTTTAGCAATCGCCTTACCATTAACTATAATATCTACAGGCTCACCGGCCAGTCTATCCAACTCGATAATCGAGCCTGGGCTGAACTCAAGAATATCCTTTATCAGCCTCTGTGTTCGTCCGAGCTCAACTGTAATTTGCAGAGGAACATCCATAATCAAGCTAATGTTCTTTCTTTCAAGAATAATGCGTTCTTCATCAAAGCTTTGAAAGTTAGCCTGTTGTACATTTACAGCATTTGCGCCCTGAAGGGATTCATTAGGTCTGCCAAAGCTGTAATCCATCTGGAAATTTTGCTGCGGCTGCTGTTGCATAGGCTGCATTGGCGGCTGCTGCATGGGCTGCTGTGATGGTGTCTGCCATTGTTGCTGCGTCGGTTGCTGGTTGAACTGGTTAGACTGCGCAAAGGGCTCATGCGGCATTGCAGGCTGTTGGTTAACCATTGTTTTTTGAGTAGCTACAACTTCCTCAGGAAGATCATAGGTTCCGCTGTCAGTATTCATATTCATCAAATTTTCCACCATTGTCTTTGCAAAAGAAATTGGCAGTATCTGCATTATTTCACTGTCAATCAAGTCACCAACAATCATCTTGAAGGCGATCTTTACCAACTTCTCATCTTCATCAATAGCAAAATTCTCTTTCGCATTTTCTATGTTGAAGGAGAAGGCATTCGGCGGTGATATATCTATTCTCTTGTCAAACATGGATGACATAGAAGTCGAAGATGAACCAACCATCTGATTCATAGCCTCGCCAATTGCACTCAAATGGAAATCTGAAAGTTCACCTTCGATATTTGTGCCGTCTCCGCCCATCATAAGGTCAGCAATAACCTTGACATCCTGCTCCTTTAAAACCATTAGATTAGCACCTAAAAGACCATTCGTGTATTCAATCTTAACACCCACATAGGAGGTCGAATATTCATTGGCTATAGCATCCCAGGAGGTTGTAGCGACCTTTGGTGTGGTTATCAGCACCTTCTGATTAAGTAGCGTAAACAAGGTAGTTGCTGAAGTTCCCATGCCAATATTACCAATCTCACCTAGCGCATCTATCTCCTCTGAAGTCAATTCTTCAATATTTGATTCGGTTTTATCAGGGGAATCTGTTGTATTTCCACTCAATAAAGCATCAATTTCTGCTTGTGATAACATATCTCCCATAATCAATCCTCCTTTTTCAAAACTCTGGAAATCTTGATGGCAACCTTATTCTTTTTGACACCTGGTACTGCATAGAACTTTAGAAGGTCACCCACACGCACTTCCATATCATCATTTATACCTGTATCCAGCGGCAATACATCGCCTTGCTGCAATTCAACAAACTCATTGACGGATATGGAGGTTTTACCGAGAATTGCCCTCACAGGCACCATCGTATTCTCAATTCTATTCTCAATGCTTTCCTTCATCTCAACAGTAGCTTCCTTTTCCACGCTGGAAAACCAAAACTTCGTGCTCATCTTAGACACAATAGGCTCTACTACTAAATGAGGTATACAAATATTTATCATGCCGTCTACATCGCCCACACGAGCGCTTAATGTAATTAGCGCCACAGTTTCATTTTGTGCTACTATTTGAGCAAACTGAGCATTGGTCTCAATTTTGTCAAGCCTTGGCCTTATAGAAAGGACATTCTCCCAAGGCTCACGCATCAAATTCAACATCTGTATCATAATTCTTTCAATAATCGCAAGCTCAATCTCCGTAAACTCCCTCACTCTTTCAAGGGAGGAGCCTCTTCCGCCCAGTATCCTATCAACCAGTGCATAAGATACATTAGGCTCTATCTCAAATATAATTGACCCGGTTAATGGCGCAAAATCAATGATACCCAATATGACAGGATTGGAGACGGAGTTGCTGAAATCACCATAGGGAAGCGCCTCCACGGAAACAACATCAACCTGGACAAGCGTTCTGAGATATCCTGTCAAGAAGTTCGTTATGATACGCGCATAATTATCGTAAATAATATTAAGAGTCTTTATCTGATCCTTGGCAAACTTACTCGCCCTTTTAAAATCATAGCTCTTAACCTTTCTTTCCTGCTTACTGGTCTGTATCTCTTGCGCATCTATCTCTCCGGTACTTAACGCTTTTAACAGATCATCAATTTCGTTCTGTGACAAAATATCCCCTATGGAAACCACCTCCCGTCTACATTAAATAAAAACAATAATCATTGAAAAAGCCATTCAGAAAAAACTACTCTATACACAATATCCTCCGGCTTCTCGATTCCCTCATTCAAAAGGGCGTTGATCTGATATGTTAAATCTTCTTTTGCCTTGTCCATAATAGCAGGATCCTTTACATCCTCCGCAGTCAATGTCATGAAAAACCTGACTATCAGCTCCTGTATCTCCTCGGATCTGGCTGTAACCATATCGGCAACAATAATATCCTTATCTCTCTTCAATGCTTTATAGCATTTAAGGGTGACATTAGCCTGTAAGATAGAGGCCTTTTTATCACTATCAACATTCCTGAGGTTGAAGTAACGAGCACCATCATATAAGGATACCTTGACTAAATCTTCTTCGCTTGGGATTTCAGGAGCATTCTCTCCATTTGCGGGATGATCGCCAGCTAAATCGCCATCGCCATTTCCATTGCTCCCTTGTATTACGAACAGATAACCTGCAAGGATAGCTAAAGAAACTGCCAGCACAGCAATAATGACAATCAATATAATTGACAATTTTTTAGACTCCAAAACTTATGCCCCCTCTATCATTTGTGTGTTTCTGCATATATGAGAATCTTACCACGGAATTCAATAATCTTATCAATTACCTCATCCACAGATTCTTTGCAGATATACTTCTTGGTCTCCGAAAAAGTTATAACCGTATCCGGAGTCGCCTCAATCGTTTCTATCATATCACTATTTAGGACATAAAACGTGCCGTTGAGCCTTGTTAACTTAATCATAATATTAATACCTCGAAAACTCAATAGATAATTTCAAAATTCGTCAATATATACTCACTCTGAAACTATTATCGGGTTTATTTCTAATTTTCTACAGTACTTTTCATATTTATCCCTCTCCGGAGGCCTCCGGCAGGTCTATTCCTGTCGGAGGCGCTGTCCGGAGAGAAGATTTCGTACCCTATTTCTTACTTGTGTGCTTAACTATTGCCCATTACCTTAAGCCTGTTTACCTCTTAAGACTTACAAGCTCCTGCAGCATTTCATCGGATGTTGTTATAATCCTGCTGTTTGCCTGGAAGCCCCTTTGCGTAATAATCATTTCGGTAAACTCCTTGGAAAGATCCACATTGGACATCTCCAGGGTACCTGGGTTCAGTGTGCCGACGCCGCCCGATCCAGCTTTGACTGCCTTATAATCACCGGAGTTGGTGGTCGGTATATACATGTTGTCGCCAACCTTCTGGAGTCCTGCAGGGTTCTCAAAACCGGAAATGGCCATCAATCCCAGGGATTGCTGCTGTCCATTGTCATAGATACCGGTCAGGACACCGTCAGAGCCGACGCTGAAGGTCACAAGGCTGCCGGAGGCATATCCGTCAACGCTCTGGGGCTTTACCGAGTTGTCTGCAGCAAATGCTGTGAGCATTGAAAAGTCAAACTCCACAGTAAACGGGCCTGTCCCTGAATTATCAACGTCCGGCGTAAACACAACTTCTATAGGTCCCTCACCGGAATCGATAATTCCCTCAGGGTTAAATCCGATTGTCTGAGGCTCTATATCGGTGGTAAAAGTGGGTGAACCTGTATTTATTCTCCAACTCCATTCAGTCCCAGCGGCAGGTGCACCTGTTTTCCAGAACTCAACGCTGATCTTGTAATCATTGCCCAGAGAATCATAAATTGTCATCGGAACCGAAAACAATTCATCTTCATCCGGATCTCCCGTAACGGTCGGCATCGATGTATTCAGATTCCCTGCAAGGTTGGCAAAGGATGTCTCTTTAGCCGATATTATCCTCTTGTTCCTGTAGCTATCCGAGTAGAGGTTAATGGGCTCAATCTCCACCTCCGAGTCGAATTCGCCGCTGCCGTCATCCTTTATCTTCTGCCAGCCGTAGACATTAAGTCCGCTGCCTGTGACCAGGTTGCCCAGCTTGTCTATAGTGAAGTTGCCCGCCCTTGTAAATTTGTAGGTGTCACCGCTGCCGCCTCTGCAGATAAAGAAGCCATCGCCTTCTATTGCCATGTCAGTGGGGTTATCTGTCCTTTGAAGACTTCCTCTTGTGGTAATCGTATCAACTGCACCGACTCCAAGGCCAAGGCCTATTTGCATGGGGTTGGTACCACCCCTGCCTGTTGCGGAATCTGGCGAGCTTGAGCCCTTTAAAGTCTGGCTGAATATTTCCTGAAAGGTTACCCTTCCTGATTTAAAACCGACCGTATTGACGTTGGCAACATTGTTACCGATAACGTCCATTCTGGTCTGGTGTGCCCTTAAGCCCGACACACCTGAGAACATTGATCTCATCATATTGTCCTTCGACCTCCTTCGATTATCAAATGGTACGATTTCCGGCATTTTCTCTGCCGCAATGTACCATGTCCTAAGTCCACATCCCGTCCGTCATTCAGGGATGTACAGCCTCCCGAAAGGGTCCGGCTGTTTTGCTGCTTATATTATTACTGCTCCATCGATGTTTGTAAAAACGTTTTCCTTTAATTCATTGCTGTTAGCCGCGGTGATAACCATCCTGTTTCTTACGTTTACCACAAAAGCTAAGTCGTCCATCAGCACCAGTGAATCCCTTACTCCCTTCGACTCTGCCTTTGAGACCGCCTCCTTCATTTTGTCCTTCTGTGCCTGAGAGAGGCTGATATTTCTTGACTGAAGCCTAAACTCCGCATGCCTGGAAAACTTGATTTCCTCTTGCTGTGCCTGCGTCTGTTCGAGGATATTGGCAAAACCATCTGTCCTTATTCTTTTGCCGTTTTTTAGGCTATTTACGCCATTTTCAGGCCTTACAGGCGGTTTACCGGTTATGATCGGCCTATTCAATGTGTTTCCGGAACTGTCAACTACCATTATCATTCACCTGCCTGTTCCACTGCTTCATCATCTGGCCTTGTTATGTTTGTAATGCTCTCCAGGGGTACGTGCAGCCCGTCCAAAATTGCTGTTATCCTGCCGTTGTCGGCGATATTCAGCTCTGCAAGGTAGGCCTTGACAGGAACATACTTGCCGGTATTGCTATCCTTGATTATGATTTCGACCGCCTCGCCATTGGCATGCGCCGTTTCAAGGGTGTTCCTGAGATACTCCGTGTCTGTTGTCTTCACCGTGGTGTTGAGTCCTGCTATCTCGACTCTGACCCCATCCATCACCGCATAATCCTCGTAAACGCCCTTCTGAATCTCCATTACCTTACCGCTCACCTTAATCATGTCGCCGTTTTGGGAATCATACACGATGCCGTTCACATCGAAACCGATCAGGTTTGCAAATGAGGAAAGGTTGTTGCCATAGGAATAGGAGCTCTCTGTCACGTCAACAATATCATCAATTGGCACTTCGACTCCCGAGACAATTGCGAAGTATTTGCCGTCACTGAGCTTTATGCTGGAAACGTCTCCGCCGTATACAGTAATCTCGCCAGTAGTCTTGTCAACAATATTTGCCGTGACGCTCTTTCCTATCAGCGTATAGGCCTTAGTCGCAGTGAAGCTGGTATTCAGGTTCTGCATTTGCTCCAGTGCGCTAAACTGTGCCATTTGTCCGATGAACTCCGTGTTCTCCGTGGGAGCCAGCGGATCCTGATATCTGAGCTGGGTAACCAGAAGGTTCAAAAAGTCATCCTTTCCAAGCTCTCCGGTTTTTCTATCGCTGGTGTTTGAAGCATTTGTATCTATGATTTCCTGAATTGTCTTTTGGCTTCCGCTGATACTTAAGTTACTCATTTCTTCACCTCCTATGCTGTGAGATTAATTGTGCTGTCTTCCAAGATGTAAGGATTGCTTTGTGCAGTCATATGTGTAATTCCCGGATACTTCGCCTCAATGCCTGCAATTTCTCGATTCGAATGGCTTAGCGGCCAGTCTGTCCGGTCATATTGCCGGCTGTTCCCGCCATTTCCTGTTGAGTCCTGTCGGACAGAAACACTGAAGCCCTGAACCTCCATGCCTTGCTTTTGCAGAGCATCCTTTAGCAGCTGCATATTTGACTCGAGGACCTCTTTTACCTGCTGGTTCTCGGCGACAAACTTAGCCATAACAATACCCTTCTCCGTTACAACCTTTAGCGATAATTTGCCAAGACTCTCAGGCTGTAGCTCCATTAACATCTCAGATTTCTCAGGCGTCAGTATAACCTTTGCCTCATCGATAATCTGGCTGAGAATTTGCTTTGGCGTCGCAGCGACTGTTGATACAATGTTATTAACATTCATCTCAGAGACTAGCTGAGTATCCTGTGAAAATGCAGCAAATACTGACTGTGGATTGTTGGATCCGGTCCTTGTCTGAGATAAAACCGCCTGAGGCTCTACCCTTGCATTGAGCTGTTGACTGCCTTCACCGGCTGAATTACTTTGCGCTCCTCTCTCAGCTTCCTTGCTTGACACCTCAGCCGTATCAGTTTCTACTGCCTCAATGTCCATAACAGGTGTTTCCTCTTCCAAAGCAGGCTGTACCCGTCCCTTTATTGCTGATTTTTCAAGCAGCGGGAGTAGCAAATTTTCTGTCTCCTTGTGTGCCAAGCCGTTGCCTTCTTCAAGCATCTTAGCGTATTCATTGAGCCTTGACTTAATCTGCTCACTTAGCTGCTCCAGCAAAGATTCTTCTGTCGCTTGCGGGAAGGCCTCAAGCAAAGCACTGTCAAGACCCATATCCTTATTTGCCTGTGCAAATTCAGCATTTTCTGTTGAAGTTGCTAAAAATTCATCCGGCATATCAGTTGTAACCTCCTGAGTGCCAGTGAACTCAAAGAATTGTCCTGCCAGATTCAGCATGTCATCAAGAGTAGTCTGCTGCTCACCAGTGAGCCCAAAAAGCTGCGATAAATCCGCTGATACTTCGCTGATTCCCTGAATTGAATTCAATGCATTTGAATCAAAGCCTGCCTCATCCAGAAGCTTTCGTAAATCCGTCATGTCAAGGCCAAACATCTGTGCCATGACTTGGATTATATCTACACTGCTATCCTGTTGCATCAATCCTTCCAAGCTTTTGCTACTCTTCTCAGCACGCCCTGCATTATCACTTATTCTACCTGCAGCATTTTCCCCTGTCGCTGATGAGCGCACCTTGCTGTGACTTCTAGCCTCACTAAAGGTCTTATACCTAGGCTCTGCCTCCGCCCTTACATCCTGTGCTCTTGCAGCCCTGGCACTGAAATCTCTTTTATCCAAGGAAGGGCTATAGTCATTCCTGTTGATGTAGCTACTTGCATTGTTGTTGCCCAACTTGCTGTCCAGAATTTTATCGAAATCGGAGGAAGTATTGCAGCCTGTAGTCCTTTGAGTAGTAGCAGATCCCATCATAGACAGAATATTTGTCTGGCTTGCTTGAAAACCTTCCATCATTCTTTCCGTCAACGTCATTTTTTCACCTCCCTTCAAATAGAATTAAATATATCAATTCCCCTTGTATAGTTCGTCCAGCCTTTGTGTTACCCTGGCTGCAAAAGAAGGGGTCATTGATTCTAATATTTCTGAAGCACTCGTCCTATTCATAGCCTTAAGCGTTTCAGCTATCATATCAATTTGGGAATTACCCAGCTGCTCGAATATCTGTGCCGCTGCGTCTGACTTCATCTCCGCATAAATTTGGGCAAATTTCTTAATTTCGGCGTCCAGCTGCTGGTCTTTCATTACCTGTTCATAGATCAAGGCTGCATTTTCAGGCTCCAGCTTCTCAAAGTAGTCTGCGAAGGCTGCTGTGTCACCTTGAGCAATCAGCTTATCGATTTGAAGCTGTAGCTCTTTTTGTTCAAGCTCCTTTTCCTTAATGCGCGCCTCCCTGGAATCCAAATCATCTTTCTTAGCCTGAGCCTCCTGCATAAGGGCATCATATTCATCCTTGAATACTCTGTATTCGGCAATTTGGGCTTCTGCCTCCTCGAGCTTAGTACTAAGCTCTGCATTATCATCCTGGTATACAATGTATTGCCTTCTGATTTCTTCATTTGTCATATATATTGGATTTAGAGGATCCGGGGGAGCTGGAAGTGCAAGGTTCAAAATTGGTATCTTTTTTATTGCGGAGTAGTTTTTTTCTGTTACTCCACCTATATTATTAGCAATAATAAAATAAAAAACCCCACCAAATATAGCAATTATGATAAGGATGATGAATAGAACGGTTAATAACCTTATGAACCCGCCCTTTTCTTTTTTCTTCGCTTTTGTGTCATTGGCCATTCCTAATCTCCTACGCTGCCAACCTTATGTTTAAAGCTGACGAGCTCATCATTTGCCTTTTGCTCAAGCTTTTTCTGCTCAAGAAGATACTCATCATACTTTTTCTCTTTCAGCTTCTCGAGTATTTTTCTCTCCTTAACAGCTTGTAATAATTCCTCTCTAACTTTATCGACATACGAAGCCGCACAGTTTACCCTTTCTTTTTGCTCCTTTATTTTGGAGTCGAGCAAAGACAAGTATTCATTGAATTCAATCAATTTTCTCACGGTGGTCTTCTTAGCTTTTTTGTTGAACTCGGCTATTATTTCCTCAACGGTATCATAAAGCTTGGCGAGCTTTTGCCTCTCGGCCTCCAGCTTTTGAGTAGCCTTGCCAAGCTCATTCTTGACGCTCTCTTCCTTCTGCATTTTAATTCTTAGAACTGCTTCAAGACTAAAGGTGAACTTTGCCATTTACTCACCTCTAACTGTTCTCAAAGATAGCATTGAGTAAATTCAATACTTCATCAAATTCAAAGCGCTCATCTGTAGATTGCTGTATGAAGCCCAATATATTATCTATCAGGCTAATGGCATAATCGATTTTTTCATTGCTGCCCTTGACATATGCGCCTATGTTAATAAGATCCTCTGCATCTGTGTAGATTGCGAGGGCTTTCTTGAGCTCTGCGGCGGCTATCTTATGCTCCTTCGAAATAATGTCGGGCATAACACGACTGACGCTTGCCAGCACATCTATAGCAGGATACTGATTCCTGTTGGCAAGTGACCTTGACAGTACGATGTGCCCATCTAATATGCCTCTGGCAGTATCTGTTACAGGCTCAGTCATATCGTCACCGTCAACAAGCACTGTATAAAGGCCGGTAATCGAGCCTTTCTCAGAGTTGCCGGCGCGTTCAAGCAGCTTTGGCATAACACCAAAAACGGAGGGAGTATAACCCCTTGAAACAGGCGGTTCTCCCGTGGACAGGCCTACCTCTCTTTGAGCCATAGCGAAACGCGTCAGCGAATCCATCAATAGGAGTACATCCTTCCCCTGGTCTCTGAAATATTCTGCTATGGCTGTTGCAACCAGTGCTCCCTTTAATCTGACAAGAGCCGGCTGATCAGAGGTCGCAACTACAACCACCGACCTAGATAAGCCCTCCTCCTGAAGGTCCTTCTCAAGAAACTCTCTTACCTCTCTTCCGCGCTCTCCTATTAGGGCTATAACGTTAATGTCAGCCTTTGTATTTCTGGCTATCATACCCATCAGTGTACTTTTACCAACGCCACTTCCGGCAAATATGCCTATACGCTGACCCTTTCCGACCGTAAGCAGGCCATCTATGGTCTTTATTCCAAGCACAAGTGGCTCGGTTATTCTTTTCCTTTTTAAGGGATGAGGTGGTTTGCTGTCGATTGGATAATACTGAGTTGGTTTGAAAGGGTCCTTATCGTCCAGTGGGTATCCAAGGCCATCAAGAACACGTCCTGTAAGGTCGTCACCAACTCCAACCTTAAGAACTGTGCCTGAAGCCACTACCAGATTTCCCGGCCCTACGCCGGTCATTTCGCCAAGAGGCATCAAGAGTACCTTGTTGTCTCTAAATCCTACGACCTCGGAGCGAATTTTCCTTCTGCCCTTCGATGCATGAATCATGCAAAGCTCACCAACATCTACCTCCGGGCCGTCTGACTCTATGGTAAGTCCGACAACCTTGGAGACCTTACCGTAATATCTTACATAATTAGATTTTTTCAATAAATCGTGATATTTCCTCAGGATATCATGCACTTTGCAAAATCCTCGCTTCTAAGTCATTAACAAAGGCTTTTGAGATGCTACATCGCAAAATGCCTAACTACCTTCCTGACAGTTCTTCCTTGAAGGCCTCCTCGATCTTGTCCAATCTCGTTTCAGTCCCTGCATCGACACTGCCCAGAGATGTTTCAATAATGCAGTCACCCGGCTTCAAGGCACCGTCCTTCTTAATCTCCAAACCGTCTACACCCTCCAGCCCCGAATAAAGCTCCTCCAGGTTCTCCTCCAGGTAATCGCCATCCTCAACAGATACCTTTATTATTGCATCATTTTTGTTGGAGCAGTTTGGCAGGGCATCCTGAATAAGCTGCATAATTACAGCCCTATTAGTGGAAAGCTCGCCTGCCACTGCCTTCCTGGCAACATCAAGTGCAAGAGAAACCATATCCTCTTCCATTGAATTCATTTGACTTTCATAGTCTTCAGCCGCGCTGGCGCGTATCTTCTCTGCCTCCTCAATAAGGGCTCTGTATTGCTCCGCGGCTGCTTCCATGCCCTCCGCATAGCCCCTTTGCCAGGCCTCCTCTGCAACTTCCTTTGCATGTTCCTCCGCCTGCATCTGCGCCTCCTGCAGAAGCTTGTCTACCTCAAGCTGAGCTTCCTCCAAAAGGAGCTCACCCTTTCGCCTGGCATTCTCAAGTATTGTCTGCGGATCTGTTGAATCAAGCTCCTCGTCACCCGTTAATCCCGGCTCCATATTTCTTTGTGCGTATTCCTGGATATTATCCGGCACCTTTATCTGATATGGTCTCCCGTAGGTTATCTGGTTGTTTTTGAAGACCTTGTTATACAATGATTTCATCTCCTCCGCCTCTGGATATTACAATTTCGCCTGCATCCTCGAGCTTTCTTATGACATTAACAATTTTCTGCTGAGCCTCTTCAACATCCTTTAGTCTAACAGGCCCCATAAACTCGATATCCTCCCTTATCATTTCCGCAAGACGCTTGGACATGTTTGCATAAATGATCTTTTGTACCTCTTCCGTCGCACCCTTCAATGCGATGGCAAGCTGGTTATTTTCAACATCACGCAGGAATCTCTGTATGGAACGGTTGTCCAGAGTAAGAATATCTTCGAACACGAACATCCTCTTCCTGATTTCCTCGGCAAGGTCCGTATCCTCGATTTCCAGCGTTTCCATTATGTATTTTTCAGTTCCTCTATCAACAGTATTGAGTATATTGACAATAGCCTGAACGCCACCTGCTGCCGTGAAATCCTCTGTAACAAGAGACGAGAGATTCTTTTCCAGGATACGTTCTACTTCCTTTATTACTTCAGGTGAGGTACGATCCATGGTTGCAATACGCCTTGCAACATCAGCCTGCTTTTCTTGAGGCAGGGCGGCCAGCACAATAGATGCCTGCTGGGGTTTGAGATAGGCAAGTATTAGTGCAATCGTCTGAGGATGCTCCTTCTGAATAAAGTTCAAAAGCTGTGCAGGATCTGTCTTCCTTACAAACTCGAAGGGCCTTACCTGCAGGGAAACTGTCAGCTTGTTAATTACATCCAGTGCCTTCTGTGTGCCAAGGGCTTTTTCAAGTATCTCCTTGGCATATCCAATACCACCTTCGGCAATATAATCCTGAGCGAGGCATATCTGGTAGAACTCCTCCATTACCTTTTCTTTTTCGTCAGGAGTTACTGTTCTGATATTTGCTATCTCTAAAGTTAACTGCTCTATTTCCTCTTCTTTGAGGTGCTTAAAGATCTCAGCGGATTTCTCTGGTCCAATTGAAATCAATAGCATTGCAGCCTTTTCGCGACCGGATCTTTCAGTTCTATATCCCGCTCTTGCCATACAAATTAACCTCTCCCATATATCGTTTAGGGCATTTGCGATGCAGCATGTATTGAGTGCTGCTAATCTATATTAAGATAACACACGCAAAAGCCTTAGTTTAGCTATTCCCAATCATCGGAAAGCCAGTTTCTCAATAGTTGAGCAACGGATTCGGGTTTTTGCTTGACAAACTTGTCCAACTGTTTCTTGATTTCTGATCTTTCCTCCAGGTCAATTTCCGGCAGCGGTTCAGATTGCTCAGGAACTACAAACCGCGGCCCGGTAGCTGTAGCGACAGACTGTAACTGTTCGGCACTACCTTCTTTTCGTCTGGGTATGCTAGCAATAATAAGTCCAATGATTAAAATGAGCATTAATGCAAAGAAGCCGTAATCTCTGAAAAGCTCACTAATCCTTTCAACTGCCGATTGTTCAATAATCTCCTGAGGTGCCAGTTTAAGCTTGCTCACGGTGATATTTGCAATCGGAACACCTGTTGCTGTACTGGCAGCCGTCCTAATCTCAGAGATAAATTCGTCATTAAGGCCGGTATCATCGGTAACCTTATTTCCGTACCATAAGGAAATGGCAATCCCGCTATCCTCGGGTATGAATTTGCCTGTAGCCTTTTCCTGTTCTCTTAGCGTTTCATTGTAGCCGTAGTTTATGTCTTCCTGCGTATTTGAATAGTCTGAAGATGAGCCGGAACCACCCATATATTCTGTGGCAGATGTGTTTCCGGGATTGGAGCCAAGCCCTGGCTCTCCACCCTCGCTACCATTCTTCACAATCTCTTCTCTGATGCTGCTGCTGATTACCGCCCCGCCTTCCATACCATCGGGGTTAGCAATAGACTTGGTCTGGGATTTGTCCTTGTCGAAATCGAGAGCAACATTTGCAACCACCCTTAGAGTGTCAAAGCTTTCGAACTGCCCGCCACTAAAATAATCAAGTACCTTCTGCTCAAGCTCGCCTTCCCTCTTTTTCCGCAGCTCCTCCTGGCTGTTTGCAGCACTAATTGAATCGTCAGAGGACGTTACATTGAGTATGTTACTGTTGTTGTCAACTATGGTTACATCATTGGGATCCAGATTTTCAACGCTTCTCGAAACAAGCATTACAATGCCTTCTACCTGAGATGAAGAAAGGGTTTTATTGGGTCTTATCATAACATATGCAGTTGGTCTTGGTCTGTCCGAGCTGGCATTGAGGAAAATTGAGGTCTCCGGTGTAGCTAATGTAACAGCAGCCTCGTCGATATTGTCGAGTAGCTCTATCTTTCTCTCCAAATCCGAAACCTTCTGATGCTGCCAAATCTTTTCCTTGTCCTGTTGAGTCGTTGTCAGGCCGATATTTGATATGGCATCCTCGAAGGTAAAGCCCTCCTTGGGATAACCAGCCTGAGCCAGAAGAATCTGTGCCCTGTTGTTGTCCTTTGAATCAATTACTATGCTGGTACCATTGTTTTCAGCCGAATTCCATATGCCGTTATCATCAAGAATACCTATCATTTCGCCTATTTGCTTTTGATCTGTATTAGTAAATAGGACCACTCGTTTAGGCCTGGTGATTAAGAAAATAGATATGCCAATTGCCACAACTACTATAATAGAAGTTATATAAATGCGATTTTTTTGTGGTTTTTCTAGGCTGCTCCAAAATTCCCTAAACTGATCTAGATATTTCTTAATAAAATCCGGCATGGCTACACCACCCTATAACAGTATTCATCATTTGTAGTATTGTCATATGCAGCTATATCTGCATTCTCATTATTTCCGAGTAAGCATCCATGATTTTATTTCTTATCTGCATTGTAAACTGTAATGATACAGTAGCCTTTTCGGCCGCAAGCATAACCTGATGTATATTGTCGGTATACCCTGCAGCAAAATCATCTGCAAGCTTCTGCGATTCGATTAGCAGATCATTGGTCGAGTTAAGCGCTTGCTTCATATAGGTTGAAAATGGCATCGAAACACTGGCAGTAGAATCACTTTTTTCAAGGTCTGTAAATATAGAACGCGTAGGTGACAAGGAATTTAAGCTTCCTATTTGATCAATAGCCATACTTTACACCACCCTCTTTATCATCTGTTGGACATCCTGCAAGCTCATAAGCCTTCATTAGACTTGTCACTTGCCTATTTCCAAGGCCTTCATAGCCATACTCTTTGTTGTATTAATCGATGTAACGTTTGCTTCATAAGCCCTTGTGGCTGAGATCATATTCACCATCTCGGTGACCGTATCTACATTGGGCATCTCAACATAGCCTTCTTGATCCGCATCAGGATGACCTGGGTCGTAGACTCTTTTGAAAGGGCTGGAGTCCTCTACTATGGCTGAAACCTTTACTCCCTTGCCGATGTATCGTTCCCTACTGCTGGCACTAAGGTACTGTGAAAATGGGATGCCCTGTGACCTTTCCTGAAATACAACCAGCCTTCTCCTGTATGGTGTCCCGTCTTTTGTCCGCGTAGTATTAGCATTAGCGATGTTCTGTGAGATAGTATCCATACGAAGACGTTGAGCGGTGAGCGCCGATGCGCCGATATCAAGCGCGCCAAAATATCCCATAATTTACTACCTCCCTCCGTTAATAACGGACTTTATTGTTTGATAGCTGTTACTAACGCTTTGTATCAGAGTGTTGTACCTGATATTGTTCTTTGCCAATGAAGCCATTTCGGTCTCCACATCAACGTTGTTCTCATCAAGACGTGTACTCAGGTTTTTATAGTCCCTTGTTACTCTTATGTTAACCTTTTCTACATCCGTTTTCCCAATAGGTATATGTCTATCGTCGGTTGTGTTCCCCCTAAAGCCTCTACTGTCCATAGCGCTGTCCAGATGCTCTTCAAAGGTAACCGAGCTTTTCTTATAACCCGGAGTGTCGACATTTGCAATGTTTTGCGCAATGACTTCATTGCGTGCCCATGTGGCATCGAGCGTTTTTTCACGGAGCCTTAAATGACTCGTCAGTTTCTCAAACATTAAATGCCTCCTTTAAGCCAAATGAAAAACTAGATGCACAATTAGTACACCTATATGTATTTCGACATAATAGCCTAAATTCCTTTAGTAATAAGTTGGAATGCAATATACACGCATACATAATATTCCATTCCATACACAATATTTTAACATATCAAGTCAGTAATTACAACAACATAATGTATATTAAGCTTTAATTTATTACAATATGTTGTTTAAATCGACCATTTTGCTGTTATTGTCTGTTAATTATATCAATTTGTTCAAGAGCCTTTTCCGACTTAAATCTAGCTCTGTCTTTTTTTGATTTAATTCTGATGTTGGGAGATTGGATTAGCCCAAAGCTTGCATTCATAGGCTGAAATTTGCCAGCCGCACCTCCTGAAACATAGGAAGCCAGAGAGCCGATAGCCGTATCGCGGGGAAAAATGAGAGTATTCTGACCAAGACACTGTCTGGCGGCATTTATGCCTGCCACAAGTCCCGAAGATGCAGATTCAATATATCCCTCAACTCCTGTAATCTGTCCTGCGAAATAGACCTTATTATTTGAAATCATACGATAGCTTGCATCAAGCAGTGTCGGAGAATTTATGTATGTGTTTCTGTGCATCACGCCGTATCTTTCGAACTGGGCATCTTCCAGGCCTGGTATCAGCCCAAAAACCCTTTTTTGCTCGGGCCAGCGTAGATGTGTCTGGAAACCAACAATATTGTATAGAGTGCCTTCCCTATTGTCCTGTCTTAGTTGAACAACTGCATAAGGCTCCTTGCCTGTATTCGGGTCAATCAGGCCTACCGGCTTGAGAGGGCCGAAGCGAAGAGTGTCATATCCACTACTGGCCATGCTTTCCACAGGCATGCAGCCACTAAAAAGAATAGTCTTTTCAAACACCTTCTGGGGTACAGTCTCAGCCTTCACAAGCTCCTGATGAAATATCCTGTATTGCTCTTCATTCATTGGACAGTTGATATAGTCATCCGTTCCCTTGCCATAGCGTGTCGCACGAAAGGCCAGATCCATATTTATTGAATCGTAGGTAACAATTGGTGCTGCCGCATCATAAAAATAGAGGCTCTCTTTTCCTGTAAGCCTTGATATGCAATCTGATAATGAATCAGAGGTCAGCGGACCCGTTGCAATAATTGTGATGCCTTCATTGGGTAGCTCACTTACCTCTTCTATGATGACTGATATATTGGGATGAGAGTTTATTTCCCTGGTAACGGCTTCTGAAAAGCCCGTTCTGTCAACAGCCAAGGCTCCACCTGCGGGTAATTTGTTGGCTTGAGCACACCTCATTATAAGTGAATCCATCCTCCGCAGCTCTTCCTTTAACAGACCACTGGCATTTTCAATGTTGTCCGAGCGCAAAGAATTGCTGCACACAAGCTCCGCATAGCTATCTAGTTTGTGTGCCGGAGAATAGTTAAGTGGTTTCATCTCATAGAGTCTTACCTTTATTCCTCTTTTTGCCGCTTGCCAGGCGGCCTCACAGCCGGCAAGGCCCGCTCCGATAATGTTTATTACCTGTAAACTACTTTCTATTCCATTTCACCCTCTTTTGTATAGCCGCAGCCTTCCTTACTACATATTAGCGTCTCTTTTTTCCCGGATCGTTTTTTCATCATAAAGCTTCCGCATGTGGCACACTTCTCCTCAGAGGCCATATTCCATGTCATGAAGTCGCATGTGGGATTGTTTTCGCATCCCAGATACCTTCTGCCCTTTCTTGTCTTCTTAACCAATACCTTGCCTTCGCATTTGGGACAACTCACGCCAGCTTCCTCAACAATTGCCTTTGTATTACGGCATTCGGGGAAGCCCGGACAGGCAAGAAACTTACCGAATTTCCCCATCTTGATTACCATATTGCGCCCACATTTTTCACATATTACATCTGTTTCTTCATCCTTTATTTCAATGTTACCAATCTTGTCCTCCGCTTCCTTCAGCGTCATTGAAAACGGGCCATAGAAGTCCCCAATCAAAGCAGCCCAAACCTTCGAGCCTTCCTCCACATCATCAAGCTTTCTTTCAAGCTCGGATGTAAATTTCACATCTACAATATCCTCAAAATGGTTCTTCATTATATCGTTGACTATTTTGCCAAGCTCTGTTGGAAAAAGGAATTTCTTTTCTCTTTCCACATAACCACGTGACATTATGGTAGTGATGATTGGAGCGTAGGTACTTGGCCTGCCTATACCCTCTTCCTCCAGCGTCTTAACCAATGTCGCTTCTGTGTAACGTGCCGGCGGCTGCGTAAAGTGCTGCTTGTCCTCCAGCTTTTTCAGATTTAGCTGTTCATTTTCCTCCAGCTCAGGAATTGTAACATCTTCGTCCGCAGTTTCATCGTCCTTTCCTTCTGTATAAACGGCAACAAAGCCCTGAAATTTGATTTTCGAGCCATTTGCTTTAAAAAGTAAATCCCCCGCGAAAATGTCAGCTGATATAGTGTCATACAATGCTGATGACATCTGGCTTGCAACAAACCTGGACCATATGAGCTTGTAAAGCTTGTACTGGTCATTAGTCAAAGAAGCTCTCACACTATCGGGATCCATGTCCACATAGGTTGGTCTGATTGCCTCATGAGCATCCTGAGATGCAGACTTATTCTTGAATGTCCTGAACTTCTCAGGCACATATTTTTTACCGTATCTTTCTTCAATATACTTTTGGCTGCTCTGCTGTGCTTCGTCTGAAATTCTTGTTGAGTCTGTACGGATGTAGGTAACAAGGCCAAGGGCTCCATGTCCCTTAATCTCTATACCTTCATATAGTTGCTGCGCAATAATCATGGTCTTTCTTGTTGCAAAGCCCAGCTTCCTTGATGCCTCCTGTTGCATGGTGCTTGTAGTAAAAGGTGGCGCAGGCGACTTCTTCTTTTCGCCCTTCTTGACCTTTTTAACGACATAGTCCTTTGATTTGAGTTTTTCAAGTATCTCCTTTACCTGGGCTTCATTCTTCAGATCTATCTTCTCATCTGCCCTGCCATAGAATTTTGCATCGAAAGACTTACCGCCTTTCTTTTTCTGAAGACTGGCAATAAGTGACCAGTACTCCTCAGGCTCAAAATTTTCTATTTCTTCCTCTCTGTCACAGATAAGTTTGGCTGCTACAGATTGCACACGGCCTGCGCTGAGCCCCTTTCTGACCTTTCTCCAAAGAAGTGGACTGATTTTATATCCAACAATTCTGTCAAGTATTCTTCTTGCCTGCTGAGCGTTCACCAAATCCATATCGATGGCTCTTGGAGCTTTAATCGCATTCTTTACCGCATTTTTTGTTATTTCATTAAAGGTTATCCTGCACTTATCCTCCTCATCAATCTTGAGCAGATGTGCCAGGTGCCAGGAAATTGCTTCTCCCTCACGGTCAGGGTCGGTTGCCAGAAAGACATTTTTTGCGGCCTTCGCTTCCTTCTTTAGCTTGCTTATGATATCTCCCTTGCCGCGTATAGTAATATATTTCGGTTCGAAATTGCTCTCCAGATCAACACCAATCTGACTTTTTGGAAGATCTCTGACGTGACCGGCAGAAGCTATGATCTTGTAATCCTTACCGAGAAACTTCCCAATAGTATTTGCTTTTACCGGCGATTCAACTATAACCAGATTTTTTGCCATCGTGCCCTCCGTCTTTTTATATTCAATAATAAGAAGTATAAAATATATAATACCACATTTCTATAAAAATCCACAAAATCTTCACTGACTTCATTCCAACAGCTTAAAATACTTACCGGGTAATTGCTCCACAAAGCCGCTTAGTTCAAGCATTATGAGTACTGAAGATACCAGCTGTGTACTTATTGCGCAATCGCGTGCAATAGCATCTATATGTACGGGACCGTTTAACAATCTTTCTGCAATGGTCTTTTCATTGCCACTTAGCTTCATTTCCCGAATTCTATTGTTAATGCGGAAGCTGTAATCCAGATCGTGATTTATTTTTAATTCGTCCAGAATATCGCCTGTATTTGTTATAACCTTCGCACCATCCTTTATCAGCTTGTTTGTTCCCACACTGTTTGCAGAGTTTATATTTCCTGGAATTGCAAAAACCTCCCTGCCCTGTTCCAAAGCGAAGTCAGTAGTGATTAACGAACCACTTTTTTCACCGGCTTCGACTATGACCACCCCCTGTGATAGGCCGCTTATAATGCGGTTTCTTGCAGGAAAATGGTATGGGAGCGGTTGTGTACCCGGCAGGTATTCGGATATGACAGCCCCTGATTCTATTATCTTCTTCATAAGGTCTCGATTTTCCGGTGGGTAAGCAATGTCAACACCGCATCCGAGCACAGCTATTGTTTTCCCCTTTCCTTCAAGTGCACCATAGTGAGCCTTTGAATCAACGCCCCTTGCCATCCCGCTGACAATAGTTACTGAAGAGATTGCCAGCTCTCTTGAAATACGCTTTGCCATGTCAAGGCCGTATGCCGATGCTCTTCTTGAACCCACCACCGCCACGCAAATTGCTTCCTTTTCAAGCTTTCCTCTGGAGTATAACACTATCGGCGGATCGTGTATATATTTTAAGGCTATAGGATAGGCACTATCATTCAATGCTATAATATCAGCATCACACTGATAAATCCTCTCCATAAGCTTATCTACATCATTTCTCGCATCTTTATCCAGTAGCCATTTTATGATTTTTAGCGTGCAGAAGCTTAATGTGCGTAGCTGAGCCTCATTAGCCTCCCATAATAGAGCCGGATCCTGAAAATACTCAAGAAGCTTGAGCCTTTTCCCGAGAGGTATTCCTACCAATGAACTTAGCCAAACCCAGTATTTTATATTGCCGTACATCTTAATTCCCCCAAGCTACATATTCCATACCTTTCTATCCATGCTTCTATACTGTATCGCTTCGGCAAGGTGGACTTGCCCGATATCCGTACTTCCCTCCATATCTGCAATAGTTCTGGCAACCTTTATTATTCTGCTGTGCGCCCTTGCACTCAAGCCCAGCTTGTCAAATGCACTTCGCAAAATATTCCTACACTTGGCATCCAGTCTGCAAAACTTATCGAACATAGCAGGCTGCAGCTGTGAATTTGAATAAATACGCATACCCTTATATCTTTCGAGCTGAAGTTGCCTTGCATTTTCCACGCGCGCTCGTATAACCGCTGATGTATCAGCTGATGTCGCACTGTCAAGCTCCTTATACTTAACAGCCGCTACATCTATGTGAATGTCCATTCGATCAATTAGAGGCCCTGAGAGCTTGCCCAGATATTGCTGTATTTGTCTGGGTGTGCAGGTGCACTGTCCTGATGAGTCCAGGAACTTCCCGCATTTGCAGGGATTGGCCGCACATATAAGCATAGTTCTGGCTGGGTAGGTCAGGGTCGCGTTAACTCTGGAAATAGTAATTATGCCATCCTCCAGCGGCTGTCTCAATACCTCTAGGGACTTTTTACTGAACTCGGGCAGCTCGTCCAAAAACAGGACTCCGCAATGAGCTAAGCTTATTTCTCCGGGCTTGGGCATGGAACCGCCGCCTACAAGGCCTGTATCTGATATGGTATGATGAGGACTTCTGAATGGTCTGGTGTTTACAAGAGGCATCCCGGCAGGAAGAATGCCAGCTATGCTGTGAATTTTTGTGACCTCCAGTGCTTCCTCGAATGTCATGGATGGCAGGATGGTGGGCAGTCTTCTGGCAAGCATTGTTTTCCCGCAGCCCGGGGAACCCAGCATTATACAGTTGTGTCCGCCGGATGCTGCGACCTCAAGCGCTCTTTTTACATTTTCCTGCCCCTTAACATCAGCAAAGTCTGTATCATACCTGATATATTCGGGCTTAAGATAATCATCAGAGGGCTTTACAGGCATTATTTCGGCCTCTCCATTGATTGCCTCTACTGTTTGCTTGAGATTACTTACGGCAATTATGTTAACCCCTTTTACCACAGAAGCCTCCTTGGCATTTGCCTCAGGTAAAAATAGATACTTTATGTCGTTTTGCCTGGCGCAAATAGCTATCGGTAGTGCTCCTATAACAGACTTAACTTTTCCGTCAAGAGAAAGCTCTCCTATGAATAGGGCTTGCCTCAAAATCGCCTGATTAATGACTCCTGTAGATGCAAGTATCCCCAGAGCTATTGATAAATCGAAGCTCGAGCCCTCTTTTTTTAAGTTAGCCGGGGCAAGGTTCATCGTAATCCTTCGAATCGGAAAATCGAAACCACTGTTTTTCACAGCAGAGCGAACTCGCTCCTTTGCTTCTCGAATGGCGGTATCGCCCAGACCAACTATATCAAAGGATGGTATCCCATTGCCAATATCTGTTTCAACCTCAACCATAAAGCCATCGATACCGAGAAGTCCACAGCCCATTATTTTCGAGTACATACACTCACTGCCTTCCTCCATTGTCATAATCTTACTCTAATATACAAATTTTACCATTGTTTATTTATCTTGTCAATTAGACTGTTTTGGATAGAAAAATGCTACCGCTTGTTGATATTTCGGTAGCACTTTGTTTCGATCTTTAATTCATATGCAGGTTCATTTTTCCTTAATAAGCTTGTGCAGCTCATCCATGAATGTATTAATATCCCTGAACTGTCGATAGACTGAAGCAAATCTGACGTATGCCACTTCGTCGAGCTCCTTGAGCTTTGTCATTACCATTTCGCCTATTTCCTGGGTTGTAATTTCTCTTTTAAGTGAGTTTAGAATCTGCAGCTCAACATCATCAACAAGGTTTTCGAGCTCGCTAATGGAAACGGGTCTTTTTTCACAGGCCCTCAGCAAGCCATTTAGTAGCTTTTGACGATCAAATGCCTGGCGTGACTTGTCCTTCTTGATGACCATCAGCGGAACGCTTTCAACTTTTTCATAGGTTGTAAAACGCTTCATGCAATGCAAGCATTCCCTTCGCCTTCTGATAGTAGTATTCTCTTCCGTTGGTCTTGAATCGATTACCTTATCCTCAGTAAAACCACAAAATGGACATTTCATAAAAATCCCCTCCAGCCGACATCGCTGCCGGTAGTGTTTTATCATTTGTGCAATCTCTATTATTATCGGGCAACTTTGTCCAAAGGTTTAGTAAAAATGGCTCAACTTTCCCACAGGTTTTTGATTTTTACCTGTCTGGGCAGGCTACCGACGTCGATGTATCCTACACCTTAAATGTGTCGGTACAAGTATCAAAAACGCCCTCAAAAGTCGTTGCGGGAAAGCTGAGCTGTTTTATCTGCAAGGCGTTTTAGTCAAAGTATCTTCTTATAAAACGCTCGTCCAGATCGACCAATATAATATCTTCACCAATTTTTACTATTTTCTCCCACGGGATAATAAATTCACTTTCTTTTCCAAGCAAACCAAATAGTCTGCCGACTCCCGGCAAAACAACTGCTTCGACCTTTCCTTGCTCAAGGTCAATTTCCACATCACAAACAAATCCTAGACGCCTGCCATCAGATATATTGACAACTTCCTTTTGCTTAAAATCAGAGGATCGATTCATTCTAGTTCACCAAACCTGCCGAATTTGTATTGCTTGTAAAGACCGCCAGCATTGTTAATCTCTATTAGTAATATATGATTGGGAGCTCAAATATATATTCCAAAGCACAAAAAAACACCTTTCGGTGTCTTATTAAAGTCAAATGTGTTTCTTAAATGTATTTCCTCATATGAAGCAATGCTGTTTTCTCCAGCCTGGAAACCTGTGCCTGCGAGATACCAATCTCATCGGCCACCTCCATCTGTGTCCTGCCCTCGAAAAAACGCAGGTTCAGTATCAACTTTTCTCTTTCGTTCAGTTTGCGCATTGCCTCCTTTAGCGATATGCCCTCTAACCAGTTTTCGTCTATGTTCTTTTCATCACTGACCTGATCCATCACATAGATTGTATCCCCTCCATCGTGATAAACTGATTCAAACAGCGATATGGGATCCTGTATTGCGTCCAATGCAAATACTACCTCTTCCTTTTGGAGCTGTAAATCCTTTGCAATTTCTGATATTGTGGGTTCCCTCGAATTCCTGTTTGTCAATCTTTCCTTTGCCTGCAGCGCTTTATATGCAATGTCCCTTAATGAGCGGCTGACACGGATTGAATTATTGTCTCGCAGATATCTTCTAATTTCTCCTATAATCATAGGCACTGCATAGGTAGAGAATTTTACATTTTGCGACACATCAAAATTATCTATAGCCTTTATGAGACCTATGCATCCTACTTGAAAAAGATCGTCTACATATTCTCCTCTGTTATTGAATCTTTGTATCACGCTTAAAACAAGCCTCAGATTTCCATTAATAAATTCCTCGCGCGCGGAAGTATCTCCTTTATGCATTCTCTCGAATAAAACCTTCTTCTGTTCATTGGATAAGACCGGCAGCTTGGAAGTATTTACACCGCATATTTCAACCTTATTAATCAGCATATAAAACCTCCCGCAACAAATTAAGATACTAACATTATTGCCTCGGAAGTCGTTTTTATACTGTAGAAAAATCCAAAATATATTTGCAAAAGGCCTTGACAAAACCATTAATCTTGTATTAATTTGCATACATTATGTCATCACAATTCCATTATGAACAATATCATACCATACGACTAATCTCTTTCTTTAGTCGGCTAATAATACGCTTTTCAAGCCTTGAAATATATGACTGAGAAATACCGAGCAGGTCAGCAACCTCCTTTTGTGTTTTTTCAATCCCGTTTGAAAAGCCAAATCTAAGCTCCATAATTCGCTTTTCCCTTGCCGACAGCTTTTGCATTGCCGTGTTCAGAAGCTCCCTATCCACTTCATCCTCCAGGCCCCTACAAGTGACGTCACTATCAGTTCCAAGTATGTCCGACAAAAGCAGCTCATTTCCATCCCAATCCACATTAAGAGGTTCATCTATTGAAATCTCCGTCTTAATTTTATTATTCCTGCGTAAATACATTAATATTTCATTTTCAATACACCTGGAGGCATAGGTTGCAAGCTTTATATTTTTTGATGGATTAAATGTATTGATGGCCTTGATGAGACCAATTGTGCCAATTGATACCAGGTCCTCCACCCCAATTCCTGTATTTTCAAACTTTCTGGCTATGTAAACTACCAATCTCAGGTTTCTCTCAATCAAGACGCTTTTTACACCATAATCCTGTTCGGTTAGCTTCGAAATCAGGTAGGCCTCCTCGTCGACGCTCAGAGGCGGCGGTAAAGCTTCGCTCCCTCCGATATAGTGTATTGGATAGCCCCTGCCCTTTTTTAACCTTTTGGATATATTAAGGAAGCTTATCCTTAGCAAAAGATTAATTTTTTTGAAAATACTCATGTGAAATCTCCCTTCGCTGTATTTTTTATATTCACATTAGTTCCGGATTCAATAAAGCCTTGTATTGCTCATTTTTCGATAAGGCCCTGTTGTATATGCCCACAATTACATCCTGCACCCCAATTTTTTCCTCCTCATTTGCAATCTCGATAAAATCTGGCCTAAAGCCAATTAGCATGCCATTTTCCTTTCCGAGCGAGGTAAAGGGTATCAGTCTAAATCTAGAAAACCAGTCAGAACTGGATATTGCCGCGGTAATCCTATTAAGGTCATCATCAAGATTATTTTCAAAAATACACTTTATATCCTCCGGCAATAGGCCCTTTATTGCTGTGAATTCCACTACCACAACAGGCATATCTGTAAGCGGATCATGGAGCGAATTGCCTGTGTCAACAAGTGCATATAGCTCAATAGCCTTCTTATCGAAGGAGATCATTAAGCGGACCAACAGTTTTTCTCTCAAAAATTTGCTTTGTATTGTGCTCCACACAACGCGAAGTATAATAAATGCAACTGCAAAGCCAAGGAGCAGTTCCGACCATTTTGTCCCTAAAAAGGGCACCGTCGTCATAAGGACGCCGTTTCTCATGATGCCCCACTCTCTGTTAAAAAACATTAGTGCAAAGCCGGCTCCGGCAAAAAGGAATGTTGTTGCGTAAAACATAACAATCGTTCTTAAAAATGCTGACAGCTTCATAAAGCTAAATGTAACGGCTACCATTGCAACTGAAAGCAGCAGCTTTGATAAAATTGTGGTATAAACCTTCATGTCAGGCATAAGAATCATAACTACCAGGTAGGCCGTACCGAGAATCGATCCGAGCAGGAGCCTTAATGGGTCAGCCTTGTTTTTAGAAAACCTCCCGGTTGCCATGAGGATTAAATAGTTGATGACTATATTCTCCAAGATTACTATATCAAGATAGATTTCCACACTTAAACCTCACACTTTTTTTGAAGCCGATTAATCCTTCTTATGTTTTGATTATATTCCATTGACCACAATAATTATGTCGCTTTCCAATGTAGAAATATGAAAATTAGGCGACAAAAAACCCGAAGCCTTAAGCTTGCGGGTTTATGGTAAAATACTCATTTAAGATGTCTTTCTATTTGAATCTATTCTTTCTTAGAAAAGTTGGTATTTCCAGCTCATCCTCAGAGACCTCCGTTGTAGCATGACGCCTTACTGCAGGCTGCTCTGGCTTTAGCTGAGCCTTCTCAACTATCTTATCGATCTTTCTGATAACAGGGCCCTTTTCAAAGCCCGTAGCGATAACCGTAATCAAAATTTCATCCTTGAGGTTCTCGTCAATCACGGCACCGACAATGATATTTGCATCAGGATCCGCCGATTTTTGAACCAGCTCTGCTGCAAGATTGACTTCGAACAGACCAAGATCCTCGCCGCCTGTAATGTTGAGAAGTACTCCTCTTGCGCCCTCAATTGAAGTCTCGAGCAATGGTGATTGAACTGCTTGCTTGGCTGCTTCCTCAGCCCTTCCCTCTCCTGCTGCTCTACCGATACCCATATGGGCGATACCGGTGTTGTACATGATGGTCTTCACATCAGCAAAGTCAAGATTAATCAGACCAGGTACGGCAATCAGGTCAGAAATACCCTGAACACCCTGACGCAGTACATCATCAGCCATCATGAAGGCATCAATAATGGATGTTTTCTTTTCAGCTACTTGTAGCAGTCTATCGTTGGGGATAGTCACAAGTGTGTCAACATTGCCTTTGAGGTTTTCAATTCCCTGCTCGGCGTAAAGCATTCTCTTTCGCCCTTCAAACATAAAGGGCTTTGTGACAACACCAACGGTCAGAATATCCATCTCTTTGGCAATCTGGGCAATAATCGGAGTGGCGCCAGTTCCCGTCCCGCCGCCCATTCCGGCAGTAATAAATACCATATCAGCGCC
>LSQX01092492.1_pt1 | contig 83069 bp, 83 predicted proteins | sample 654561 | NCBI WGS metagenome assembly LSQX01 (sample SAMN04489861, study PRJNA283612) | anaerobic digester metagenome | isolation source: 4 biogas reactors fed with cattle manure at either 37C or 55C with and... | place: Denmark: Kongens Lyngby | collected 2014 | reverse complement strand
GTTGCCAGGATTTAATTTATTTCTGCTTAACTTACAGCAGAGCTGGAAAAATGTTTACAAGGGTAGATGGGATCAGTGGTTGATAGAATTTCTTGCCTGGGCAAGGTATATGTGATAACATAAATTTGAACTTTAAAGGATTGGAGAAAGAACATGCGCAAGTGTTTTCTGGCCTAAATGAATACTGGCAGGTCGGGGGAAGAATAGAGATTCTTGCTATGGCCCTGCTGTGACCAGAACACTTGTTATGAACTGCAATAGTTGGAAGTTGCGAAGGTATACCTTTCGTGATTTAGGTCTTATATAGCTTAAAGAAGCTGTAGGTGACGAGTGTCTCCTGCAGCTTTTGATATTTTCTGGAGGTGTTTATCATACTGTTAAGCTGTCGTAGAATAAAAAAATCCTTTGGAGATCGAACGGTATTAAAAAATATTGATATGGATATAGGCAAGGGTGATCGAATCGGTTTGGTTGGCCGTAATGGAGCAGGTAAAACCACCCTGGCTAATATTCTCACAGGTTCCCTAGATTTTGATGATGGGACCATTATTTGCACCCGCCAACAATTTAATATCGGCTATTTGCGGCAAACGGAGGCAGAACCTGAGCTGTTTCTGAATGTGCTGAATATGGAAACAGAAGTCAATGGAGAATTCCAACGATTGTCCAGCCATCTGGGTATAAATCAGCTTAAGAACTGGTCAGGAGACAGGATGCAGAAACTAAGCGGGGGAGAAAAGACGAAAATTGCATTGACCCGAGTTTGGTCTGCCCATCCTGAGCTGTTGATTTTGGATGAACCCACCAACCATATGGATTATCAGGGAATTAGTTTCCTCATATCCGAACTTTCGGCTTATAAAGGAGCGGCCATAATTATATCTCACGATCGTTATTTCCTGGATCGTACTATTTCGAAAATAGCTGAGATTGATAACGGGAAGCTGAAAATGTATCCAGGCAATTACTCTGCTTATCGGCAAAGGAGGCAAAAGGAACGAGAAAGCCAATTACACCTCTATGAGTCTCAGCAGAAAGAGCAAAACCAAATTGAAAGAAAAATCAAGCAGCTAAAGAGCTGGTCTGATAAGGCTCACCGGGAATCACGGCAGAAGGCCGCAGGGAGGATGGGAGGCAAGGAGTACTATCGTAAAAAGGCCAAAAAGCGGGATCAGGCGGTAAAATCCCAGATCAAACGCCTGGAAAAAATGCAGCATGAAGGCAAAAGCCGTCCGGAAAAGGAGGCGCAGGTTATTTTTGATCTGACTGCACGAGACCAAGGAGGGAAACGTCTGGTGGAAGGCCAGGCCGCCGGCAAATGCTTTGGGGAACTGCTATTGTTTAAAGACAGTTCTTTTTATGTTAAACGGGGTGAAAAAGTAGGCATTTCAGGTTCCAACGGATGTGGAAAGACTACGCTGATAAATATAATTGGAGGGCGTGAGAGCTTGAATGCCGGCAGTATTTTTGTGAGTCCATCCGCCCGAATTGCTTTTGTGAATCAAGAATTACCCCAGGGAGAGAAAGACACCGTATTGGACACCTTGAAGGCGGTAAAGCTGGGAGAAAGGAAAAATACCCTTCAGCTTTTGGTTAATATGGGCCTGGCCTATGATCGTATGCAAGTACCCATGGGAAAGCTCAGCCGGGGCGAGAGAATGAAGATTGCCATGGGTATGGGGATTATGGGTGAATATGATCTGCTCATTATGGATGAACCCACCAATCATTTGGATGTCTATAGCCGTGAGGCTCTGGAGGAAAGCCTGATTGGATTTCCCGGGACTATTCTGTTAATTTCTCATGATCGCTATTTCCTGGATAGGGTCTGCAATGTGATGCTGGTGTTTGAGCGACAAAGAATCAAACGAGTGGAGAGCAATCTTTCGGATTATTTGTCCAGTCAGTTGTCCCCAACGGCTGCTTCAGGGTCAAAAAATAATGATAACCGGGAGGAATTGCTATTAGTGGAAACCCAAATATCCAGGCTACTAGGTGAATTCAACCGTTACCAACTGGGGGAAGCAGATTATATAGCCCTCGATCTTAAATACCAGCAGCTTTTGCAACGGAAAAAAGCGCTCCAGAACAGGCAATAAAAAATATAGTATTCATGTATGTCATAATTCAAGTACAATAAGTAAGGGTTGATCTGGGAGGATACTACCCACATGTCATCAATAATGCCCGCAGGTAAATATGTTATATTGCATGAAACATGGAGAATTGTATGTACAAGGATGAAGAATCGATACTGTTTGTAGTAAATCCTCGATCAGCTTCCGGCAGGACCCTGCAACGTTGGAAAAACACTGAAAAAATGCTGTTAAATGCGCAGGTTCGGGGCTACCGTACAGCATATACCAGCAAGTCTGGTGAGGCCACCCACATCACTAGTAAGGCGATAAAAGGAGGGTATCAGCATATAGTTGCTGTGGGCGGCGATGGCACCATTAATGAGGTATTGAATGGTTTTTATGAGAATGGCCAGAAGATTGCAGAATCCTCTTATTTCTCCTTTTTGTCTACAGGTACCGGCAGTGATTTTCAGCGTATGTTCCCGGACCATGATTTTATAGGCGCTGTCCTTTCCATTATCAGAAGAGAAAGAATTATCCATTGCGATACGGTCCGGGCTATTTACAGTTCCTGGGCGAAGAACCGCGAATGCCGATATTATATAAACACTGCCGATTTGGGTATCGGAGCTGAAACCTGTATGCGGGTGAACCAGAACACTAAGCACCTGGGCGGGTTTCTCACTTTTCTCTCTGCTGCCATTAGAACAATTATTGCTCACCAGAACTTCCAAGCAGAAGTTCTGGTTGATGGTATAAAAGTTTTTTCCGGCTTGACCCCGGAAATTGTTGCCGCCAATGGACGCTTTTTCGGGGGAGGAATAATGATTGCTCCTGAAGCCGAAATTGGGGATGGGCTGCTGGACGTAGTAATTATAGAGGATATCAGCAAAGGAAAATTCCTCCTAAACATGCCAGCAGCTTACCGGGGTGATCATATTCGCCAGTCCTGTGTAAAAATGTATCAGGGTCAACGGGTAGATATTACCTGTTCCAAACCGGTTCCCCTGGAAACGGATGGTGAAAACCCCGGAACATCCAACACCAGCTTTGAAATACTGCCAGGCAATATCCTTCTGGCATTCTAAGACCAGGGCACGTTTCGAGACCACTTAAAAAGAACCTGTTTGGTATCCTTAAGTAGCCGAAGGAGACGAAGGACCTTATCAACAATAGCGTATTATTGGTGTTTATACAGTTACAAGATCTCAGCATGATACATTTAAGAGACTTTTTCACTAGTCTCGCACGTTTCGTTCGTCTTATTTAGTTCTATGATTGTTTCAAACCCTAACAAAGGGGCAAATGGCCTGAAAGTGAGGCCCGATTTGCTTATAAACCACCATGATAAGAAAACACAAGCGATTATGAAAATTTGTGGCTATACCCGACGGGCGGTCACAGACCGCCCCTACATATGTCTGCCTGAGATCCATATTAACGGTGCCAGTCTGTAGGGACGACCTGTGGTCGCCGAAACGGTTACCAATTTTCGGGGAACAATTCATTTCGTGTGAACCTCTTGCATCCAGGCTACTGTTTCTGGTATACCATCTTCCAGGCTAACCAAGGGGCTAAAATTTAATTCTCTTTTTGCTTTAGATATATCAGGGAATTTTATCTGAGTGGTAAAAGGCTCAGCATCCTTATACAGTACCAGATGGTCGCTTTTGCCCAGATGGTGCAAAACCAAATCAGAGATAAACTTCATGTCATGTAATTGGCTTCCGGCCAGGTTATAGACTTGGCCAGGAATAAAATGATCGGTAATATCGGCCATGGATCTTACGCAATCGTCAATGTATAGGGATGTTCTTTGATGATTAAGGTAAACCGTAAAAGGCAAATCGTGCAAGGCTCGGAAAGTAAATAAAGCTACCGCGCTTCTATAAGGCGTATAGTACTCACCGGGACCATATACATTGAAAAGCCGGATTCTAACAGTTTCCGTATCGTGCATAGCTTCCGAATTAACAATTTGCAATTCGTTAACCCATTTGGATAGTGCATAGTCATTCATTTGTCTGATTTCTTCCAACTCCATAATATCTTCGGCCATAATTCCATGATAATCTCCATAAACTTCTGAGCTGCTGGAAAATACCATACGAAAACGGTGTTTTTCTTGTAGACGAATTAGGTTTTTGGTACCTATAACATTGGTCATCCATAGCTGTTCATAGTATTCTTCCCCGTTCCATCTACCAAATTCAGCAGCTAAATGGTAGACTAAGTCAAAGGCGTAATCCTCTAATATTTTACTCAGCTGCCGGTATTGGCTAATGTCGCAACGCCAATACCGGTCTTCATGGCTGTGCTTGGTATCACAGGTCCATACCTCCATTCCTCTCCGCTTTAGTTCATTAACCAGTCTGGTACCTATGGTACCCTTTCCTCCTGTTACCAGTACTCTCATAGTATTCCCCCATATTCCTAGTCCAGAAAAAAATCAAAAGATATTCTTAATAATCTCATATTATTCATCAATTGATAATTTGTTGTTAATAAGCGTGGTATTTAAATACCAAGGGGGTAGGTATAGTGTTAAGCAGCCCATTTAATTAGGGTCAGAGCTGGACAGTGAAATCCCGGTGATGATTAACCTGGGCCAAGAGTCCGGGTTTTCTTCCCGACGGCTGCTAAAGGCTAGCAGACTATTATAATATTCTTCTCCAATTAAGATAAAACCATGGTTAACATAATTATGATTCAAGCAATTGTGTACCAAGACACTAATGTCTAATAATAATAAACCCTGCCAGCCAGCAGGGATAACAAATCTATGTTCTGGTACTGGGGAGAAAGGGATCATGGTATCCCAGGTAATTAAGCTTGCGTCCCATCCATCCAATATCCTATAGATACCCAGGTTGATTATTCTGACAGCACTCTCGTTTCTAGTTATATTTAACTGTAGATATGCCTTTTGAATTTCCTGAGTTCCAAGCTTATCCAGATCAAATTGAAGAAGGGTACGGTACTTATCGTTATCTTGTCGATATCTGCCCATAAAAAGGGAGGAGTCAACTTGGCTTGAGTAGTTTTTGCTGGGAAAGTATTCGGATATGCATAGGTCTTTTATTGGCAGCAGTCTATATGTCATGAGATACCTCCAGAATTCAAGCTGTGGATAGCATTTTCCAGCAGCTCAATAATAATATTTAATCGTTCCCCAATCCCTGCTTTCATTGCGCAATATTTTACCGCGTCTTTCCCGATATAAGCTGGCATTCAATAGGTATTCAGGGGTTTGCTCTTTTCCGGTGTCATGCCTTTCATGATAAAGATGGACAGTTTGAGCCTGGGTAAGGCACAAACGACATCCTTTTTTATGCAGGCGGTCCATCAAGTCGTTGTCGTCATAAGCAAAGCCAACAAAATCTTCGTCATATCCTCCAATAGCAAAAAACTCCTGCCTGCTTAAAGCCATAAGGAAGGGCAAGGTGGTGTTAAGGGTAGGGTAATTATAATAATCGAAGGCATTATAGGCCCCATGTTTCTGCTCCAAATGCTGCAAAAATGATCCATCTTGGTCATCCATACCAATAGAAGTAGCTAAAAGCGTAGGTTCAAATAATACAGGCTCTGCCAAAAGTTCTATAGTGTTGTTGATATGAAACATCTCCGCACAGGAAATAATCAGAATATTTCCACGGGATATTCTAGCCCCGATATTTAAAGCAAAACCAGGGACTCGATATACCAGACCCTTTTCATTTCTATAACCGGTAAATACATACTTTAAATGCAAGGTGTTAGTAAATTGTTCGCAAATATTGAAAGTTAGATCTGGAATACCGTCATTGAGCACGATAGTCTCAAATGAAAAAGGTATATTTTGTTGAGCCAGAGAATAGAGATTCCATTTTAGTAAATGGGGCCGGCAAAAGGAGCTTATAAGTATAGAAATTTCAACCATAGCTTTCTCCTCTTCATTAAAACATGCTAGCGACTAGTGATTGCTTCTGGGCAAAAACATTTCTTTACAGATTACGCCGACAAATAGCTATTTATGATCAAAAGCGGAATTTTTGTTGGAGGGCTGGAGGTGTGCAGTGTAACAATATTCGCCGCAGGAATATATAGTAGATTAAGTAGCAGTTTTTTAGCTGTTACGTCCCCTGGTTCAAGCTGCATAATTGCCAATTAATAAAGAAGATAATGCCGTTCAGAGCAACTGCTAAGAATGCCTAGGCTTAAGGAATAGGAGGCAGCATGATTGGGCTCCCGAATTAATATTATTGCTTCGACCAAGTTAGATCAGCAGGCCGACTTTTCTTCTTACCCTGCTGCAGTACCACAAATGGAATTGAACACAAATATTGAAGAAGCTAGGAAGAAGAAAGAAGAAGGCATGGAGGCAGATGCCGTATATGGAGTTAGTGTATTTACCTGTACTAACCGTCCCCAGCTAATGGATCAAGTTTTTAACAATCATTTGCAGCAAGCTTACACCCCCTGTGAACTGGTAATAGTCCTGAACAACAATTCCATGGACCTGGAAGAATGGGAGCTTCGTGCCGCTCTTTATTCTAATATAAAGGTATTTCAGCTCGATGAAAAGGTGTCATTAGGCCAGTGTAACAACTATGCAATTCAGAATTGTTCTTATAATTATGTAGCCAAATTTGACGATGATGATTACTATGCACCTTATTATCTGAAAGATATGATGGCTGCGTTTAACTACAGTCAGGCAGACATAGTTGGCAAATCGTGCCGTTTTATTTATTTTAAGAGTAAATCCATCTTGGGTTTATATAGCCCTTGTCCAGAATTTTCTTATGTTAATTATGTGGTTGGGGCTACCATGGTTTTCAAAAAAGAAGTTTGGCAAAAAATCAAATTCCCCGATGTCACAGAAGGGGAAGATACCAAATTTCAGCAGGATTCCATTGATGGTGGTTTTAAGATCTTTGCCGCCGACAGATATAATTATGTAACAATCAGAGAGGAAAATCCTAATAAACATACCTTTCAACTGGATGACGATACATACATCAGCTATTGCCAGCGGCTTATACCTATTAAGAATTTCTTGCCTTTAATTACCAGATAGGATCTTCAAGGCAAACTGCCACTTTCTTAATGAAGCTGCATATTAATGTATAAACTTTCTTTCCGTATGTTCATGCGATCAATTTCAGGCCTCAAACAAGCTAACTGGATGGTAGTGTTGCCAGGAAAAATTCTTGTATAAGAAAACCTGCTTAATCCTTGTTGATGTTCCAAGCGTAAGTTCACTTTAGAAGGGAGGGTCTTATATGACTTGTAATAAAGCCATAGGAAAGAACCTCCCCTATCTAATCATAATAAGATTTTGCCATCGGTGCTTATGGTTGTGATTGACCAAGGTACTATCTGTCCGCTATCTTTCATGGCTTTCTTAACTGAATTGACCAAACCATTACAGCAGGGGACTTCCATTCTAAGCACGGTAATACTCTTTATTTCATGCTGGCTTAAAATGTCATTAAGCTTGTCAGCATACTCCACGTCATCCAGCTTGGGGCACCCTATTAGAGTGATTTTGTTTTTCATAAAATCATGGTGAATATTGGGATAAGCATAAGCAGTGCAATCGGCTGCTATAAGCAGATGGGCTTGATCAAAATAAGAAGCATTTGCTGGTGCCAGCTTTATTTGGCAAGGCCATTGCCGAAGCTGTGATACACTTGCAGCCTGCGGCCGGACAGCAGTCCCGCCCAGGAAACCCGGGTCTGGAGTAAGAACTTGAGCAGTGGTGCCTGGACATCCACCGATCAGGGATTGTGTTTTGCTTTGCTTGGACCTTTCCATATTTTTTTTAACTGCTTCTTCATCATAAGCCGGAGCTTCTTTTTCTTCCAGACTTATTGCACCGGTAGGGCATTCCGGCAAGCAGTCTCCTAATCCATCGCAATAGGATTCGGATACTAACCTGGCTTTTCCGTCGATTAGCTGCAGGGCTCCCTCATGGCAGGCATCAATGCATAGACCACAGCCATTGCATTTTTCCTCGTCTATTTGTACTATAGTCCGTTTCATAATAAAACCTCCGTATAGCATTTGCATTAGTGTATTATATATAAAAGCAAAACACCAGGGTGAAGGGAAAAATCACGTGGGAAAATCACGAGGACAGATTAAAAATCACGGGGGCTATTCCTAAACTTAGGTCGGAGAAAGCCCAGCCTGTAAACCATAGTATAACGATGCGGTATGTAGGGGCGACCTGTGGTCGCCCGCCTGCGACTGATAATTTAACGGTGCGCTTAGGCTAGTTTTTACACAGCTCCATTTTAAAATTAGAGGGTTAGTCTTCGGGGCAGGAGCACTCGCCAATTGATGTAGTACTACAGTCAACGTAAGTGTCACCGTGTGAAGCAGTAGCACTAAAGCGGACCGGAACTTCCACACAAATCGATTGAGAAACAGTGAAAGTACAGGCACCTCCTGGCTCCCCTGCGCATTCTTCACCTATACCAGCTTCACCGCAGCAAATGGTGGTAGCTCCGCCTATACATACTTGGGGTTCAATGGTTATGGGTATACATACATCAACCATTTGCGAAGCAGTAACTGTACAGCCTCCTGCAGCGCAAACCGGTCCGCAGATAGCCAGAGCCGATGATGCGAATTCTCCACCTTTTACACATACATTAACCGGGCCTACCGGATACGGGCAGGTCAGTTCGAAACAGAACCAGCCTACGCTGTCTGTAGCGTCCAGTACTTTACCCACTGCAAAATCAAATTTTAAACCAGAGCATCCTGTTTCAGGGTCAGTGTCGGGCGGAATAATGAGCTCAACATTATCTCCGATTATTACGGTTTGGGATACCCCGCCTATTGTTACCTGGACATTGGTAATCTGATCGAGGGCAATGGTGGGGCACAGGGATAAGACCCAATGACTTAAATCTATATACTGCTGTGTATCTTCGCCTATTCCGGTTACCCGGTAACATCAACGTTGATTTTGGCCTGCAGGCGGATCTAAGATGGATAGATTCAGGTCGAGGTCAAATACATAGGGAAATATCATGCTATCGATAACAACATTGCTATAATCAATTCTATAAGTGCATTCCTCTTGTTGTATTTGCTGATATACCATTTTGTTAAAACCTCCTTTCTATGCTCTATATATTATGGTAATTGTTACATTGATGTTCTTCTTTTACCAAAAGATAATTTAACAGTCAACGCATGGATGAGTTGAGGCCTCATGGCAATCAATCCATACTTCGCCTGCTTCCGCTTTAGCTCCAAAGTGAACCGGGACTTCTACGCATATTTCCTGACTGATAGTAAAATAGCATACTTGATGACCACAATGACTGTGACAACGTATGCCTTTAATAATTGGATCAGTGCCACATACGGTTTGAGTTGGACCGGTATAGGCAAATGGTTTTACTTCAATGGGCACACTAACTTCTGCTCTTTGATAAGCGCTTTTAGTACAGGTGTTAATACCTGGATAGGATTCTTTATGACAGCTACTGGGAAAAAAATCATTATGTTCCTGAGGTGGAGCAGCTTTGCTGGTTTTCTGGCGCCAACGAGAGGGGCTGGTTTTACCGCGTACTGACATTTGCTTTCCCTCCTTAAATTGCTACTAGTTCATACTATTAGCTAAGCCAATAATCTGTTACCAAAAAAATCATTATTACCTATAAAGTATACGAGTTGCTCTAATGTCCAAACCAGGGGGCGGTTCTTCTGTTTGCTTGTATGCAATCAAACAGAAGAACCGCCCCTTGGTTGTTGAGAAAAGGTTACTCGATATGGCTACTTTGTATTATTATAACACTATAGTATAATTTTCTAAAAACACTATCTTTACCCAGAAGGTAACCAAAGCCAATTACTAAGTTATTTCGAGATATATGGAGGATAATCGGGATGAATGAACTGGATCTCTATTTGCAGCCAACCAAGTGGATTGACTGCGATCACCCACTCATTATCAAGCAGGCTGTTGATTTAACTCGGGGCTGTAATGGAGATAGCGATAAGGCAGTCCGTCTGTTCTACTATGTACGAGATAAATGCCATTACAATATGTATGATTTGAGCGATCACCCGGATGATTACCGCTCATCCAAGATAATGGAAAAGAGGCAGGGCTGGTGTATGCCTAAGGCCATACTGCTAACTTCTTTATGTCGGGCAGCGGGAATACCTAGCCGGCTTATACTTGCTTCTATTCGTAATCACAAGTCTCCTCCGGAAGCTGTAAAGATGATGGGCAGCAATATATTTTTCCCTCATGTATATAACCACATTTATTTAAACCAGAGCTGGGTTAAAGCTGCGCCTACCTTCGATTATGATATCTGTCAGCGCATCGGGGCAGCAGCGGTGGAATTCGATGGGGTAAATAATGCCATCCTGCCCCGGCAGGACCTGTGCGGAGGACTGTACATCGAATATCTGGAGGAGTTTGGCTGGTTTGACGATGTACCCTGGAAAATTATCCGGGATATAGGCTATAAAATCTATGGAGAAGGGATGAGAGAATGGTTCAAGTCCGGGGATAAAACCGACAGGCAGGAAAACATGGAAAATATGCGGCCGGGTTAAGTCTGTGGCCCCTCTGTGCTATAATATAAACATGGTTTGGTTTTCCTGATTTGGGAAAGAAGTAAGATCTATTGCATTGCTTTCCAGTTAATCAGGAATATTAATTATAAATTTATCAAAAGGGAGTGGTCTTGCATGGCACACAAATTACCGGATTTGCCTTACTCCTATGATGCTCTGGAACCTTACTATGATCAGCAGACGGTGAGAATTCATCACGATTTACATCACAAGGGGTATGTTGATGGTTTAAACAAAGCCGAACAAGCACTGGCCCAAGCCAGGGAGCAGGATAACTATTCTCTGGTCAAACATTGGGAAAAAGAACTGGCTTTTCATGGTTCCGGACATATACTGCATTCCCTGTTTTGGACCAATATGGCACCAGCTGGACAAGAGGGTCCGGATGGAGAGCTTAAAGAGCGAATGGGGCAGGATTTTGGCAGTGTAGAAGCATTTAAAAAGCAGTTTAGTGCAGTAGCAGCAGCGGTAGAAGGTTCAGGCTGGGCGGTACTGGGATGGAATCCTCTTTTTCAGAAGCTGGAAATACTACAGGCTGAGAAACATCAGAACCTTACTCAATGGGGGATAATCCCCATATTAGTTCTGGATGTCTGGGAACATGCTTACTATATCAAGTATCAGAACCGCAGAGGAGAATTCATTTCGGCCTGGTGGAATATAGTGAATTGGCAGGAAGCAGCCCATAGATATACCAAGGCCCTTAAAGCATGATCTAAAGCAATAATAAGTTGTCAAACAATAAGCTGTATGGATGAATAAGTCATACAGCTTATTGCTTGTTCATCAAAGTGCCTGAAGACTTTGAAGTACACAGGGGCTTTTAACTGTCTGGTTCCGTATTAAAGGTAGGCTATCATCTCTATTTCCACCTTAACTCCTTTAGGCAGTCGGCTTACCTCTACGCAGCTGCGGGCGGGATAGGGAGCAGTGAAAAGGCTGGCATAGACTTCGTTCATGGCTGCGAAGTTTTCCATGTTATCCAAAAATACTGTGGTTTTAACCACCTGTTCCAGGCTGCTTCCAGTTGCTTCCAAGATCTTTTTGGCATTGATAAGGCACTGGGTAGTCTGTTCAGTAATATCCACTCCCACCAAACCGCCTTCCGCATCCAGGGGTATTTGGCCGCTGGTATATATCAAGTTACCGATTTTAATGGCCTGGGAATATGGCCCTATAGCTGCCGGGGCCATGGGGGTATGAATTGATTCCTGTCTCATGTTGGACCTCCTTGCAAGTACTTTATAAATTGTAAATCTTTTTCTTAATAGGGTCATTCTTTGTTCTCACAAGTTAAACAACTTACTTGTGGTCTGCAAACGCGTATATGCTTTCTCGTCTTAGGCACCATAATAAGTTAAGATAGCTGATGGCGGGAAACCCAACTTTTATGGCGATAATAGTATGAGAAACTGCGAAATTGGAACTGATAAAGGCCGCTACCAACCAAACAGAACATAATTATAGGCCTGATCAAATAAGATATAATGTTACCATACAAAATGAGGTGGAGAAAGCTGCTTGCTTTTGCAATAATAGATGCAACATTCTATGCTGATACCCTGGTAAAATACTGGATTGAAGGGATCAGAACCCCTCAGTCGGATATACTGTTTAAGGCCCTTACCGAGCTGGGGTCTCCCTATGCTTTTATCCTGCTGGGAGTGCTGGCGGTGGTAATCCTGTGCAAAGGTGGTCACCTTCGGGTCGCTCAGGTCTTAAGCGTGGGAATGATGCTTGGCTGGGCCATGATGAAACTGTTAAAAGACCTTATAGGCAGAGAACGACCTGCTGGAGAACAACTTACCATAGCTACTGGTATGAGCTTTCCCAGCGGGCATGCTATGCTGTCTTTGGTTTTCTATGGTTATATAGCGTACCTCTTGCTCCAGCATGGCAAGTCGAGGGTTCAGAGAATAGCTGCTTATGGCCTTATGCTTTTAATTGGCTTAATAGGCTTTAGCCGTGTTTACCTTAATGTGCATTATGCCTCCGATGTGGCTGCTGGATTTGTTATTGCAGGTTTAATATTAGCAGTGATGATTAGGTTATCCAAACCCAGGTGAGAGAATATCCCCTTGCTGACCCCAGATAAGTATTAAATTAAATTCAGCATTGGATGTGCCCATACCCTAGTCAGGTCTATTTTTGGGCCAGCTGCTTTTGATAAGCTTTCCATCCCGGGCATATTTTAGTGTGCCATCTCCACAAGCGAGCTTTAAAACTCTTGGGGTTTTTTTCGGCCTTTCTACGAAAGGCGCAGTTTTCACACTTAACCTCCATCAATACCCACTCCTTTAGCGGTTTTTATTCCTTTTCTGGGCTTTAAGGTTTTTTTGTTCTTTACGCTGTCGCTTGCCTTCGCTGGAGTAAATTAGCTGATTTTTCTTCTGCTGTTTTTTTCCTCCTATATACTCCTTTTCCAAGCCTCTAATAACTATCAGGGTATGACCTTCATCAAAGGTTAAGGCTACTGGAAAATCAGATTCCCCTGGCACTACTCGGTATCCGGCTTGTTTCAGGGGGGTATTTTCATCTAAATATTTTCGGATCTCTTGTTTTATCACTGAGAAATTCCTGCTGCTATGATACCCTTTGCCATGAATTATATCCAGCACTTCTACCCCATTGTTTATACACCAATTCAGGTTAATACGAGTCTTTTCCAGGGCTTCGTCCAGCGACAGACCATGTAGGTCCAATCTTTCCAGCTTCACAATTGCATTATCCTTTCTTTTTAGTTCCCAGTATTTAAGCTTATCTCCCGTGTTCGTTATTGTTATCAGCCCTAAATGATAGGCATAGGCACCGGTATAAGGGGGATGCTAGGATTAAGCTTTGGCGCCATTCCCATGAACAGGGATAGGTACCGTTGGCTGAATAGTCACCATATTATCGGGCTGGGTATCGATAATGCCCAGTAATTTCCCAGCGCAAGAGAGCGTTTTCCTCGGTGCATATACCGGCATTATGTATAACCAGAGGTATACCATGGGGGGCTAATCGGTCACTGATTATGCCACAGTGTTCATCCCCGTTGGGGAAGCGCCAATAGACTACGTCTCCCCATTTCCAATCTTCCTGATCATGGAATGGGTCCAAAGACAGAGTCTCCCCGTAGCGTTTCAGGAAAGCCACCTGATTTGGTACCCGGCGGTGATCGATATTGGCATCAGGTGCTTTCATCCCCCAGTTTTGGGGATAAATATCAAAATGATTTTGCATGTCTTCATGAATTAATTGCTGCAGATCAAGCCCTGCATTTCTAAAAGCTCTTATAACAACATCAGTGCAGGCACCTCGGTCCGGAGCAACATCACCGTCCGGATAGTTTATTAGCTGATAAGAAGCATCATATAAGGTGCCTTGCTTGGCCTCTGTTCTGGCTCCCAGGAGGATCAAATCTGGTACCGTAAGTTGATCCTCCGGGATACTTTCAACCGGAGAAGGAATATGGTTAATCTTGCTAGGATTTTCCAGTATTTGACGGCTCTGGCCCATTAGAGAAGGCCAGTTAACAACGGCAAGATACGAAACCGTTATTATTAATAGTATAATTATCATACTACGTAGGAATTTCAAGAGTATAATCCTCCCACAGAAACTTTTATCTAAGCCAAGAGATCTACCTTAACTTTACCATGCAGCCTGAATATTTTAAACTTTTATCCCAACTTGGATAAATTTTTTACACTTTTGCTAGCTTAAGCTGTAAAATTCAGCTTTGCTTACCTAGCTGTGATACAATAAAATAGTTATCAAAACATGATAATTACAGGGATTTAACAATTTTCTTATTTTAAGGTGGTTTATATAATGAGTGATATTTTTGCTGGGTTAAACCCGGAACAACAGGCGGCGGTAGTGCACCAAGAAGGACCGTGCATGGTTTTGGCCGGGGCCGGCAGCGGCAAAACTAGGGTATTGACCAGCCGGGTAGCCAACCTGATAGATAAAGGAGCAGCTCCGGATTCAATACTATCCATTACCTTTACCAATAAGGCGGCTCAGGAAATGCGATCTCGGGTTGCCAGTATGATTCCTAATTATAATGGGCAGTGGATTCAGACCTTCCATGCTGCCTGTTATCGCATTTTGAGGATGGATATCACCCGATTGGGTTATGACAAAAATTTTTCTATTATGGATGATTCAGAAGGCAAGGTTATGATCAAGACCATATTGAAAGAAGAAGGAGACTATGAAACCAAGCCGGATGAGATCTTATATCTGATTAAGCAACTTAAGAATAAAAAGCAGAATGCCCAGGAATTCTTCCAGGAACTAAGGCTTCCCTTTGGTAAAACAGAGAAATTTAATCGGATATACAAACTTTACCAACTGCGTATGCGAGAATTGAATGCGGTAGATTTTGAAGACTTGATTCTCCTGTGTATTGAATTGTTTCAGCAAGATCAACAATGTCTGGAAAAATATCAAAACTACTTTCGTTATATAATGATCGATGAGTATCAGGATACCAATTACATTCAGTATTTGTGGGCCAGACTTCTAGCTTTGAAGCACAGCAACCTTTTCATTGTGGGAGATCCGGATCAATCCATTTATAGTTGGAGAGGCGCGGAACCCTACAATATTACCCGTTTTTTGAATGATTATCCTGATGCCCGAATAATCAAGCTGGAACAAAATTATCGTTCTACTCGCCATATCCTGGAAGCAGCCAATGCGGTTATCAAGCATAATCTCAGCCATGAGGGTAAAAGACTATATGCCAACCGGGGGGATGGAGAGAAACTGATTCAGTATTGCGCGGTGGATAGTTTTGGAGAAGCCGCCTTTATAGCTGATACCATTGCCGAGTTGGTAGACCGGGAAGGCCAGGCCTACCAGGATTGCGCCGTATTCTACCGAACTCATGCCCAGTCCCGATTGCTGGAAGAAGCCTTGGTACGAAGGTATATTCCCTATCGTATTATTGGTGCTCACAAATTCTACGAGAGAAGAGAGGTAAAAGATATAATTGCCTATCTAAAATTGAGCTCCAATAACAATGATCGCTTAAGTTTTGAGCGCATTATTAATGTTCCTCGCCGGGGAATAGGAGACAAGACGGTGGAGAAAATACGAGAGATTGCTGAAGAAAAGGATATTCCGCTGCTGGAGGTTCTAGCCCAGCCTGGCCTGATACCAGGTATTAATCGGAAAAAAACAGAGCAATTGGAAAATTTTTATGGGATGATTAAGTATTTTGGCACTTTGGAAGAGTCAGGATCACCAGTGGTAGAAATTCTGGAACAGGTACTGGCCATGACTGCTTATGCAGAGGAATTGCTAAAGAATAGTCCCTCCGATGCCCAGGCTAGAATTGAAAATCTGCAGGAACTCAGATCCCTAGCGGTAGAATTTGGTTTTTCGGGCGGGGGAGGATTGGAGGATTTTCTGGCTGAGATCGCTCTGGTACAGGACAGCGATGATATTGACCATTCTGACTCGGTTTGTTTAATGACCCTGCATGGAGCCAAAGGTCTGGAATTTCCGATAGTATTTTTAACCGGGATGGAAGAAGGAGTTTTCCCTTCTTATCGAAGTGAGACCCCGGAGGAGATGGAGGAGGAAAGGCGTTTATGTTATGTGGGTATCACCCGGGCCCGGGATCGTTTGTTCTTAACCAATGCGGTATCCCGTCTCCTATACGGCTATGAGCGCAATAACCCGGCTTCCCGTTTTTTACAGGAAATACCTCGAGAACTACTGGAAGTTCCGGAACAGGAAGTGCTTAAATCCTATACCTTCTACCAGGGAGACAAGGTGCGGCATAAGAAATTTGGAGTGGGGATTATTACTAGTCTAATTGAGGATGAACAGATTGCGGTAATAGATTTTGAGCGAGCAGGAGTTAGAATGCTTCGTTTAGATATAGCCCCATTGGAGAAAATATCTTAGTAGAATCCAAAGCAGTTCTGCTGGGGTTTTTGCAGTGGAATCAATTTTTAAATTCCGGGTAAAGCGAGGAGCGAAGATGAACCGGCCTGAAGAAAAGGTAGAAAAATTAAGAGAAGAAATCAGAAAGCATGAATACCATTATTATGTGTTGGATGATCCCCTTATCAGTGACGCTGAATATGATGGACTGATGATAGAACTCCGACAACTGGAAGAGGCTCACCCTGAACTCTTAAGCAGCCATTCACCTACCCAGAGAATTGGTGGTCAGCCTCTGCCTATGTTTGGCAGTATTACCCACCGACTGCCCTTGCTAAGTCTGGATAATGCGTTTTCTTACCAGGATCTCAGGTTTTTTGATCAGCGATTAAAGAAAGAATTAGGACCGGTTACTTATGTGGCTGAACTCAAAATAGACGGGGTGTCCATTGCACTGGTGTATGAGCAAGGGGTATTGATTAACGCAGCTACTCGAGGCGATGGTATGGTAGGGGAAGATGTCACCGCCAATATAAGAACCGTAAAAAGCATTCCCTTAAAATTAAAAAACGAGCTGCCCCGAGTGGAAGTGCGGGGCGAAGTATACATGCCCAAAGGACAATTTGTGCGCCTCAATAGGGAAAAAGAGGAAAAGGGAGAGAAAGTATTTGCCAATCCTCGTAATGCAGCGGCAGGCTCTTTAAGACAGCTGAATCCTAAAATCACTGCCAGGCGAGCCCTGGATTCATTTATTTATGATATTATGCACCTGGAAGGAAAAGATATTTATAGTCAGCAAGAGGCCTTGCAGATCCTGGGTGAATTAGGCTTTAAGGTCAACCCCCAGTCTAAATACTGTCAAGATATCGAAGAAGTTATCCAGTATATTGAGACCTGGGTCGAGCAAAGACATGGTTTGCCTTACGAGACTGATGGAGTGGTAGTCAAGCTGGACCCCTATGCCGGGAGGCAACAGATGGGGCAGACGATACGTAGTCCCCGCTGGGCGGTGGCTTACAAGTTTCCAGCGGAAGAAATGGAGACCCGAGTGCTGGATGTTGAAGTCAATGTGGGCCGAACTGGTATAATAGCCCCTACTGCCATCTTGGAGCCGGTATTTATTGCTGGAACCACTGTCAGTCGGGCTAGTATGCATAATTTTGACCTGGTAGAGGAAAAGGATATTCGCATTGGGGATCGGGTTCTGATTCACAAGGCCGGTGATATTATACCGGAGATTATCAAATCTTTACCCCAATATCGTGAAGGCCAGGAGAAAATTATTGTGCCGCCCCATAACTGTCCGGCCTGTGGCAGTGTGCTGATAAGGTTGGATTCAGAGGTGGCCTGGCGCTGTGAAAATATTAGCTGTCCTGCCCGATTGAAGGAAAGTATTATCTTTTTTGCCTCCCGGGGAGCTATGGATATAGAAGGACTAGGGCCTGCTCTGGTGGAACAGTTGGTAAACAGTGGTCTGGTCAATCAGGTAGCTGACTTGTATAAATTGGATGTGGAAAAAGTGGCATCCCTTGATCGGATGGGGAATAAATCAGCTCATAATTTGCTGCAGGCTATAGAAAAGAGCAAAGAGCAGCCTTTGCACCGACTGCTCACCGCTCTGGGCATCAGGCATATAGGGGCCAAAAGCGCCCGGCTGTTAACCCAGAGGATAGCTCATATGGAAAACTTTTTTAAGGTCAGCGAAGATGAGTTGGCCCAAATACAGGAAATCGGCCCCATTATGGCCGACAGCATAGTGAAGTTTTTTGCCGAGCCTCTTAACCGGGATACTATTGACCTGCTCTGTGAGCAGGGGGTTAATATGACTGAGCCTAGACCATTAACCCAGGAGTTTCCCCTAGCTGGGCAGACTTTTGTTCTAACCGGTACCTTGCAGACCATGACCCGCAATGAGGTCGCTGAAGTAATAGAAAAACTTGGTGGCAAAGTCAGCGGCAGTGTCAGCAAAAAAACTGATTATCTGGTGGTGGGGGAATCCCCAGGCAGCAAATATGATAAAGCCATGGGGTTGGGAATTAAAATCTTGGAGGAAGAGCAGTTCCTGCAGAACCTGGGCCAGTGGCAGCAAGGTATCTAAGAATATAAGCCTGAAGATAAGTTGAATTACTTAATAATAAACATACCAAGTTTCATATATTCCATATTATCAATTCACATATCAATATAAGTTCTTCCTTGCAGTAAATGAGTTAATATCTAACTAGCAGCCATTTATGGTAAAATGTTTAGTTAAGCTCCAGGCTTTTTGATATAATATTTCACATGGGTAAAAAACAGGAGGTAATTCCATGACTATTAGCTTTGAGGAAGTTGAACACGTAGCTCTGTTAGCTCGTTTGCAGCTTAAAGAGAAGGAAAAGGAAAAATATGCTGAACACATGGGCTCCATATTACAATATGTTGATAAACTTCAGCAACTGGATACTGAAGGAGTAGAACCTCTGGACCATATACTGCCGGTGTTCAACATTTTCCGTGAAGATCAAGTCAAGCCGGCTCCTAAACGAGAAGAAATTCTGGCCAATGCTCCTCTGGTGGAAGCAGGACAATACAAGGTTCCAAAAATTATTTAAGGGGGGCTTTCATTGGAATTGTATGAATTAACCTTGCATGAGCTGCAGCAGGTATTAGATAAGCAAGAAGCATCTGCCACCGAGATAATTAGCTCGGTGTTGGGACGAATCAATAAGGTGGAAGATAAAATCCAGGCCTTTATCACCCTGGATGAAGAAGGGGCTATGGCCCAGGCTCAGCAGTGTGATGCCCGGGGGAGTTTTTCCGGACTGGATGGAATACCCTATGGATTGAAAGACATTATTTGTTCCCAAGGGATGAGAACCACCTGTGCCTCCAGGATGCTGGAGAATTTTGTGCCTTTTTATGATGCTACGGTGGCGGCCCGGTTAAAGGCAGCAGGCGGAATACTAGTTGGTAAGCTCAACCTGGATGAGTTTGCTATGGGATCTTCTACCGAGCAGTCAGCATTTTTCCCCACCAGGAATCCATGGGATTTAACCCGGGTTCCCGGAGGCTCTTCCGGTGGATCAGCGGCGGCAGTAGCAGCTGGAGAAATTCCCTTTGCTTTGGGTACTGATACCGGAGGATCAATACGGCAGCCTGCTTCCTACTGCGGGGTTGTGGGTCTTAAGCCAACTTATGGCCGGGTATCTCGCTACGGAGTGGTAGCCTATGCCTCTTCCCTGGATCAGGTAGGGGTGTTCAGCCGGGAGGTGGGAGATTGTGCCCAGGTTTTAAACTTGATTGCCGGAAAGGACTCCTTGGACTCAACCTCGGTTGAGCTAGAAAAACCTGATTTTACCTCCTTCTTAAGGGATGATATAAAAGGCCTGAAAATAGCCTATCCCCGCGAGTATTTCCAGGAGGGAATAGAAACTGAAATAAAAAACACGGTTAAGCAGGCCCTGCTCAAGTATGAGGAATTGGGAGCAATAGTTGAGGAAGTATCTCTTCCCCATTCCGAGTATGCTCTGCCTGCCTACTATCTTGTAGCTCCAGCCGAAGCCAGTGCCAATTTAGCTCGCTTCGATGGAGTGAGATATGGGCTCAGGGATTTTCAAGCGGAAAACGTGATTGAGATGTTTTCCTCAACCCGGGCAGAGGGATTTGGGGATGAAGTGAAAATGCGAATTATGCTGGGAACTTATGCCCTTAGTTCAGGCTACTATGATGCCTATTACCTTAAGGCTTTAAAGGTGAGACGGCTGATAAAAAATGATTTTGATAAAGTTTTTGCAGATTATGATTTAATAGTAGCTCCAACTACGCCTACTACAGCATTTAAACTGGGAGAACAGGTGGGAGATCCACTTACTCTATATATGAATGACATATTGACGGTACCGGTTAACATGGCTGGCTTGCCGGGAATGTCGATACCCTGCGGATTCCTGGAGGGTCTGCCGGTAGGCTTGCAGTTGATTGGACGGGCCTTTGATGAGGGCACCTTGATCAGAGCTGCCTATGCCTTTGAACAGAATACAGACTACCATCAAGCAAAGCCGGATATCGGGGGTGATATAATATGAGTTTTGAGACTGTTATCGGCTTGGAAGTACATGTAGAACTCAAAACCAGGAGTAAAATATTTTGTTCCTGTTCCAATGAATTTGGGGCTGAGCCTAACACCAATGTATGTCCTATATGTTCCGGTTTCCCTGGTATGCTACCGGTTCTCAATCAACAAGTGGTGGAATATGCCATTAAAGCTGGTCTGGCCTTAAACTGTGAAATAGCTGATTATTGCAAATTTGATCGTAAGAACTATTTCTATCCCGATTTGCCCAAGGCTTACCAGATTTCCCAGTATGACTTGCCGGTGTGTAAAAAAGGTTATTTAGATATTGAGTTTGGCGGGACCAAGAAACGTATCGGTATAACCCGAGCCCATTTGGAGGAGGATGCTGGAAAGCTGGTTCATCAGGGAAGCATTAGTTCAACTCCATTTTCCCTGGTGGATTTGAATCGTTCAGGAGTACCCTTGTTGGAAATTGTATCTGAGCCTGACCTGCGCAGTTCCCAAGAAGCTAGAGCTTATATGGAAAAAATCCGTTCTGTGTTATTATTTGCCGGGGTTTCAGACTGTAAAATGGAAGAGGGTTCATTAAGATGTGATGCCAATGTCTCAGTGCGTCCTTCCGGCCAGGCGACACTAGGTACCCGAACCGAAATTAAAAATTTAAACTCCTTTAAAGCTATGGAAAAAGCCATCGACTTTGAAGTGCAGCGGCAGATAGAAGCCATTGAAGATGGAGAGGAGATAATTCAGGAAACACGCACCTGGGAGGAGGACAAGCAAATTACCCGGTCCATGCGCTCCAAAGAGGAAGCTCATGACTACCGCTATTTTCCTGAACCTGATCTGCCCCCACTTCGAATCAGTCGGAAATGGGTAAATGATATCATACAGAGTATGCCTGAGATGCCGGAACAAGCCAGGGAGAGAATAATGGATGAGCATGGTCTTTCCGCCTATGATGCTAGTTTACTAACTCTGACTCCTGATTTTCTGGGCTTTTTTGATGAATGTACTCGCTACTATCACGATGGCAAAATTATATCAAATTGGATGATGGGGGAGATGAGCAAGCTTTTAAATCAAAAAAACCTGGATATTACTCAATGCAAGATCAATCCAGTCCATTTGGTTGATATGCTGAAGTTAATGGATGAAGGCCGGATTAGTGGAAAAATGGCCAAAGAGGTTTTTGAGGCCATGTTCGAAACTGGATCCCCTCCTGAAGCAATCATAAAGGAAAAGGGAATGGAACAGATCTCAGATGAGGATACCCTGGAAAAGATAATCCTGGAGGTTATTGCTAAGAACCCCAGGGTAGTTGAAGATTATCGCAATGGCAAGAAAAAAGCTACCGGTTTTTTGGTGGGGCAGGTAATGCAGGCCACCCGGGGACAGGCCAATCCAGCCCTGGTCAACCAGATTCTAGCTCGAAAACTCAATAGCTAATGCTAGCCAATGGCCTTACTCTGCTTACCAGAGTACAGCAGCCATTCATCAATGGCTTAATGAAATATAATCTTAAGCCTGCTAATTGTTATAAAGGCCTGCTTACTCCAGGGGATGCTGCAGTTTTAATATTATTTTAAAGTAAATGATTAGCAGGCTGTGCTATTTGTATTACTGTGATAGAATTATGAAGTTAAACAATTTCATATGCCCTTTATGGAGAGGAGTCTGATATATGAGTTTTGATTGGTCAAGTAAGGACTGGTTTAATAATGAAGGAGCCAAGATAAATATTGTTGATACTACCTTGCGGGATGGAGAACAGACGGCCGGGGTGGTTTTTGCCAATGCAGAAAAATTGAGAATTGCCAAATACCTGGATCAGATAGGGGTTGACCAGATAGAAGCCGGGATACCGGTTATGGGTGGATTTGAAAAGCAATGCATTAAACAGATAGTTGATTATGGACTAAAGGCTAGTATAATGGCTTGGAACCGGGCGGTTATATCCGATATTCAACAGTCCATCTGTTGTGGGGTGGATGCAGTAGCTATATCCATATCAACCTCTGATATTCATATCCAGCATAAATTACAGACTACCCACCAGGATGTATTAAACCGGATGTCGGATGCGGTAAAATTTGCCAAAGACAAAGATTTATACGTTTCTGTCAATGCGGAAGATGCTTCCCGTTCCCGCATGGAATTTCTTACCGAGTTTGCTTTGATAGCTAAACATGCTGGCGCTGATCGCCTACGTTTCTGCGATACGGTGGGAACATTGACTCCATTGACTACCTACCGTTATATTAAAACTCTAAAAGATGTTACCAGTCTGGATATAGAGATGCACACCCACAATGATTTCGGCATGGCAACTGCTAATGCTCTGGCCGGAATCCAAGCGGGAGCTAATTATGTGGGAGTAACGGTTAATGGACTGGGGGAAAGAGCTGGCAACACCTGTCTGCAGGAAATGATCATGGTAATAAAGTATTTGATGAACATGCCGGTAAGATATGATACTACTATATTCAAGGAAGTAGCTGAATATGTAGCCAAAGCCTCGGGAAGGGAATTGCCGGTTAACAAGCCCATAGTAGGCAGTAATATCTTTGCCCACGAGTCAGGTATTCATGGGGATGGAGTGTTGAAGAACCCATTAACTTATGAAGTATTTACTCCTGAGGAAGTAGGTCTGGAAAGACAAATAGTGATAGGCAAACACTCAGGTTCATCTGCTATCCGGGCCAAGTTCCTGCATGAGTATGGGGTGGAATTATCCCATGAATCTTCAGAGCAGATATTAGGCAAGGTGCGGCAGCTGGCCATTGATCTTAAAAGATCCTTATTTGATAAAGAGTTGGTTTATATCTTTGAAGAGTACAAAAGGGAAAGAGGGGACAGTTAAGTGGGAAAAACCATTGCAGAAAAGATACTCTCCAATAAAAGCAAAAGAGATGTTAAGGCAAACGATATTGTCATTGCCGATCTGGATTTCACCATGGGCCAGGATGGAACTTCGGGGCTGGCCATACAGGCCTTTAATGAAATGAATGCCATTAAGGTTTTTGATCCCAAACGGGTGGCTATGGTAATAGACCACAGCGCCCCCAGCCCATTGGAAGGGGTTTCAGCCCTGCATCATCAGATGAGGGCTTTTGCCAGCAGCCAGGGAATAAATTTTTACGATATTGGAGATGGGGTATGTCATCAGCTGGTTCCCGAACAAGGCCATGTAGTGCCGGGGGATCTGGTTATTGGTGCCGATTCTCATACCTGTACCTATGGTGCTATTAATGTATTTTCTACTGGAGTCGGATCAACTGATCTGGCGGCCGGAATTATATCGGGCAAGTTGTGGTTTAAAGTGCCGGAAACCATAAAATTTGTGTTAAATGGCACTCTGCCTACTGGAGTTTATTCCAAAGACCTTATTCTGTATTTAATTGGTGATATCACTGCCGATGGTGCTACTTATATGGCAGCCGAATACACCGGACCGGCTATTGCTGATCTGTCCGTTGAAGCCAGGTTTACCATCAGCAATATGGCTATTGAAATGGGTGCCAAGTGCGGGCTGATGGAAGCCGATGATAAAACAATAGCCTGGGTCAAGCAGCATAGCGCAAGAGATTTTGAGCCGGTTAAAGCAGATCCGGATGCTATATATGCAAAGGTTCTGGAATACGATGTTTCCAAGCTGGAACCTCAGGTAGCTAAACCTCATACCGTGGACAATGTGTCCCCTATCAGTGAGGTGGCCGGAACCCCCATTCAGCAAGGCTTTATTGGTACCTGTACCAATGGACGTATAGAAGATCTGCGGATAGGAGCTCAAATATTAAAAGGCAGAAAAATTGGCCAGAATACTCGCTTGATCGTTGCACCTTCCTCCCGTCAGGTCATGCTGCAAGCTTTGCGGGAAGGTTTGATCGAGACCTACGTAGAAGCGGGTGCGGCAGTAGTTACTCCTGGTTGCGGACCTTGCGTAGGTACCCATAATGGAGTTCCTTCCGATGGGGAAAACGTGATCTCAACTGCCAACCGTAATTTTAAAGGAAGAATGGGCAATAACAAGGCTTTCGTATATTTAGGATCACCTGCAACGGTGGCAGCTTCAGTTTTGACCGGGAAGATAACCGATCCCCGGGAATTTATCAGTTAGAGGAGGGGCAGTATGAGCATGCAAGGTAAAGTTCACAAATTTAATGACGATGTTAACACTGATTATATAATATCTGGCCGCTATAAGTTTAAAACCTTGGATATGAGGGAACTAGCGAAACACGTGATGGAGGATTTGGATCCTGAGTTCTACTCCCATGTTAACAAAGGAGATTTCATTGTAGCCGGTAAAAATTTTGGCTGTGGTTCATCCCGGGAGCAAGCTCCCTTGGCTATCATTAATGCCGATATTAGTGCAGTAATAGCCAAATCATTTGCCCGTATTTTTTATCGCAATTGTATTAACACCGGCTTGCCTTTGATTGAGTGTGATACTGATGAGATCGATGCTGGAGATGAACTGGAGATTAACCTCCAGGAAGGTATGCTATACAATAAAACCAAAGGATTAGAGATTGCCATAACTCCACTACCGCCGGTAATGCTCAAAATATTGTCCGAAGGCGGCCTGGTGGAACATTTTAAAAAGCACGGCACTTTTAATCTTGATTAGTATTACCCCATCAAAAGCAGCCGGGCTGATAGTTTAAATAATTAACCAACCGCAATAGCTCAAAGCTATCAAGGAAGAAGATTTCCAGTTAATTTATATAAAGGCCAAGGCTTATCGCTGGGAATTAACTAAGAAGATGTTTGCAAAATACTATATGAGGAGTTTTACTTATGACTAATCAACAAAATAATCCCCAGGGAGAAATAATTACTGTCACCAATGGGGCTTTGAATGTACCGGATCATCCTATTATACCTTTTATAGAAGGGGATGGTACCGGTCCTGATATTTGGGCTGCGTCATATCGAGTTCTGGATAGAGCAGTAGAAAAAGCCTACGGAGGCCAGAAATCAATAGTGTGGCACGAGGTGCTGGCCGGGGAGAAAGCCTTTAAGCAAACCGGAGAATGGCTTCCGGCCGCAACCCTGGATGCTATCCGGAAATATATCATTGCCATTAAAGGGCCTCTCACTACTCCCATAGGGGGCGGTATTCGTTCCTTGAATGTAGCCTTGAGACAGCAACTGGATCTCTACGTATGTTTAAGGCCGGTTAGGTATTTTGATGGTGTACCTTCACCAGTAAAAAGACCTGAAGATGTGGATATAGTTATTTTCCGTGAAAATACGGAAGATATTTATGCCGGGATAGAATATGCCCATGATTCCCAGGAAGCCAAAGAACTGATTGCTTTTTTACAGAATAAACTGGGAGTCAGTAAAATAAGGTTTCCTGAAACTTCAGGGATCGGAATTAAACCGGTATCTGAGGAAGGAAGTAAGAGGCTTGTCAGGGCTGCTATTCAATATGCCATTGATGAAGGTCGCAAGAGCGTCACCCTGGTTCATAAGGGTAATATTATGAAATATACCGAAGGTTCCTTTAAACAATGGGGTTATGAGCTGGCAGAAACGGAGTTTGCGGATAAGACTTTTACTTGGGATCAGTATGACCGCATTAAGGAAACAGAAGGAGAAGCGGCTGCTGATGCTGCCCAAGCCCAGGCCAAGGTGGAAGGCAAAGTTATCGTTAAGGATGCTATTGCCGATATATTTCTGCAGCAGGTTTTGACCCGGCCAACCGAATTTGAAGTGGTGGCTACCTTGAACTTAAACGGAGACTATGCCTCGGACGCACTGGCAGCCCAGGTAGGCGGAATAGGAATTGCTCCTGGCGCCAACATTAATTATGTTACTGGTCATGCCATATTTGAAGCCACCCACGGTACTGCCCCCAAATATGCAGGTTTGGATAAGGTTAATCCATCCTCGGTCATACTCTCCGGGGTAATGATGCTGCAGCACCTGCAATGGAATGAAGCTGCCGATTTGATTATCAAAGCCATGGAACAGACTATCTCCAGCAAGATAGTGACTTACGATTTCGCCCGGCTTATGGAAGGGGCTACCGAAGTCAAGTGTTCTCAGTTTGCCGATGAGCTGATAAAGAATATGTAGTAATATATAAGCTATTCGTTTATATAATTTAGATAAAGGGGGGATGGGCTTGTATGAAAATAATTGAGTTTTATAAACTGTCCCAAAAACCAGTGCTCTCACTGGAAATTTTTCCACCCCAAGCCAGCTATCCGGTTGAATCTATATTTGAGACCATTGAAGAGCTCCGAGATTTAAAAATGGATTTTATTAGTGTAACCTATGGAGCTGGAGGCAGTACCCGAGATAGAACGGTAGAAATTGCCTCCAGCATAAAAACGGATTATGGGATCGAGACTCTGGCTCATTTAACCTGTATGGCTCATAGTCGGCAGGAAGTAGACTCTGTATTGGAAAGACTGTGGGATAGGGGGATTAGAAACATAATGGCCTTACGGGGTGATCCGCCCTCGGATGAGGAGGGTATAGATCCAGATCAACGAGAATACAACTATGCCCGTGAGCTAATTGAGGATGCCAGGAAGAAAGCAGATTTTGGCATTGCTGCTGCTGCCTATCCAGAAGGGCACCCGGATTGTGAAAAATTAAGTGATGACCTACTATATCTAAAACAAAAAGTAGAGGCTGGGGTAGATGTTCTGGTTACCCAGTTTTTCTTTGACAACCGGAAGTTCTATGACTTCATTGATCGTAGTTTGCAGATTGGCATAAACTGTCCGATAGTACCTGGTGTTATGCCGGTGCTAAACGCTAAACAGATCAAGCGTATGTTAGCTTTGTCTGGTGCTTCGATACCACCCGCTTTACTGCAGTTGTTGGACAAATATGATAACCGCCCGGATGATATGGAGAAAGCCGGCATAGAGTATGCCAGTCGGCAGGTAGAAAACTTGATAATTAACAAAGTGCCGGGCATACATCTATATACCATGAACAAATCCAGACAAATAAAAGAAATAGCTACAAACGCTGGCCTGAAATAAGTCAAGGTACACTATGGCATTGACTTATTAGGCCCCGAGTTTCTTATACAGGTCGCATAGTTGGGTAAATGAACTGTTAATGGCTTGGGATTCATTTGCCCCTGCAGCCTGTTCTATTTTGGCTGCGGTGCGGGATATTTCATGAAATCCGTATAATCCTGCACTGCCTTTTATGTCATGGCTGATATTTTTTACTCCTTCAAGGTCATTGCTTTTTACTGCTACATCCAGTTCCTGAATGGATTCATACAAAGAGTCTAAAAAATCAGGAATGAGCTCCGCTATTAGCTTCCTCTCCACCTCGCCCGGGGATTTCGGGATATTATTCTTAAAACAATTGGCAATTTCATTCATTAATTCTTCAGCTTTAAAGGGCTTAGCAATATAGGCATTGCAGCCGCTGCTAAGGCATTTTTCCCGGGCATTGGGGGTTGAATTGGCTGTCATAGCTATAATGGGCAAGGACTGAAAAGTGCTTTGCGCTCGTATATTCATGGTGGCTTGGTAACCATCCATCAAGGGCATCTGCATGTCCATTAACAGTAGATCGAAACGATTCTGGGGCAGTAAATCCAATGCCTCCAGCCCATTACTGGCCACCTCAGTTTGGAAGCCATAATTGTGGAGTATTTGGGTGACTATGTTCAGGGTCAAGTGATTGTCGTCAACTACCAAAATTCGTAGGGGATTGAATCCAAAGGGCAGTTCATCTTCCTCCATGGGGTTGGGTCTGGAACTCACTGATTTGGAATGGCTTTGATCTAGAAGCAGTACCGGGAGTTTTATATGAAAGGTTGATCCTTTACCAACTTGGCTTTCAATCCTTAACTCACCATCCATAACCTCCAACAGTTTTCGGCACAAGTACAGACCTAATCCTATACCCTGGTACTGCCGGGAGCAGGAATTATCCACCTGGGAAAAAGGAGACAATATTTTACTTAATTGATCCTCAGCTATACCAATTCCAGTGTCACTTATGGATATGCTTATCCACGAATTGCTGCCATTTTGCTCATATTTTACTCGGCAAGCAATACCTCCTTGACGGGTATACTTAACCGCATTACTCAGTATATTTGCAAGTATCTGTTGCAGTTTAACGCCATCCAGCACCAGATATTCGGGCACATTGGGTTCGATATACCAATCCATATCGAGCCCTTTTTCCTTCAAAGAAGGGTATATAGAGCTCAGAATTTCCTGGAGCAGGCTTTTGATATTGCAGTCTGCATGTTGACAATCTCCAGCCCCCAATTCCACCCTGGAGACAGTAAGCATTCGGTCAATTATTTGCAGTAGTTTTTCCCCACATTCACTTATAATGCGGATATTATCCAGTTCAGAATCATGGTGCTCATTGCGTTCCAGCAGTTCTACCGCTCCCATAATTCCTATCAGGGGGGTTCTCAGCTCATGGCTTATATTGGCTAAAAACTGATTTTTGACCATATTGGCGGTTGGGGTTTCTTGCTGGGTCCAGATCCCGGAGGAAATGTCCTTAGAGTAAAGCAATAAGCCCTGAACCATGCCGTTTTCTGAGATAGGATCAATTCGGTGCAAAAAGCTGCGCGTTTCACCTTCGATGCTAAGAGTTTGTCTGTTCTCCTCCTTTTCACCCTTTGATAATACCTGCCCAATAGCAGTGAGTTGTTTCCCGTCCAAGTGAAAGGCTTGTTCGACCAAACAGCCTGTGCATGTCATATTCTGTTTGAGACCGAATAGATGGACTGCGCTTCGATTGTGATAAATAACCTGGCGGCTGCCATTTAAAATGATAATGCTTTCCGGTATTTGGTCCAGGCCTTGAAGAAAAATCGGAGATGTGCTGCCCTGAGAATTATGGGGCCCGGATGATCTGATCAGCTTATGGAATTCTAATCCCCTATCCTGCCGTTGCTGATGATTAAAAAATATAAGAATAAAGAACAACACCAAGGCAAGAGTTGGGATATGTATGAATGGACAGCTTTCTGTGATGAATAAATAAGTGATAATAAAAAAACTAAGGATAAAAGCGAAAATTATATGGTTAATTCCTTTTAATGACAAGGTCTTACACCTCCCATTGAAACAAAAAACAATGACAATAAATGTATTGTATAAATAAGATACACCATATAGTAAGAAAAACTTGTCTTCTTATGAGATAGAAAGCTATAATAATTTTTTGTTTTATGGCCGAATCGTGTAAAAACTGATAGCTTTATTTGTTCTTATGTAGTATTTGGCATCGACAAAATAATTAACGAGCCTAAAGGCTGGATATATCTAGTTTTACTCATCCCTCTTAGCCAGGACATACTATATGAGCTAAGCATCCTAAGGGTGGATTTTTATCTACCAACAGGGAGATTGGCCCAGGTGCCTCTATTCCGTACATATAATCTGGCAGTAAATATAGCACATATTCATCCAGAAGGAGGGGAGAGTAGCAGGAATTTAGGCTGCACAGCTTGAATTAATGTTAAGACTATAAATTCTGGAGGTGCAGTCGTTGAAAAAAACAAGAAAAGGCACGGGTGTTTTAATCGTATTATTACTAATGACCATGGTTATTGGGACAAGTTTCCTAGGACCCATATCTACTGAGGCCCAGCAAATTATTAAGATATTTATTAACGGCAGGGAAATACATACAGATGTGGATCCAGTTATAATTAGCGACCGTACCATGGTTCCGGTCCGCTTCGTTACCGAAGAATTAGGGATGGAGGTTGATTGGGACGGAGTGAACCGGCATGTTTTGATCACCAATCCAGTCCTGGATGACAATGAATATAGCGGATCAGTCACTATTCCTGCCGACGGGAAGCTGTCGATAATGGGTGATTCCATGCTAAGTGCCCAGGTCTTGCAAGATTTAATGCTGGCCAATAATCCTTCGGCACCATCTGAGCTGCCGGCACTATATCTGCAGATAGGCCAGGACTACGGCATAAGGGGCGATGTGGCTTTCTGCCAGGCAGCCAAGGAAACCGGCTGGTGGAAATACGGAGGACTGGTAAAGGCTTATCAAAATAACTACTGTGGATTGAGCGCCACCGGTAAGGCTGCTACTGGCAATGAAGACCTGAGAGGATCTGATCCCACCCGGGTATGGTTCACGGAGGGCGTGCACGGAGCCATTTTCAAAACCCCAGCTGATGGAGTTGAGGCTCATGTACAGCATCTTTATGCCTATGTCAGCAAATCACCTCTGCCAGCAGGCAAGATACTCCTTGATCCCCGATTTGTTTTGGTTACTCGTGGAATTGCTCAAACCTGGAGTGATTTGGACGGCAGATGGGCGGTACCGGGAGTTGGTTATGGCCAGAGTATACTAAATGATTATTATGCCCAGGCTATTAATAACAGTGACAGTGACAATATGGTTAGTATGACCCCGGAAGAAAAAATTGCTCAGCTGGAAAAAGATAAGCAATTATTACAACTGGAAGTCTTGCGTTTACAAAGACTACTGGATGAAAAATAAGTTCACAGGAAAATGTTTACTCGATTAAGTTCATACGAAAACCCTTTATCGCGATTTACCCAATGTTTATAATCGCCAAATATTTGTAGGGGCGGTCTTTGACCGCCCGTCCCGCATAGACAAAATTATTGGGCAGATAATAAGAAAGTTAGAGGGGCTGTTCCCAGGAACAGCCCCTCTAATTATATAATCTCTTCCGTTGGGTTCATAATATTCTCTTGCTCTATTGCTGTAACGAACTACGAAGCAATAGAATCAATTCTTATTAGTCAAGTTCTAATACCTTATTGCAGCTAAACTCCTCCTAGTTTTAGGTCTATTTCTTCAAGGCCTGCGCTTTTTTCTGCCAGGGTCCAAAAGCAGCTCCTACCGGCAATACGGTATAGCCATATTGAGCATTCAATACGTTAGCAGCGGAACCATAAAGAGACATAATGGCAATACCCATTTCCGAGTAAGCGGCCAGTTCGTGCCAGGCTTCTCCGCCCCAACCCAGGGTACTCATAAAAAGACCCAGGAAAAGTAAATCAATTAAGAAAAAGATAATAAAGAGCACCTTGTTGGCTCCCATAGCTCCTACGGTCATATAAACGGTGAAAATAAAATAACCCAGAAAGGCAAAGCCCAGCTGGTGAAGATCGCCGCTTATACCTTCAGCAGCGCCTATGGTCCCATTGGACATCATCCAGGTGGTAGCCACTGCAAACCAGAAAAAACCATACCCGCAGAAAGCAGTAGCTCCAAAAGTATTGTTGTGCTTAAAGTCATAGATGCCTGCCACAAACTGGGCAGTAGCTCCTAAAAACAGAGCCCAGGGTATGATAAACATAGTACCGTCAGTTATTCCTAATTTCTGCGTTGAAGCTACCAGGGTGACCAGGCCTAACCCCAATAGGCCAAGGGCAGACGGGTTAGCCACTGTCTCCTGAATATGTCCGGATATTTTTACTTCTTTTACGTCAGCCATAATTTCCTCCCCCAAATACTATATTCCCCCATATTTCTTATAAAGTGCTTGTTCACTCCCTTCATCTTTATTTATGAGAGTTAAAAATATCAGTGAATAAATTCCACATCTGTGGCCAAAATCCTGTCTATTCTGTGATCATTTTCTTGAATAAAGGAAAACACATAGATTAAGGCAGGAATAAATACCATAAAAATAGAGACTTGCTTAAGTCGAATCGATATGGATTAAAAATCAGGATGTAAAGCACATTTATAATAGAATCATTGAAATTAGGCAGACTATTTTGAAAATTAAAACTTCGATAAGGAAAAAAGGATTAACGGTAGTACTTTTAGAATATAAGAAATATCCAGAAATATCTTATTTTGCACTCTTAAATTGACACATTTCTTAAACAGCATCAATCGTTATTAGAGTTTCTGCAGCCAATGGGTAGATAAAATAATAAATAGAAAAGAAGAAGACAAATCCATTTGCCGGCAGGGCTAGATAAGATCGGGGGGGTGGTTGCTAAAAGGCTGCTAAAGTTTCGGTTGTTTTAGGGGGTTTTATGTAGTTTTATTAAGAGGGGGCATCTGCATTACTTCTAGTATTAATTAAGGGGTGATACTGGAATGTATTGGTAGATCGCCGTTATATTGGAGGGGGTTTAATAAAATGGCTGCAAATTTTGCGTACCTAAATACCAGAGATTTAGAATTTATTCTGCAAGAATGGCTTCCTACCGAGGAAGTATTTAACTATCCCAAGTTTTCCGACTATTATTCCAAAGAAGATGTTAAATCAGTTCTAGCTCCAATTCTCAAAATGTGTAAAGAGGTTATTGAACCTAGCAACACCGATGGGGAAGAAAATCCGGTTAAATTTGAAAACGGTAAAGTAATCTGTTCACCAACTTTTGGACCTTTATTCCACCAACTGCAGGAAGAAGGCTGGGGAACCAGCAATATAGACGATTCTGAAGATGCTATGATTCTGCCTCATATACTGCATTCAACCATCTTTGAATTGATAGGCGCTGCCAATCCTACTTTTTTGCCTACCATTATCTTAAGCAGTGGAGCTGCCGGCTTAATCCAGAGTTATGGCGATGAGCAATTAAAAGCTATGTTCCTGCCCAAAATGATGGATGGGACCTGGTCCGGGACCATGTGCTTGACTGAACCCAGCGCTGGTTCTGATGTGGGTGATATACTGGCTAAAGCTATTCCCACCGATAATCCCAGAATATTCAAGATAAAAGGTAATAAAATATTTATTACCTTTGGAGACAATGATTTTACGGAAAATATAATTCACTTGTACCTGGCCCGGGTAGAAGGGGCCAAGCCAGGAACCGGGGGCATTTCATTATTTGTGGTTCCCAAGTACTGGGTTAACGAAGATGGCAGTTTTGAACCTAACGACATAGAGACCACCGGGATAGAACATAAGATGGGTCAACACGGCTCATGTACTGCATCTTTGAGTTTCGGTGACAACAATGCTTGCCGGGGCTGGCTCTTGGGTAAGAATCCCCTGGAAAACGAGGGCAAAGGGGAAGGCATGGCGCAAATGTTCCAGATGATGAACATGGCTCGGATGGAAACAGGTCACCTGGCTGCTTCCTGTATTGCCAATGCCATGTATAATGCTCGTGATTATGCCAAAGACCGGATACAAGGGAGGCTTCTTACCAATCCTAAAGCTGGCCGAACTGCAATTATCAATCATGAAGATATCAGGAGAACCCTGTTGTTGGGCAAGGCTCATGTGGAAGCCATGAGAGCCATGCTGTATAAGACTTATTTTGCCTTTGATGTAAGAGAACATGATCCTGATCCGGATAAGAGAAAAGAAGCCAATTTACTGGTAGAAATAACCACCCCATTATGCAAAGCCTATCCCACCGATGAAGGCTGGTGGCTTTGCGCAGAAGCCATTCAGGCTTATGGCGGCTATGGCTATTGTGAGGAATACCCGGTAGCTCAGATTGCCCGGGATATTAAGATTTATTCGATCTGGGAAGGCACCAACTTCATACAGTCCCTGGACCTCTGCGGACGCAAGATGACCATGGGCAAAGGAGTTCCCTTCCAGGATTTCATGAAAGAAATGTATAGCTTCTATGAAGTCAACAAAGATAATGAAACCCTGAAAAAGGAATTTGAAGTATTCATTAAAGCCTTTAAAGCCATGAACAAAACCCTGCAAATTATGCAGGGATATCTGGGGCAAGGGGATTTCAGCATGATGCCATTGTATTCGAAACGAATTCTGACCGCTCTGTCTCAGCTTTATGCCGGCCGTTGTATACTGGACCAAGCGGTACTGGCTGATAAGAAGGCCCAGGAATTAGGCCCTGAACATTTCGACTACAATTTCTACCTGGGCAAGGTGTTGTCAGCCAGGTATTATCTGCTCAATGTGGTACCCAATGTATGGGCATTGACTGACATTGTTGAACTGGGCGATCGCTCGGCCCTGGAAATTCCTGTAGAAGCTTTTGATTATTAGAATTAACTTATAAACCACCATGATTAGAAAACACAAGCGAGTAGAAAGTTTTTGGGCTATGTCGGACGGTCTCGGGCGGTCACAGACCGCCCCTACATATGCCTGCCTGAGATCCATATTAACGGTTCGAGTCTGGAGGGGCGACCTGTGGTCGCCCGCAACGATTACCAGTTTTCGGGGGATAATTCACTTTCGTATGAACTATATAATTAAATATAAACTTGTAGGGGCGGTCTTTGACCGCCCGTTTTCATACCTCAGTTACAGTGGGTAAGGTTATGAGTGTCAATTTTTATTGAGAAAAGCTGAAACTCATAACCTTCCAAAATTACTGAAAAAGTCTCTTAAATGTGTCATGCTGAGCGTAAGCGAAGCATCTTGTAACTGTATAAACACCAATAATAACCTATTGTTGATGAGATCCTTCGTCGCCTTCGGCTCCTTAAGGATACCAAACAGGTACTTTTTCAGGGGCCTCGAACCTCGGTCACACCCTCATTTGGGCAAAAAAAAAGCCGGCCCTTGGGGGCGGCTTGCTCACTATTTATACTAAAAATATAAATCTGAGCATATAGATTTGGAAGGGAAAGTGGCAGGTGAACAATAAAGTTAATTATCAAATTAATTGTTAAGTTAAGAAATTGAGATAGAAAACCTGGCATCTCATAAGTTTTTTTGAAGTTCTGAACCACCAATATTACTGAGATTATACTTTATTAACCTACCTGATAACAATTTATGAAATGAAAGCGGGAAAGGTTACTGATGAGGGAAATTTTTTATAAAATCGGTGAGTTAGCAGAGATCTTAAATATTGAACAACATACTTTAAGGTATCTGGAAAATACTCTGCGCTTAAAGATTAAGCGGGATGAGCGGGGGGATCGCCTATACACCGAAAAGGATGTGGATACCCTGCGTCTGGTACTTCAACTTAAAGAAAAGGGCTTAAATACTACCGCTATAAAAATGGCTTTGGAAAATAGTGAAGCGGCAAGCTCCCAGCCCCCAAGCAATCTGCCCAGCCCTAAGAGCCAATCCCAGCTGGAATTGACAGAAATACTTAATATAGCTGCCAAAATCATTGAACAAAACCAGCTTTTGTTGGAACAGAACCGAAAAATGGAAGAGAGAATGGAACGTATGGAGAAGAAACTGGATCAGCGCAACCAGGAAAGGGAAGATACCATATCCGAATTCCTGGATTTATGGAAAGCGGAACAAGAGGGAAAACCAAAATCCTGGTTTTCCCGTTTCCGCGGTAAGTGAGAAGCAGTTAACACTTTTTTCTTAACTTAATTATCAAGCATAGCGCAGGGAGCCTCACAGTCCCGGCAGCTTTTTCGTTTAATGTTCAGTCGTGGTTTGCGGGATAGTCCTTTGATTAACTTGATAAGTTCCTGTTCAGTGGCTTCATCTTTATAATTAACTGCCAGCACAACTGCCCCTTCCATACCGCCCACGCCCCCTGCCGCTATCTGAATGGCGTCCAGGTCCAGCAATATCTTCAAACTCTCTATTTCACTTATGATAGTGGCATTGGACACGCTTATGTACCCGGTCTTCATTCCCAGTAACCTGGCACTCTTTTCTATTCCCATCACCTTTTCCGCTACGGGGCAGGACAGAATCATTTTCTCCAGTCCCACCGGGACAATGATCTGTACTCCCCGGGCTTTCAAGATACCGATAGATTTGCCTATAGTACCCCCCTGCAGGTCGCCCAGCATTATTCCGGCATTGCCGGCAGGATCGATGGCATTGGCACCCTTAATAAAAATGTCACCAGCCTTAAATGTGTTTACAAAGTCTATCCAATCCACATCCAATACCCGGCCTTTATCTATACACCATGGCTTACTGCGCCCCCGGGGCTCAGTGGCACAGGCCACCCGCTGGCTAATGACCCCGGATATATACTGTTCCGGATGCTCAATTTTCAAGTTCAACAACTCCTGGGCCACAGCTACATTGGTGCTGCCGTGACCGATAAAAATTTTGCCGTTCCCCCAGGCCCATTTTACCTCTGGTAATTGGCACACAGCACGGGCTATCAGATTTTTTGATGCAGCGGGATGCAGAGCAAAGGTATTAATCATTATTTATCAACTCCTTTTTGATCTTCTGTTTGAGGATTATGCGAATTGATTTTCCTGCGAAAACCCGCGAAATAACTTTGCGCAGGAGAGTCAATTATCCAAACCCTCTCGTTTACCGGCTATCCAAAATCTGCAAGAGGCATAATAATTTATAATATACAATTTGAGCATGGTTTTCATAAGGGAATTGCTTTTCTTCCCCGGCTTTTTCCAGGCAAGCGGCCAAATCTTCAATAAGATGGGGATTCACGTATTTATAATTTCTAAGCAAATCCAGGGATTTGAGCTGCCGGGGAAGCAGATCAGGCAAAAGTGAAATATCAGTCTCCACCCGGGGGAAGAGTAAGTCTTCAGCTGAAGTTTCCAGGCAGCTATCGGCCAGATTTAAATACACCTTAATATGGGGCGGAATATGACTTCCTTGCCAGTTAAGGTCTAAAACTGTTTCCATGCCCTGGAAGCGTTGATGGGTAGTTATAGCCTCTCCCTGGGCTACTTCAAATATTTTCAGAGAAAATGAATCTTCACTTTTTATAAGTTCCGAGGGAGGATAGAGGGTCAATATGGGGTAACGACCCAGCACATCCAGTTCCAGATTAGCGGTATCAAAGGGTATTTTGGCCAAATGGCTTTGCCCATCGGTCTTATCGAAGACCTCCCGGTAGAAGTCAAAAGGGTATATGCTCTTTAAACTGCTAAAGCCGGGGTGAGAATAAGCCCTCCAACAACATAAGCCCTGAGCTACCAAATTAATTGACCTGGCTTTGATCAACGGAATGCCCGGAAAGCATTGCTGGATAATCTGCTCTACCTGTGGGGACTGGGAAGCTCCTCCCTGAAGCAGAATAGCATCCAGATTCCAGCCCTGGTTATCGGCCAAACCCAATGAGGTGGCCCGGTCCCTTAACGCCCCTTGGCAGTACTGACGCAGTCGGTCATATATAAGCTCCAAACAGTTAAGAAAGGAGTCTTCATCCATATGAGAATGAATGGAATCACCTCGGTAAAAATCACTCAAATGAAAGGCGGCCCATCCCTGTTCACTCATTTCCAGCTTAAGCTTTTCGGCTTCCACCAACCAATATTGGTAACGCTGGCGTTCGGATGCATTCATGGCCTTGGCACTGATTAACGGTTCCGGTATAATTTTACCGGTCTGCAATTGATAAAGGGGGAAAAAAATATTACGGATAATACCGTGGTCAAGCTCAGAACCGGAAAAGGCATCATGGCCTATTTGAAACTGGGATTCCAAAATCAATTCCTGTCCTTGGCCGGCTAGATCCAAAAAGCTAAAATCAGTGGTTCCCCCTCCAATATCTATACTGAGCACGCTGCCTTCAAGTGGCCGGGAGGGGTTAAGGGTGTTGTAGGCCAATAAGGCGGCCAGGGGTTCCGGGAGCAGGTGAATGTCCTTATGAGCAAATACCTGGCGGGCTCTTTCCAACAATATTTGCCGGGCTTTAAGTCCGAAATAGTTGGGTACGGCCAGGGTCACCGATTGCAGATGGGGGCAATTTTCCTTAATATAATCGTTAAGTAAAAAGGCGAAAAAACTCTCTATCACCTGGCTTAAACTATAAGGTCCCAGATAATAGCGGGGATAACGTTTTAAATCCAGTTTAAAAAAGAAGGCTTTCTCTATACCCGGTTCATCCAGCCGCAAGGCCAGGTGGCCAAAATACAATCTGCCGGTGGCAGGTACGTAGGCAGCTACACTGGGAATGGATCCTTGGCTTAAATCCAGCCACTCACCCTGGGATAAAGCGGCGATTTTAGTATATGAAGTTCCCATATCGATACCCAGGTGCATCTTTCAACTATCCTTTCTGGCCTACAATGAAATAGGGGATTTCTTCGCAGCTTTCATCCTCCACCCTGATCAAAAAAATATCGCCCTGGGCCTCTAATATAGTATTATCGGCCTCCTCCGTAATCCTGGCCAGAATATGGTACTTATCCAGCAGATAGAGATAGGGGGGGGGCAACACTTCACCCGGAGTCAGAGGGATATGGGTTACTCTGATGTCGAAGTCCTTCCATATTCGGGTCAGGTTGCGAGGTGCCAGCAATCTTTCCAAATCATGCTGGATATTATCCAACAGTTCCAACTGTCCATCCAGGAAGCTTATCAATTTCTCATCATATTTAATGAGTTCTGCGCTATGCCCGTACTCCTCGGCGATAATCCTCATCCTGCTATCCAGGACTTCCCAGGAACCGTTTATACCTTGCAGACGACCAGTCAGCTGATCCATTTGATGGCAGGAACTCTCCTGGGCCATGGCAAGATAAAGAGGAGCGGATAGCTGCAGAAGATTCTGCAGCTGTTGGCTGAGATAGTTAAAGTCTGCTTGCGGGCTCTTATCAATTTCCTGTTCCAGTGAATCCATAGAGGCAAAGGCGGAAGCAAGATCGTAATATAGTTCTTCCATATAGCCGGGCTGGCTCAGGTTGAGCTCATATAATTCCGGCAGCTGGATTAAAGCAGGATTGCGGCCATGAGTAAGCAGCAGATCAAGCATTTTTACCCAGGCAGCAAAAAAGTCAGCAAACTCCTGGAGCAGCTCTTGAACTCGAGTAGAGTTTTCCAACTGAATATGCAAAATTATAAGTTCGGTAAAATGGAGAGCCCGGGACTGAACCTGGACTTGATAAAACCTATCCAAAGGACCTCCGTCGGTGGGAAAACAATCCAAGAGCTGCTTCCGCAGGCGCTGGATCCGCTCTAAAAGAAGGCTGTCATCTTGCTGGCTTTTGTCCAGCAGACCCCTTATCTGCTGTTGCTGTTTCAGCATTTGGTAATACCTGTTGCTGTAGTTCATATCTTTGCTATTATCCAGGGATCTGGCGGCCATGACCATAAATTGACTATACTGGCTGCTGGGCCAGCTCTGCAATTCCTTTAAGAGTTCATTGAGCTCTTGCATAAAGCTGTCCAGCTCCCGCAGCCGGTTTCCCAGCTCTTTAAGGCTATAAATCAGTTCCAATACTTGCCGGTCAATCTCGTCCTGGAGGGATAAAATATGATCAGAAATCTCCTGTTTCAAACCCCGCAGCTCATTAGACAAGGCTTTAACCTGATTAAACAAATGGGCATGGCGTTTAATTACCGCTGCTATATATTTGCTAAGCTGGCTTTCCTGCAGCTTCAAATTCAGCAAATCATTTACCTGTTCGCTGATTTCTTTTTGGTAACCGGGCCAGAATTTTTCCTGAAAGCTGCGGTAATAAAAGGAGTTTACCGCCAGCAGGTAGTGATCCAAATCCTCCAGAGATAGAGTATCTGACTGGTATTGCCGGCTAAGGGAATCTACTTCTCCTCGCAGAAGTAGCAAGAACTGCTCCATACTCCGGCTGTAGTTCTCCGCTGTAAGGTTTTTGTTCATTTCAAGACCCCCAGAAAATAAGCCTTTAGCAGCTGACGTTTGGGTTCAGCTTCCTTCATTCTCAGTAATTCAGGACGGGAAGATATTTCTCCCAGCAAGCGGGGAAGTTGATATTCCGCGGACAGATCAATAATATGTTTAGCCCGCTGTCGACTACTTTTACCGACCAGTGGAGCTAGTTGCTTATATATGTTTTGATTCATAAACATAGGCAGAGGCAGCCAATTCCATAATAGCAAGTAATATTCAATCATTTCCGAAACTAATGGTTCATTTAGGCTGATCATTTCAAGCATATGGGCCAGCCGTAAGTATTCCATGAGCACGAAAGACTCATGGGGCAGAGAAGAAATTTTTTCCGCTGCTGTTTGGAGCAGAGCGCGAGCGCGGGTGGAGTCAATTCCTTGCTCCAGCTCCCAATGCTCAATCCAAGGGGGGTCAAAAGGCCTGGCCTCAGCAAGGGTACTGCTCTTTACATATATTTCATACATGATACTGGACTGATCCTGATTCAAACCGGCTGAAATACTTTCATAGAGGGAAAGGTATTGCAGGCTGCCTGGATCTCGGTTTATCAGGGGGAAATAATCCAAATAGATTTTATGAGTCATTCTGTATGCATTTAATGGCTGGCTCAGCAAACATGGCCAGGGAATTACTTGCCTGAGCAGACGGGAAAAAAGGCGATGAATTTTCTCATCCTCCAAGAGATTTACTAAACGGTTTTTACGCTGGTAATCCCCGTACAGATCTATTAGCATAGCCAGGCAATCTTCCGGCAATCCAGCCTGAAAAACTGCTTCCGCAGCGGCCAGCTGCATGGTAAAATGTTCGGAGCCATAAGGTTCTCTATAGTTGGCAGTCCTGGCCTGCTCCATTAAGTCCAGGGCTTTCAGGATAATACTGCTTTGATTCCCATATAGACCGGAATAGTTCTCCCTTTTCACCGTCGGATCAAAACCATAAAAATCTCTTTTTCGTTGGGCCAGCAACTCATCTTCCCGTTCTTTAAACAGCTTGCGCAATTGAGAATTGGCCGTTCGGGAGGCTAGATACTGACAGGATTCAAGACCAAGAGCATTAACCACCTGCACCATTCCCTGATGGAATTCCTGCCTATAGAGATTCACTATAAATTGAAGCTGGGCTGGATTAGGAGAATGCAGCAGGATATACCAGGGAAGGAAAGCCCAAAAGTTTTGCCATAGGTGTTTAGGACCATCTCCCAGCCATTTTAGTATTTCTATATTGTCAGTGTTATCCAGCTGCTCTATCAGTAATTTGAAAAAATCCACTCTTCGGTGAGAGAAATACCAGCTGCGATAATATAGATCCAACACATAGGGTTTGGGCAAAGAGGCACTAAGAGCAGTCTTACCGCTCAATCGCAGCTCATGCCTTAAGCGCAACTCATTCTCCCACCCGGCAAAATGATCCTGGGGTGGAGTAAGTAAATCCTCTGACAGATCTGACATATTGCTCTCCTTAAAAGCCGTACAAGGCAGTGTTTAAAGCTAAACATACATTTTCGGCTTTTATCATATCATTTTCACTTAAAAAGATATAATAATAAATAGACTTGTCTTTATTGGTATATATGCCCCCCAATTTATCAGCATCCAGAACCCTTATTTGGTCTTGACTGGCCTTGCCTCGTTGCAGGTAACGATAAGACTGCAGACGCGTAATAAATTCGTAGCGGGCTAAACGTTCAAAATGGGATTTTAATCCGATCTCCTTGTATGGATTACCCCTTTCATATTTTAGTACTGCAGGGCCTTTACGAGCTGACGGCAACTGGGGTCGCTTGCTCAAGGCTCGGGACAGGGAACGGCTTATTCTCTTGATTAAAGCCCAGTCCTGCTCCTGCTCCAGCAGGTAGGAAAGATAAGGATGCAAATCCGGGGGAAACAGTTCCAGGCAATTAGCCGTCCGGTGGATTTGACTCAGTAATTCTGGATGATATAGCAAGTAATTTAAGAGGTCATCCATTTCTTGTTTGAATTTCGGGATATACACTGCATAGTCTTGCCACAAAATTGCGGAATATCTATTATAAAATAATCTATAGGATTCCATAGAACTTTCACATAAGGCATCGATGTATTGCAGAAGATCCTGGTATTCGCTTTCACTTAGGATTTTCCTTCCATCCAGTTTTCTGAGTATAGCTCTCATATGGTTACTCCAAACAGGTTTTTTTATATTTTAACCCAAAGGGCAGACAGTAGGAAGGTCTAAAGAGATCTCCGTTTTTAGAGTTGCCTTAGCTCTACTAAATTTCTGGTAAGCCTGTTTTGGTGCAGACAGCCGTAGCCAAAGATCCTGATTCCCTGAGCGGAGCAGGCTTGTTCAATAATAGCTTGGGTATAATATTTTTCTGTTTCCAGCTTTACCTCCTGCCAGTCTGCATCAGCAGCAGTTAAAATATCGGAGGAAACACCGCAGACATGTATGACGCCCTTATAGGGTATTTGGGCCATATGATGAAAAAATGGCAGTACTAGTTCCTCCGCGATTTGCCGGCCATTTTTTCTCCCCAGCAAGGGCAGAGCGGTAAGAGGATCACTGTAGGAAACCACCTTCGCTCCCGCATTCATGGCTAAAGCAGTATATTCCAGCAGGCTTTTTTCATAACTCGCCAGAAATTTCAGCAATACCTTGGGCCTTTTTCGCCAGGCTGAAAAAACTGTTTCAATGGGCAGTAACAATTCCAGTAAAGAGAATGCTCCGGTCAGGTTCAGGCAGGGAGTATACTCTGAAGCATCTATTAAACTTATGGCCTTTATGATCTTAGCTAACCTGCCCCGGGCAAGACTCAACGGTTGCAAATCCGCCAGTTCTTCAATGTTATGCAGGAGCTTGCCTGCCGTTCGCAATCCAAAGCCATCATTATAACCGATAAGCTCGGACCCGTAAGCCTCTGCCTCTGCAACATAATCGAAGGGCAGCATGCACAAAGGAGTTTTGAGAGTTTTGGCCAATTCAATAGATAGTTGGGCCATGGGAGCAGCATCCAGGTAAGCGGCAGGGAACAAATCGGAGTGTTGATGGTAAAACTCTTCTGACAGAATCGATTTGTGCAGGGAGCACTTAAAAGGTGTAGAGATTGTATGCATAGCCAACTCCTTAATTATTAACCCCTATGACCAGGGAACACAAGTGAGCATGAAAATTTTGAGGTAGGCCCGAGGGGCGGTCAAAGACCGCCCCGGCAAATATTGGGCGATTTGAAAAAATCCGGGTAAACTATTTTCCTGGGAACTTAAATACTCTACCAGAGACCAAACCAGCCAGACGGCCAGTTTATAAAGGGGCTATTCTTAACCACCTAGCCCCTTTATTATTTACGGATGACATTATTTCCAGCCATCATATTCTGCAACATTATCAGCGGTGATTAAGCCGATGGGGGTCCAGAAAATGTCGGTATCTATTTCATGCCCCTGGGTTGCTTTTAAGGTCAGAATCAAACCAGCTTTTCCGAAAAGGTAGGGACTCATAGCAACGGTGCCATCCAGTTCACCGGCAATAATGGATTGCCGGGCATTGTCTATAAAGTCGATACCGCATACGACTACCTGATCTTTTTTATTGGCAGCTTTTAATGCCTCCACTACACCCAGGGCCATGTCATCATTAGCACACATAATACCTTTTAGATCAGGGTTGGCCTTCAGAATATTGGTGGCTATATCATATGCTTTTTGAGCATCCCAATCAGCTGCTTCCACCGCTACTACTTCACCGCCATTGGCTTCAAAACCTTCCACAGCACCTTGTTTCCTTTGTTCACTGTTATCAGCTCCAGCCTGCCCTTGAATTACCGCCACCTTGCCCGAACCACCGATCTTTTTCATTATAAATTCTGCCCCCATGCGGCCTTGTTCTTTAAAGTCAGAGGTAACAAATGCTTCCACCACTGCACCGGCATCTTGGGCGGCATCGGCATCAATGTTGGTGCCTACTGCAACTACCTTGATACCTTTACTGCTGGCATTGGCCACGCTGGGAACCAGATTGTAAGGGGTCATAGCAGAAATGGCAAAGGCATCATAGTCTTTGGCCAACAGGGTATTAAAGGCCTCAGCTTGTCCGGCTTCATCCGCCTCATTTGGTGCAGCTACCACATCTACCTGTACCCCATATTCTGCGGCCGCATCTTTGTAACCTTCCTCGACCGTTACCCAGAAGGGATTGGTCATACTGAAAGCAATAGCTCCAATTTTTTCTCCATTACCCATCTCGGGCAGCGGAGATAAAGCTTCCAGCATTGATGCTTCAGCATCTCTTAATAATGCGTTTTCAATGGTTGATACCGGCTCTTTCCCTTGGTCGGGTGCACCCGGGTCTTCCTTGCTGCATCCCACTACCATCATGGAGATCAGCGCCAGAGACATCACTAACAATAAGATTTTTTTCATGGTTATCTCCTCCGTTCTTTATTTATTGACATACCTTTCCCAGTATGATCAAATCTAAATTGCGTCACGATGAACTGCCGGTCATAAAATCATGGATCATATTTGCATCTGCCCTTATTCTCGGCCCTAACTGGGTGCATTTGATGGCTGCGGTTGCCGAAGCAAAATCCATGGCTTTCTGTTTGGTCTGTCCACCGGCAAAATAACTGTAGATCAGACCTCCCAGGAAAGAGTCCCCGGCGCCGGTGGTATCTACCGGCACAATATCATAAGGCTTGGTATAAGTTAATCCCGCTCTATCCAGCCATACTGCACCGTCATCTCCGGCGGTACATATCATGCCCAGTTCTGACGGGTATTTCTGATAAAGAGTGGTCATAGCTTCTTCATAATCCATAATGCTGGTCAGGCCGTAATAACTGCTTCGGCCCGCTATAAACAAATCGGCCAGGGACAGCATTTCTTGTATTTCTTCGTTGCTTACGCCTATTTTGTTCATGAATTCCGGAGGGCATTGCAGGCAGAAAATAACCGGGATGCTGCTTTCCCTGCAGACCCTGGCCAAGGCAATAGCCGGCTGGGAAGGAAACATATCGGTGTAAAAAAGGTCCACCCCCTCCAGCATTTCAGGTGTAAGCTCTTCCGCCCGCAAATTCATGATGCAGTCGCCCATATTGGCTAAAATCGTATGTTCTCCGTTAGCGGCAGCAAAAATGTAGGTATGCATGGTTTGCCCATCAGGAACGGTTATGAGCAGACTATCATCTACACCGTCCTGGATCAAATCTTGCCTGAATGCCCGGCCCAAGCGGTCATCTCCGATTTTGGCTATTTGCCTGGCATTTAATCCTAACCTGGCCAGGGTCACCAGCATATTGGCGCAACTTCCCCCGGAGAGTAACTGCTCACTGCCAATCAGGGCGAATTCGTCTGCTGTTGGCAGGCTGTCACATTGCAGAACCACATCCATAGTAGCCGTACCCAAACCCAGAACCGTTTTTATCATTTTTATTACCACCTTCTATTTTTTCGGTCTGCCCCATAGACGAGCTGCGTTTACCATTGCCTCCACGTTTTCAATCGGAGTCTGAATAGGCAATGTACAGCCGCTGCTTAAAGTGTAGCCTCGGGGAGTATCCATGCATTTTTCAATACATTCCTTTGATTCTCTTATCACATCATCCACACTGCCCAAAAGCATGGTTTCCACTGGTTTGACATTGCCCTTGAGAGCAAGGATGGGTCCGAATACTTGTTTTGCTTCTGCCAAATCCATGGCATTATCCAGACTAATTGACGAAAACCCCAGTTCCGCCATATCCTGCCATATGGGTTTGCTGTCGCCGCAAATATGTAAATTCCCGGCCTGGCCAATATTTTTGATCTGCCAATCAGCCACCCGCTTCAAGTAGGGTTTGACAAAAACTCTGAAATCCTTGGGACTGATTACGGTACAGGAAGCAAAGGAATCTCCCACACTGCATCCTACCCCATATTCCCAGCAAGCTGACATATAATTGATCAGGTTTTGAGTATTAACCTCCATGATTTTGTGTACCGCTTCAGGGTTTTTCCTCATATCCCTTAAAATATTGTCTGCTCCTCGCAATAGTGAAGCGCAGGTCATGGGCCCCCCCATTCCGCTCCCGACTTTTACTCTATCGCCCACCGCCTCTTGCAAGCGGGCCACGGCCTCAATACACAGCTTCAACCGACCGGTTTTCTTCGGGTCTATCGGTTCCAAGCTCTCAATATCATCGAGATTCCTTAAACAAGATTGAGCAATTTGGGGCCTTTCGTGGTCTGTATAACGGAATAGACTTCCCATGGCTTCTGCAAAGCCATGATGATCGGGACTGACACTTACGCTGTCATAGCCAAAGTACTCAAAAGCCTTGGCCTGTGCCTCTGCCGCCAGTTTAGGGTTGTATAAATATTCCTTTACGCTGATGCCGGTGGACCAAATAACATGTTCAGCCACCATGGGGCTGCAAGGTATCCGGTCATAATCCCGACCGGTTTTTATCGCCCGGGAACGTTCCACCGGGGTCATCTCATCTTTTGGTATCATGGCTGTTCCCATGTACTTCCTCCGTTCATTTACCATCTGCCAGCTTCAATGCCAAACTTATATTCTTCATTAATGCTTCAAACTGCAGTCTGCTGCTCTGCCCATCTGAATAGTAGGCCAATGCCTTATTGACAGCCGGATGGAATTCGTCACCGCTGTTTCGGGCCAATTTTCCCGCCTCGATGCTATCCTTGAGCCAATTGGCATCCTTTAAGCGCAAGCCGTTTTTTATATCGTTAAAGACTAGATAGCAATTATCTTCCGCCAGCTTTTCCAGGCTTTCTCCAGCATATTGCCGGTCCAGTAGGATATCGTCCCCGGTAAACAAAAAACCGTTATAAATTGCTTTACTGATACCGGAAACCAAAATGTTTCTCGCGTGCAAGTAACTCAGGCTGTCTTTGGCCTCAATCATATCTTTGAACCCGGAGGCAATTAAGACTGCTTGTCTCCGGGCAATTTCCGGAAGATCGCTGGAAACAAGTCCTTCAAAGATGCCTCCCATGCCAGCAGTTACCACCACTCTGGCTTGAATTTCCTGGCTTAGGGCTAATGCGGCACTGGCTGTACAATAACCACTGATTGAGCTATCATTTCCTTCTCGAAGCTTATGGCTATCGATTCTCGGTAGTCTTCTACTTCGGTAGACTAAAAAAGAATCCAGGTCACCAATTATCTTTTGGCCCTGCCATAGCCAGACAAAGCCAATATTATCAGGGGTTTCTGGGAAATAGGCCTTCCAGCGGCGAGATAATTCGGCATCAGTTAAATCGGCCATCCCCTGACCTACTAAGGCTGTTTCAATCAAAATATCTTTACTATTCATGCTTGGTTCCCTTCTTATTCCTCTTTGCTGCGCAGTTCAGAAATGACGATCGCTACCAATATTATCATGCCGGTGAATAACTGCTGGTAATAAGTAGGGACGGTCATCATGGTCAATCCATTTCTTAGCACCCCCAGAGTCAGGCAGGCGATAAAAGTTCCCAGGATAGAAGCCCTGCCTCCCTTCATACTGGCACCGCCTAGAATTACGGCCGCAATAGCATCCATTTCATAAGTGGCACCGGCTAGAGGGGCTGCTGAATTGAGCCTGGCGGTCATAACTAATCCTGCTGTTGCTGCACATAAGGCGGAAAAACAATAGACGCTGGTACGGTACAAATTAACATTGACTCCTGCCCGTCGCAGAGCTTCCCCGTTGCCCCCTAAAGCCAAGCTGTATTTTCCCCAGAGAGTATAGCCCATAAGGAAAATGCCCACAATTACCAAGATAAAGGAAAAGAGTATGGGGGGATTGATAGGTCCAATGGAACCCGTTCCCCAGAATTTGAAACTGGCCGAAAAACCATAAATAGAAACACCCCCGGTTAAAATAAGGGCTAAGCCGCGAGCTATGGACATTGAGGCCAGGGTGGTAATAAATGGGTTCACTTTCACATAAGATACCACCAGGCCATTCACCAATCCAAACGAAAAGGCCGCCAGATAGCCCAGAAGTATAGCGGAAAACACTCCCAGGTCAGCCTTCATAGCAACAGCCATCACTACACCGCTAAAAGCAGCCACATTACCAACAGAAAGATCAATGCCTCCGCTGGCTATAACAAAGGTCATGCCTAACGCCAGTAGAATATGAACCGAGCTTTGATCTAAAATATTTCGAAAGTTGTCCCAGGATAAGAAGTATTCTGAAGATAAGCTCAAAACTATAATTAAAAACCCTAATACCCCGGTTAGCAGCAGCTGCGGAAATAGTCTTTGCAGCCTGATACGTACAGCCATTAATTCTTGCTCCTATATATGCTGAAATCTTCCAGGTCTATGGCGCCGGTGATCATAGCTACCACATCCTGGGGATTAACCTCGCTGGTTTTGACACAATCCACTACTTCTCCTTGGCGCATGATACAAATACGATCAGATATTTTGAAGACCTGCTCCATATTGTGACTGACTACTATTACCCCAAAACCCTCTTCCGCCAGACCTCTGATTAATCTCAGAACGGTCGCTGTTTCTTTCAGCCCCATGGCTGCAGTAGGCTCATCAAAAATCAATAGTCTTCCGCCTTGATGAATAGCCCGCGCAACGGCTACCCCCTGCCGCTGACCGCCGCTTAAGCAAGCGACCGTGCTGTACAGGGAGGGTATATAAATCCCTAGTTGCTGCAGCAGATCCAGCGCTTCCTGCTGCATTCTTTTATCATCCAGGCAGAAGAAATGTTTCCGGTGTTCCCGGCCGAGAAAAATATTACTGGCACTATCCATGGTGTCTATCAATGCCAAATCCTGATAAACTGTGGAAATGCCTGCATCCAGTGCTGTTTTGGGTTTTAATTTAGAATACTTCCGGCCGGCAATGATGATTTCGCCGCTATCAGGGGTGATGGCTCCGGATAAAATCTTAATAATCGTACTTTTGCCTGCTCCATTATCTCCAACAATGGCCAGTACCTCGCCCGTGTAAAGGTCCAAATCTATAGCCTTGAGTGCTTCTATATTGCTGTATCTCTTGGCAATTCCCCTAACCTGTAAAAACGGTTGAACCGATGACATATCTCGACCTCATTATTTTAATAGTTGGTTTAAGTGACAGATATTTTAGAAAATATTATAGTAGAAATTCTAGACAGGAGTTAATTATTCCTGCAAAAAAGTTCATACAATGAATAAAATTTGGTTATATATAGGCGGGAGGGAGGGCAGCTGTCTTATTGTCAGGAGATGGCTGCTGATAAAAGGCCTAAAGTCAGTCGAACTGCATGGCCCGGGCAAATGATGATTCAAAATCCGGCATCCTGGTTAACTCAATATAAGTGATATCCTGTGCTATCTTTGGCGCGGTTTCTCTTTCCCGGCCGGATAGCAAACAGAGATAGGCTCCGGATTTGGAGGTGTTGCCTACATATTTTATCCGGTTTTTCAGCTCTCGGGGCAAAATTCCGGTGCCGGTAAGGCTTTCCGCTTTTAAATGAGCTCCAAACTGCCCAGCTATCATAACCTGGTCAATTTCTCCCAGGGAAAGACTATTGGCTTGAACCATGGTTTGGATACCGGAGAGAATAGCCCCTTTAGCCAGCTGCACCTGTCTGATGTCCTGCTGAGTCAGAAATAGGCCCCTTTCCCGGTCAATAATAAAGCGCTTTTTACCGGCTGCTTTTTCTACCAGCGGGTGATCCAGCAAGCGTCCGCTTTTATGCAATATTCCCTGACGCAGTAATTCAGCCACCAGAGCCAGCAAACCGCTGCCGCACAGCCCAACTGCCGGTAAATCCCCAATAACAGAATATTCCACTTCGGTATTCGTGCCCGTACCCTTAAGCTGCACGTCATCGATAGCACCTGGGGTCGCTCTGACGCCACAGCTGATATTCATGCCCTCCAGGGCAGGCCCGGCAGCGCAGGAGCAGGAAGTGAGCCGTCCCTTTTGGGACAGAACCATCTCACCGTTGGTTCCAATATCAATAAAAAGGATGTTACCGGGATCATCATGAATCCCGCAGGCGAGAATCCCTGCGGTAATATCGCCACCTACAAAAGCGGAAACAGCAGGCAGGCAATAGACCTGACAATGGCTGGACACCGGCAACCCCAGTTCTTTATCACCATTTAGAGTCAGGGCTCCGTTAAAAGCCGGTAAATATGGAGATTTACCCATAGAAGAAGGATCAATTCCAGCCAGGAGATGAATCATGGTGGTATTGCCGGCTACCGTAATGTCATAAATATCTTTGCCGGTGACAGGGAAATTGCTATTGCACCGGGATATAGCTTCCCGGATCAAGTGGTTAAGATCCTTAAGCAGAACTTTTTGCAGTATTAAAATGCCGTTCTTATTGGTCATGGCATAATGAATTCTGCTCATCACATCCTGTCCAAAGGCTTTTTGCCCGTTGAAACATGATACACTGGCCAGTTCTCTGGCGCTTAACATATCAACCAGACTGGCCACTATAGTGGTAGTGCCAATATCTATAGCCAGACCCCAAAGCCGGTCTGTGCTGTCTCCGGTCTCACGACCAACAAGTTCACGACCCGCCCATACCAGGGTGTTGCCGGCTGAATCCAGGCTTTTGGAAATAACAGGTTCTATATGGAAATCTCTTAAATATCCCGAGCTGATAATATCGCTGGCCGGTTCTTCCGGAGGCAATTCCAGGGTAATGTCTGTCTCCGCGAAATGAAGGCAGGCCAGACGCCATCCGGCCCTGAGTTCCTCAGCAGAAAAAAAGTCCTGTTCCCTTTCCTGCCAAAGCATATCAGCATTTAATATCCTGACCCGGCATTTTCCACAACAGCCTGCGCCGCCGCAAGGAGCATCCAGCAAAGCATTCTCTGCCAGGCCTTGATAAAGGTTTTGCCCTTTATCCATTTTGAATTGAGTTGCTTCTATATCAAAGCGCTTAACATATATCCAGGGCATCTTTTTCTCCGAACCTGAGCCTGCTAGATTCCCATTCTTCTATGGTGGTTTTTACCATGGTTTGTACATTTAATAATGGGGTAGTGGTAGATAATCCGCAGGCGGGGGCCACAATGTCCGCCCCCCGGCTTATTGCATACTTGGTGAGTTTGGCTATCTTTTCGGGCGGCATGGTGGCCAGGGCATGAGTGTTGATATTCCCCATAATTGCCTTATCCGGGAGGTATTCTTTGATTTCCTCCAGCCCAACCATGGAATCAACGCTGAAAACATCACACTTAAGCTCAGGGAGGATATGATATACGCTCTTCAAGACCCCGCAAATATGAACTATCTTTATTGCGGCACTATCCAGAGCATCCATGAGCTGGTTAAGATATCTAAGGGAATAGTTTTTGAACAGCTGGGGTCCCAGTATTTCTCCGGTACCACTGGGTTCAGAGATACAAATGGCGTCAGCCCCAGCCTGGATTTGAGCTTGGCCGAATCTGGCCAGATTCAGCACCACATACTCCATCAGCCTCTCGGCTTGGGCCGGTTTTTTGCGAAATTCTTTAAGCAATATGGACATATCCACCAGAGTCCCGGCCGTGCTTACCGGACCGGTCAGGTTGCCGATAATGGGCACATGGGTACCGCGGCCTCTCAAAATCTTAATGGCCTCGACAACTACCCGGGCTCTCCCCACATCTATATTCAAGGGCTTTAATAGATTGATCTCGGCCGAAGAAGTTAAAGGAGATGCAATTACATGAGGCTCACAAAGCAGATTGCCCATGTTGACCCTGGCCCCCATTGCTTCAGCTTCTACCGTCATGCAAAAGGGAAGACCATAGTTTTCAAAACCGCCTGACTCATTCAGGGTGCAGACTAGAGCGGCCATCTTCTGCGGATCGGTATGGGCCTCCGGCCAGGGGCAGCCTGATTCCTCCATTATTTCCCGGAACATCATGTTCATCATACCACCCGGACAGATACAAGGCGCTCGGTCAGCCGGTAGCTTTTTGGCCACCGCCAGCAATCGTTCTCTAGCAGTAAAGGTCTTCATGGAGCTATTCCCATAGTTGCCGGGGCAATTCCCAGAAGTCTATCCACCATCCTAACCGCTTCAATGGCATTGGCTGAATAACCATCAGCTCCGATCCTTTGCGCAAAGGCCAGGGAAATGGGAGCGCCGCCAATGATGACTTTTACCCTGTCCCTGATGCCGGCCTCTTCCAGCATTTTGATAACCTCAGCCATACCTGACATAGTGGTGGACATCAGGCTGGACATGGCCACCACATCGGCATCAACTTCTATGGCTTTATCAACAAATCTTGGCAAAGCTACATCCCGTCCCAGGTCATGCATTTCATAGCCGGCTGTTTCCAGCATGATTTTTACCAGGTTTTTGCCTATATCATGAGTATCCCCCTCTACTACCCCGATGACAATCCGGTGTTTTTTCAGGCTGGCAGTATTTTCTGCATGTGGGCGCAGAACCGCCAGACCATTGTACATGGCATCAGAACAAATCAAAAGCTCGGGGATATAATATTCTTCCGCTTCGTACAGGGCTGCCGCTCTTTGCATGCCGTCGGTCAGACCCTGTATGATGCCCTCCAGGGCAGGGTATCCGGCAGCCACATATTCCATTGCTACCTGAACCACGGACTCATCTTCCATATCTACTACGCAGTCCGATAATGCTTTCAACAACTCTTGTTTGCGTTTCATTATTACTAATCCTCCCATTAAAACCCCATTTAAGCAGCCCGGCTGAAACCTGAGGTATGGTTTATATCACATCATAACTCTGCCCCAATATATAGAGGGAATTGCCTCATTGATCAATGATTTCCAAAAAAGCACTGATTCTGGTGTTTATCTGCCCGGTATCGGTCTGTGAATAATCGGTTTCCAGGGCCAGATAGGGGAGCTTCTTTTCTTCGGTAACGAATTTCCTCACCCGGTACGATTCAATGGCAAAAGTATGGCAGGCTTGCAAAATAATTTCAATAACTCCATCAACACTGTACTCATCCAGCATTTCTGCCAGGGCTTCGATTCTTTCGGGATTTGGACTCATTACTGAACAATTTATGCGAAGATACTTTTCCGCCAGAGCTAAATATGGGTCTTGGTCTTCAGCTACTAAATCTTTTTGAGCCCGGGGGCCGGAGCAGTTTTCAAAGGCCACCACGTCAGCGCCCAATTCTTCAATTTGACGAATAATCTTATCTCTAACCCCACCGCTGGGGCAGCCGGTAATCAATATCCGGGGCGGTGATGGCTTGCCGGCGAAATTTTCCTGGTAATCTTGCTTCAATTGGGCGGTGCGTTCCTCCAAAATGGCAATTTTTTCTTCAGTATCGAAGATAAAGCTATTGGCATCCATGATAGTGCTGATCTCATAGCCGGAAAGAGGGGAGGGTTTCAGTCGGCCTATTTCAAAAAAATTCAGGGTGGCTTTTCTCTCCCGATTTTTCAGGCGAATGGCATTACGCAAATCATCCTCGGTAATCACTGTCTCCAATTGCTGCTCTAAAACTTCTTTCAAGCGCAGCATCTCATCATACCAGGAGTGCAGGGCAGTGCTTCCGCTTCTGCCCGGGGGCAGCTGCATAACATGAGTATATTTAAGCTCATTCATCATTNNTAACTGGATTTAATAAGGGGGCATAGGTTTTTAGGCAGGAATTTTTCTGCAGCGGGGATGGGTTCATCGCTCATCCCGCATAAACCAACCGCCACCGCTCCGGCGGCCAGGATCATTTCGGTAGGAGTATAGGTACAGAAAACCCCCACCACCTTTTTGCCCCTTTCTTTCAGCTCTTTTACCTTGATAAATCCTTGCTGGCGAGCTTGGGAATAGTCTTGAAAATTTTCAGGCAGTTTTAACAATACAATTCCTCCCCTTAGGTGCTAAAAAATTAATCCGGAAGTTTATTGGAATTTTTCCGCTGCCAGCAGGGCGGCGCCCAGAGCTCCCGCATATTGCCCCATCTCGCAGGTGTATACCCGTTGCCCTAATTCTTGTGATAGTTGTCGCGCAAAATAGGGATTAAGACTCAAGCCCCCGGTAAGGAAATATTTATCCGGCTTTTCATGCCTGGAGGCCAGAAGGGCGACCCGGGAAACCACTGATTTCACAATCCCGGCGGTAATATCTTCTCGGGCTTTTCCGGCGCCTATCTGGCTGATTACTTCAGATTCGGCAAAAACTGTACACATGGAACTAATGGTTATGGGGTTGCCCTTTTGAGCCAGGGCAAATAACTCATTGATATCCACCCCCATGCGGTTGGCCATTATCTCAATAAATTTACCGGTTCCGGCCGAGCATTTATCATTCATTAGAAAGCGTACGGCAACTCCATTTTCTACCGTAATAATCTTGGTGTCCTGCCCTCCTACGTCAATGATGACTCCATCTCCGGCCAGAAGAGCAGACCCGCCTTTTCCGTGGCAGCTTATTTCGGTTAATATCTTGTCGGCGTATTCCACTGATATCCGCCCATACCCGGTAGCGATGGTTCTGGTATCATCAGAACCCACATCAAAACCTGCCCCTCCCAGCTGAGTTCTGATTAGTCCAGCCGTCTCTTTACTACTCCAACCGGTAGGCAGAATAAAAGAAGATACTATCTGGGTCCCGTCAAAAACAATAGTTTTAGCGGCAGTTGATCCAATATCGATGCCTATATAATTCATTAATTGATCCTCCCGGCAAGATATACATCTTATGATATTAATCTTAAACGCTTATTATTTGGTGTGTCAACAAATACCTAATAATTGTTATACGAACAATAACCTATTATTATATAATGGCGCTGAAGATCGAAATAAATTTGGATTTGGAGAGATTTATGCAAACCCAAATAAGTTATAAAACAGATATGATGATAATTTATGATTATGCAATAAATGAATATCTATTTTGGCGAATCGGATGGCCAAATGATTGGGGGATTATTATTAAGGGTTGGGTTGGCCAAAAATAAAGTCCGGGAGAAAACGCTTAATACATAAAAAATAAGCATAATAACTATGAGAAATATTGATATACTTTCGCAGTACAATCATCGATCCTTTTATGAAGAAACAATTTCATAGGCACGCCGCCAATGAATTTGATAAAAGCTGAGATTAAAGCAAAAGATGGCCGGTTGAGGGTTTGTTTCCAACAGGGCAGCCTGTTGCTGGAAGGGAAAAATAAAACCGCGGTTGAAGCGAAAGGCTATGCAGGAAAACCAGTTACTCTGGGAATCAGGGCTGAAGACATTGTCCCAGTGCTTTAATTGAATATTTTTTCCAGTGGTCTCGGACGGTTTGTGAGCAAAGAAAAATGGTAATATAGTTTAAGCAGGATATAGTATAAAGGGAGATGCCTTATGAATACTGACTCCATAAGAGGGCTGGATAAATTGACATTGCTGCTATTCCCATTGCTGGCCCTAATATTTTATGCCTTACTGCTAAGCACTAACCGTCCAGTTTTTGAAAACCGGCAAGCGGTTATGTATGCATATATTGACAGCGCCACCCAAGGTAATTTTGGTTATGGCACCAGTATGAAATACGCCAATGATATTTCCTTTGCCGGTCTGGAAGAAGGCGATATTATCCTGGGTGGTTATCCAGACTGCGCCTATGGCCGATTTTCTCATGTGGCCATGTATATAGGCAATGGTCAGGTTATAGAAGCCTTTGTGGATTACGGGGTGCATATCCGACCCATATATCACTTCCGGGATTATAAGGAAGTCTGTTTGCTGCGAGTGGAAGCCGAGCCTAGAATTAAACAGCAAGCAGTGGATTATGCCCAAAACTTGCAAGGTAAGATGTTTTATGCTCTGGCTTTTAAACCTGGCGACCGAATATGGAATTGCAGTAAGCTTATTTGGAGAGCTTACCTGGAAGAGGGCATTGACTTGGATGACAGCCGAGATTTATGGATATCTCCCGATATATTTTATAAGAGTGGGCAGACAAGCATTATTCGAGAGAAAGGATATTAAATGCTGGTAAATCTTATAAGATTATATTTTATTCACATAACTGCTGTTGCAGCCGGCATTCTCAGTAGTTACTTTCCAGGAATGGATATTATTGTAGCTCTGTTATACCTGCTGATCATAGGAATGGAGGCCCGACGGGCTTATAAATTGCCTTGGTGGAAACAAGGCATGACTGCCTTGATCTGGCAGGCTCCGGGCCTTTTTTTCGCTTTGATCCTTATTACCACATTTGATTTTATGGGAGTTTATGAATACGCAATCTTTATAATACAATTTTGGCTTACCCCCCTATTGGGCCTGGTGTCTCTGTCGGGAGTATATTTATATCTGGATAAACCAATATATTATTACCTTTTAATCTGTTTGCCATTTATAAGCTCTTTATACTATCTTGGTATAGCCTCGGTTTTATATACCAGGGCCAGTACTGATTTTGCCAAGCACGGTAGAATATCATTAATTACTCGAAGGGATAGCTAAGCCCAGCTGTCAAAAGCGCTTTAATCCAAAACAGTCAGTGACACCGGTTCATGTGCTGCATTAACAGCTCCTGTCTTCTAAAGTATTAAGATTTCCTTAGTTAAAAGGAACCCTGATGCTTTAAAAGGTTGCGGTATCACTGACTGTAGCCTTAGTATGTGCAGGAAAGCCAAACTTATGCTGGAAAATAGTGTATTCAAAATTTACACCTTGACGCAGTAATTAGGGGAACTTATGATAAGTGGTGCATTCGACACATTATTGTATTTTATAAGGTATTTTGTTAAATAGTGGTGGTTTTTGCAAGGAAATATTATTTATTCTGAGCCAAAAGGGTGTTAGAATATAGTCTGAGGTAGCAGTGCAGCAAATTAGGAGGTATGGGATATGATTGAAGTTTCCGTGCCCGGGCGGCAGAGCACACTGCAATTGAAGAATCTGCTGCTGGATTTAAATGGAACTCTGGCTGTGGATGGAAAGCTTATAAATGGAGTTAAAGAAAAGATAGAGCTGCTCAAAGATACACTGCAGATTTATATTTTAACTGCTGATACTTATGGAGCTGGCAGGGAAATTGCAAAGGAACTAGAGGTAAACTGGGTTATGGTTGACCCTGAAGACGGTGCACAGCATAAGCTAGGTATTCTTAATTCAATGCCAGCCCATAATTGTGTAGCTATAGGTAACGGGTACAACGATCGTTTAATGCTTTCCCGAGCTGCTTTATCAATAGTGGTAATAGAAGCTGAAGGATGCTCTATGCAGGCCTTGCAAGCAGCAGATATAGCAGTCCATAGTATAAATGATGCTTTGAATTTATTAATTAATCCATTGCGGGTAATAGCTACCTTGAGAGCTTAAAGAGCGCAATAACAGAAATTCGAAGTTGTAAAAATTGCTTATACAGGTATCAGTATACAATTATGTATATACTGATACAGTATTGTGTACTTTTGGCTTAAAAAGTATGGATATTAACAAAATTTTAACGGGATTATGAGTCATATTTATTATATAATGTAGTAACGTGGCGAAAATATTTATCATATATATTGATTTTATCGAGCTGTGTGCAGCATATTTTGCTGCATTTGGTAATTTAAGACGAGCATTACAGATAATGCCGTTTTATATATACGAGAACACGAGGAAAGGAGAGAAAGAGCATGAAGCAAACCCTGAACCTAGCACCACCCAGCGCAGCAGATAAAGAATTTATCTCTCGGATTGAAGCAGCGGCAGATACCAGCATCAAGCTCTGTTATCAATGCGGAAAGTGTACAGCAGGATGTCCGGCCGCATTTGCCATGGACAGTCCGCCCCGGCAGATAATCAGATATTTACAGTTGGGTTTAGTGGAAGAGGTATTGGCTGCCCAGAGCATATGGATATGTGCCACCTGTGAAACCTGTTCAGCTCGTTGTCCCCGGGGAGTAGACATAGCTTCCTTAATGGACGCCTGCAGAAGAGAAGCCTTAGCAGCTGGAAAGATAAGCGATAAAAAAGTAGCGGTATTTAATGAAGCCTTTTTAAATGGGGTCAAGAACTTTGGTCGTACCTATGAAGCCGGGTTATTAATACAGCATAACCTTAAGACCATGCAACCCTTAAAAGACGCCCAACTTGGTCTGCCCATGATGAAAAGAGGCAAAGTATCAATACTCCCTGACAGGATCAAAGGCAAAGATCAGGTAAAGAAAATATTCCAGCGAATTGAGACGATGGGGAGGGAATAATATGCCTTTAGGATACTATCCTGGATGTTCAGGAGAAGGAAGTGGCATTGAATACAAAATGTCCACAGAAAAGACCGCCGAGATGCTGGGGATAAAATTACAAGAACTAGAAGACTGGAACTGCTGTGGAGCCACCTCAGCTCATAATACCAACCAGCTTTTAGCTTTGGCTCTGCCGGCCCGGAACCTGGCCATAGCGGAGCAAATGGAACTGGAAACCGTACTGGCCCCCTGCGCAGCCTGTTTTAGCCGGCATCGGGCCACAGAAATAAAAGCCCGGGAAGACCAAGCCTTACGTTCAAAAATCGAAGGAATAATTGACATGGAGTTCCAGGCCAGCAGTCATACGGTATCAATATTGGAATGGCTGGTTAATGATGTAGGGGTTGATAAGATCAAGGAAAAGGTAAGCAAACCCTTAAAAGCCATGAAAGCAGCCTGTTATTATGGCTGTCTCTTGGTCAGACCCGAAGAATATACCGGATTTGATGACAATGAAGACCCCCAGAGCATGGATCAGATAATAAAAGCTACTGGAGCCGAAGCCGTAGATTGGGCATATAAAACCGAGTGCTGCGGAGCCGCTCTGGCCACTTCCCGGCCCGAAATCGGAGCCAAAATGATCTATGAAGTAATACAAAATGCTCGGGAAGCCGGAGCCGAATGTATAGTAACCGCTTGTCCCTTATGCATGCTAAATTTGGACATGCGCCAGGCCGGGGCCGGAAAACAATACGGAGTAAACTTAAATATGCCGGTATATTACCTTACCGAGCTGGTAGCCCTGGCCGGAGGATATAGCCAAGAGGAAATAGGAATACCCCGGCACTTCGTAGAAGCCAGCAGTTATCTTAATACCCTGCCCGCCAAGGCAGCCCAGATGGAAGCCGAAGAAGCAGCTAGACAAGCCAAAGCCGGCAAGAAAGGAGCTGCCAAAGCAGCAGATACTGCCGAGGATGCCGAAGCCAATAAAAAGAAAATAGATGCCATGATCAAAGGATTCCAGAAGAATCCGGACAAAATGGCCCTCAGGCTGATACAGGATGAAGAACGGGCCAAGATCCTGGCCGAAATAGTCGCCGCCGATGAAAAGAAAATAAACAAACTGGCCGAACTAATGGTTATTGACCAGGAAAAGGCTAGCAAAGCAGCTGAGGCTTATGTAACTGGTGAAATAAAGAAACGGGAGAAATAGGTTAATAGTAGTAAAAGGAGGGATTAGGCCATGAAGAAACGAGCAGGCGTATTTGTTTGCCAGTGCGGCACCAATATAGAAGCCACCATAGATACCGAAAAAGTGGCAGAATACGCCAGAACATTACCCGGGGTAGCCTATGCTACCACCTATAAATATATGTGCTCAGATCCCGGCCAGGAACTGATCAGGAATGCCATAGAAGAGCACCAATTAGAACAGATTGTAGTTGCATCCTGTTCGCCGCGCATGCACGAGAACACCTTCCGCAAAGCCGTAGTAAGCGGAGGACTGAATGGATATATGTTTGAAATGGTAAATATTCGGGAACAAATCTCCTGGGTACACCATGACCTGCAATCAGCTACCAAAAAAGCCCAAGATCTGGTGAGGATGGGAGTAAGTAAGGTCTTAAAAAACAAGCCCTTGCAGGTTTCTACCATACCCATTACCAAACGGGCACTGGTCATAGGGGGAGGAATAGCGGGTATGCAGTCCGCCTTGGATATAGCCGAGGCCGGGCACCAGGTAGTGCTGGTAGAGCGGGAAGCCTCCATCGGAGGCAAAATGACTCAGCTGGATAAAACTTTCCCCACCATGGACTGCGCCGCCTGAATAGGCACCCCCAAGATGGTTGCTGTGGCGCAGCATCCTAACATTGAACTAGTAACTTATGCAGAAGTGAGCAAAATATCTGGATATATTGGTAATTTCCAAGTCCAGATAAAGAAGAAAGCAAAATACGTTGACTGGGACGCCTGTACCGGCTGCGGACTGTGTACCGAAAAATGTCCTACCAAGAAACTGAAAGACGAATTCGACCTGGGAATGGGAATAAGACCGGCTATTCACAAGCTGTTTCCCCAGGCCGTACCCGGTAAACCATATATTGATGCCGATAACTGCCGCAAGCTGACCGAAGACAAGTGCGGAGTTTGTGAAAAAATATGCCCGGTAGGAGCCATTAAATTTGATGACCAGGATCAATATGTGGATTACGAAATCGGCGCCATCGTTATGGCCACTGGTTACGACCTATTCCAGTGGGAAGAAGCCTATGGAGAATATGGTTATGGTAAATACCCGGATGTTATCTCCGGTCTCCATTTTGAAAGACTGGTCAGCGCAGGGGGACCCACCCTGGGTCACATAAAGAGGCCTTCGGATGGCAAAGAACCCAAGAGCGTAGCCTTTATTAAATGCGTAGGTTCCCGTGATGATACTAAAGGCAAGAGCTACTGCTCCAGAGCCTGTTGTATGTATACCGCCAAGCATGCTTATCAGGTGAAAACCAAGATTGAAGACAGCGAAGCCTATGTATTCTACATGGACGTACGTACTGCAGGCAAAAACTATGAAGAATTCTATCAGCGGGCCCTTAACGAAGGAGCCACCTTTATCCGGGGGCGGGTAAGCAAGATTTATCCTAAGGGGGACAAGCTGGTACTAAAGTCCGAAGATACTCTAATAGGGAGGCCCATTGAAGTAGAAGCCGACCTGGTAGTACTGGCCACCGCCATGGTGCCATCCCAAGGGTCTTTGGAACTGGCTAAAACCATAGGATTTTCCACAGATAAAGACGGATGGTACCAGGAAGCCCATCCCAAACTGCAGCCGGTAGAAACCTTTTCCGCCGGAGTATATCTGGCCGGAGCCTGCCAGGGACCAAAGGATATCCCGGACAGCGTAGCCCAGGCTAGTGCTGCCGCAGTTAAGGTGTGTGGACTGTTCTCCAAGACTGAGCTGGCCACCGAACCCATGACCTCAGAGGTGGATAGCATCAAGTGTTCTGGATGTGGTCTGTGTGTACCTATTTGTCCGTATAATGCCATATCCTTAAAAGACATTCAGGAGCGAGGCGGTCATGGTCATGGACCGTTTACTAGGACCATAGCCGAGGTAAACAGCAGTTTGTGCCAGGGTTGTGGAGCTTGTATCCCCGCCTGCCGAACTGCAGCGCTAAACCTTAAAGGCTATACCGACGAACAACTGGTATCGGAGGTGGATGCACTGTGTCTATAGATAAAGAAAAATGGGAACCCAAGGTAATAGTATTCGCCTGCAACTGGTGCAGCTATGCAGCAGCAGATTTAGCCGGGCTAAACCACCTGGAGTATCCCGCCGATGTGCGAATAATCAGAACCCCCTGCTCAGGACGCATGGACCCCATGCTGGTCTTAAGAGCATTTAATCGGGGAGCCGACGGCGTACTTTTGTCCGGATGACACCCGGGAGACTGCCACTATGGTAGTGGCAATTACTACAACCGCCGTCGTCATATTATGATAAAAAGCCTGATGGAATATATCGGCATGGAACCGGAAAGATACCAGACCGCCTGGATATCCGGAGCCGAAGGACCCAAGTTCCAGGAAACCATGAAAAAAGTGGTAGAAGACGTTAAGAAACTGGGACCGAACAGAAAGCTGAGGGATGCGCGATGAAAGAAATAAGTAATAAAGTAAAAGAAATTGCGAGCCGGCTTCTTAGCAAGGGTCAAGTTGACGTATTCCTGGCCTGGGAAAAAGGGAATCAGGATTATCTGACTCGTCCCTTAGCCGCCCGAACCGCAGAAGAGGCAGAAAGAATAGTATTCGATGAATACTCCATTCACAACCTGTCCAATTACCTGCTCAAATTCCGGGACTCCCAGGAGAAAATCGGCCTGGTAGTAAAAGGCTGTGACTCCCGGGGAGTTATTCGACTCCTGGAAGATAATCAGTTTAGCCGGGACCGCCTGTATATAGTAGGGGTATCTTGCCCGGGGATGAAAGACCCATTGAAAGCTATTAAGAGGAACTCAGGTTTACTGCAGAATATAGCAGAGGATGATAAAGCAGACAAGTGCAGCAATTGCGCCTATCCCAATCCCCTGATATATGATGAACTCTTGGGCAGTCAACAAGAGCCCAATATGAGCGGAGAAAGACAGGCTAAAATTCAGGAAATCGAAAATATGAGCCCGGATGATCGTTATGAATTCTTCCGGGACACCTTTGAGAGCTGCATCCGCTGCTATGCCTGCCGCCAGGCGTGTGTAGCCTGTAACTGTCGGGTCTGTATATTTGACGAAATGAGACCCCAGTGGGTAGGGCGGGAAAACAACGAAACCGACAACCTGATGTATCACTTGGTAAGGGCCTATCATATGGCCGGTCGCTGTGTGGAATGCGGTGAATGCGAACGGGTATGCCCGGTAGATATACCCTTAATGTTAATAAACACCAAATTGGCCCAAGATGCCAACGAATTTTTCGGACCCTATCAAGCCGGGATCAATTTTGTGGAAGGTGCCAAACCGGCTTTAAGCGTATACCGTCTGGATGATCCGGATGAAGGATTTATGTAAAAAGGAGGGAAGAAGCATGAAAATTTTAAGTAAAGATAAACTGGAAAGCGTTTTGGATAAGCTATCCGAATCGGCAGAAGTATTCGTACCCCTATCCAGAGCAAACAGCAGCGGCTTCTACTCCTGGAAAAACCGAAATCCAGAAAAAGAACGGCTAATGCTGGATGCCTTAAATGTATATTTATCACCCAAGAACGTAGGTTTCCCCCAGAACGAAAAAATGTACAGCATTATTCAGTCCGGGCCCAATGCTGAAATTAAGGAAACCTTTGAAGACAGCAGCCCTCGTATAATATTTGGTCTTAGAGCCTGCGATGCTAGGGCTATACGCTGTATGGATGACGTTTTTTTAACTCGTGGTTATGAAGACAGTTTCTACAAAGCCCGCCGGGACAACACGGTCTTGATCGGCAATGCCTGTTATGAGCCAGGGCCTAATTGTTTCTGCCAGGGCATGGGAGTTGACCCGGTAGAGCCCGAGGTGGATATAATAATCCGGGATACTGGAGCCCAAGGCTATATCTGGGAGGCTAAAACCCCTAAAGGCGAAGAACTGACCGAGGGTATTTCCAGCCTTTTGCAAGAAAAAGAGCTAAAGGCACCAGAACTAAAGGCTTTCCCTACTCAGGTAGATTACAGCGGGGTAGCTGAGAAATTAAAGGGAATGTTTGAACACCCGATTTGGGAAGGTCTATCTTCAGCCTGTCAGAACTGCGGCATATGCACTTATGTATGTCCCAGTTGTCATTGTTTTGATATACAGGTCAAAACCTGGGGAGAGGAAGGCTATCGTTTCCGTTGTTGGGATTCCTGCATGTATACAGAATATACTACTGAAGCAGGAGGAGGCAATCCTCGGTCCACTACCAAGGAGAGATTTCGCAACCGCTTCCTGCATAAGCTGGAATTCTTTACGGAAAGATATGGATATCCCTTGTGTACCGGCTGTGGAAGATGTATTGTGGCCTGCCCTACCGGGATCAACATCGTTAATATAATTAATGAAGTAAAGGAGGCGAGTGTTGATGTCTGATAAATGCAGCTGCGAACAACCGCTGGTGCCGACTGTGGTGGAAGTGGTAGATATAAAGGATGAAACTCCTGATGTTAAGAGCTTTTACTGCCGTTTAAGCGAAGGGGGAGTGCCTTTTAATGTAGCCCCCGGACAGTGTGCCATGGTTTCTTATCTGCCGGTGGGAGAAGGGATGTTTTCCTGTACCTGGCAGGAAGAACAGGAATATCTGCAGTTTGCCATCAAAAAGGTAGGCCTTTTAACCGATGAACTGCATGCCATTGAAGTGGGACAGAAGCTGGGGGTCCGTGGCCCCTATGGCAACGGCTTTCCGGTGGAAGAGTGCAAAGGCAAGGATATGCTCTTTATTGCCGGGGGCATTGGTTTAGCCCCCTTGCGTTCTTTCATAAAATACTGCTTTAAGCACCGGGAGGACTACGGCAAGATAACCATAGTCTATGGCAGCCGTAGCTATGCCGACCTTTGTTTCAAGGAAGAATTGTTCAATGAATGGCCGGCTATCAAGGATACTCAAGTTTATGTTACCATAGATAACCCGGAAGAAGGCTGGGATGGCCATGTGGGCTTTGTGCCTGCATATGTGGAAGAAATTAATCCCAATCCTCAAGGCTTGATTGCGGTAACCTGCGGACCACCTATAATGATCAAGTTTGTATTGCAATCCTTGGAGAAGATGGGATACACTGATGATCAGGTTATAACTACCCTGGAAATGCGTATGAAATGCGGGATAGGTAAATGCGGCCGCTGCAATATAGGGAGTGAATACATCTGCCTGGATGGCCCGGTATTTACTCTGGCCCAATTGAAACAGCTGCCCCAGGAGTGGTAGGATACACCAAACATTCAATAAAGACCAATATTTCTGCCACATGGCACTAGGCATAGACCGAAACACAATAAAGATTTAGGCAGGCAGCACACTTTGCTGCCTGCTTTATGTTAGCGTGAATTTTCTTCCGAGACTCAAGGATGATTCCTGTGCGAAAAGTATATTTCCCGGGGGAATCAAATCTGGATTCCTGAAGTTTTAGCCTGCCCTACTCATGGCATAAACACAATTACGCCGTGAGTGATTATACTATCATCAGTCGGAACAGGAAAAATGACCGCCTTATGGAAATGGTCAGACTGTAATTCACTTGGTGGTGTAATTCCTGAAAACAAGGAAAAAGGGTTCTTCAAGTTTTCCAATAAAGAGGTTTCCCCGGCAAAGACCCTTATTACGGAGGCAGCCAGTTGAGTATTTCCGTTTTTAAGAAGGCGGACAGCGCCTTTGTCCAAATTGTTAAACCCGGTTTTGGTTTCCGTCTCAAAAGCCTGGTTCACCAAGACCACCGTAAACTGACGCGTGAATATGGCCATGGGATAAGGGAAGAAATCGATGATTTGAGAAACCAACCCGTCATTGGCCATAAGCATTCCATATTTTCTGATCATTTGGCCTTGAGACTCTATTTTTTCCTCCAACATTTTTTGTACTGCTGTAAGTTCCTCAAGCAGCTGCATCTTCCCATCATTATCCATAAAATGGCTCCTCTCCCACTGCTGATCTTATTTAATATTTTATTAAGGAGATGGCTTAAAGGATAGGCCTAATATGCTTATTATTAGTATGAAAAATATTATTTTGATTTTCCTGCGAAAGGTTATATTTCCAGGGTTTTATTGCTTTATACGATAATTTAATCAGATATTTTTCTAAATTCAGATGGGGAAAGACCAACCTTCTTTCTAAATAAGCTGGCAGAATGGCCATTATAATTCATGTTGCAGGCAGCAAAGGCCTGGGCAATGGAAAGATTGGTATCCAGGAGCTTCTCCTTAAGTTTACCGATTTTATAATTTATATAGTACTCATGGGGAGTTACCCCCGTATGCTGCTTAAACAACTTGGTGAAATGTGCCTTGCTAAGGCAGGCCGCCTTTGCCGTTCCGTCAGCATCAAAGGGCTCCTGCCAATGTGTCTCTATGTACTGTTTGCCCCGTCCAATTTCTTTTTTGCCCCGGAATATTTTTTTAAAGATGAAAACGGCGGCAAAGTATTCTACCACTCCATCAGAATTTATTAATGGGAAACAGGTAATGTCTGCGTTTATGGTATGTATATCTCTATTGTCTACATTAAAATATCGGATCATATCCTGATAGGGTGCGTTGAAGTCAGTAATATATACAGTTTTGCCGGTCAATACCTGCCTGAGCTCTTCCATTGCCCCAAGCTTACGAACGATGGGATCCTCAAAAACATTGTATTTACCCACATGGGATTCCGTACTTTTGATTCCTATCATGTCCAGAGCCGATTGGTTAATAAGCCTTGCTGTACCATCCAGGGAAAAAACTTGAATTGGATAAGGAAAGAACTCGATTACTTTAGCCAAGAGTTCTTGGTTTTCAAAAAGGGACTGGAATGATTTAGCCAGGCTATTTTGTGCATCCTCAAGCTGATTTTTCATGGATCCGTCCTCATTTCCTTTTATTCTAAGCTCTTTCGATATACAGATGGGCAAACGCCCACCTTCTTTCTGAATAAATTGGCGGAATGGCCATTATAATTCATATTGCAGGCAGAGAAGGCCTGGGTGACGGAAAGATTAGGATCCAAGAGTTGTTCTTTCAATTTACTGATTTTATAATTTATATAATACTCATTGGGAGTTACCCCCGTATGCTGCTTAAACAGTTTAGTGAAATGGGCTTTACTGAGGGAAGCCGCCTTTGCTGTTTGGTCAGCGTCAAACTTGTCCAACCAGTGGGTTTCTATATATTCTTTAGCTTTTTCAATCTCCGATTTTCCACGATAAACCCTCCTGTTGATCAAAAATGCCACAACATATAGCACCTGTTTTACCTCATTCAGAATAGGGAAAAGCGTAATGTCCTGATATACGGCCTCTACATCAACGCCCTGTAGACCGTATCGATGTACTATTTCTTCCAAGGGTACTTTAATATCGGAGAGAAAGACGCTTTCTCCTTGAAAAGCCCGCTTTAACTCATGGAACTGGCCGGTTGCCATAACGTCAGGATCTTTTAATACATTATACTTCCCCACCACCAGGTCCAGGCTTAAAGCATGGTATTCGGAGAGCAAAGCCCTATTCACCAGCACCGATGTTCCGTCTGGAGCATAAACCTGAATTGGGTAGGGGAAAAACTCGATCACTTTGGCCAGGAGTTCTTCTTTGGTTAAAAGGGATTGAAATGAATCTGAAATGGTGTTTTGACTGTCATTCATATTAATACCCATTTTTCATCACCTTTTTATATCGGCCGTCTTCAGGCTTTTGGGCATTTTTGGGGAGCAGCCACAGATTACCGACTTTCTCTGCTCCCTTATTTCGTTCCGCGACACAGTATAGCGTTACCATCCGGCTGCCGATTCCCCATTTTTTTCCCGCTTCCTTCACAGTCATATAATCAAGCATAATCTCCCCCATAGTCTTTTCTTTTTTTATACTACTAATTTCAGTAAATTTCAATATTTAGAAATATGTGAAGAAGATGCTTTGGCATGGCGTTGCTATCATGTTGTGTATAACGGCTCCTTCATAGGTTTCAGAGTGGAGTCGTCGAATGAGCGGGGAAAAACAGGTAAGTATCAGATTCAAGAACAATAAGCCGGAGATCTTTTTATGTATTATCTACATAAGGGAACCTGGATTACTGTATGGTAATACAAAGACAATATTTGAGTTTTAGTTTAAAATAATACCAAGGTTAGGCTTAAAATGACAAAAAACCAGAAAAATCGCAAATGAACACTATATCTTGAGCATTAAAATGACAATGGGAGTGATGTATGATGGAAACCAGTAATAAAGCGGAGAAGAGCTTTCGGGACAAGTATCTGAATAAAAAGGTAATCCTGATAGTAATCGGAGTAGCTGTGTTGCTGGGAGCAGTGGTGGCCGGAGGACTGTTAAAAGCCAGTGAAAACCCATCCTTTTGTGGTCTCTGTCACATAATCGAGCCCTATTACGAGTCCTGGAATACTGGGGTTTTGTTGGATAACCAACATGCCCAGGAGGATATCGAGTGTCTGGATTGTCATAATCGGACCATTCCTGAAAAAGCCATGGAAGGACTAAACTTTATAACCGGCAATTATACCATACCCTTGGAAGGACCTCCCGGAGATCGGGCTATGTGTCTGGACTGCCATTCCCAAGAGGGAGAAGGGCATAGTTGGGATGAAATCAAAGCAGCTACTGATTTTGAGGATTCAAATCCTCATGATTCCCACCATGGGGAGCAGGATTGTAATCTTTGTCACAACATGCACGATACGTCAGAGGTATACTGCGCCCAATGCCACTTATTCAAATGGTTTGATGATTTGGATGAAAGCTGGGAACAGTATTAAATGAAAGCCGGGGTCAGACACTATCCTAAGTTAATTCGGTGCCTGGCCCCGGGTGATTAAACTATGAGAGAGGGTTTGACCTGGCTGGATTAGAAAATTGAGCCACCAAAAACATAACCTAGATAAAATACACCTGCGATGGCGATAATATGCCATACCCACCATCCGGTCTTAAGGAAATCAAAGGTTCCCAAATCATATCCTTCCTTGGTAGTCATCCTATCGGAGCCTTCATTCCGATTGCGTTCCTCTTCCATAATATAGCTCCTCCTTTTTGCTATTTTAATAATACTATTACCACTGAAGGCAATAATTATGTAATAGAATTAAAAGTTCAATAATATTTGACAGGGGAGATATAATCTATAAAATATATATAGCTGGGTAAAATGCACAATAATGTGCACATAAAGGAGGAATATCTTTGCCTGTTATACGGAGGGACTTGCTTAATCCTACATTAAAAGATGTTTTAGAAACTTTCCGTCTGGATAAGAACTATACTTATGGAAGGGGTAGTTGTCTGCTTGATGATGAGGGCATAGAATATCTGGACTTTATAGCCCAGTATGGTGCGGTACCTTTTGGATATAATCCTGATTTTATCTGGGATCAATTGGAGGAAGTCCGCAAAAGAAGCCTTCCCAGTCTGGTGCAGCCCTCTATTCCGGGAGAGGCTCTAAAGTTGGCTAATATGCTGGCAGAATGCAGTCCGGGAGATCTATCCTACTGCACCTTCTGTCAGAGTGGTACCGAAGCTGTTGAGGCGGCAATTAAATTAGCCCGTTCTACTACGGGAAAGGAATTAATCATATCTACTTTGAATAGTTTTCATGGCAAGACCCTGGGATCTTTATCCGCAACCGGCAAAGGATCTTACCAGGAGCCATTCCGGGCACCGGCTCCGGGTTTTGTTAAAATACCTTTTAATGATCTTCCGGCTCTGGAAAGGGTATTGCAGGAACAGGCAGAAAACACTGCTGCCTTTATTGTTGAACCGGTGCAGGGTGAGGGTGGCATCATAACTGCCCAAGCAGGCTATTTAAAAGGAGCTCAGGAACTATGCCATAAGTATGGGGTAATATTTATAGTTGACGAGATTCAAACCGGACTAGGTCGTACCGGCAGGTTGTTTGCCTGTGAGCATGAAGGTATTGAACCAGATATAATGTTGTTGGCTAAGGCACTGGGCGGAGGCCTCCTGCCCATTGGGGTTTGTATAAGTTCTCCCCGTGTCTGGAATGATGAGTTTGGTATGCTACACAGTTCTACTTTTGCCAACAATCAGCTTAGCTGTTCAGTAGGAATAGCAGTACTGGAAAGATTGGAACAGAACGACCGGGAATTAATCGGAGAAGTAGAAGCTAAAGGGGAATATCTGCTGCAAAGATTACGGGATATTGATGCCCGATATCCCGGAGTGGTTAAGGAGATACGCGGCAGCGGCTTGATGGTGGGAGTGGAGATTAATGAGCTTACCGACTGTGGGTCATTTGACATGACCTATTTGGCTGATTGCGAAGGCTTTACGGCTCTCATAGCCGGCTTTTTGCTGAATATTTATAATATCCGTCTGGCTCCCTATTTGAACAGTTCTATGACCCTCAGGCTGGAACCCACACTTACCATTACTTATGAAGAAATAGACAGGACCGTTGAGGCCTTGGAGCTAGTATTTAAAATACTTTATTATCGCGATTATTCCAAGCTCTATCGTCACTTAATCGGAGATTATAAAAAGCCGGAAAAAATCATTGACTACAGAGGGGTAAGCAGAGCAATCAAATCTTCATTCCTAGAATCTGGAGAAAGGGCAACAGAGAAATTTGCTTTCATTATTCATTATGCGGCTCCCGAAGATGTGGTATTAAATAATCCATCTTTTGTTACCTATAGCCGAGATGAGATTTACCAATTGATGGAATGGCAGAGCAAAACAAAGGAAGCCGGACTGGTGTGTCATATGCCGGCCATTAGGTCCCTGGACGGAACCCTAGCAGAAGGTTGGCTGATTGGAGTGCCTTTTGGAGCACGAGAAATAATGTCATTACCCCGTGAAGAAACAGCTGAAGTTATTAAACAAGCAGTAGACATGGGAAGAGACCTGGGAGCGAAAATTGTCGGACTAGGAGCATTGAGCTCAGTAGTTACCCGAGGTGGTCGAGCAGTACAAGGGCGGGGCCCGGCCATAACCAGTGGCAATAGTTTTACCGTTTTGATGGCCATGGAAGCTCTGGTTTTGGGAGCTCAGAAAATGCACATTAATCTGGCCACGGCCAAAGGGGCGGTATTAGGTGCTACCGGTTCCATTGGACGTGCTTGTGCTTTATTACTATCGGAGAAAATGACTAATATTGTGGTTTTGGGTAACCCCGATCATGTAACCAGCAGTAAAAACCGCCTGGCTTCTTTAATGCGGGATATGTATCGAAAGGCAGTGCAAAGATACCAAATGGGTGAGTTAGAGGGGTTAAGCAAATGGGTTGATGAAACTCTTCGGGCCCTGGCAGCCTTAAATACCCGGGAAGCACAGGAATACTACAAAGAAATGTTAGAGGAGAAAACCATTGATTCAGGATTGATAGAAGAAATATGCCATTATCTAAATATACCATTGCCAGTCAGCAGCAGTCTGGAGATAAAAGAAACTCTGCCCCACTGCAGCATAATAATTGCCACCAGTAATTCACCAGAGTTCCTGGTTTATCCTGAGGATTTGAGACCGGGAGCGGTGATTTGTGATGTGGCTCGTCCGGCGGATGTAGCTCCCGAGTGTTATACGGAAAGGAATGATGTCTTAATATTGGAGGGTGGACTGGTTCAGTATCCAGATACCATTTCCTTTGGACCCAACCTGGGATACCGGGATGGTGTGAATGTGGCATGTCTTTCCGAGACTATTTTGTTGGCCCTGGAAGGCGATTATAACGATTACAGTATCGGCAGCAAGATGCCTCTGGAAACCATTGAATATATGAGATATCTGGGAGCCAAGCACGGCTTTACCCTGGCTGGACTTAAGATGGGCAACCAAGAGATATGTGACAAAGAAGTTGAGGAGATTTACTTGAACGCACAAAAAAAGCTTGAAGAGGCAGCATTGTCTTAGTAGATCCATTTTTTCCTGCCCTGACCATAGTCGGGCTAGGGATCTGTGACTTGCAATCTAGCCTGTGTACGAATACAATATACAGGTACAGGTAAATTTGGAAACTTCCATTGGCTTATTGTTGGGAAAGAAACCTGGAATTACTTAGCTTTATCTTGGCAAAAGCGATTAAGCGGGCAATAATAATAACCTTTTATAAATCAAGAAGCCAATAGGAGGAGCATCTCCAGTTTGATTTGAAGTTTTACTAGGGGGGGGCGGCCTTGAATCTAACCGAGATAGTTATTAGTAAGAGTGGTAAATGGTATTTTGGCACTGCAGAGATGTTTCGACGCAACATTCTTAATATACTGGCAGCACATATCGAAAGAAATGATGACGGCAGTTATTGCATTAAACTGGGAGATGACATGAACCCCATTACAGTGGAAGATGTACCGTTTCTAGCCAGTGGTTATGTGCAGGAGGAGGATGGCAGCATTAAACTGGTTTTCCACGATCTACAGGAAATGATACTGGATAGGGAGCATAAAATTTATTTCAAGGGAGATGTTCCCTATATAAGCTTTCGTTGGCCGTCTGATACCCGCTTAAGCCGGGGAGTGTACTGGAAGTTGAGCGATTATTTTGACTTTCGGGGAGAAGAAGTATATATAGTGCCTCCAGCAGTGAACAGGGATATTAACTAACACCCGGGACCGATAAAATATTGAGAGATCATCTAAGAGCAGTTGTTTATGAATTAAGCCCGTTCCTAAAAGATCAGATTATCTTTAGGAACGGGCTTAGCTATATAATTCACACGAAAATGGTTTATCCGCCGAAAAACTGGTAATCGTTGCAAGCGACCACAGGTCGCCACTACAGACTCGCACCGTAAATATGGATATATGTAGGGGCGGTCTTTGACCGCCCGTTGGCTAGCCACAAATTTGCATTCTCGCTTGTGTTCCCTAATCATGGAGGTTGATAAGAAGGAGCCTGAACACGATCTGGATGATTCCTGATCAGCGGTCATGACATTCATAGCCGTGCAATCGCTATATTACTTCGCTTTAAAGACGAGAAATATGAGGGGGCCTAAAATAACTGGCCGGATAAGTCAAGAGTTCATCCAATTGCTTTAACATTAGCTCTTTATCTCTAGGAATGAGTCCATTAACATTGGCAAAGTTGGCCATATGGTCAGATAAAAGCATACTGTTCTCACATTCCAGGTTTTCAATGAGCAATCTGACTTCCTGTAAAGCCTGATGGGCTGTTAAAAGCTGGAAGAAGCCGGTTTCCCATTCTTCATACAATGGAGTGCCCGGATATGGTACCAGGGTTCTTATCCGAATAAAATTGGGGCTGAACTGATTAAGGGTTTTAGCACTATTAATGGCGTGTTCTCTGGTTCTCTCCAGTCCCCCCACCCCGGTAAGAAAATATTCGCTTACCTCTATACCAGCCTCTTTGAGTTTCTTTCCCGCCGAGATAATTTCCTGGGAAGTAGTACCTTTGCATACTCGAGTCAGGGTAATATCATCACCACTTTCCATGCCGGTATGAACCCGGCGCAAGCCAGCATGGTAAAGACGCTTTAAATCATCCAGGCTTTTCTTATTTACGAACCGGGAAGAGCCATAAACTGTGATGCGGCTCAGATGGGGAAACAATTCGGAGGCGTATTCGAATATTTCCACCAGCTGATTGGTTCTCATTAATATGGTATTCCCATCAGGGAAAAAGAGAGATTCAATAAATTCTCCATAATAATTCCTAGCCGCTAATAAGTCTTCTTTGATATCCTGCACCGGACGGATTTTAAATTTCTCATCTTTATACATCTTACAAAATGTACACTTATTATGAGGACAGCCTACTGTGGCTTGAATCAGCAAACTTCCAGCTTCACTAGGGGGACGATATATAGTACCTTCATATCTCATAAGTCGATCTCCTATCTTAATTTTTCTCCCCATGGCGGAGGCTATAAGTACTTATATAGAAAGCATGAGTGGGGAATCAATGCGTAAAAAGTTGGGATGGTCTTAGTTCCCGCTAATCTAATAGACTTAGGCCAAGCTAAAGACCTGACCCTTTCCTATTAAGATTATCAAATAAGTCTTACTTTTAAAAGTTAAGAATAGGAAGCATAGTAAAATGAGTTGTATTATCCAAGAGGAGAAGGTATATTGTAAAATAGGGGTAGTAGTAGGGGGAATGGAAGATGCCAATAAGAGCTTTGATAGTTGATGATGATCAAAAAGAAAGAATCATCTTAAGATACTTATTGGAACAGCGTAAAGATTTAAAGATAGTGGGAGAAGCAGTACACGGTTTAGAAGCATTAATGCTTTGCCAGGAGAAAAAAGTAGATATTGTTTTTTTGGATATTACTATGCCGAAAATGGATGGCCTGGAAACAGCGGCTAAACTGATGGATATGAAGGAACCTCCCGCTATAGTTTTTGTAACCGCTCAAACCGGGATGGCGGTGACTGCATATGAACTAGGAGCTTTGGACTACATAGTTAAACCCATTGAGCCGAACAGAATCGAAAAGAGTATTGGCAAGGCAAAGAAGGTAATAGCCCACCAGGATTATATCGAAAATCTGGTGAGGCAAAGGTTGAAAAATAGGATGGAGTATATTCTAGCTCTTTACAACCAGGAAGAAGCGCTGTTGAAAAGGCTTCCCATAAGAGAAAAAGGAAAACTGACCCTGATTAAACCAGAAGATATTATTGTTTGTGAAAGTCAGGGTAAAAAAGTTTTCATCTGTACTAGAAAAGGAGGCTTTCTTACCAGTTTTACTCTCAATCAACTGGAAAAACGTCTTAGTGACACCTATTTCTTCCGGGTTCACCAAGCTTATTTGGTTAACTTGAATTTTGTTGATGAAATCAGGAATTTTGGCGAAGGATCATACATAATTAGATTAGAGAATTGCGACCGGGATATCACTCTGAGCCGTTCTAAACTACGGCTATTAAGGGATAGGATGGGTATTTAACCGAATAAACATTAAATAGGGCATTATAAACATTATTTTGGACTAAATAAGAAAACAACAAGGTCATTCATAGCAATATATGAGTATACTTATAAATCCAGTGGTAGACGTGGTGGGTACTGGGCTACATAATGTTGGTACTGAATATTTTACTTGAGTTTTTAGGTAAACCGTAAAATGGCGATAGATTGTTATTTTTGCAGCAAAGTATCCTATATATGAAACCAAGTGCTGCCAAAATAGAGAAATAAATCACAAAATGATTTATAGTTAATGTAATACTAGGGGGACGTTGAACTATTAGGGGAAAGGAGGAAAGATTTCTACATTGCAGCCGGGATATTGAACGGAAGACTTTTTCCGGCTATTATTAATACGATAAAATAATTAAGTAATTTATATATAGGGGTGCAATGTATCAAAGTTAGGGAACTCGTTTTATAAAAGTGTACGGTCAAGAAAAGATCGGAGTGATGCTAATGATACCGTTTTATATGCTTGAGCGATACGAAGGGAATGAGCCCTTGTTTGAGCTAGTGACAATGTCTATGGTATCTACTTATGCGGGTGAGCCTTTACATGTCCATGCGGAAGGATTACGAGGAACGGGTAAGACCACCATAATGAGAAGTTGCCGTGATATTTTGCCCAATATTACTAGAATAAAGGGCTGTATTTATAATTGTGACCCGGATAATCCGCATTGTCCACTGCACCGGGATATGAGCCTAGAAGAGATCGCAGCTCTGGGATCAGAAGAAATCCCTATGCCATTCTTAGAAATATCTCATTCAGCCAAGGTGGGTACGGTAGCAGGAAGTATTGATCTAGCCCGGCTTACAGATCCTAATAATCCTGCTGCTCAGCTCTTGCCAGGATTGATTCCTCAGGCCCACCGGGGCATTATATTCATAGACGAAATAAACCGCCTAGCTGATACTTCACCGGAAATTACAGATATTCTTCTGGATGTTATGGGCAATAAACCGGGACACCTGCAGATAGAAGAGGCCGGTCTGCCTACAGTGGATATTACGGTCAGTGTATCAGTATGGGCTGCATCCAATCCGGACGAAGATCCAGGGCCACTGGAAGAAATAAGAAGACAATTGTCGGACCGGTTTGATTTGGTATGTTATATGGGAAGACCTGATTCGGTGGATGTGCTGGCTAATATGCTGGAGGAAAACTCTCATCGGCAGAAGATACGTAATGCTATGAAGAAAAGCAGCAATGTATATGATTATAGTAAGAATGATAAATACCGGGAGGAGATAATCATATGGGCACAAAAGTACAGTCAAACCGATATGCCAGATTTTCTCCGTAATTTTATTGCCCGGCTTTACATTAAACACAACCTGGAGAGCATTAGAGCCATTGAGGCCATGCAACAAGGTGCCATATTGCATAGTCTAATTAAGAACCGGGACAAGGTAATGATTACTGATGTTACAAGAATATTGCCTTTAGCTCTTAAACATCGGGTGGATGGAGATACCCTGGTCAAACTCATAAACGATGTAGAAAGCCGGGGGGCCAGAGAAGGTATTTTAAGCTTTAAGAACAAAAAGAATAAGCGGGATGAAGATGACGAGTATTTTCAGCAAAATGCACGTGCATTAAAGGATATGAGCAGAAGTGAGCTGGTAAATACTGAAAAAGATCTAACACCTACTCATGGGTAAAGGTGGTGAAATAGATGCTGGGTGAACGTACCAACGTAGATAAAGCAGCTTCGGTGGGTAATTATCTGAACCTGTATTTTGGTCAGGGCCAGGGTGTCAGGCTGGGAGAAAGCACTGTAGCCAGTTCCAAGGTTCATGCCCGAATGCCGGAAAAAAGGATAAAGGGGCAGCTAAAAATCCTGGTTAACCGTGATGCGGGCAAGGTGTTCCTGGATTTTGTTGAGGAAGGCCGCGTGATACATATAGATGTATATCATCGGCCTGGCAAGATTGATCCCAGGGATGTGGCCCGAGCCATATATTCCGCCATAGATGGCCATTTTATGGATAAGGACCCTCAGCTTCAGTATGCCGAAGATGAGCGTTTTAACTTGGTAATTGCTTATGCCAGCAAGATATATATCACCACCAATCAGGGTAAAGGGACTCTTTATAATTTACTTCAGGATGAAGTTGAGCATTTGCTTGACTACGAAGAAGGTTGGGATCATGTCCATATCCTAGCCCAACTGGAGCGAGAGGACTATTATCTAGTCTATATTATTGCCGAGATAGTTGAGCAGGTAGTTCTGGAAAGCGACATAAAGCTGGCCAAGGTACGCAACATTATCCACGGTAATGAAAAACAGGCTCAGGACAGTTATGCAGGATACATTAAGTTGCCCTGGAAGCACTTGAAGGGACAACAAGCCCGTCATTTGCCGGACAAAGAGAATGTAAACCAGTTAATTATCAAACTGGCCGAGAAATTTGGTGGAGTAGAAGAGATACAGGAGTTTATGGAAAACTATTCCACTAATATATTTAAACGCAAAGGTATTCAGCAGCAGATGAAAAAATGGGGAGATATTGAACACGATATAGAGCAGTTGGAAGATCTCGGTATATTGAAAGATACGCCTTTTGGCAAGGTTCTTACCAGTAAAGGCTTAAAACTCAAAGAATTTGTAATAAACCATAAGTGTGAACTGGAAACTGAAATTAGGCGTAATACCAGAAGGCTACCTGCAGGGGGTGGTGGGCGCTTTAAGAAACTTGGCCAAATAGACCGGAAAACATCCAAGGTTGAATACACCAATCGCAATAAAACCATCAATAATCCAGACCAGAACTGGTCAGGGGACTTAGCAGTACCAGAAACGGTAATTCAAGCCTTAAAAAACAGCTACCTGCGAGGCGACGATCACTTCTCCATAAAAAAGCAGGATTTGCATTATTATGAGAAAAAAAGCTATGTGCCGGTAGATATATGCCTATTAATTGATGCCAGCGGCAGTATGGCTGGAGATAAACGACAGGCGGCTTGCTTTTTGGCAGAGCACCTGTTATTAACAGGAAAAGAAAAAGTGGCAGTAGTTACTTTTCAGGAACGAGGAAGCAATGTGGTAGTACCCTTTACTCGTAAGCAACTGGTATTAAAGCAGGGCTTGGCTACCATTAATCCGGCCGGTCTTACTCCAATGGCGGATGGTATTGTAAGTGCAGTCAATCTAATTAAGAACAGCAAAGTTCGCAATCCCATGCTGGTATTGATAACCGATGGGATTCCCAATATTCCCCTATGGACTTTGGATGCCAAAGCGGATGCCTTGGAAGCTGCTACCTTAATAAGCAAAGAGAAGATACGTTTTATCTGCATAGGAGTAGAAGCTCATCGATTTTATCTAGAAAAACTGGCTGAAAAAGCAGACGGAGTAGTTTATTTAGTGGATGATTTGAATAAAGATAATCTTATCAACATAGTCAGAATGGAGAAACAAAGCACTAGCGACAACAAACTGGCATGATGTCGAATTAATTCAATTGACAATATTCGATAATTTCGGCTAAAATTTTAGTAGAGTTAGAGCGGTTATAATAGTCACAGAAATCTTCGCAGCAATATTCTTGTTTAAATAACTCCTCCTTCATGTTGAGCACTCGTACCGGGTGCTCTCTTTTCTTTTCTTTTTTGTCATAAAACTTAAACTGCCTTCGTATCTTAGTAAAGAAACTAAGAAAGGAGGTTGGATAATTATGGATAAAAAAATAGTGATTATCGCGGCCATTATACTAGTTGCTATCTGCTTGCTGGCTGGAGGATGTTCTACTTTTACCGGAGACAGCAGCTTAAAAGCCTGGAAAGAGCTACTAAGTCTGGCTCCAGAAACAGAAACTGCCAGCAGCGACAAGCAGGGCACCAGTCTGGAGGATTTACTATTGGACAAGCAGACAGAAGGGCAGGATATGGTGGAAGAATATATAGAGGTTTCTCTCTATTTTGCTGATGGGGCTGGAAGCCTGGTAGCTGAAGATAGGCAGATAGTTAAAACTGAAGGAATCGCTCGCCGAACCCTACAGGAATTATTAAAGGGTCCCGAAAATACCCAGTACAAAAATCTTTTCCCCCCGGGCAGCCAGCTACTGGACATTAATATCAAAGAGGATGGTTGGTGTATTGTAGACTTGAGTGCACAGGTACGGCAGATTGCAAATGCTCAGGAGGAACAGCTACTGCTAAACTCGATAATAAAAACCTTAGGTCAATTTCCTACCATTAAGCTGGTCAGTATTTTGATAGACAGTCAAAGTGTAGATTCCCTGGCAGGATATATGGATCTGCCACAGACCATTGAGCTAATGAATCCAAAAGGTGAATGAGTAAGATTTTCCTCTAAAAGGAATAAAAACGGATAGTACTTATACTATCCGTTTTAGATTAAAATCCGCAAAGAAGCTCAGGTCACCCGCCATCATTAGTCTAACCTGTCTTGCGGTAAAACTCCCAGCAAAAAATCATCCTCTCTGGGAGACGAATGCAATACCTGGATTCAATTCAGTATCTGTATATTACATGGCGGTGTAACCACCATCTACGGTAATGACTGCACCAGTAACATAAGACGACAAGTCTGATGCTAACCAAAGGCTTGCCTGCCCTACCTCACTAGGCTGAGCAAATCTGCCCATCATACATAATTGTTTTGCATAAGTATTGGGATCAAAACCGAATTGTTTTAAAGCTCCCCTTAGCATAGGGGTATCGATTGCCCCTGGGGCAATAGCATTTACTCGGATACCATGGGGTGAATAGTCTATGGCTCCGGATTTAGTCAAACCGATAACCCCGAATTTGGCTGCAATATATATGGGGGTACGTGGTTGGGGGCGAATACCGCTAACAGATGAAATGTTTATGATAGATCCGCCTTTACCCTGTTGCATCATCTGTTGGAGTTCATACTTCATACATAAAGCTACCCCTTTTAAATCCACCGCTATCAAAGCATCAAATTCGTTTTCATCTAAATCAGCGATGGGTTTATCATCAGGAGTTCGGGCAGCATTGTTTACTGCTGCATCAAGGCGTCCATAGGTATCTACGGCAAAGTTAACCATTTTTTCTACATCTCGAGACTTAGATACATCCGCATAAACAAATGCTGCTTTTCCACCTTGATCACAAATGCGCTGAGTTGTCTTTCTCCCCAATTCATCATTAAAATCAGCTATAACTACCTCAGCCTTAGCGGAGGCAAATAATTCCGCAGTGGCAGCCCCCATGCCCATTGCTCCTCCGGTTATAATTGCTACTTTACCGTTTAGATCTATCAAAACAACACCTCTTTTCTTGTTATAATAATATCCTTTGCATAATGCCTTGATCCAATACATGAGACTTTGGTAAGATAGAGCCTTTGGAAACTATGTAATGATATATTCAAAGATTATAGGTAGTGCTGTAAAAGGTGCGATAGGGAATGATTCCTTTTTCTTAAAGAACTAGTAAGGTGTGAAAAATACGGAATTGTTCTATAAGCAAGATATGGACTAATACCAAAGGCTATAATTTGGAATAACATATCTGTAAGCATAGCTGAGGGCAAGTTTATATAGAATATATCTAACAAAAGTGTTAAATTAATTATTGGGTTCGATGCCAAAGTTTTTAATAAATAATAGTATTAGCTAATTTGGTACCTATAGCCGCAAAAAAGAGGTGTTAGTATTGGGAAATCAAAGCCCCATAGGTATTTTTGATTCTGGTGTAGGAGGACTTACGGTAGTTAAGTCTTTGCTGGAACTATTACCTGGGGAAAGTTTTATATATTTCGGTGATACTGCCAATGTGCCTTATGGGAGCAAAACTCGGGAACAGTTGATGAGCTATGCCATTAGTATTTTGAATTTTCTGAGAACCAAGGAGGTAAAAGCTGTAGTGGCGGCCTGTGGCACCCATTCTTCGCTAACTCTTCCCCAACTGGAGGGGCATTACCCTTTTCCTATGTTAGGGGTGGTTAAGGCAGGATCACGTTCCGCCATACAGGTGAGCAAGAATTCTAGAATTGGAGTGTTAGCCACTCAAGCTACAGTTAATAGCCAAGCTTATACTCAGGCCATCAAGGCCATTAATCCTGAATGTCAGGTTTTTGAAAGAGCCTGTCATCAATTTGTGCCTCTGATAGAAGGCGGTGTATTAAGTGGAGAAAAGATTAATCAATCGGTGAGGGAATATGTTGCTCCACTACTTGATAATCGAATAGATACTCTGGTCTTGGGCTGTACTCATTATCCATTTTTAACCCAGCCTATTAAAGAGTTTGTGGGAGCAGATGTAGAACTGGTTGATCCTTCTCGGGGAACTATAGAGGAACTGAGAGAACTATTAACTATGGATGATTTACTCGAGCAAAGCGGGCAAGAACCTTTACGCCAATTCTATGTTAGCGGCCACGATGAATCGTTTTTTAGGGTTGGTCGATTGCTCTTAGGTGATATGATTGGGAAAGTGAATAAGCTGGAAGGTTAGCATTAATTAAACTTGGAAGAGTGCAATATACCCTATAAGAGAAGGTGAATAAGGTGCGCTATATAAGCCATGATCATATTAGTCAAGCGGTTAAAATAGCAGTTATTAAAGCCAATATCCTGTTGCCTGATGATATACTGGCAGCATTGCAGTTGGCGGCAGAAAATGAAAGCAACAGCCGGGGGCGGATGTTTCTAAACATACTTCTGGAAAATGCCGCAATAGCCAAAAAAGAGAAAATGGCCCTGTGTCAGGACACGGGCATGGTTTCAGCCCATATTGAACTGGGGCAGGAAGTTAAGATAGTGGGGGGCAGTCTAGAAGGGGCAGTTAATACTGGAGTCAAGGCTGGATATGAGGAAGGCTTTTTTAGAAAGTCCATAGTTAAGGATCCTTTCATCAGAATCAATACCTCAGACAATACCCCAGCCATTATACATACTCGAATCGAAGAGGGAAAACATTTTCGAATCACTGTCTTGCCCAAAGGAGCTGGCAGCGAAAACATGGGGCAGTTGACTATGCTCAAACCATCCCAGGGAATAGAGGGGGTCAAAGACTTTATCCTCCAGGTAGTTAAAACCGCCGGAGCCAATGCATGCCCACCTCTGGTAGTGGGGGTTGGTATTGGGGGTAACTTGGATCAAGCAGCTTATTTGGGCAAACAAGCCTTGATGAGGCCTATTAATATACTCCACGAAAGTCCGGAAATAGCAGCTTTGGAAGAAGAAATGCTGCTTCGGATTAATGCTCTAGGTATTGGCCCCCAGGGTATGGGAGGGTCTACTACGGCCCTGGGCATAAATATTAATACCTTCCCCACTCATATTGCCTGTTTGCCGGTAGCAGTAGTTCTGGGGTGCCATTGTACTCGTCGGGCCAGCATTGAGCTATAGAGCCATAAGGAGAAGGCAATAATGAAAGTGTTAAGAGCTCCTTTGAATGGAGAAGATATATACAGCTTGAAAACAGGGGATCACGTGTTGTTGGAAGGAACCGTATATGCAGCCCGGGATGCTGCTCACAAGAATATGGTGGATACTATAAAGCAGGGCGGCCAACTACCTTTTGATGTGCAGGGACAGCTTATATACTATGTGGGTCCCTGTCCTGCGCCACCGGGAAAGGTTATTGGTTCGGCGGGTCCTACTACCAGTGGCAGGATGGACGCCTATGCTCCATACTTAATTGAACGGGGATTGAAAGCCATGATAGGCAAAGGCAACCGCAGCCCGGAAGTAATTGCAGCCATGAAAAAGCATAGGGCGGTATACTTGGCGGCCGTGGGTGGAGCTGGAGCCTACCTGGCGGCTAGAATCAAAAAAGTAGATACTATTGCTTATCTGGAGTTAGGGCCAGAGGCCTTGTTGAAGCTGGAGCTTGAGCAATTCCCCTGTATTGTTGCCATAGACTGCCAGGGCCATAACATTTATGATATAAGTAATGATTCCTGATAAAAGGGATTATTAAGCGGGAAAACCAAAGATAGGAGTGTAATATGACAAGAAGCACCAAACGTTCTAATAATGATATGCGCCCGGTGGTTATAATTCCTAGTTTTGTTAAGAATCCAGACGGATCGGTTTTAATGCAAACAGGAGATACCCGGGTCTTGTGTTCAGCCATGCTGGAAGAGAAGGTGCCGCCTTTTCAGAAAGGAAGCGGGAAGGGATGGATTACCGCAGAGTATTCCCTTTTGCCATCCTCTACCAATACTAGGACCACTCGGGAGTCCAGCCGGGGCAAAGTAAGCGGGAGAACATCAGAGATCCAAAGATTGATCGGACGGTCAATAAGATCGGTAGTAGACTTGGAAAAGCTGGGAGAGAGAACTATCTGGATAGATTGTGATGTAATCCAGGCGGATGGAGGAACCCGGACTGCATCTATTACCGGCAGTTTTGTGGCTCTGGCCTTGGCCTTGAAGAAGTACCAGGAGGCGGGTATTATTGATGAAATACCCTTAAGGGATTATGTGGCGGCAGTAAGTGTAGGAATAGTAGATGGAGAAAAACTATTGGATTTGGATTACATAGAAGATTCAGGGGCCGAAGTGGATATGAATGTGGTTATGACCGGTCGCGGAGAATTTGTGGAAATACAGGGAACGGCAGAGGGTAAGACTTTCAGCCGTCAAGACCTGGATGAACTGCTGGCTTTAGCTCAAAAAGGAATAGAAGAACTTATTGCCCTGCAAAGAAATATAATAGGAGAATAGTATGGCTAATAAACTCTTACTGGCCACCCGCAATAAGAAAAAGAAGCTTGAACTGCAAGAATTGCTGGATAATCCCGGGATCCAGGTTTTGACTCTGGAGGATATTGAACATATACCGGAAATAATC
>LSQX01255530.1_pt2 | contig 83295 bp, 73 predicted proteins | sample 654561 | NCBI WGS metagenome assembly LSQX01 (sample SAMN04489861, study PRJNA283612) | anaerobic digester metagenome | isolation source: 4 biogas reactors fed with cattle manure at either 37C or 55C with and... | place: Denmark: Kongens Lyngby | collected 2014 | reverse complement strand
AGTAACTGTCAAGGTTTATTTTCTGGAAACTTTGTTTTCGTTTCCGTCTAACTCCTTGTTACCGCTGAGGTTCTTACGTTCCTCGTTGGTAGGCCGCGCATTCTACAGCAGACTGCGAACCTGTCAACCGTATTTGTAAAAGAGCTGCAAAATACTTCATTCATATCTTTAAACCTCGCCCGCGCCTCATTACTACTCTTCTATATAAAGACACTTATACCGCAGCGACTGCGCAGTGCTGCGGCCAAACCAGTACGATTCGGGCACCACCTAAGGTTCGACTACTCTCAATACGCACCCGTCCCGCATGCCAATACATAATCCGTTTAACGATAGCCAAGCCTAAGCCATGCCCACCGGAAGCTCGCGTACGGCTATCATCCAGCCTAAAAAAGGGTGTAAACACCTTTTCACGCAGCGCTTTAGCAATACCTGTGCCATCATCCTCAACAGCGATATAGCACAATTCATTTTGCACTCGGCACACAATTGAAACGCGCCGACGCGCATGACGCTGTGCATTACTGATTAAATTCTGTAAAGCTTGATATAGATAACGGCCTTCTCCATCCACCCAACACTCCTCGGTGCCTGTCTTTACATAACGCACATCTATCTCTGGACGCAACGGCGCCAGCTCTTGGATCACACGCTCAATCAAGGCATGCAGCTCCACCTGACTGAAGCGAATACTGGGCATGCCAGCTTCTAGTCTGGCATAGGTCAGCATCTCGTTCAGCAGACCATCCATATCCTCAATATCCTGATCCATGCTACCTAAGTATTTACTGCGCGCTTGTGGTTCATCGGCACTAGCGGCCATATCCAAACCAAAGCGCAAACGAGCCAGCGGTGTGCGCAACTCATGCGCCACAGCACGAACCATATCGCCTTGAACATTAATCAAGATTTTTAAACGCGCAGCCATTTCATTAAAGCGCACCGCCAAACGCCCGACCGAATCACTGCCACCTTCAGCAACCTGTACATTCAAGTGCCCTTGAGCAATACGCGACGCTGCATGCTCTAGATCTTGCAAGCGCCGCTCTAAATGACGTACCAACAGATACACCAAAATACCCACCATACTTAAGCCCAGCACCGCTATAAGTAGCAATACAGAGACAGGATAAGCATTGAGCTGACGCACGGGGCCCAACATCAACACCCAAGGTGTTTCATTGACACCGGCAAACACTCGAATTGCATCACCGCCCTGATCGAGCGCCATGACAGTATCGCCCTCTTCAATTCGTCGTAGTTGATCAGCGTCTAGATCTGTTTTATCGACAGATAATAACTGCAAATCAAAACCAAACTGATGCTTCTCAGCCAATGCAGCTAACCGAGCGGCTTGCTCTGCGGCGGGATAACGAACCAACTCATCAACTAATAGATAAACAGTGGCGCGCGCCAGTTGCTCACTGACACGCCGCACCTCACCCATCAGCACCTTGCGCTCAGGGGCATCGATCAAACTGTACACTTTAACCGGTAGCACATCACCGTACTGAACCAACACCCGACCACGTAGAATATGCTTCAGATCACCTCTATCGAGCGCTAAAGATTCTATGGGCTTAATCGTGAGCGGCACACCCAATAAACGAGCCCATAATGCAATAGCCCGCTTACGTTCAATAGTGTCGAGTGTTTCGAGGTTAGCAGCCATCAATCGGAACGTACCACTGGCCAAACGCTCACGGTGTTGATCGGCACGAATCTCATGGGTTAAATGCAGCGCCAGCACACCAAATCCAGCGGTTAAAATAAGCGTAGCGAGTAAGCCGCCGTAGGTTCTGAAGAAAATCGAGTTCACAGCAACTCTTGCGCCGCTTCGCGCACAAATAGATAACCTTTATTGCGGATGGTTTTTATCACCTGCGGTTGCTCGCCATCATCACCAATACGTGGTCGTATACGTGAAATGCGCACATCAATTGAGCGATCGACACCGTCGTACTCAATGCCGCGTAGCGCGCTAAAAATCGCTTCTCTCGACAGCGGGGTTCCGGCATTGATCGCCAGCAGCCAGAGCAAATCAAACTCAGCGCCAGTCAAGTCAATATACTTGTCCGCTAAAAATGCACTGCGCCTAGCATGGTCAATCGTCAGTTGACCAAATTTAAGTAAGTCAGGGACCACGCTACCCGTCTCAAGATTATCCGTGCGGCGCAATAATGCTTTAATCCGCGCCAACAAGACTGCAGGGCGAGCTGGCTTACACACATAATCATCTGCACCATTCTCAAAGCCTTGAAGTTGATCAGCATCATCGGTGCGCGCGGTCAGCATCAAAATAGCGCCTTTATACTCAGGGCGCACACGGCGGCAAATGGAAAAACCGTCCAAGCCTGGCAGCATTAAGTCCAAAACAACCAGATCCGGTTGTTCGCTCAGGATCCTTTGTACGGCTAAATGGCCGTCACTTTCCAGCAGCACAACAAAGCCTTGCGCTTGCAAGTACTCACAGGTGAGCTGCGCTAGGCGCACATCATCCTCAACAATTAAGATCCTACTCATAACACTCCTAAAAGCAGTCACTGCCAGCCAGCGGATCAAGTATGCTTAAGCTATCACAGTAATGGTGTCGATAATGGTGCAAGACTCTACACACTTTAGCATTCAATGCTTAGCGGAAAATCAGCATACTCTATTACGTAAATTTTATCGTAGCTACAAGAGCCCCATGCGTATAACCCAGCACGCCGATGCATGGGTGGTACGCGCACCCTCAATTATCGCCGCTGTATGCCTGTCACCGGTCGCTGACGGTTACTGGTTAACCAGTTTATTTACTGCGCCAGAGTTTCGTCAGCAAGGTGTTGCCAGTCTATTAATCAGACATGTTCAATTACTGCATTCAGACTCGCCGATTTGGTTGTTTTGTCATCCGGATCTTAGCGTCTTTTACCATGCGCTGGGATTTACACAGACACAAGTGCTGCCCGAATCTTTAAGCAGCCGCTTAGCTCGCTATCAACAGCACAAAGCCTTGATTGCGATGCTGTACAGACACGCCGAGACACTACACCGGCCAGAATAATCTCTAACGCACTTATTGGCCGTCAACCTCTCAAGCCTCAGCACCTGCACCCGCTATCTTATAGCCGCAACTTTCCTTAATATGACCGCATCTTACCCATGTTTCAGGTCATGTTAATGTCAATTTCCACAGGACTTCTCGCACTGGTCGCGCTGGCGTATATGGCCATTTTATTTGCTATTGCATTTTACGGCGACCGCCGCGGCACAACCATCAGTCCACGCATGCGCTCCACCATTTACAGCTTATCTCTAGCGGTGTACTGCAGCAGCTGGACATTTTTTGGTTCTGTTGGTCAAGCTGCGGAGCAAATCTGGTCGTTTCTGCCTATTTATATCGGCCCTATATTGCTGCTCACTTTAGCGCCTTGGGTGCTGGAAAAAATGGTCATCATCAGTAAGCAAGAAAACGTCACCTCCATTGCTGACTTTATTGCTGCGCGCTATGGCAAATCACAGCGCTTAGCCGTTGTGGTGACACTGATTACTGCGGTAGGTGTCTTACCCTATATCGCACTACAACTGAAAGGTATTGTTCTTGGCGTTAACTTGCTAACCGGCAGCTCAGCTAACTCAACCGGCATGCATGCACAAGACACCGCTCTGATAGTTACTGTTGTCCTTGCCCTATTTACCATTTTATTTGGTACGCGCAACCTCGATGTCACCGAACATCACCGCGGCTTAATGTTTGCTATTGCTTTTGAATCTGTCGTGAAGTTACTGGCCTTTATTGCCGTTGGCCTCTTTGTTATTTTTGGGCTCTACAGTGGTTTTGGCGATTTATGGCAACAAGCCAAAGATGCACCAAAGCTCGACGCCTATTGGAATGAGGCCACTAACTGGCCGGCAATGATTGTGCAAACCTGCGTTGCGATGATGGCAATTTATACCCTGCCACGCCAATTTCACGTCACGGTAGTGGAAAACAATGACTACACCGACTTGCGTATAGCGCGCTGGGTATTCCCTGTCTATCTGCTGTTGGTTGCCTTATTTGTTATCCCTATTGCTCTGGCAGGTCAATTACGCCTGCCCACCTCGGTGGTCCCTGATTCGTTTGTGATTAGTCTACCGCTGGCTGAAGGTAATCCAGCGCTGGCCATTCTCGCTTTTATTGGTGGTGCCTCGGCAGCAACCGGTATGGTGATTGTTGCCGCCGTGACATTATCCATTATGATTTCCAACCATATTTTACTGCCATCAATGCTTGCGGCACGTACCACGGACCGACCTTTTGAGGCATTTCGTTATTGGATGCTGACCGCTCGTCGCCTGAGCATTATCATTATTTTATTATTGGCCTATACCAGTTACCGCTTACTGGGTGCCAACACCAGCTTGGCGACTATTGGTCAAATTGCCTTTGCCGCACTCACCCAACTGGCACCCGCCATGCTGGGCGCGCTGATTTGGAAACAAGCCAACCGCCAAGGTGTATTTGCCGGACTGATTGCCGGCTCGCTACTGTGGGTCTACACCTTAGTTTTACCCTTGATTGCTAGCAGTATGCATTGGTCATTGGCATCCTTCCCGGGCCTTACGTGGCTGTCGAGCCAACCCTTTGGCCTCGCCATAGACCCCTTAACCTTGGGTGTTTCATTGTCGTTAAGTGGAAACTTTTTACTCTTTGTGCTGGTGTCGTTGTTTTCCAAAACACGCGTCTCAGAACACTGGCAGGCCAGCCGCTTTATTGGTCAACACGTTGGTGGCCGGCAAACCTTTACTGTGCAAATCAGCGATCTACTCACTTTAGCCGGTCGCTTTGTTGGGGAAGACCGTGCCAAGCAGAGTTTTATTCGCTTTGCCTATAAAAAAGGTTCGGGCTTTAATCCTGCAGAAACAGCCAGTAGTGAATGGATCGCCCACACTGAGCGTTTGCTTAATGGTGTACTCGGCGCCTCATCCACCCGCGTGGTAGTGAAAGCGGCGATTGAAGGGCGTGAAATGTACGTTGAGGATGTGGTACGCATTGTCGGCGAAGCCTCAGAAGTGCTGCAGTTCAACCGCACACTGCTCCAAGGCGCGATTGAAAATATTACGCAAGGCATTAGTGTGGTTGATCGCTCGTTGCGTTTAGTGGCATGGAATAGTCGCTATTTAAAACTATTTAACTACCCCGATGATTTAATCCAGGTGGGCCGCCCTATCGCCGATATTATTCGTCACAATGCTCAGCATGGGCTGTGTGGACCAGGTGACCCTGAAGCGCATGTCAATAAGCGACTGTACTGGATGCGCCAAGGTGCAGCGCACACCTCTGAACGTTTATTTCCCAACGGCCGAGTGATTGAGTTAATCGGCAATCCCATGCCTGGCGGCGGTTTTGTGATGAGTTTTACTGACATTACCGCTTTCCGTGAAGCGGAGCACGCTTTAAAAGAAGCCAATGAAAGCCTTGAGCAACGCGTCAGCGAACGTACCCACGAGCTCTCCCAACTAAACATTGCCCTCAGTGAAGCTAAACATGTAGCGGAAAGTGCCAATCAATCTAAAACCCGTTTCTTAGCCGCCGTCAGCCATGACTTAATGCAACCGCTGAATGCCGCACGTCTCTTCTCCGCAGCGCTCTCACACCAAGATGCCCTGCCGGACGATGCACAAGAACTGGTCAAAAACTTAGACAGCTCGCTGCGTTCAGCAGAAGACTTAATCAGTGATTTACTGGACATTTCACGCTTAGAAAGTGGACGTATCACCCCACACTGCCAGCCTTTTGCCCTAGGTTCTTGGCTTGAAGCGCTCGGCGCTGAATTTACCGCCTTAGCTGAACAGCAAGGTATTGATTTTCGCTTACACAGTACTTCGCTGAATATCATCAGCGATCCGAAGCTGTTACGCCGTATTGTGCAAAACTTCCTCACCAACGCCTTTCGCTATGCCAATGGCAGCGTGCTACTGGGTGTACGCCACCAAGGCGAACAGGTACGTATTGATGTATGGGACCGAGGCCAAGGTATTCCACAAGATAAACTGCAATTTATTTTTGAAGAGTTTAAGCGCCTCGACAGTCACCAAACTCGTGAAGAAAAAGGTTTAGGTTTGGGTCTGGCCATTGCTGATGGTCTAAGTAAAGTACTCAATCATCAGATTGAAGTGCGCTCTTGGCTCGGAAAAGGCAGTGTCTTTAGTATTACCGTGCCACTGTACCGCGGGGTGCTAAATAAAATCATTGAACCCGCACATAAAGACCATTCAGCGACGCAGCCTTTAGCAGGCTTGCGCGTACTTTGCGTTGATAATGAAAGCAGTATTTTAGCCGGTATGCACAGCTTACTATCGCGTTGGGGTTGCGATGTACTGACGGCCAGCAACCGTGAGGAATGTCTAGCGTTGATCGAAAACGGTATCCATCCTGATTTAGCGTTAGTTGACTTCCATTTGGACGGGGGCGATACCGGTATTGCCCTAATGGCTTGGTTGCGCCAGCAGGTCAATGCGCCCATTCCTGGAATTGTGATCAGTGCTGATGGGCGTCCAGAGTTAGTCAGTCAAGTGCATGCGGCAGGCCTGAGCTTTTTAGCCAAGCCGGTGAAGCCTGCTGCGTTACGCGCACTGATTAACCGTCATATACCCAATTAAAGCCAAGTTTGGAGCAAGTCGAGTGCTCCAAACTTGGCTTTACCAATACGCCGACAGAGGATAAACAGTAGGCAAAAAAAAGGGCAACCTAAGTTGCCCAAATTGCCTTGCGTGCTCGTGCTGTTAAAAATATCAGTTTGACTTACGATTCTGCTCTTCTTTTCTAACAAAATAATAAAGACCAAAGAAGAAAGCGACCATAAGGGCGACTGTCCCGATGCCTGCAAAAACCACTACATCCATAAACATTGTCATCTCCTTACGCTTCTAGGTTAACTGTTGATCAAGATACGTCACAAGCGCCTGCAACACATTGACAGAGGTCAATAGATCAGTGCTATATGCTATCAAGCAGCCTGATACGTGATTACGACTTCAGATTAGCGCTTTTTCTTAGTCTTTTTTTTAGATTTAAGCGCAACAGGAGCCAATGGCAGTGCTTTTATAAAGGCCACGCGCACCTCTTGTAAGCGTTTTTCATTTAAATCATGCACTCGCCGAGCACGCTCACCGGACAATTCAATAACATTTTCTAGCGACTGATTACTCATACTGACTCCTACACCTTATATCCAAATAAACCTGCGCCAACGCGACTACTGCCTGCCTACGCTTTACTGCAACTGGCGGCGCAGAGGCCGCTGACATCTGAGCACGCCAGCGCTAAAAGCGCAATCTGCAGGCTAATGCGCACCCAATACGGAGCATCTTGGACAGCATTGCCCAGTGCCACAGTGATTCAACCGTGCCCTCTACGCAAGTATCCGTTATCATAGCGCGCTTTTTACACCACGCGGAGACAAGCATGACGCAGCAGTATCTACCGGGACAACGCTGGATCAGTGACGGCGAGGCTGAACAAGGCCTTGGCACTGTTCTGACCAGTGATGGTCGTCTACTCACCATCCTATACCCAGCCACAGGGGAAACCCGTCAATACTCGCAGCGCAATGCCCCGTTAACCCGCGTGCGCTTTATGCCCGGTGACGAAATCACTCACTTTGAAGGCTGGAGCATGACGGTCCGTGAAGTGACTGAAATCGACGGTCTCCTGATCTATTTAGGTTTTAATAACCAAAATGATGAGTGCACCTTACCTGAGACGCAGTTATCGAACTTTATCCAGTTCCGTATGGCCAGTGACCGTTTAGTCGCTGGGCAAGTCGATCCTCTGCGTTGGTTTACCTTGCGCTATAATTCGCTACAGCATAACAGCGAAATGCAGCAGTCAGATCTCTGGGGCTTAGCCGGCGCACGCGCACAGCCGATTGCTCACCAGTTGCACATTGCTCAAGAAGTCGCCAACCGGATTGCCCCGCGTGTGCTCTTGGCGGATGAAGTGGGTTTAGGTAAAACCATCGAAGCAGGTCTAATTATTCACCGCCAGATACTGGGTGGTCGAGCCAGCCGCGTCTTATTAATAGTGCCGGAAACCTTGCAACATCAGTGGCTGGTAGAAATGCGCCGTCGCTTTAATTTGGATGTTGCCCTGTTTGACGCTGAACGCTTTCGAGCCAGTGATGCCGACAATCCTTTTGAAGACTGTCAAATCGCGTTAGTGTCGATGAACTGGCTAATCGAGGATGAGCGCGCGCAACAAGCCTTATGCAGTTGCGACTGGGATATTATGGTGGTTGATGAAGCACACCACTTGGTCTGGCATCCAGAGCACTCAAGCCCTGCCTATCAACTGGTGGAAATCTTAGCCAGTATCATTCCAAGCGTTTTACTGCTGACTGCGACGCCTGAGCAACTGGGTCAAGACAGTCACTTTGCTCGTCTGCGCCTACTCGATCCACATCGTTTCCACGATTTAGCCGCCTTCCGTGAGGAAAGCCAACATTACCAAGCCATTGCCGATGCCGTACGTGAATTGCTCGATCAACAGCAGTTAAGTGACAGCGCAGAAAAAACCATTCAAGCTTTTTTAGGCGATGACAGCCACGCCCTCATCAGCGCCTTTAATGCCAAGGATGAGCAGGCAGCGCCGCGTTTGATTCGCGAACTGCTAGACCGCCATGGCACTGGACGCTTGTTATTTCGTAATACTCGCGCGGCAATTTCTGGTTTCCCAGAGCGCAAGCTGCATGCAGCGCCCTTGTCTTACCCTGCGCAATACCTTAGTAACCCTGCAGATTTACATGCCCAACTCTACCCAGAACTGTACGTTGACGGCCCGATTGATGATGCCGACGAATCTGAAAGCAAACAATATTGGTGGCGTTTTGATCCGCGTGTGGACTGGCTGCTCGACACACTAAAAGAGCTTAAGCAAGAAAAAGTGTTGGTGATTTGCGCTCATGCACAAACCGCTCTGGATCTTGGCGAGGCACTGCGTGTCCGCTCAGGCATTCCGGCGACTACCTTCCATGAAGGTATGAGCATTATCGAACGTGACCGTGCTGCCGCTTGGTTTGCCGATGATGAGTTTGGTGCACAAGTGCTGTTCTGCTCAGAGATTGGTAGTGAGGGGCGTAACTTCCAGTTCAGTCATCATCTGGTGTTATTTGACTTACCCCAGCACCCTGACTTACTTGAACAACGTATTGGTCGCCTCGACCGTATTGGTCAACAGCACACCATTGAAATCCATGTGCCTTATTTAACCGGTACAGCGCAGCAACGTGTCTTTGAATGGTATCAGCATGCGCTAAATGCCTTTTTAGCCACCTGCCCGACCGGCAATGCGTTACAGCTGCAATTTGCTAAGCCATTGGAAGCGCTGTTACTGGATGACGAGAGTGACACTGCGTGGCAAACACTGCTGGAAAATGCCAGTGCTGCGCGAGCAGAGTTAGAAAGCGAAATGGAGAAAGGCCGTGACCGCCTATTGGAAATCAACTCCAGCGGCGCCGGACGTGGACAAGCCTTAGTCGAGGCAATTGAGGAGCAAGATGACAGCTTTGCCCTGCCAATTTATATGGAGCAGCTGTTTAATGCCTTTGGTATTGAGAGCGAAGACCATTCTGATAACGCTTTGATTTTGCGCCCAGGCGAAAAAATGCTTGATGCCAGCTTCCCGCTAGGCAACGATGAAGCCGTCACCATCACTTATGATCGTGAATTGGCGCTCAGCCGCGAAGATATGCAATTTATCACGTGGGAACACCCGATGGTGCAAGGCGGTATGGATTTAGTACTGTCGGGTTCAATGGGTAATACAGCAGTCGCCTTACTGAAAAACAAAGCGATTAAAGCCGGTACTATGCTGGTTGAACTGCTGTATGTCAGCGAAGCCATTGCACCCAAGCATTTGCAACTGGGACGTTTCTTACCTCCGATTGCCCTGCGTTGTTTACTCGATGATAAGGGCAATGATCTGGCCAGCCGCGTGAGTTTTGCCACGCTCAATGAGCAGTTAGAAAGTGTACCGCGCTCCAGTGCAAGCAAATTTGCCCGCGCTCAACGTGATACCTTACTGCGCTTAGTCGACAGTGCCCAAACCACCATGCAACCTCGCCATAATGAGCGCGTTGCGCAAGCCAGTGCAGCCTTCGCGGCCAGTATGAATGAAGAGATTGCTCGCTTGACCGCTCTACAAGCGATCAACCCCAGCGTGCGCAATGAGGAAATCGAGACTTTACGTGCTTATCAAGAGCAAGGCTTGGCCATGTTTGGCAAAGCGGCGCTGCGTCTTGAGGCGATACGGGTATTGGTCGCTGGCTAATCGTTAAGCGTACTGCGCCGCAGTTGTGCCGCGCAGTACGCTTAAATACCATGGAGGCAATCGCATGACCTATACGCTCAACCCCATCGGTTATCTGCGCTCATGTTTTAAAGAAAAGTTTGCCATCCCCCGCCAGCCCTTATTAGCGCCCGCCGCGCAAGGCTGCATTGAACTATTAGCGCCTTACGATCAGGCTGACGCCATCGCGGGGCTAGAAGAGATCAGCCATATTTGGGTGATTTTTCTATTTCATAAAAACCTAGAAAACACGCCACGCTTAAAAGTTCGTCCACCGCGCTTGGGCGGCAATAAAAGTATTGGTGTATTCGCCAGTCGCGCCACCCACCGCCCCAACGGTATCGGGCAATCAGCGGTACGTCTAGAACGTGCCGAACCAGGTCGCTTATGGGTCTCGGGCATTGATTTATTGGACGGCACACCAGTGCTCGATATTAAACCCTACGTACCTTATGCCGACAGCTTACCCATGGCGCAGAATGCAATAGCAACTAGCGCACCAGCACTGATCGAGGTGAGCTGGGACAGCGCTGCATTACAGCAGGCTGAGCAACATGCACAACGCCTCGCCCAACCATTAATAGCACTGATAGAGCAATGCTTAGCGCAAGATCCACGTCCAGCGTATCAGCAACCGTCGCCTGAGCGAGTCTATGGTGTGCAGTTTTACGATGTGCAGGTGCGTTGGCATTATCTGACACTTAAGCATATTGAAGTGCTTGAGATCTGTTCTGCTTAAGCATGCTAGGGGATCAAGCCTTGCTGTTATACGCTAGCAAGGCTTGATTGGCTTACTGTGCAGGAAGGTCTTTAGCCACAGGAATTAAACGGCCATTTTCAAGCGTTAAGATGCGATCCATTTGTTGCGCCAAAGCAGGGTCGTGAGTCACTACAAGAAACGCTGTGCCCAGTGAAACCGACAATTCTAAAATCAATTCTTGGATGGTTTGCGCCGTTGTACGATCGAGGTTACCAGTTGGCTCATCGAGTAGCACCAGCTTTGGCTGATTGACCAAGGCCCGAGCAATCGCCACACGCTGACGCTCGCCGCCGGATAACTCTGAGGGTTTATGCTGCATACGCGTAGCAAGACCCACACGAGCCAATAAGGCCTCAGCACGCTGGCGTGCCTGTGCTACGGGTAACTTACTAATCAGTAACGGCATGCAGACATTTTCGAGCGCACTAAACTCAGCCAGCAAGTGGTGAAACTGATAAACAAAACCCAGTGCGCGATTACGTAGTAAGCCACGATTCTTTTCAGATAAGGCCGATAACTCTTCACCGGCTAACCAAACACTGCCTGTACTTGGCGTATCTAAACCACCAAGCATATTCAGCAAAGTGGTTTTTCCAGAACCAGAACTTCCAATAATAGCCACACGCTCACCTGGCTTGAGTAGCAACTCAACGCCTTGTAGCACATGCACTTCAGCAGGGCCTTCACTGTAGCTTTTGCCTAAGTTGCGGCATTCTAAAACAGCTTGATTACTCATAACGCAAAGCCTCCGCAGGTTCAGTACGTGAAGCACGCCACGCAGGGTATAAAGTGGCTAAAAAGCTCATTAACAAGGCCGCACCGCAGATCATTAGCACATCACTGCTGCGTAATTCAGAGGGCAAGTAACTGATAAAATACACATCAGAACTTAAGAACTGGTGGCCAAAAAACTGCTCTAAAGCGGCGACCCAAGTCGTTACATTCAGTGCACTGATCACACCTAAAACACCACCAATCAAGGTACCTACGACGCCAATCAGCGAACCTTGCACCATAAAGATCGCCATTATTTGTCCGGGCGAAGCACCTAAAGTACGCAAAATAGCGATATCAGCTTTTTTATCTGTCACCACCATAACCAAGGTAGAAATAATATTAAACGCCGCCACCGCCACAATCAGCAGCAAGAGTAAAGCAATCATGGTTTTTTCCATTTGAATCGCTTGGAATAGATTACCGTGGCTGCGCGTCCAATCGCGCGGATGTAAATCACTGTCAGGCATACTGTTGGCAATTTCCCAGGCCACGCGCGGCGCATCAAATAAGTTATCCAGTTTTAAGCGGATGCCCTCCACTTGATTGGGCTGCCAGCGTGATAAACGCGCGGCATCTTCAATATGAATCAGCGCCAAGGAGCTGTCTAATTCAGCGCCAACTTTAAACACTCCGACAACGGTAAAGCGCTTTAAACGCGGAAATACACCCGCAGGGGTGATCGAGGCTTCAGGCAAAACAAAGGTTAACTTTTCGCCAACGGATGCATTAAACATCGCCGCTGTTTGCTGGCCAATCACAATACCAAACTCGCCACTTTGCAAGGCCTCTAAACTGCCTTCCACCATATGCTCACTAATAATTGAGACATTTTTTTCCGCACTGGGCAGCACGCCATTGACCAGCACCGGTTGTACGCTACCACTGTGGGTCAGCATGCCCTGTAACTGGGTAAAGGGCGCAACCGCAACCACCTCAGGATGCTCTAGCACCTGACCGCCAACCTGATGCCAGTCATCCAGCGGTGTATAAGAGCTGACGGTGGCATGCGGTACCATCCCGAGAATTCGGGTACGCAGTTCACGGTCAAATCCATTCATCACGGACAAGACTAAAATCATTACCAGTACGCCCAAGGCCAAGCCAACCATGGAAGTTAAAGAAATAAAAGAGATAAAATGATTGCGTCGTTTGGCTCGCGTATAGCGCATACCAATAAATAGAGCTAAAGGTCGAAACATAATGGCTACATTCACAGAAAAGATTCAATAGGTTGGCAGTGTCTTGCGTGCCGATTTACACTCTGACCTTCATTGCCGCTATGGGTTCGTTATGTCCATACAAGATAGCGAAGATCGCCGCGAATACTATCGCATTGACGATCAAATCGCACTGCAAATTCGTTATCCAGCGTGCCACACTGACGACCTCATGCCAAACACCATCTGCCAACGTTGATAGCGGACGCTAAAGCTGGCACGGCTGATTCATTGGCTCTACGCAAGATGTTCTTTGTATTGAACACATCGCAGAGTGCTCAACATTAGATCCTCCTCACCGCTCAGGATATCGCTGATATGACTCTTATTTACGGCCATCGCGGCGCACGCGGTCAAGCCCCAGAAAACACCTTGGCCAGCTTCCAAGCCTGTTTAAAAACTGGCGTGACCCGTTGCGAACTGGATTTACATCTATCGCTAGATGGGCAGTTGATGGTGATACATGACGCTACTTTAAAACGCACCACAGGCCGGCGCGGCACAGTCAGCCAATATACCGCGGCGCAACTAATGCAAATGGATGCCCGGCACAATACCCTGCCATGGCCAACCGCCTGCCCTATTCCCAGCCTTGAACAGTTGTTTGCGCAGTGCCCGTTTGAGCATTGGCAACTTGAGGTTAAAGAAACCTCAAAATCTCGCGCAGCAGCTATAGTGCGTGCCATTGATCAGCTCAGCGCACGTTTTGCCGTGCAGGATAAAATTATTATGACCAGCAGCGCACGTACAGTATTACGCGCAGCACAACGCCTCACCCCACATCTAGCACGAGGGCTGGTGGCTGAATACGCATGGTTAGATCCCATAAAAACAGCGCAACGCTACGGCTGTAGCATGCTGGTATTAAAATCGACATTAGCCAATGAGCAGCGCCTAAGGAAAGCTCAGCAGGCAGGATTACATGTATCGGTATGGACAGTCAACGAGCCAGCGCTGATGCGCCGACTCGCTACGTATGGTGTAGACAGTCTGATTACTGACTTTCCCGGTTTGGCCATTGCCACCCTTGAGAATCACTGAAACGCTGTTCCAAAAAGGCTCCGACCGAATCAGGCCACTGGCCGGAGCCGCTTAAAAAATCCGGTTCAAGCCATCGTAAGCGGCGACGCGATAGGCTTCGGCCATAGTTGGGAAGTTAAACGTGGTATTAATAAAATACTTTAACGTATTGGCTTCGCCTGGCTGATTCATAATCGCCTGACCAATATGGACAATTTCTGAGGCTTGGTAGCCAAAGCAATGCACACCCAAAATGGCTAAGGTTTCGCGGTGGAATAAGATTTTCAACATGCCCACCGGCTCGTTAGATATCTGCGCACGCGCCATACTTTTGAAGAAGGCTTTACCCACTTCATAAGGTACTTTAGCTTCCGTCAATTCACGCTCAGTTTTACCAATCGAGCTGATTTCCGGAATGGTGTAAATACCGGTTGGTACATCATCAACAAAGTGCCAGCTGTCATCGTCGATAATATTGCCAGCCGCCGAACGACCTTGATCATAGGCAGCACTGGCCAGACTCGGCCAGCCAATCACATCACCGGCGGCATAAATATTGGGCACGCTGGTGCGGTAGAACTGATCCACATCAACTTGGCCACGGCTATTGGCGGTCAAGCCGACGTTTTCCAAGCTAAGCTGGTCAGTATTACCGGTGCGGCCATTACACCATAAGAAGCCATCTGCTTTGATTTTCTTGCCGGATTTCAGATGCAGAATCACACCTTTATCCACACCTTCCACCCGCTCATATTCTTCATTGTGGCGAATCAAGACATTGTTATTGCGCAAATGGTAACTCAGCGCATCAGAAATCTCGTCATCCAAGAAGCTCAGCAGCTGATTGCGGTTATCAATGAGATCAACCAATACGCCTAAACCACTAAAAATTGACGCATATTCGCAACCAATCACTCCTGCTCCGTAAATAATCAAACGGCGCGGTGTATGGCTCAAGCTTAGAATGGTATCGCTGTCGTAAATACGTGGGTGATTGAAGTCAACATCGGCTGGGCGGTACGGGCGCGAGCCGGTGGCAATGATAATTTCATTCGCCACCAACTTTTCAACACGGCTGGGCCCCACCACATCAATGCTGTGTTCATCAGCAAAGCTCGCCGTTCCAAAATACACATCAATACGGTTGCGTGCATAGTAACTGGTACGTGATGCCACTTGACGCTCAATCACACTTTCTGCGTTTTTTAATACGTCAGGAAAGGAAAACCAACGTGGCTCACCAATTTGACGGAACATGGCACTGGTATTAAAACGTAAAATCTGACGCACAGAATGGCGCAAAGCTTTCGAAGGGATGGTACCTAAGTGCGTACTATTACCACCTAAGACACCACGGCTTTCTACAACAGCAACTTTACGACCTGCTTTGGCAGCATTCATTGCTGCGCCCTCGCCTGCAGGCCCTGAACCCAGAATAACTACATCATAATTGTAAACTGCCATTTGGACTCCTTCACAATATGCTCAGTCTCCAAAAGGCGGAGACTGCAGCATATTTACAAAATAAATTGGCTTATTCAGCCAGCATAACGAGCGTCAAGCAATTAGCGCTTGGTCGCGTCATAGCTTTGCGCCGCACTCACTTCATCGCACTTCTCGCGCACGCCACCACAAATAGAGCACTCTTTTTCAATACCTAAGTTGGCAATCCCGCCGCACGATCCGGCGATGGGTCGACGTCCAGCTAAAACTCCAGCCGACATCCCCAATACAACCAATAACATCACGGCAAATACGACGATAAATAACATAAACCCACTCACTGCTGACCCCCTTCAGGAAACATCCTGGAAAACTCTGAGCTGACTTGCGTGGTAAAGCCTTGATCGGCATGCATAATAAAAAAAGCAGCAATGTTGTGCTCTTCTGCAAAAGCCAAGCCGCGTTCAGGCCCAAGAACTAATAACAGTGTACCCAATCCATCAGCATGCAAGGCGGATCGATCGACCACAGTAACCGACGCCAGTCGATGGCTGATCGGCGCACCGGCTTGCGGATCAATGGTATGCGAGAAACGTATACCATTTTCCTCAAAGTAGTTGCGGTAATCACCTGAGGTATTGACGCCATAGCCATCAATTTCAAGTACGCGCTGGATCACCCGCTGACCATCACCTAACGGCTGCTCCATGGCGATACGCCAAGGCGAACCATCGGGCTTGCGCCCTTTAGCAATCAGCTCGCCGGTGACTTCAACCATGTAACTGTCAATCTTGAGTGCTGCAAAACGCTCACTGATACGATCAACCGTATAACCTGCAGCAATGCTATTGAATTCAACCTGCACGTCAGCATCTTTGCACAGCTGGTCATCGACTAGGCGCAGATACTGATAACCCACTTTAGCTTTTGCTTGAGCAATGGCTTCAGCGCTTGGCACCTGCTTGCCACGTGCTTGTGGGCCAAAGCCCCATAGGTTTAGCAACGGCCCTAAGGTCAAATCAAAGGCACCATCACTGAGTTGTGACAGCTCAATACCATACTGAACCAAATCCAGCACAGGCTGTGGCATCGGCATACAGGTATTGACTGGAGATTGGTTAAAGCGAGCGATATTCGAATCTAAGCGGTAGGTCGACATTTGTCGGTCGACCTCATCCAAAATGCTTTGCACTTCAACACCCACAGCATCTGCTGCAGGTGTTGTCGCGTTATAGACATACTTGATGGTGAAGGTGCTGCCCATCGTGGGACCGGACAGCTCTTCGATACGCTCAGCGTTGCTATCGCAACCACTGAGCGCTACAGCCAATAGTGAAACTAGACACGCTCCCTGCAACAGGTTGCGTAGCATATTAGCCTCCAAAGTCATCAAGTAAGATATTCTCAGGCTCTACACCTAAGTTTTCTAACAGGTTCACCACTGCTTTATTCATCATTGGCGGACCACACATATAGAACTCGCAATCTTCTGGTGCTGGATGGTCTTTCAAGTAGTTCTCATAGAGAACGTTATGGATAAATCCAGTTGGACCTGTCCAATTGTCTTCCGGCAATGGGTCAGATAAGGCCAAGTGCCAAGTGAAGTTTGGGTTCTCTGCTTGCAGTTTATCGTATTCTTCAACATAGAAGGCTTCACGCATTGAGCGCGCGCCATACCAAAAGCTGATTTTACGCGTAGTGTGCAAACGTTTGAGTTGGTCAAAGATGTGCGAACGCATCGGTGCCATACCTGCACCACCACCGACAAAGACCATTTCTGCCTCGGTATCTTTAGCAAAGAATTCACCAAAGGGGCCGTACACAGTCACTTTATCGCCCGGTTTTAAGCTAAACACCCATGACGACATAATCCCCGCAGGCAAATCATCACGACCTGGTGGCGGTGTGGCCACACGGATATTAAACTTAACAATACCCTTTTCATCGGGATAGTTCGCCATGGAGTAAGCGCGAATGGTTGATTCAGTGACGGTCGAGCTGTAACGCCAAATATCGAACTTATCCCAGTCTGCATGGAACTCTGGCTGGATATCAAAATCCTTGTAATGCACCACGTGTGGCGGGCATTCCAACTGCACATAACCACCCGCGCGGAAGTTTACATCCTCGCCGTCAGGAATACGCAAGGTCAGCTCTTTAATAAAGGTCGCCACGTTCGGGTTGGATTCAACCGTACATTCCCATTTCTTAACCCCAAAAATTTCTTCTGGGATTTCAATGTCCATGTCCTGTTTAACCGCAACCTGACACGACAAGCGCCAACCTTCTTTTCCTTCACGCTTAGTAAAGTGCGACTCTTCAGTGGGCAGCATTTCACCGCCACCACTGTTAATTACACACTTACACTGTGCACAGGTACCACCACCACCACAGGCGGAGGATAGGAAAATATTGTTGCCCGCTAGGGTTTGCAGCAACTTACCACCAGCCGGCACGGTAATGCTGCGTTCGCCGTTGATGTTAATGGTCACATCACCATCGGATACGAGACGCGCACGAGCGATAAGAATCATCACTACCAGAGCAAGAACGATCGCGGTGAACATGCCAATAGCGAGAAAAATCTCGAAATTCATTACTCGCTACTCCTTACAGTTGAACGCCAGAGAATGACATAAAGCCCAATGACATCAAACCAATCGTAATAAAGGTGATGCCCAGTCCTTGCAGACCTTGTGGCACATCGCTGTATTTTAGTTTTTCACGAATCGCGGCCAATAACGCAATGGCTAACGCCCAAGAGAAACCTGAGCCTAAACCGTAGACGGTACTTTCTGCGAAGTTGTAATCACGCTCGACCATAAACAAGGTACCGCCCATAATGGCGCAGTTTACTGTGATCAAGGGCAAGAACACCCCCAACGCGTTGTACAGCGCCGGCACATACTTATCGAGCAGCATTTCTAGAATTTGCACAATCGCCGCAATTACGCCGATATAGCTGAGCAAACCTAAGAAGCTTAAATCAACGTCAGGCATACCAGCCCAAGCCAAGGCGCCATCTTTAAGTAAATAGGTGTAAATCAGGTTGTTGGCCGGCACTGTAATCGCCTGCACCACCACAACTGCAATACCTAGACCAATCGCGGTTTCCACTTTTTTGGAAATCGCAATAAAGGTACACATACCCAAGAAAAACGCCAAAGCCATGTTTTCAACAAAAACGGCTTTAACAAATAAGCTGATGTAATGTTCCATCAGTACGCCTCCTTCTCTTGGGAATGCGCGGCAATGCGAAAGTCAGGCTTTTCCAGCTGTTCTTTTTTCCACATGCGTAATCCCCAGATAATCAGACCAATTAAGAAGAATGCCGACGGCGGTAACAGCAACATACCGTTGGGTAAGTACCAGCCACCATCATTGACCACAGGAAGAATGGTGTACCCCATCAGCTTACCTGCGCCAAACAACTCACGGATAATACCTAAAACAATCAGCATCGCGCTGTAGCCTAAACCGTTACCAATACCGTCAAAGAATGACAGCGCCGGCGGGTTAGCCATGGCAAAGGCTTCGGCACGTCCCATCACAATACAGTTGGTGATAATCAAACCGACAAACACCGATAACTGCTTAGACAGTGAGTAGGCAAAAGCTTTGAGTACCTGATCAACCACGATTACCAATGAGGCAATAATCACCATCTGCACAATCATTCGAATTGAACTGGGAATCTGCTTACGAATCATCGAGATAAACATACTCGAGAAGGCGGTTACCAAGGTTAAGGCAATCGACATCACCAGTGCAGTTTTCAGATTTGAAGTAACCGCCAAGGCCGAACAGATACCAAGGATCTGTAAGCCAATTGGGTTGTTATTAAAAATCGGATCAAGCAATACTTGTTTAATTGTTGGCTGTGACATGCTTAAGCCTCCCCAGCACGTAAATGCTCAATAAAGCTACCAAAGCCATTTTCACCCAGCCAGAACTGCACTAAGTGAGTGACGCCATTGCTGGTCAAAGTTGCACCAGCGAGGCCATCGACTTGATTAATAGCCGTTGCACTGTTCTGATCAACGTTGCCTTTAATAACGCGAAGGGCCACTTGATCCTTGCTGTTAAATAGGTTTTTGCCTAACCACAGAGCACGCCACTTTGGATTATCCACTTCACCACCCAAACCTGGGGTTTCACCATGCTGGTAAAAACCAAAGCCGGCAACCGTATTGAGGTCGCCTTTCACCGCAATAAAGCCATGCAGGGTTGACCACAAGCCGTAGCCGCGGACAGGAATGATTAAAGTATCCAGCTGACCCTCATGTTCAACGATATACACCGTGCTATAACGCTCACGACGTTTGATCGAAGCAATATCTTCAGAGCCGCTTAGCACTTTAGAAATGGCAGGGTCTTTAGATGACGCCAAGGGATCAAAGGTAATAGGGTTCTGCGCATCAGAAAATTTACCGGTTTCTAAGTCGACAACCCGTGCCTTAATCTGCTGGTCGAACATTTGTTTGACTTGACTACTGGAGAGACTCGCGTCACCCAGTCCTGCAATCGCTAGAATACTGCGCTGCTTATCCAGCAAACGGTTTTCAATTTGAATGGGGCGCAGAGCAACCGCTGCTCCTGCCACAAACACTGAACACACCAAGCACACCAATAAGGCGACGGTGAGTGTGCGTGCGGTTGATTCTCTTTGACTAGACATTGCGCGCCAGCCTCCGCTTGATATTGGCCTGAACAACAAAATGGTCAATTAATGGTGCACACAAGTTGGCAAACAAAATCGCCAACATCATGCCTTCAGGGAACGCTGGGTTCACCACACGGATCAACACCACCATCACACCAATCAATGCACCAAAAATCCATTTACCGGTATTGGTCATTGACGCCGAGACAGGGTCCGTCGCCATAAAGATCATACCGAAAGCAAAACCACCGACAACCAAGTGCCAGTACCACGGCATGGCAAACAGCGGATTGGTCTCTGAACCCAGCATATTGAACAGCATGCTTAAAGCAATCATGCCGATCATCACACCGGCAACAATGCGCCATGCAGCAATACGCATAATCAGCAGCACTGCACCACCGATAAAGATCGCCAGAGTACTGGTTTCACCCACCGAACCGTGCACTTTACCGATAAAGGCATCCATCCAGGTGACACCTGAACCGATAACCTGCTCAATGCCACCGGCGGCCGCTAGACTCAAGGACGTTGCACCTGCGAAACCATCAACAGCGGTCCACACGGCATCACCAGAGAGTTGCGCTGGATAAGCAAAGAATAAGAAGGCGCGACCCGCCAATGCTGGGTTTAAGAAGTTTTTACCGGTACCACCAAACACTTCTTTAGCAATCACCACACCGAAGCTGATACCCATGGCCACTTGCCATAAAGGAATGCTTGGCGGCAGGATTAGCGCAAAAAGGATTGAGGTCACGAAGAAACCTTCGTTGATTTCATGGCCGCGGATCGAAGCAAACAATACTTCCCAGAACCCGCCGACAACGAAAGCCACCATATAGATAGGCACAAACCAAGTAGCACCTTGGATTATATTGTCCCACATACTGCCGGGATCAAAGCCTGCCAGCATGCCGGTTAAGGCCATGCGCCAGCCTTCTTGCGCAGTAAGTAACTCAGGATTGGCTTCAAAAATGACGTTGGCTTGGTAACCAATATTCCACATACCAAAGAACATCGCTGGGAACGCACACAACCACACAGTGATCATAATACGCTTCAGGTCGACCCCATCACGCACGTGCGCAGTGGTTTTAGTAACGCTACTGGGGCGGTAGAAAATGGTGTCTGCTGCCTCATACAAGGCATACCACTTTTCGTACTTGCCGCCTTTTTCAAAGTTGTGTTCGATCTTATCAAGGAATGCACGAAGACCCATTGCTTATCCCTCCTGCTCAATACGCGTTAGATTGTCCCGTAAGATCGGGCCGTACTCGTACTTACCTGGGCATGCAAAGGTGCATAGCGCCAAGTCTTCCTCATCTAACTCTAAGCAGCCGAGCTGTTGTGCCACGTCAGTATCACCAACCAATAGTGCACGCAGTAACTGAGTTGGTAAAATATCCAACGGCATGACTTTTTCATAGCTGCCAACCGGCACCATCGCGCGCTCACTACCATTGGTGCTCGTGGTAAAAGCAAATTTCTTATTGGCGAACAGTTTAGAAATAAAGATATTAAGTACCGAAAACTTATCTACACCAGGGCGTAAATAGTGCAGCATTTGACGCTCATCACCTTCAGCCAAACAGCTGAGCTGATTATGATAACGACCTAAGAAATCGCACGTACCACGCGCCGTACGACCACCCAGCACTGAGCCAGAGATCACACGGTTGTTGCCGGCCTGCAATTGATCTTTAACGATATCACTGATATTGGCACCCAAACGGGTACGCACTAAGCGCGGTTTTTTTGCCACAGGGCCCGCTAAAGAAATCACACGCTCAACCCAGAGTTGACCGGTGCTAAATAACTTACCAATGGCGATCACATCCTGATAACCAATCTGCCATACAGTGCGTGTTGCACTCACTGGATCGAGAAAGTGGATATGGGTGCCAGCTAAACCGGCCGGGTGAGGTCCTGCAAAGGCTTCAGTGTGTACATTGGCCAGCGTTTCACCAGGCAAAGTCACGCCATCCGCTTTGCATAAAAACACTTTAGCCAAGCGACTAAGTACCGTTAAGCCACGACTGAAATCCTCTGCATATTCAGCAATTACAACCGAAGGATCAGCCGCCAGTGGATGGGTATCTATTGCTGTGACAAAGATCGAACGCGCCACCGCGTCAATCGCAGGCACTTTACTGTAAGGACGCGTGCGCAACGCTGTCCATAAACCGGACTGCTGTAAATTTTCACGCACTTGCTCATCCGCTAAGCTTGCGAGCTTGTCCTGAGCGTAACTGGCAAAAGTGATTTGCTCATCACCCTCCAGCTCAATCACCACAGATTGCAGTACCCGACGCTCGCCACGATTAATGGCTTTAACCACCCCAGCGCCCGGCGCTGTAAACAGTACTCCAGGCGTTTTCTTATCAGAGAAAAGGACTTGGCCGAGTTTAACTCGATCCCCTTCTTGCACCTGCATTGTAGGCTTCATCCCGTTATAGTCGAAGCCTATGACTGCAACACTACGAGCGGGCTGTGCAGCCTCAATCCGCTGTGTTGGCGTGCCAGTCATGGGCAAGTCAAGCCCACGTTTTATTTTGATCATAGGTTTGCCTAACCACGATAGTGAAAATTAAAGTTATATCGAAACATCTGCTCAGTTCACCTATAAAAGCACAAACTGTGCGAGTGTCTCGACGTTAAAAAGTAATCCGTATGATTATAAAGAGGCATGGTGGTGACTTGCCAGCCAAAAGGACAATTTTCTAAGAAATAGTCTTTTTAGTGCACGTCGCTCTCCATTCAAAAGTCGATAAAAAAACAAAAGGGAGCCACAAGGGCTCCCTTTTATAGACAACGTTCAGCCTCACACCACCACTTACTGTGGGAACGCAGGAGGATTGACGCCAGCGATTTCTTCCATCACTCGCACAACCTGACAGCTGTAACCGTACTCGTTATCATACCAAACATACAGGATGACACCATTCTCAGTGCAGATGGTCGCTTCCGCATCCACTACACCGGCATGACGTGAACCAACGAAGTCTGTAGAAACCACTTCTTGTGAGCACACATAGTCAATTTGCTTTTGCAACTCAGAGTGCATCGCCATCTGACGCAAGTACTCATTTACTTCTTCACGTGTTGTTCCGTTCTTAAGGTTTAAGTTAAGAATCGCCATAGACACGTTTGGCGTTGGTACACGGATCGCGTTACCGGTCAGCTTACCTTTAAGAATCGGTAGTGCTTTTGCCGCAGCAGTCGCAGCACCCGTCTCAGTAATCACCATATTCAATGGCGCTGAACGACCACGACGACTACCGGCGTGGAAGTTATCAATAAGGTTTTGGTCGTTCGTGTAAGAGTGCACGGTTTCAACGTGACCATTCACAATACCAAACTTGTCATTGATAGCTTTGAGCACTGGCACAATGGCGTTAGTGGTGCAGGAGGCAGCAGAAATAATTTTATCGTCTGCTGTGATTTCTGCATGGTTAATGCCGTGTACGATATTTTTCAGTGCACCTTTACCTGGAGCAGTCAGCACTACGCGCTCAATACCAGGGCACGCCAAATGTTGACTTAAGCCCTCTTCATCGCGCCAGCGACCAGTGTTATCCACCAGTAACGCATCTTTAATTCCATACTGAGTGTAATCTACAGTTTTTGGATCACTGGAGTAAATGACTTGAATCAAATTGCCATTGACCGTCAGCGTGTTGCTTTCTTCATCAATCACGATGGTGCCGTCAAACGGACCATGCACAGAATCACGACGCAGTAAGCTGGCACGCTTGGCTAAATCGTTTTCCGCGCCTTTACGCACCACAATAGCGCGCAAGCGTAAGCCTTCACCGGCACCAGTTTTAGCGACTAAGATACGAGCTAATAAGCGACCAATACGGCCAAAACCGTAGAGCACAACATCAGTACCTTGGTGCTTATTGCTGTCGCGCTTACCTGCAACGCTGGCTAACTCATCACGCACAAACTGCTCAAGACTGCGACCCTTAGCTTCGGCGCTAAATTTAACAGCCATTTTACCCAAGTCAACAGAAGCACTACCGAGATCCATTTCGCTCATGATCTTCAGAATAGGGTATGTATCACGCACCGACAGCTCAGAATCGTTACCTACACGGTGACGAGCAAAGCGGTGTGCTTTAAGAATTGCAATCACTGAACGGTTAATCAAGCCACGTCCATAAATCGACGTTACCACATTATTATTGCGGTACAGTTGGCCAACAAGCGGAATCATTGCCTCGGCAAGCGCTTCGCGATCAATCCATTCACTAAGACACTGGTCAGTCTTCTGAGTCACGTGGAATACCTATTCAAGGGTTAAAAAAGAGCTACATTATCGACTGCAGAAACGAAAGCAGCAAGCTCTAAGCGTTCATTCTGTTGAAAACCTTATCTGGCGAGCCATTCAATAGCCCGTTACAATCGTCTCTTTTCTTGTTCATATAAGAGTTAGCCGTGTCTGTATTGCGCCTTCCTAAATTGCCAACCCACTCTGCTAAACAGCTCTGGGGCAACCTCTCTGGAGCTGCTCAAGGTCTAGTGATCGCTGAAGCAGCACGCAGTTCGCAACGTTTTACTTTGCTGCTGACTGATAACAGTCAAAGCGCTGAGCGCCTTAAAGAAGAGCTGGCTTTTTTTGCCCCTGAATTACCTGTTTTACACTTCCCCGACTGGGAAACCTTAGCCTACGATGTTTTTTCTCCGCATCAGGATATTATTTCCCAGCGCGTTGCCACCTTGTATCAACTGCCGCAATTGCAGCGGGGCATCTTAGTCGTACCGATCAATACCGCCCTACACCGCCTCGCCCCCAAATCCTTTATGATTGACGCCAGCTTGATGCTGGATGTGGGGCAAAAACTCGATGTCGAAAGCATGCGCAACCGTCTGCAGGCATCGGGCTATCAGTGCGTAGATACCGTATATGAGCATGGCGAGTTTGCGGTGCGTGGTGCGTTATTGGACTTATTCCCCATGGGCAGTGACGCACCCTACCGCATTGACTTATTTGATGATGAAATCGAAACACTGCGTACCTTTGATCCAGAAACCCAGCGCTCTAATGACAAAGTCGACAGCATTCGCCTGTTGCCGGCGCGTGAGTTTCCTTTAGATAAAAAGGCCCGTGGTGATTTTCGTGCACGCTTTCGTGAGCGTTTTGATGTGGATTTCCGCCGCTGCCCACTGTATCAAGATTTGGCCAGCGGGATTATTCCGGCCGGCATTGAAGCCTACTTACCCTTATTTTTTGAAAACACCAGCAGCCTATTTGATTATTTGCCCAGTGATGCACAAGTATTCTCGATGCTCGGGGTGGACGCTGCCGCAGAAGCCTTTTGGCAAGATATCCGCAGCCGCTATGAAGAGCGCCGCGGTGATATTGAACGGCCACTGCTGCCGCCTGCCGACTTATTTATTGCCATTGATGAATACTATGGCGCGCTGAAAAGCCATCCGCGAATTATCATTGACACCGAGGACGTCAGCCCCGGCGTCGGCCGTGAGCGTCTACCCATCCAGGTATTTCCTGACTTAGCCATTGATGCCCGCGCCGCTGAACCGCTGAGCAAAGTCAAAGACTTCTTAGCCAACTTTACTGGCCGCAGCCTATTTAGCGTAGAAACCGCAGGCCGCCGCGAAGTCCTTCTAGAATTACTGCAGCGCATTGCTGTGGTGCCGGTTGAAGTGGCTAGCTGGGAAGATTTTTTAACCGCAGACTTCAAGGTCGCCATTTGCGTCGCGCCGATTGAAGCGGGTCTGCTACTTGATGATTTAGTTCTGATTCCTGAAAGCGCCTTACTCGGCCAGCGGGTGATGCAGCGCCGTCGCCGCGATAAAAATCGCGACGCCAGTCATGAACATGTAATTCGCAACCTCACCGAGCTGCGTGAAGGCGCACCGGTGGTGCATATTGATCACGGTGTCGGCCGCTACCAAGGTTTAGTCACCTTAGAGATTGATGAGCAAGCCACAGAATTTTTAATGCTCGAGTACGCCGATCAAGCCAAACTCTATGTACCTGTGGCCAATTTACATTTGATTGCGCGCTACACCGGCAGCGATGATAACAGTGCACCCTTACACCGCTTAGGCACTGAGCAATGGCAAAAAGCCAAACGTAAAGCCGCCGAGCAAGTGCGCGACGTTGCGGCAGAGTTACTCAACATTTACGCAATCCGTGCCGCTCGTGAAGGTTTTGCCTTTAGCAATCCAGGCATTGATTACAGCACTTTTAGCGCCGCCTTCCCGTTCGAGGAAACCCCCGACCAACAAGTGGCGATTGACAATGTGCGTAATGACATGTTGTCAGGCAAGCCCATGGATCGCTTAATTTGCGGGGATGTAGGTTTTGGTAAGACTGAAGTAGCGATGCGCGCGGCCTTTATTGCCGTACACAGCGGCAAGCAAGTCGCGGTACTGGTGCCGACCACGTTATTGGCGCAACAACATTACAACAGTTTTCGCGACCGTTTTGCTGATTGGCCGGTGCAAGTGGAAGTCATGAGCCGCTTCAAAACCGCCAAAGAAATTAACCAAGCCATCAGCAATCTCGCCGAAGGCAAAGTCGATATTTTAATCGGCACGCATAAACTACTGCAAAGTGATGTTAAATTTAACAACCTTGGTTTGGTGATTATTGATGAAGAGCACCGCTTTGGTGTGCGTCAAAAAGAGCAACTCAAAGCGCTGCGCAGTGAAGTGGATATTCTCACCCTCACCGCCACCCCGATTCCACGCACGCTGAATATGGCCTTTGCCGGCATGCGCGATATGTCGATTATTGCCACGCCGCCGGCGCGCCGCTTGTCGGTGCGCACCTTTGTCATGCAACGCCAAGATGCCGTGGTCAAAGAAGCCCTATTGCGTGAATTACTGCGCGGTGGTCAAGTCTACTTTTTGCATAACGATGTGAAAACCATCGAAAAATGTGCAGCCGATCTAGCCGCTTTAGTGCCTGAAGCACGGATTGGTATTGGTCATGGCCAGATGCATGAGCGTGAGCTTGAGCAAGTGATGGCCGACTTCTACCACAATCGTTACAACGTGCTGGTTGCTTCAACCATTATTGAAACCGGTATTGATGTACCCAACGCCAATACCATTATCATTGATCGCGCCGATAAGTTTGGCTTAGCCCAACTGCATCAACTGCGCGGTCGTGTGGGTCGTAGCCACCACCAGGCGTATGCTTACCTGCTGACGCCGCCGCAAAAAAGCATGACACCGGATGCGCAAAAACGTTTAGAGGCGATCAGCAATGCACAAGATTTAGGTGCAGGCTTTATGCTCGCCACCCATGACTTGGAAATCCGTGGCGCCGGTGAATTACTTGGCGATGGTCAAAGCGGTGAAATCCACGCGATTGGTTTTACTCTGTATATGGAAATGCTTGAGCGCGCGGTGGAATCGATCCGCAAAGGTGTAGAGCCTAATTTAGAACAACCGCTGGATAGTGGCACCGATATTAATCTGCGCGTAGCGGCCTTGATTCCGGATGAGTACCTGCCCGATGTGCATACACGCTTGATTCTCTACAAGCGTATTTCATCAGCCAAAGACAGTAACGCCTTAAAAGAACTGCAAGTGGAAATGATAGATCGCTTTGGCTTATTGCCTGATCCAGCTAAGCAGTTAATCCGCATAACCGAACTCAAACTGAAAGCACAAGCACTGGGTATTCTAAAAATTGATGCCGGACCCTACGGCGGCCGCTTAGAGTTTGCTGGGGATACCTGCGTTGACCCGATGCGCTTAATTAAACTGATCCAAAGTCAGCCCAAGCACTATCGCTTTGAAGGGGCGACAGTATTTAAATTTACTGTACCGATGGATAACCCCGAACAGCGTTTTGCTACAATCGAAGCCCTCTTAGGCCAACTATCTGAATAACAATAATTTAAGGAGCTGTACATGCGTTACTTCGTTCACCTTGTTCTTCTGTTCGCCCTGTGCAGCAGCCAAGCTTTTGCTAATGACACGCAAGTAGTGGAACTGATTGTCTTTCGACAAAGCAGTGAAAGCCTACCCGCTCATCGTGTTGCGCCAGACAACTGGGCTAACGGCAGCACGCGCCTCAGCGAAGAACAACTGCGCAGCACACACCTCGACCATTTAGCCGCAAAGCTGACCCCTGAGCAGGGGTATCAGATACTGCTGCATAAGGCATGGCTGCAAAACAGTGATGAGGCATCGAGGCACATCGCGATCAGCCAAGGCGCCGCGCATTTTGACCACTACCCTGTCGAAGGAACTTTAACTTTTGAGTTTGACCGTAGCAGTGTAGTAGAGCTTGATTTATGGATTAATCAATTTAACCCTGACAATACGCTACTCAGTAGCGAACGTTTTAAGCAGAAGACCATCGTTGCCAACGGCCAAGTAACCTTTGTTGATCACAGCACGCTAGGCGCCTTAATCCGCATTCAAGCGCAAAAAGCCCCAGCAAGCCAAGCTGAAGATGTAAATCCAACAGACTTTGAATAGTCAGTGCCCTCAATAGACTCAGCGCTCGCAATCACGCCTTAACTCACTCAGACGTGATTGCGCTTGTGCTAGGCCTTTTGCCGGCTCAATCCAGCGCTTTAAGCCACTGCGTATAACCTTGCTCTTGCATTTGCGCTTTAGGAATAAAGTTTAAACTGGCGCCATTAATGCAATAACGCAAACCACCCCGATCACTGGGACCATCAGGAAAAACATGGCCTAAATGTGAGTCGGCTAAGCGACTGCGCACTTCAATGCGGCGCATATTATAGCTGGTATCAGTTTTTTCAAGCACCGCACTGGCATCAATCGGCTTAACGAAACTCGGCCAACCACAGCCTGACTGATACTTATCACGTGAACTGAACAGTGGCTCACCGCTGACAATATCCACATACAAACCCGGCTCAAACAGCTCATCATAGCGGTGGCTAAAAGCACGCTCAGTGCCGCCGTTTTGCGTGACCTGATATTGTTCACGACTCAAGCGCTGCTGCAAAGTTTTCCTATCCGGCTTTTGGAAGCGGCTGGCATCAAAATCCTGCTGGATTTTGTCGGCTGACTTAGCTTTACTCGGCAGCGGCTCATCAGCCTTATTTAAATCAACATGACAATAGCCATTAGGATTTTTCATCAAGTAATCTTGATGGTATTGCTCTGCTTCATAGAAATGCTGCAAGGGCTGATTCTCAACAACCACAGGTCTTTTATAGCGCTTTTGCAATTCATTTAAAGATGCGGCAATCACAGACTGCTCGGCCACATCACTACTGTAGACACCCGCACGGTATTGCTCGCCGCGATCATTGCCTTGTTTGTTTAAACTGGTCGGATCAATGATGCGGAAATAATACTGCAAAATATCATCGAGACTGAGCTTGTTTGGGTTATAGACTACTTTTACCGTTTCCGCATGGCCAGTATTGCGATAAACCACATCCTCATAACTTGGGTTTTCTGTACGGCCATTGGCATAGCCCGACACCGCATCCAGCACACCATCAATGCGCTCGAAATACGCTTCAACACCCCAGAAGCAACCACCGGCTAAGTAGATCGTGCGCGCATTAACAGGTACCGCTGCTTGATTGGCTTTTGGTTGATAAAAAGTATGCGCAGCGTCATTCAGATCCGCAGCAGGATTCTGCAATAAGGCTAAGGCTTGTGACTTATTGATACTGCCTTTGATCACCCGCGCCAGCTGACCGCGCTGATCAAGCAAAACCCAACTGGGATAAACCTTAACGCCGAAACCTTTAACCAACTCGCCACTGCTATCCATACGCACCGGCAACTGCGGATAATCTAAACCGCTATACCAGTCTTTAAAGGCAGCTAATGGCTGCTCGCCCAAGACGCCGGGCGATGCCAAAGTCAGCAGGTTCACCCCAGCAAAATCAGGATCAGTCACCCAATCTTGCGTTTGCCCCAACTCAGACAGGCACAAAGGACACCAACTGGCCCATAATTTAACCAGGGTTGGCTTGCTCGTATCGAGGGCAAGCGTTGAAGTTTTAGCCTGCACATCGGGCAGACTGTGCAGTTGCTGCGCTAAATTGAGTGGTGATGCTTGCGCCACAGCCAAGGACTGACCGCCAACGACGAACCACAGCAGCAGCCCTGCTAGCACTGCGGTAACAGTGAGAATGTACCAACGCATAGATAACAGCATAATTTTTACTCGCGGTGTAAGTGTTCAACATTATGCCAGTAAACTTATACAAAATATTGTACAAATATACGTTTTTTTACTAACTCGATGTCAAACTCTGCTACCGAGACGAACAATCTAGCCAATAAAAAAGCCCAGCTTGTGCTGGGCTCCAAGCGAACTCAGGGACGCTTAATCCTCTGGCATCCTCTGCCCTTTAATCGCTGCCTGTCGACCCAACTCAGCCAAAATATTGGTTACAACATCCAAGCCGCGGCGAGCATCGTCACTTTGATTAAATTTCTTCACGCTTTGCCATAAAGTCGGTGCTTTAGCGCTGGATCCGGCCTGCGCTGAAGCATAACGCAAAGCATTGCTTAACATCCAAAGGCTGCCAATCCCATCTTCATAGAGCGCCATCAGCTTTTGCAACATGGCATCATCGGTCATTTCCACCACATCTGAGGTGGCAGCCAAGAGGTCTACAATATTATGCAAACGCCGGCCTTGTAAGACCGGTGCCAATTTTTCCAACAAATCGGCCAGCCCCGCTAAAGTAGCTTCATCTTGCAGTGCCGGTAAATGCTTCAGCAACTGATCGGTCGACTGGATGGATGTCTCAGGGTTTTGATCACTCATCTGCTTATCTCCTTAAGCCAAGCCGCGTGCGACTGACCAGTACAGGCCTCGGTTAAAACCTTTACACATTAAGCTGCCAATTTTAGTCGCAGGACTGGGCATTGCTTCCTGCTCATAGTTGTACCAGAGCGGTATCCCCGCATCCATCCCCATCTGCGCCACCGCTTGAACCAAGCCTTCATAGCGCGCCTCCGCTTTGCCCCAACGCAGCAGACCGGCAATATTGTCACAAATCACCGGCGACTGACTGTGGCAACTGCCACCGGCTTTACCAATCGGCAGATCCACGGTATCGCCCATCACAAAGACATTTTCAAAGCCTTCAAGCTGCAAAGAATAACGGTCCGTGGGCAACCAGCCTTCATTGTTCGGCGCTTGCGATACCCCAGAATTAAGCACTGCATCTACAGCGCGAATCGGTGGTGTTTGAATTAAAATATCAAAATTTTCTTCTTCCCCTTCTGCGGAAAAAGCAATCTTACGCTCAGGGTCAACGCTGGCTAAAGTAAAGCTGCGCTTATAACGAATATCCCTGGCATCAAACATACTGGGCAGCATCTCAGCGGTGTTTTTTTGCAAAAACAAAGCATTCTGGTGCAACTGGGCAACACTGGGGTAGCTGTACACCAGTTCGATTTGCTCGCGAACCCCACGCTTGCGCAAGAACTCATCCAGCAACAAGGTGGTTTCTAAGGGTGCCATACCGCACTGATGCGGCACATTGGGCGTGGTTGGAAAGGTCACGCCAATAAAAATGCGGCCTTTTTCAATGGTAGAGATTTTCTCATAGAGTTTGCGTGCGGGGTCGTGTTGATAGAAATGATCACCGGCCTCCTGCAAACCTTCAATGCGCTCCGGCGAGGGAATGCAACCGGTGGACACCACCAAGTAATCATAGTCATAACTCACGCCAGAGCGCATTTTCAAGCAGCTGTTTTTAAACTCAAAACCATCCACCTGATCCAGCACAAAATCAATTTCCGGTCGCAGTAAGGAGGCCTGCTGGCGTCGCAGATCGTTTTTAGCGTAGGCACCAAACGCCACATACATAAACGCAGGCTTGTAATAGTGCCAAGGGCTATTGGAGATCAGCATCACGCGCACTTCACCACGACTGACCTCTGGGTAAAGCTTACTGACCAGATTATTGGCCGTCATGGTACCGCCAATACCACCGCCGACTACGATAATGGTTTTTATCATCTCTGTGCTCCATTGGTTTTTACTGCAACCTTAGGCTTGATTTTGCAGGCGCTGCACGCTGATTGCATGCACCGGTAAAATAAAGCGTAAAAAGGCCATAAAACGACTTCATGTCGATAAGACCAGCTTGCTCTATTTGCAGAGACATTCATATCCATGCGGCACACGCCTGATTGAACCTTCAGTGTAATGATATCACCTAGCATAAATTGCAGCATGCGACATGAATACCCAACTGCTCTTTGCAGCGCTTCAAACAACAACTGAGCGCTATGGCTTAAAAACACTGTCTGCTAGCGCGATGCACTCATTGACGCTGAATTTATCTGGTGTGAGCACCTCGAGTTTAACAAGAGCCGGCGCTCTGCTCGAAGCGTCTAGGCTTGCACTCAGTCGATGGGCTCAAAGGGCATTAAGGGGCAGAGCCGGCAGTTACTGGGCTGACGCTGTGTTTAGCACCACCTAAAGCTTGCCTCTGCAGTTGCCTAGCGGCCTCGATAGACAAACAACTATATAGACAGCCGATAGATCGACAAGCAGACAGCGTGCCGCTAAGCCGGCTCAAACCAGCGCCTTAAGCGGCCAACAAAACACAGCGGTGCGCCGCTTAAGCAATCACGTTCGGCTCAATTTCCAATGCAACGCCATAGCGCTGCTGAATATCGGCCTGAATATCGGCGGCCAACTGCAGTATCTGTTGGCCCGTGGCTGTGCCGTAATTGACCAATACCAGCGCCTGTTTTGCATGCACCCCAGCATCGCCTTGGCGCACACCTTTCCAACCGGCTTGATCAATCAGCCAACCTGCAGCCAACTTCACCTGTCCATCGGCCTGCACAAAACTGATAAGATTGGGGTGATTTTTCTGCAACTGCTGCGCTTGTTCAGCGCTGATCACAGGGTTTTTAAAAAAACTGCCGGTATTGGCCAGCTGCTGTGGGTCCGGCAGTTTCTGCGCACGAATCTCACAGACCGCACGGCTGACATCCTGCGGCTGAGGTTGCACAATCTGCTGCCTCGCCAAATAACCGCGCAAATCACCATAATCCAACTGTAAACTCGCTTGTTTAGGCAAGTTAAAGGTCACACTTAAAATCACCCGCCGTCCAGATTCGCGCTTAAATAAACTGTCGCGGTAGGCAAACTGACATTGCGCGGCGCTTAGACGCTGGGTTTGCTCAGTCTCACGATCATAAACTAAAACACTTTCAAGGTGATCTTTCACCTCAACCCCATAAGCACCAATATTTTGCACAGGTGCCGCACCGACATGGCCTGGAATCAAACTGAGGTTTTCTAAACCACTAAAGCCCCGCGCCAGACTCCACTGGACAAAAGCATGCCAGTTTTCACCGGCCTGCACTTCAATCACGGCACTCTCCGCATCCTCGCTGAGTAGCGCAATACCACGCAATTGAATATAAATAACCAGCGCATCCACATCAGCTGTCAACACCAAATTACTGCCGCCGCCCAGCAAAAACACTGCAACGTCCTGCTGCTTGGCCCAAGCCAATGCCGCTTGCAACTGCGGCAGCGACTCAACGGTAACAAAGTAACGCGCAGCCACATCCACCGCTAAGCTATTATAAGGACGTAAAGACAGCTGCTGTTGGATGCTTAAATTCACATTTTCGCCTTTATTTCATCCAGTAAAACCTGACTGGCGTGCTCCAGCATATCCAGCACCAACTCAAAACCATCTTCGCCGCCATAATAAGGATCAGGCACTTCATCAGGGCTGATACCAAAGCGTGGCAAGTACAGCGCCAGCTCAGCTTTACTCGCTGCCGGTTGGATGGCTTGCAGGTTACTGAGATTGCTTTTATCCATGGCCAAGATCAAATCGAATTCTGCAAAGTCTTCGGCCGTTACCTGACGCCCACGCAGTGTAGACACATCGTAACCGCGCTGTGCGGCGGCGACTACGGTGCGAGGATCTGGCGTTTTACCCAAATGCCAATCAGAGGTGCCGGCTGAATCGATAGTGATTTTATCGCTTAAGCCTGCCTGCTCAACATAATGACGAAACACCCCTTCAGCAGTGGGTGAACGGCAGATATTACCCAGACAAACAAATAAAACCTTCATTGTTACTCCTCAAAAAAACGTCGTACACGCTGCAAATCTTCCAGCGTATCCACGCCTGCGGGCGGTGCCTCAACAGCATCTGCCACATGAATACCTGCCCCGTTCCATAAGGCACGCAATTGCTCAAGGGACTCAGTCAATTCTAATGCGCAGGGTCCCCAAGCGACAAAGTCCGCTAAAAAGCCAGCGCGATAGGCATAAATACCAATATGGCGGCGAAATTCAACCCCTTCAGGCATCACAGTTTGGCTTTTGGCAAAGGCATCGCGCGGCCAAGGCAAAGGCGCACGGCTAAAAGTTAAGGCATAGCCTTGTGCATCAGTACTGACTTTAACCACATTTGGATTCAGTACGCTGGCAATATCGGTAATTGGCTCAGCTAAAGTGGCCATGGCCGCCTGTCTATACTGCGCTAAATTAGCCGCCACTTGGTCAATCACCGCCGGTGGAATCAGTGGTTCATCACCTTGCACATTAACCACTATGGCATCACTGGCTAAGCCCAAATGTGCAACCACTTCAGCCAAGCGGTCAGTGCCGGACTCATGGTCATCCCGGGTCATGACCACCTGTGCGCCAAAGCCTTGGCAGACCGCAAAAATACGCTGATCATCGGTGGCGATCACCACCTGCTGCGCGGCGCTTTTTTTAGCTTGCAGCCAAACCCGCTGGATCATCGGCATACCAGCAATATCTTGCAGCGGCTTACCGGGAAAGCGCGTTGAGGCAAAGCGTGCGGGAATCACCACACAAAAATCTTGGGCCATGATCAGTCCAAACGCTCATCAGTGGTGAGGGTGCGCGCTTCGCTTTCTAGCATCACCGGAATATCATCACGGATGGGAAAAGCTAAGCCATCGGCCTTACACCAGAGTTCAGTTTTATCTTCACTGAGCTGCAGCGCACTTTTACATAAAGGGCAGGCTAAAATATCTAAGAGTTTCGGGTCCATCAGCACATCCTCACAACGAATCAGTTAATAAATGCTTAAGCTGCCCAGCAAACCAGCTCGCAAAAGCAGATGAAGGCTGTGCCGCTACCTGTAGATACCAGCAGTTGTCTGCGGCAAACTCACGGCACTTCACCGCATCTTTCTCAGTCATCACCACCGGTAAATCATCGGCGAAGTGTAAATCCTGCGCAGTAAATTCGGCATGATCAGCAAAGGCGTGGGCAATCGGCTGCCAGTTTAACCCTTCCAGCGTGTTGAAGAAACGCTGCGGATTGCCAATTCCAGCCACGGCATGCATGCGTTGCTGCGCAGCAAAGTAATTTAGTGGCTCGCGCCGACCACTGCGTACATGCACCAGCTCAGTGGGCTGTAACTGCATCGCAAAGCCATTTGCACTGTCCTGCTGCGCACCGTTCAACAGCACTGCATCCACACTCTGCAAGCGCTCAATCGGCTCACGTAAAGGCCCCATCGGCAAACAGCGTTGATTACCTAAGCCGCGTGCAGCATCAATCAAAACCAATTCTAAATCACGCGCCAAGCCGTAATGCTGCAAACCATCGTCAGATAAAATGATGTCCACTGAATGCTCAGCGAGCAGTTGCTGCACCGCGTGCGCACGTTGCGGAGCAATCACCAACGGTACGCCACTGCGCTGCACTATTAAGAGCGGCTCATCGCCAGCCTGCTCGGCTGAATCTGTGGCGCGCACGGTCCAAGGCCAATGCGCAGGACCTGCGCCGTAACCGCGGCTGACCACACCAACCCGCACACCCTGCGCGCGACATTGGTCGATCAGCCATAAAATTAATGGGGTTTTTCCCGTGCCGCCAACAGTGATATTCCCCACCACAACCACCGGCACTGGCGCACGGTAGATGTCACTGTCACCCCTAACAAATCGCGCCCGCTTGCGCTGCACAATCACGCGATACAGCTGTTCCAAAGGCCACACTAGCCACAGTGCTGGATGCCCATGATACCAAGCCTGTAAAATACGTTCGCTGAATTTCACGGCTCAGCTGGCGCCTCAACCGTACTAATACGTAAATGGGCAAAACCCAGTTTAGACGCCGCATCCATTGCGGTCACCACGGCTTGATAAGGTGCTTGCGCATCAGCGCTGAGGATCACCGGTAAACTGTGATCACCACCCGACTCAACACGCAAGGCCTCCATCAAGGTGCTTAAATCGTTGTGACTTAGACTTTGTCCATTTAAAGCAAAAGAGCCATCCACCGCCACCAATATTTCCAGCGGTATAACGACAGCCTCTAACGGCGTACCACTGACCGCCTCGGGCAGATCGACTTTAAGCTGAGTCTCACGGGTAAAGGTGGTTGTCACCACAAAAAACAGCAATAAGATAAACACCACATCAATCAGTGGCGCTAAATTAATATCTACCGGCTCACGGGGCTTACGCGGGAATCTCACACCTGATCCTCACTTAACTCAACCTCTCGCTCACCCAACACCACTTCCACCAGTTTAATCGCCTCTTGTTCCATATTGACCACTAACTCATCCACGCGGCGCTGTAAAAAACGGTGGAAAAAGACCGCTGGAATCGCCACAAACAAGCCGGCCGCGGTGGTCACCAAGGCTTTAGCAATACCGCCAGCCAATTGCGGCGCATTAGCCATTCCTGAGCCCATAAAAGCGCTAAAAATCTCAATCATACCCAAGACGGTACCAAGCAGTCCCAGTAAAGGGGTAATCGCAGCAATAGTGCCCAGCGGGGTCAAATAGCGCTCGAGTTCATTGACCACCTTAGCACCTGCTTCTTGAATACTTTCTTTCATCATCTCGCGGCCATAGCGTGAGTTGGCTAAGCCAGCAGCGAGGATCTGGCCCAAAGGTGAGCCAGCACGCAACTGATTAAACTTACTTTTATCCATTTGCTTGTCTTGCACCCAGCGCCAGACTTGACCCAGTAAGTGCGGCGGACTGATGCGCGAGGCGCGTAAGGTCCATAAGCGTTCAGCAACAATGGCCACTGCAATAATTGAACACAGCACAATAGGCAGCATAATCCAACCGCCCGACTTGATCAGCTCCCACACAATTAGCGACTCCAGCAATAAGTTTTGCTCACTTTAGCACAAGCTCGCCGCTACACCGTACGCCAGCCGCTGCATTTTATCGCCAAAACCGTAATTGCATGGCCATTGTCCAAGGTTCTCTATAGTGGCCTAAATAAACCCGCACCGCTTTATCAAGCGCGGTATCGTAAATACGCAGCTGTGCCCGCTCTAAATGGGCGACTACCTGCGGGTGTGGATGGCCATAACTGTTATGTTTACCGCGAGAGATTAAGGCCGAGTGCGGCTCAATCGCCTGCAGAAAACGTCGTGAAGTTGAGGTGCGACTGCCATGATGCCCAACCACCAGCCAATCCGTTTTTAACCAAGGCCAGTCAGCCAATAACGCCGCTTCACCCGCCGCATCTAAGTCACCGGTCAAAAGGAGGCGCTCGCCTTGCGCATCAATCAGTAGCACACAGGATTTTTGATTACTGTTTTGTGCATGGCGCCACTGCCAACGCCAGAACCACACACCATCCCACTGCCATTGCTGCTCGGTACAGGCTTGCGCAGCAAAATGTGCAGGATGCTGGTTTGCTTGGCCACTGATTACTTGCTTCACCTCTGACCCATCAAGCAACGCTTGCGCGCCACCAGCATGGTCAGCGTCGGCATGCGAGATCAACAACTGATCCAGTTGTCTTTGCGCAAAACCACGCAAAACAGGCAGCACTATGCGCTCGCCCGTATCAAATCCCGAGACCGCAGGCCCCGCATCGTAGAGCAAGCTATGCTGCGCGGTTTGCACCCAGACCGCTTGACCTTGCCCGACATCGAGCAGCCAAACTTGAGCATACCCGTCAGCAACGCGCTCTTGACTGGGATTGATTAGCGGCAGGCATAGCGCCAATCCCGCGGTAAAAGGTAACAGCGGGCGCGGCAGTAAAAAACAGGCGACGCCCACTAAAGCAAAGACTAATCCAAGTGCGCTAACAACACTACCTTGCCAGGCCGGCCAGCCCTGAGCAAACCAGTCCAGTACAGAAAACATTACTGTCAAACACCATGCCGCCGCATGCAAAACAAAGGCGGCAAGGCTAGGCCATGGCAACAGCAAAGCACCGAACAAGGTCAGCGGCAACGCCACTAGGCTCAACCAGGGCACCGCAAAGATATTGGCCACAGGCCCCATGATGCTTACCGGCAAGCTTAAGGCCAAGAGAAAAGGCGCCAAACCAACCGCCGCCACCCACTGCGTACGCCCCAGCATCTGCCACCAGCGCCAAGCGCCCAAGCGCGCTGAAAAAGCCAAGAGCAACGCGCCTACTGCCATAAATGACAACCAAAACCCAGCTTGCAGAACCACTAAAGGTTCATAGATCAAAACCAAACACAAGGCGGTTAAATAGGCGGTCCAAGCACTTAAATGCTGAAAGCGCCAGCGCCATAACAACGCCACCATCACCATAATACATGCGCGTTGTACCGGCACGGCAAAGCCGGCCAGCGCCCCATAGGCTAGCGCTGCACCCATCGAGAAGAAACACGCCACCGGCAGCCAAGGCACAGCCTTGGGCCAGCAGCCCAAACGCATCAAGCACACCACTGCCGCATAAGCGATAGCGGCGATTAAGCTGATGTGTTGGCCTGAAATCACCATTAAATGCACAGTGCCAGTGGCCTGCAGTGTTTGCCACTGCTCTGCACTTAAAGCTGAACCATCCCCCAATACCAGCGCGGCCATCACACCCTGCATCGACGACGGTGCAGAGCGCTGTAAACGCTCTCTAATTTGCTCGCGCCAATGTGACAAACCCTGCCCTTGGGCCAAACGCTGCCCGCTTTTTACCGAGCCCGTGGCACCGATGCGTTTAGCAAAGAGCCAGGCTTGATAGTCAAAACCATGCGGATTAAGCGAACCATCTGGGCGCTTTAAGCGTACTGCTAAGCGCCAGCGCTCACCGGCTTTGATTGGCCCTGGCGGTGCACGCCAAGCCAAACGCATACGTTTGGGTAGCTGTGTACGCCGCGACTCAGCATCATACAATTCAAAACGTACCGTCGCTGCTTGTCCTTGCACTGTCGGCCACTCAGGTAAACCCACAACAGTGCCTTCAACCCATAACGTGCGGCCATCGAAATCAGGCGCAAGTTGATCATCCACAGCCCACTGCGCACTCAAACAGGCCCACGACAACCCTAATAACGCAAAACCTAAAAAAGACAGGCGGCTAAACAGCAATAGCACTGCCATCAGCAACCCAAATAACAGCCATGCACTGCTTGGCAGCCAAGGCAACCAACGTAAAGCAAGCAGTCCAAAAATAAACGCAAGCACTGAGAATCGCATCACACTACCTCCCTGTAGCATTTGCAAACAAATATTCGCGTCAATATCACCTGTTCATATGCTTTTGTTACGCCCTGTAACAGCACCACGCACGAATAAGATGCATAATAGACGGGCTTTAGCATGTCAGAGAATATTCATGCCTCGTCAACTATTTAAACGTTACATGCCTGATCCAGAAAAACTAAAACATAACCCTTCGTTACGTTTTCTGGGCAGCCTTATTCATGATCCCAATTTATGGCATTTGAACCGTCATTCTGTGGCGCGAGCAGTGGCTGTAGGCTTATTTTGGGCAATGATTCCAATGCCTATGCAAATGTTTGCAGCGGCTTTTTTGGCTATTCCTGTGCGCGCTAATCTACCTATTTCTGTTGGCTTAGTATGGTTAACCAATCCAATCACTATGCCACCGGTGTTTTACGCCAACTATAAGCTGGGCGCATGGCTACTCAATACACCTACGCTTCATTTACCTGACAAAATGTCAATCAGTTGGATTTTAGAAGTCACCACCACGCACTGGCAGCCCTTGTATGCAGGTTCTATTTTAATGGGATTGATTCTTGCAGCGGTGGGTTATAGCTGTACAGTTTTATACTGGCGCTGGTGGGTCAATCGCAGCTGGAAAAAACGCAGCAAGCTGCGCAATTCGCGGATAAACGATTGATTTTAAAATAAGTTTTGACACATCTCGAAAAGTGCGTATACTTATCGGCGCGGGATGGAGCAGTCTGGTAGCTCGTCGGGCTCATAACCCGAAGGTCGTAGGTTCAAATCCTGCTCCCGCAACCAGATACTAAAGCCTTAACTTTCAATAAGTTAGGGCTTTTTTTATGCCTGCGATTTCTCGCTTAAAAATTGCCTAAAAAGCCCCGTGCCCAAACCGTGCCCTGTGCGTGCCTTTTTCTAAAATCTACGTTTTTTGATCTGACAGATTTTGACCGTAAGTCTTTTTAGGGCACAACTGTTTTTTCACGTGCGACCAGCCAATATTTACGCGGCTGGATAAATGACACCTGCACTGTGTCGCCAACAAGCCATAGAGCAAGGTGCTGTTTGCCGTCCCATCATCCAACCCGAAATTCGGCGCTGGATTGGCGTTATCTGCCAGCCTAGATCCCACCTATCTATCGCGACAGCAGCCATGCTTGACATACTTATCAACACCTACGCCGGCAAGCCCTACTTTGAGAAGCCGGAATCACTAGACCTATAGCCCATTGCTGCGACGACTTAACAAATGATTAAGCGTCAGGTTCAATTATTTCTTGGGCTGCACGGAAGGCTTCACTTGCAGCGGGCGACACCGGCGTACACAGCACAATGGAGGATGGCTTCGCAGATTTCCTTTGGCGTACAAGCGTTGTTGAGCGCACAACGCACATGCCCCTTAAGCTCTTGCGGGGCTTTAATGCAGTTAGTACGACAATTGTAATTAGGCTGCGCTCTTTACGGCTAAGCCCCTCTCGCCCCAGGCAGACCACAAGCATGCGGAATAAAGTCTTGTAAAGACTGGATAAATTCAGTGATATTGCCCATCGCCCGCTCTACGAGAGCCTCGCATAGCCTGATTAAAAGCTTGCGACTCAGTATGACAAACCCGATAGTGATACTCTGCTCGCAGGGTAGAAAACCGCTGTATGATTCAGCAATATCAGCGCGCAAGTAGCGCCCAGCATTGTCTGACGGGCTCTAGCAAAGAGCTGCAGTTGTGATCGAGGTGCGACGCATAAAACTTTTATAGGAAATAGATAATGCTAACAGGAAAAAATGCGGTAGTGACAGGCTCTACTTCGGGCATCGGTTTAGCAATAGCGCGTGGCCTAGCGGCACAAGGTGCCAATGTAATGATTAATGGTTTGGGCAGCGCACAAGACAATGAAGCCATCAGACAATCAATCGAGGCGGACTTTGCGGTCAAGGTGCTATTTTCGCCAGCGAACATGCTCAAACCAGAACAAATTGTCGCGATGATCGCTGAAGCAGAGCAGACCTTTGGCTCTGTCGACATTTTGGTGAACAACGCCGGCATTCAGTTTGTCGCCCCGATCGAAGAATTTCCAAATGATAAGTGGGATGCAATCATTGCGATTAATCTGACTTCGGCTTTCCACACTATTAAAGCTGTGACGCCAGGTATGAAGCAGCACAAATGGGGACGTATTATCAATACCGCCTCAGCACACGCGTTGGTCGCCTCACCTTACAAATCCGCTTATGTTGCAGCTAAGCACGCCATTGCAGGCCTTACCAAGACTGTTGCATTGGAGTTAGCTGAGTTTGGCACCACCGTTAATGCGATCGCACCGGGTTATGTTTGGACGCCATTAGTAGAGCAGCAAGTGGCTGATACAGCCAAGGTTCGCGGAATCAGCGAAGAGCAGGTTAAGCAGGACGTGATGCTTAAAGCGCAACCCACGAAAAAATTTGTCACTGTTGAAGAAGTGGCTGCTGTTGCAGTATTTCTCTGCAGCGATAGCGCAGCATCCATTACGGGGTCAACGCTACCTGTTGACGGTGGCTGGACAGCGCAATAAAGAGCGGCTTTGCAACTATAAATTATTATAAAACTATGCATGTAAGCTCTACGAAAGATAGCAGGAGTACAGTACCGATGGCTAAAAAATCAATAAACCTAGCACTGCAGGGCGGCGGCTCACATGGCGCCTTTACGTGGGGCGTACTCGACTACTTAATGGAAGATGGGCGCGTCAACATCGAGGGCATTTCGGGCACTAGCGCGGGCGCAATGAACGCTGTGGTATTTGCTCAAGGCTATATGGACGGTGGCGCACAAGGCGCACGTGAGTCACTGGAGAATTTTTGGCGAAAAGTTTCAAACTTAGCCATGTTCAGCCCCCTCAAACGCAGTCCAATGAGTGTCTTAACTGGCAATTGGGATATGAGTGGTTCGCCCGCTTATATCATGATGGATTTGTTAAGCCGAGTTGCTTCGCCTTATGAAACCAATCCATTCCAATTTAACCCGCTGCGTGAGCTGGTTGAAACAACTATTGATTTCGAAAAAGTTAGGGCCTGTAAGGATATAGAGTTATTTATTGCTGCCACTAACGTGCAATCCGGCAAGATTAAAGTATTTGAGCGCGAAGAACTCACCGCGGATATGATTTTGGCTTCTGCGTGCTTACCCACTATTTACCAAGCGGTTGAAGTTGATGGCATTCCTTACTGGGACGGTGGTTTTAGTGGCAACCCGCCTCTATTTCCTCTATTCCAGACGACAGAGTCGAAAGATATAGTCATTGTTCAAGTGAATCCGATTGAGCGTAACAAAACCCCAAAAACTGCACGAGAAATACAAAATCGCATCAATGAAATATCGTTCAACTCGTCCTTACTCAGAGAGCTACGCAGCATTGAGTTCGTGCATCGCCTGCTCAAGGAAAACAAATTGGATACAGATCACTATGCTAATATTTTAGTGCATCGTATCGAAGCAACTGAGCAAATAAACCCGCTCTCAGCCTCCAGTAAAATGAACTCTGAATGGTCGTTTTTAACCCATTTGCGTGATATTGGACGTGAATCTGCGCGGGTCTTTCTTGACCAGCACTATGACAATATAGGTAAAGAGTCGTCGCTTGACCTGGAGCATGAGATTCACTGGTCGTGAGTCTGTCCAAGGCCTTCTAGAAAAAACCTGTAGCCATGCTTTAGACTTGGGCTACAGGCTTTCTGCGAGAGTGATCGCTTTTAAATCTGGCGCCTCCGATCGACAAGCCCTGCGCGGCCTACAAAACACCAGGCATCGAGCTAGAATCCGTACCAGATAAAGCCAGTGCAGTGCTACAAGAAGCTGCAACACTGCTTGCGAGTTATTTCTGCTAATCTCCTTTGTCTGCCTGAGGTGCAGCGACTGGCAATTCCTGTTGTTGAGTTGCTGCTGTGCGTGCTTCAGGCTTTACTGCTGGCGCTGCCTTTTTCGCTGTAGCTTTAACAGGCGCAGCCTTTTCATTATCCGCCTTTGGCGTCTCAACAGGAGCTGTCGCGGCGAGTGATTGCTTGGGTTTAGTTGCAACTTTAGCCGCTTTAGACTTCGTCACCTGCGCTGGTTTTTGTTCCGCTGCCTTAGCTGGAACCCCCTTTGCCTGATCCGCCTTTGGCGAGTCAGATGAAGCTTGCGACTTTTGTGGTTTGGCTGCAGTTTTAGCCGCTTTAGGCTTCGCCGCTTGTGTTGGCTTGTTCAGCGCAGTTTTGCCTGGGCTTGGCTTTTTAGCCACGGCATCTGCTGCTTTAGGTTTAGGTTGTGCTGCAGCATCGGCACTCTCGGTTGCTGCAGATAACTTAGGCTGCACAACGGCCGGGACAGGTTGTTCAAACAATTGGTGCAATTGACGCCACAACTCACCGACAGCACCCTCAGCAGTCAACAGCTCAGGCACCAAGCGCATCACTGTACTCAGCAGTGTTTTTCGTGACTCATCATTAACAAGTAGCTGCGGTAACGTTTTCAAGCTTTCTTCTGGGAGGGCGAACACCAGCAATCCTTGCTGATCAATAATGTCACGAATGTTGCGTAAATCCATGTCGAACTCTTTGATCAGACGACGGCTTTTCTCTGCCAGCTGTTCCACACGATCCTTACTGAATTTGCCACTCTGATGGCCCAACAACAGCAATATCCGTGACAAGGCTTCCACGCCCCCGCCCTGCGTCAGAGAACCTCGTAAATGTTCAATTACACCCTGATCTTGTTGCACAATTGAGCCTTGCTGGGTCTCAGGAGCTTGCGCGCCAGTCAGAGCACTAAGGCCGCCGTAAACCGCATGAAACTGCATTTCCTGCGAAGCATCACGTACATCTCGGAAACTGTCTAGCTGTCCTTCGACTACATTAGACAAGGTCTCCTGCCAAGCTAACAATGGGTTGTTCAGGGAAACCGGCTGACGGTTTGCTCGCAGCAAAGGCGCATAACCGGCCAGCCAACTTAATCCTGGATTCAAGCTGCTGCAAGCGTACTGCTGCATACGAAACGGATGCATCTTGCGCGTCAACTCAGCCAAGGGTTCATTGATCACAGGACGCAGCCAAGGGCGTACAAACCACTCATAAAGCGTGTTGTTAATCTGTGAGACTTGGTCAACCAAAGCAAACTCTCGCTCATCATCCCGCTCACGCTCACTATCGTCATCGCTTATAATATCGGCGATACATCTCGGCTCAAAGTACACTGCATAGCTTTGCTCAGACTGATCTGTTGGCGGCACATCTTCGATAATCATTTCATAGAGCCCCGGTGCCAATAGCCTTATGGCCTTACTGGCATCAAGCAGCTCACGGTGTTCGCGGCGAGCTACAGCGCCAGAAACAAAGATACCAAAATGATCAATAGTGGCATGTTTTAAGTAAATAATAGTACGGCCCGCACTGCGTAGAGCCAGGTCGCTCGGATAAATATCGGCGATCCAATTTAACGCCTGCTGTGGCGGTGTAATGTCATCACCATAGGAGCAGAACACCACGACTGGCGCCTCGATTTTCTTCAGGTCAACCTCACTGCTCGGTTCGCCTAGGCCGCCGGTCAAACGATTACCAATGAACAAATCATCAACAATCACCTCGATCTCCTCGCTATTGAGCAGAGTTGGGCTGCTCCACCAGCGTTCAAAATCAAGAAAACCTGAGACCTCAGTGTCGACCTGAGTAAAGAGATTGTAATACTTATTCCAGTGAGTATCGGCTGGATTCAAGTTTTCATAGCCACTGACCAACCAAGCACCGTCAAAATGGCCATTGCCTAGGTCGCTCGCCAGTCGAGTCGTCCAAGCTCCGCCGAGCAGGCCGCCGGAGTAGCGCAGGGGATTACGACCATCAGCACCCGCCCAATAAGACAGTGGCGCACCATTGATGATCACCAGCCCTGGTAACTCTGGACGTGCCGCCGCAAGGCCCATTAGCGCCCACCCTGCCTGACAATTGCCAATCACTATAGGTTTGTCTGCTTGTGGGTGACGGTCAATCACTGCCTCAAGAAAGCGTGCTTGCGCCACACCAATATCATGCAAGGTTTGACCGGGCTCGGGGGAGTGGCTAAAGGCAATAAAATAGGTTGGATGCCCCGCACGTAAGCTTTCACCCACCGCTGAATCTTGCTTGAAGCCACCAATACCCGCGCCTTGCCCGCTACGCGGATCAATAACAATGACTGGCGCACGTTCAGCATCACTTGACTGATCAGTTTCGGGGATAATTCTTAATAACGAATAATTAACTGGCCGCGACAGCTCGCGCCCATCGATCAGTATTTCATAAGGAAACTTAAGCAATAACGGATACCCGGCACGCTCATACGCCAAGGTATTATCGCCACGCTGACGCAATGCATCCCAGTACAATAAACTGCGCTGAGAAAAATCAACCCAGTATTCCCAATACTCAGCAGCGCTCGGTTGGCGCAATTGTCCTTCACGCAAAGGCCCAAGAAGAGTTGTATGACGCTGGCCAGACGCCTCAGAGATGAGGCCAAACTGCAGGCGCTGCAGTTGTCCTAAGTGTTTGAACAGTGCCTGAGCAGAAGACCACTGCTCTTCTCGCCTGGCCAGAAAAGCCTTATCGCTCATACATACCTCTTCTAAAGTGCAATCATTGTTTTGAGTATGCCATATCCCTGCTTCAAGAATAGATGACGCCTCATGCATCCATTTATAGCGGATCAGCTGAGGTGAAGCAAAGTTTTTGTGCAGTGCAAAATAACAGTTGCAAAATTGTTTTTTGCAGTGCATCATAATAGCACATATGAGATTTACAGATTTCGTTTCCAAGCCGCATTAAGCTTAACTTTTCAGGAGCATTATGATGTCTTTATTTAATTCAGAAAAAATCCAAGAAGCTCAAAAAGCACAACTCGAACTGCTACAACAAATCAGCGGTAAGGTTTTTGAAAGCGTTGAGCAACTGACCCAACTGCAGTTCAAAAACCTGCGTGCAACCAGTGGCGACCAGTTTGACAGCCTACGCACGCTGTTCTCAGTAACTGACCCAAAAGATTTTGCAACCTTGCAAACATCTCTTACCCAGCCAACGGCACAAGCTGAGCGCTTAATGGAGTTTAACCGCGAAGTGTACGAGCTGATTTCTAGCACTCAAGCAGATATCGCTAAGATCGCTGAAAGCCAGATCGATGCTAGCACCAAGCAATCTCAAGAAATGATCGAGACACTCAGCAAGAACGCACCAGCAGGTGCTGAGCCTGCAGTGGCCATGTTTAAATCAGCTCTAGAAAGCGTTGGTAACACTTACGAAAGCGTGCAGAAAGCTGCTAAGCAAGCCACCCAAATGGCTGAAGAAGGCATCACCGCTGCTGCATCAGCTGCCGGTCAAGCGACTGCTGCTGCAAAGCCTAAAGCGGCTGCGAACAAGTAAGAGCACAGCTGCAAGATTGTCAAAGTTTCACTCAGTCGTTCAATAAAGGGAATGCCTATAAAGGGCATTCCCTTTTTATATTGTGTCCGGCCACTGATGACGCCTAAATTGACATAGCACGCGACTGCATGCCTATCTATCAGCGTAACCAGCATGCTGATTTGCGCGCCCCACTACACTTGACACACGCGCACTTGACCTGCGCCAGCGAGACGAACAACACACCAATAATGACTTTATTGAGTCCAGAAAAAACCCAATAAGCTCAAAAAGTCCAACTCGAATGGCTGCAACAAATCAGCGGAAATATTTTTGAGAGCGTTGAGCATTGCTGGCAGTCTCATCTGTGCCTCTGTGTGCTTTTATTCGCATGCCTTAGCGCACCTCGCCACAGCTGCTCCAAAGGCATAATACCACCGCCTTAGGCGATGACCTTCACTGCATGACCCTAGAGTGAGCGGTCCGCCCATAGATTTAGCCTTATGTAGTGCAGCCGCAACCGATGCTCAGCATCGCCAGCAGCCGTGCAAATCACTTTACGTCATCATTTTTTTCACTATCAGTACCCTCTGCTTTGCTCGAAGCAGGCGCACCAAATAGACCGAACAGGCTTTGCGTACTCTGATAAAGTTTTTTCGACTGCTCCATATAATCCTTCATCAAATCGCCCGTGACTGGCGTCTGCTTATGCATAAAGTCACTCCACGCTTGCGATGACTGCACAGTGGCCTTGGTCTGGAGGTCCACCACGGTTTGAATACTCTGCTCTAAATAGCTGCCGAGCATGCCTTGCAGCGGACCGTAAAAACGAATAATGCCCCTCAGCATATCGCTAGAAAAAATCGGCTCACCGTCATTTTCTGCTTCCTGAATAATTTGCAAGAGGATGCTGCGCGTTAAATCTTCGCCACTCTTGGCATCCACGACTTGAAAAGGAATCTCATCGATCACTAACTGACGTATATCGTTAACATTCACATGCGTACTGGTATGTGTGTCATACATGCGGCGGTTCGCATACTTCCTGATTAGGCGCGGCTCAGAGTGGTATTGGTCTAACATGGGTAATAAATCTCGCAGATAACATACATAAGCACAGTATCTTACCCCACCAGCGCATCTGCCGTCCTGCGTAAGCCTGTAAACACACGTCTACGCCAGCAATTTAAAGTCAATTGTTTTTAATTAACCACCCAATGTTCCTCAATACTATTATTTAAAGAAACTAGCAATTTTTAAGCAAATGAGTAATGCTAAAAATACATACATACATAATGGAGGATGTTTTATGAGTAGCGAAAAACGCACTGCACTTATCACAGGCGGTATGGGTGGTATAGGAACAGCGATTAGCCGGCGTATGCATGATGACGGATTCACCGTTGTAGTCGGTTGCAGTCCCTCTTCAACACGTAAAGATACATGGATCGCACAACAGCTCGAGGAAGGTTACAAATTCCACGTATTAGCCTGCGATATTGGCGATTGGGACTCTACCTGTAAGGGCTTTGAACGTCTGCGCGAAGAAGTCGGCACAATCGACGTTTTGGTCAATAATGCCGGTATCACCCGCGACGGTACCTTTCGTAAAATGACTGCTGAAAACTGGAATGCAGTCATCAACACCAACCTTAACAGCATGTTTAACACGACCAAACAGGTGGTCGAAGACATGTTAAGTAAAGGCTGGGGCCGGATTATTAATATCTCCTCAATCAACGGACAACGCGGCCAGTTTGGTCAAACCAACTACTCCGCAGCTAAAGCAGGTATTCATGGTTTCAGTATGGCTTTGGCGCGCGAACTCAGCAGCAAAGGTGTGACAGTCAATACCGTTTCACCGGGCTATATCGCAACTGATATGACCGCAGTGATTCGTCCCGATATTTTGGAAGGTATGATTGCAGGTATACCTGTTGGTCGCTTAGGATTGCCGAAAGAAATTGCCTCAATGGTCGCATGGTTGGCTTCAGAAGATGCAGCTTACGCAACCGGCGCTGATTTCACCGTCAACGGCGGCATGAATATGCAGTAACAAGGCTTACTCTCACCCACATCACAATCTGTTATTATTATAGTCAAAGTTAATATGCACAGTCCTTGCAGGGCCTGTGCATTCAGGCATCTAGAAGTACTGCATAAGCTTGTTTTAGCTTGCCAAAGACACTCAACGAGTAGCAGATAGGGCAATCCTAAAATTTGATGTGGAAAAGCGAATGTTGAGAATATAGCTGACAACAATACCGCGCAGGTATGCGCGGATTTCCTTTATACGCGCGAGGATTTTGCATATTTATGGATAATAACCTGCAAATGTTAAACACCTACTGGTCCGGCCAGACACCTTTCATTGCCAATTTATGCTTGCAACAACTGCGTCTTGGCATAGCACAGCACGACTGGTTCAAAGACTCCGATCGTAGTCAGTGGTTCGATGTACCCAACGAAGCACTGGAGCAATTACAAGTCGATTTCAACAAAGATTGGATAGCGCTAGGTCAGCAAACCATAAGCCAACAAGATTTCAGTTTTGAAGATAGACGTTTTTCCAGCGATAACTGGAACAATCCGCTATTTGGCTCCCTGGCAGCCTTCTACCTACTCAATTCACAGTTTCTGCTCAAACTACTGGATTTGTTGCCAATTAACGATGAAAAAGTAAAGCAGCGCCTGCGCTATTTGATCGAACAAATGATCGCCGCCAGCGCGCCCAGCAACTTCCTATTGAGCAACCCTGATGCGCTAGAGCGCCTCGTTGAAACCCAAGGAACCAGTCTCTTTAGTGGTTTTTTACACTTGGCCAGCGACTGGAAAGAAGGCAAGATGCGTCAAAGTGACGAAGGTCAGTTTGAAGTCGGGGTCGACCTCGCAATCACACCTGGTTCGGTAGTGTTCGAAAATGAATTATTCCAACTGATACAGTACAAACCGCTCAGCGAAACCCAATACCAAAAACCTGTACTTATCGTACCGCCCATAATCAACAAGTACTATATTCTCGACCTACAGCCAGAAAACTCACTGGTACGCCATTTGCTAGAACAAGGCCAACAGGTGTTCTTGATCTCATGGCGTAACTTCACTGAAGATCAGGCTAAACTCACCTGGGAACATGCTGTTCAAGATGGCGTCATCAGCGCCTTACGGGCGACTCGAGCGATTAGTGGCGAGCGTCACCTCAACACCCTAGGCTTTTGTATCGGTGGCACTCTACTCGGTTGTGCCCTTGCGGTTCTAGCGGCACGGGGCGACCGTGATATAGCAAGTCTAAGCCTATTTGCAACCTTCCTAGACTTTGTCGACACGGGCCCAATAAGCGTGTTTATCGATGAGAAGCTCGTCGCCGATAAAGAGCGCACTCTTGGTGGTCATGAGGGCAAATATGGCCTGTTTTATGGCAAAGATATGGGCAACACTTTTTCCTTGTTGCGCCCCAACGAGCTGTGGTGGAATTATAATGTCGATAAATATCTAAAGGGTGAAAAGCCTAGAGCTTTCGATCTACTCTTCTGGAACAATGACAGCACCAATTTTCCCGGTCCTATGTACTGCTGGTATTTACGCCATACTTATCTGCAAAACGACTTAAAGTCAGGCGAACTGGACATGTGCGGGGTCAAACTGGACTTAAGCACCATCAAAACGCCAGCCTACATTCTTGGCACCCAAGACGATCATATCGTACCTTGGCGCAGTGCTTACGCCAGTACCGCCATACTCAGTGGTCCGACACGTTTTGTTCTGGGAAGCTCAGGCCATATCGCTGGCGTGATCAACCCGCCCGCCAAACAGAAGCGTAATTATTGGATTAATCAGAAAATATCTAAATCGCCTGACACTTGGCTGAAAGCTGCCGAACAGAAGCCTGGCAGCTGGTGGAACGATTGGTTCGCTTGGTTAGCTAAACACAGCGGCGAACAGCGTCCTGCAGCAACCGAAATGGGCAGCGCAGAATACCCGCCGACAGAAGACGCGCCTGGCCGTTACGTTCGCGTTAAAGGCTAAGTCTACGCTTAAATCCCAGTAACGCTAAAATACGTGTTACTGGGGGCTTCTGGCTAATCCAACAAGCAAGACGAGAACATCTAGAATGTCGCGCAAAATCTTTAACAAAGATTGTTAAGTGCGCAGCGCAAGCAGAGTTTTAAACTAAAAATAACACGCGCATACCCTACTCTCGATCGAGACTAAACTCCTCCGACAGTAGAGTTGCTCTCTTGCGGTAGATGAAGTCCAAGAAGCTGTTTCAGACAGCTGGATCACTAGCAAGTAAGTAAAATCAGTCTTTTTGAATAAAATACCCATGCCGTTTATTAACATAGCATTATGCATGAATCATGACATCGCTCACTGGTGTGCGGCCGCACACGATATTCATCAAGCTTATCATCTAAAGAGCTAGAGGCTTAACGCACCAACAACGTAAGCGTCTAACTGCAGATCTAAAAGATACTTACCCCGCCTGCAACTGCCATAATCGAGCGGCAGTCACGAACCTTGTCAGGGAAAACATTCAAATTCAGCAAATATTTTGTGAGGAATACTTCCTGTCTATGCAATTTGCGCTGTCATAACTGCCAATATCACCTATACAGCCCAACCGCTTCACGCTGAAAAATTGATTTTTAATTAAGTTTTGACACAAGTGAAAAAGTACGCGCACTTTACGCTGCGGGATGGAGCAGTCTGGTAGCTCGTCGGGCTCATAACCCAATCCTGCTCCCGCAACCAGATTCATCAATAAAGCCTCAAGCATTCAATTGTTTTGGGCTTTTTTGTTTGTAGGTCCTGTACCCCTGTACTCTCTGCCATTCGCGCGGGAGCATGACCCAGCCTCTAACGACAGAACTCAGGCTGAATTTAACTGAACAGACCCATTTTGTACTGATAATAAGTGTCTAGAAATTCCCATACCTCGACAATTTTTTGTCCACGGCACTTAAATCGGAATAAATATTCATTAGCGTAGTCTTCGCCCGCACGGGTCTTGGCCGTCAGTCGAAAATGAGCAACAACATCATCCTGCTCAGCAATCAAAGCGTATAACTCAATAGCAATGCTTTCATAGGGGAAAAAGTCAGCGCCTTGCCCCATCATATCGAGTACTGCTGGGATACCAATAAAAGGGCCGACAAAGGGATGCGCTGGCGGTAGATTCCATTGAATATCCTCAGCGAAATACTCCGAGAGGGGCACCTGACTTTTTCCCGAAACTGAATCAAAGTACTTGCTGATTAATGCTTTGCTTGAACTCACGAGCAGAACCTCTAGCTATAAAGAGAAAATTGTAAGCATGTGGATACAATCAGCCGTGTAAGAACTGGCGGTCTGATTGTGCTTGGCAACTAGAAAAGGCAAGAAGGGATAAGCCACTTAGGCAATCAGATAAGGTGCCGGTAATGATGACCTGTCAAGATGGGATGGTGAGTAAAAACGAGGGAGGTTCACTCCCCCGCTTCAGTCAATACTTAGCTTTGTTGCTTTTCCATGGTAACGATGACCTGGCGCTCTTTCAGCTTGGCAGGAATATCGCTTTCATCCATAAAGAACTGTGAATACCACTCACGCAATTGGTAGATAGGACCGTCGCCTTCTGCCAGCACAGGGTTATCAATGCGGGCTTTATGCTTCCAGATATCAACGTCTTGGTAGAATGATTCGCGGTTGGCCTGAACATAGGTTTTAGCCAGCTCACTGTTCTGCTCATCCGTCATACTAGGGTCTTTCTTGACCAGCACACCAAAGCGCAGTTCAAAGCTGTTGGGTGACGTCGGTACGTGACTGTTCAGGAGAATGGTCTCGACTTTCTTGCCATCAAACTCAGCACTCATGCGTGTGAAGTGCGTGGCTGGACCGTAGTACGCCGACTTGGCCACTAAACCACCACCAAGGCGTCCAGAATCACCATGGAACTCTTGCGTCCCAATATGACCTTCGAAGGTATTGGCAAAGTAGGTGCACGGTGTGCCATGCACTGGACCGAAGTGAATCACATCAGATAAGTTATCCACCAGTTCACGTGGATTGGTATCGATATACATCAAGTCCACATGCCAGCTGTTATTCCACTCATCGCTGTCGATTTCTGGGAAGTACGGAATTTCCACACCCTCCGCCGGTGGGTTGCCTTCAGGGTTGTGCCAGACAAATAGCAGATTGTTAACTTCTGTGGTTAACCAGCTTTTGGTTTTTGCTTTCGGTGGGATACGGTCACAGTAAGGGATTTTTGCGCAACGGCCACTGGCGGCAAATTCCCAGTGGTGGAATGGACAGACAATACGTCCGTCAACAATTTCACCCTGAGATAAGTCAGCACCCATATGTGGGCAATACGCATCCAGCACGCTAATGGTACCTTCGTCATTGGCAAAGGCGACCAAGCGCGTGCCGAAGACATTAAGAGTGTGGGGCTTACCATCGCGGTAGTCTGCAGCTTCGCCCAAGCAATGCCAGCCTCGCGCGTAACGGTACTCTGCGGTCGCTCCAGAGGCTTGGTTATCTATAGTTTTTGTCATTTCCCGATCCTCATCAGTTCAAATTCTGTCTATATTTACGCAATATTAGCTATATCACTGCGTCACTATTGCCAAGCGAGGCACTATCCTCATCCCTCAACCGGACTAGATTGAGTGGCTCTAGGTTTTTTTTCGCCAGTTACCCACCAAGTATTGATCTAGGGCAAGTTTTTGCGTGTCGACTGTTCTTTTAATATAACGACCGGCATGGTCTGAGTGGGCCAACCAGAAAATAGCTTCCGCGGGGACTTCAGGCGGTGCAGCAAAACCACCTAAAGCGACAATACCTTGATCACCAATGGTAGCTTTCAGCGCTTCAGTCGCGACCACCCCAGGGTTTACGGTATAAGCACGCAACCCTTTTGCACCCAACTCAACATTAATAATCCCAGCCAAGCGCGACACCGCGGCTTTACCAGCACCGTAGGCATAGCCCCAGCCGCCCTTATCCGCGGAGACCGGCGGGTTAGACTCGCCCGCGCCAGAACTGACATTAATAATCACCCCTGAACCCTGCTCGACCATCAGTCGAGCAATGCCTTGGGTCAATGCCACCGGCCCCAACACATAGCCACGGTAGACGCGATCCAATGTCTCAGCGGTCAAGTCAAGCAAGCCACTGTTCAGATCGGTGCCTTGATAAATTGCATTATTAACCAGCACATCAATGCGTCCGCACTCTTGGGTTACCTGCTGCACGGCTTGCTGAACTGAGGCCTGATCTAACAAGTCGAGCGGTACCAGCCACACCTGGCGACCTAAGGCCTCAATGGCTGCCGCAGTGGCTCTTAGGCTGCCGGCTAAGACTGTACCGTCAGCGGCAATAACATCATGTTCATGGCGTGCGCCATCGTCGATTGAACGCGCACTGATCGCTACATCGTAGCCTTCGCGGGCAAACGCCAGTGCAGTCGCTCGGCCAATGCCGCGGCTTGCGCCGGTAATAAATGCAATTTTAGTCACACAACTCTCCTTCTTAACGCGCTCAATGAGGATTAGGCCGGGTAATCGCTATAACCCTCGACACCCGCAGAGTACAAAGTATCCCGATTGAACTCAGCCAGCTCACGGCCACTGGCAAAACGTTCAACCAGATTAGGATTGGCAATGTAGTGACGCGCGAAAGATACTGCATCAGCAACACCGGCCTCGACCGCTTCAGCAGCGCTGTCAGCATCAAAACCATCATTGATAATTAGCGCACCTTTAAATTGTGCACGTGCGATAGCGAACGCATCAATCTTACGCGTATGCGCTTTCATAATATGCAGGTAGGCCAAATCCATCTCAGCGATACCATCGAGTAACGCCTGCAGGGTTTCTGCTGGCTGACTGTCACTGACATCATTAAATTTATTAGCAGGGCAAAAACGAAAACCCACGCGCCCAGCACCAATCGCTTCAGACATAGCCTTCAGTACCAGTAACGGAAAACGCACTCGATTTCCCACTGATCCGCCAAACTCATCGGTACGCTGATTGGCATTCTCAGACATAAACTGCATCGGCAAATAACCGCTGGTGCCGTGCAATTCCACGCCATCAAAGCCCGCTTCGCGAGCATTGAGCGCTGCTTGACGGTATTCTTCAATAATCTCATACACTTCGCTATTGCTCAGCTCGCGCGGCATATCGGTGGCAGCCATGCCGACAGTATCGGTAAACAGCTCAACTTCAGCCCTAATAGCAGAAGGCCCCACAGTTTCAGAACCAGCTGGTTTGTTGTGCACAGTTGCAACTCGACCACAGTGCATCAGCTGTACAACAATAGTGCCACCCGCCGCATGTACCGCATCGGTCACTTTACGCCATGCAGCAATTTGCTCAGCATTGTAAATACCTGGTGTGCGGCAATAACCCATACCATTGGCAGAAGGTGAGGTGCCCTCAGAAATAATTAGCCCTGCACTTGCGCGCTGCGCATAATATTCAACCATTTCAGATGTAGGTACTGCTTGGTCAGTCGAGCGGCTACGCGTCATCGGCGCCATCACCACGCGGTTTTTTAACGACAGATCACCGAACTGAGCCGGTTCAAATAGCTTACTCATAGCAACTCCTTAACGTACTCGGATTCGCGGTGCTGGGGTGCCGCGCCGCATACCGTTTAGAAAACCATCCAGCGGCTGTGGTGGTGCCACTTCTGGAAGTGCATCGTGCTCTGGGCTGTTGTTCCAAAACTCTTTCCACGAAGGGAACAAGTCATGAAAAGTGCCATGGTAAGGTTCACGACCCGGCCAGCGCATTTTCATATCACCAATCGGTGGTTTATTTAGATCAGTGGCGTACCAGTAGCATGGCAAGCGACGGCGGAAATACCACTGGCCATCGACACGCTCATAATCATCCCAGTAGAGCATTTGCATGATCACCCACTCAGCGCCGGTTTCATGTTCGTTCTTGGAATAGACCACGCCAATCGCATGATCAGCATCGGTAAACTCAATGATGTGCTGACCAATATGGTGCGAGGTGCCGGTAAACTGGTGGCGCAAGGTATCGTCCACCCAGGCTTTAAGTTCTGCGCGGCCGGTTTTCCCTTTACCCACACGGATGTCTGCAGCAAACAGGCCAACATGCGCATCAAGATCGCGCATGTCCAGTGACAATGCGTACTTGCCGACCAGTTGACGAATCGCTTCGGTAGACTCTAGGCGGTCGATGCGCGCCAGCAGTTCGTTTTGACTCATATTTTATAATCTCTATGACTAAACAAAAGTAGTGCTGGAGCCCGCTCCAGCACTTGGCACCGATTAATCTATCGCGGTATGCAGGTCGGAACTGCGGCCACCATCAACAGGTAAAGCCGCACCGGTAATATAAGACGCCTCATCTGAAGCCAAAAACACCACGGCGTTAGCCAGCTCTGTGGCAGTACCGACACGTTTCATTGGAATCAACTTAGAGGTGCCCGCGCGCGACTCATCGCTGCTAAGCATGCCAGCGGTCGCATCCGTTTCGATCACACCTGGAATCACCACGTTACAGCGGATATTGGCCAAAGCGCCTTCCGATGCAGCGGCACGACTGAAGTTGGTTACCGCAGCTTTAGCCGCAGAATAACCGGCCATCCAAGCGGTGCCAAAGGTACCGCAGATGGATGAGATATTAACGATAGAGCCGCCATTGTCCTGCATTAATTGCATGGCCTTGCGCGTCCCCCAGAAGGTGCCATCTACTGTAGTGGTAAAGTTGGCGTGCCAATCTTCAGTGCTCATTTCAGTAATGCCGCCCCAAGTATACGAAGCAGCGTTATTAACCATAATATCCAGTCTGCCGTACTCTTTGGCGACCGCATCAATAGCACTGACAAACGTCTGTTCGTCACTGACGTCAGCTACTTTATAAGCAGCCTTTCCGCCTTGCTCGACAATCTTGGCCACCAGCGCTTTTAATGGTTCTTCACGGCGACCGAAGACCACTACGGTTGCGCCTTCTTCTGCCATACGCGTTGCTGTTGCCGCACCAATACCGGCACTGCCGCCGGTAACAATGGCAATCTTATTTTCAAGTCTGTTAGTCATCGTCTGCTACCCCTTAGTAAAATGCCATGCCGCCGTTAACGGCGATGTTCTGACCGGTAATAAAGCTGGCGTCATCACTGCCTAAGAAGGCCACAACACGAGCGATTTCGATGGTCGTACCTAAACGGCCTAATGGGATACCGGCAATCATTGAGTCCATCCATTCTTGCGGAATACCCGCCATCATTGGCGTATCGGTGGCACCAGGGACTAAGCTATTGACACGAATACCACTGGGCGCAAGCTCTCGGGCGGTGCTGCGGGTTAAACCCATCATGCCGGCTTTGGAGGCAACGTAATGGCTCGGTCCTTCACCGGTTAAAGCTCCGGTACTGGAGAAGTTAATAATCGAGCCTTTACCAGCCTTAACCATCAGCTTGGCTGCTTCACGGCTGCACAGGAACGCACCAGTCAGGTTAACGTTGATCACCCGCTGCCAGGTTTCTAAGGGCGTATCAAGGAAGCTGTCCATTGAACCGATGCCCGCATTATTCACCAAGATATCTAAATGGCCCTGCTCTTGCTCGATGCGTGCCATCAGCGCGGTGACAGCGGCTTCATTGGTAATATCACAGACCACGGCATGTGCTTTGCCAGCGAGATCCTTAACCGTTTCTTCTAGCGCTTGAGCATTCACATCAACGGCGTAAACAATTGCGCCAAGCTCAACAAAGTGCTGCACCATGGTGCGTCCCATGCCTTGTCCAGCGCCGGTAACAACACTGATTTTATTCTTCAGTTTCATAGTGGTTCCTGTCTTGTTTTTAGTTGTATTCATCATCAGGTTAGGCGTCGCCTGAAGCATCGTCTATTAAGACTAATCGTTAGCAACAAGCGCTGCGGCGCTGAGTCCAGCCTGGCGACCAAAGAAAGTTGAGTCACCCAAGGACATACCTGAACTGTAGCCTTCCCCCCAACGCGGCAGGCCGCAGGCGGTACGGCCAGCAGCATACAGCCCAGCAATCGGCTGCCCATCAGCATCCAACACTTCACCAGTAGGCTTGGTTGCTAGGCCACCTAAGGTAAAGGCGTGCCCCTCAATATCACCTGGGCAATAACTCAGTGCGGCAAACGGCGGGGTTACTAATGGTCGCAGCCACTCTGCACTTTTATGCAAGTAGGGGTCTTTACCTTCAGCGGCATGACGATTGAATTCGTTGACTGTTTCAACTAACGATCCTGGCTCTAGCTCAAGCTCTGCCTCGATCTCTTCCCAGGTTTCGCCGACTGCCGCAATGGTAATATTGGGCTGAATCATCGGGCGGCCAAAGATATCGTTATCCACCAACAACCAGACTCGGCCATTTGGCTGTCTCAGCACATAATGTGCGACACGACCGTGATAAGTGTCTTCATTAATAAAACGCTGGCTGCGCTCATTAACAAAAATACCTTTGATCAGTGACTCGGGCGGGAAGAACGGCAGCGTGGCAAAAAACTCGTGCATATTCAGGGTGGTGGCACCGACACTGATCCCCATTCGGATACCTGAACCGTCATCGTTACCACCCGTCACCAACTGCTCACAGCGCAGTGCTTCAGGGGCATAGCGGGCGACCATCTCACGATTGGTAATAAAACCACCGGCACATAAAATCACGCCATGACGCGCTTGCACAAAAATATTCTCGCCGGCTTTACGAATAACGAGGCCTTTGACTGCCCCGCTGCTATCAGTAATCAGGCACACCGCGCGCGAATCGTAATGTGCTGTTACGCCCAGCTCCATCGCGCGTGCGCACAGCTTTTCCATAAACAACTTACCACCGCCCCAACCGGTGAACTGCACCGTATGGCCACGCGGCGCAGGCTTAGCCTGGGCAGAGAAGGGCCAAGCCTTCTCATTACCCGACCAAATCAGCGTGTCATCGGTGGTGGGCTCAATCCACTTGCCGGGTAAGTAGGTACCTTTAAAAGGGACGCCCTGAGCACCCAGCCACTCAAAGTGGTCGGCGGCATTATTGGCATACAGAGTGACCCGATCTTTATCCGCGGCGGGACCACCGGACATCATCAAATAGCGCTGTAAATCTTCAGTGGCATCTGTAAAACCATGCTGGCGCTGAATCTCAGTACCACCACTGCCACCGACATACACTTCACCACCTGACCAGCTGGCACTCCCGCCTGGGGCACTGGCTACTTCAAAAATATCAACACGAGCGCCGGCCTTGCGCGCTTCGATTGCCGCACAGCTACCCGCAGCACCAAATCCAACAATAGCGACATCCGTCACGACATCCCACTGCGCTACCTCAGCCACCGACAATGCACGACCCGAACTGAATACTTTACTCATATGATGCACCTATAATTATTATTAAATTCAACGGCCTTCTAAGTAAAAAAGCCGGCCACTTAGTCAGTGGCCGGCTCTGATATAGCTCAACAATAATCGCTCCGCATTAACGCGAACGGGGTAAGCCGAGGCCAAACTGGGCAATCAGCTCGCGTTGAATTTCGTTGGTCCCGCCACCGAAGGTCAAAGTGGGTGCTGCACGTACGTCGTACTCCAGCTCACCCATCAGAAAAGCGGCGGCACTGCCGCTACGCACTAAACCATTAGCGCCTATTACTTCTGTCAACAGGCGCAAAATATCAATCACCGACTCAGAACCGTACACTTTAGTAGTCGAGGCCAAGGCCACGTCCATCTTGCCCTGATCCAAATCAGCGGCGATACGGAAGTTGATCAAACGCATGGCTTCTAACTTGGCGTAACACAGGGCAAGATTGCGTCGTACCCAGGCATGGTCAGTGGCACGGCGGCCACTTTCATCAGCAGCTTTAGCCCACAAATACACTTTGCGATACATGCCCACCACTCGATCAGCCCAAGAGCCAAGACCTAAGCGCTCATGGTTGAGCTGTGCGGTAATCAGCTGCCATCCTTTATTCAGCTCACCCACTAACATATCTTTGGGTACGACCACATTGTCATAGTAAGACGCTGCAGTCGCATTACTGCTGGTCGGAATCACTGTCTGCGAAAAGCCTTCAGTTTTAGTGTCAACAATCAGAATCGAGATGCCTTTATGGCGTGCTTCATCCGGATTGGTCCGCGCTGCCAGCCAAATGTAATCGGCACCATCGGCACCCGATGTCCACAGCTTGTTACCATTGACCACAAAGTGATCATCTTCAACCTTGGCAGCGGTTTTCAACACAGCTAAGTCACTGCCGGCACTGGGCTCGGAATAACCAATCGCGAAATGAATATCACCACTGGCAATACCACCGAGAAACTTCTCTTTTTGCGCAGCTGTTCCGTAGCTCATCAATGCAGGGCCAACCGTACTGATGGTGACAAAAGGCAGTGGCGCGCCAGCAATATTGGCTTCTTCAAAAAAGATCAATTGCTCGGTCGGGCCATAGCCCTGCCCGCCGTATTCTTTCGGCCAACCCACAGCCAACCAACCATCCTGACCCATCTGGCGGACGATCTTTTTAAACTGATCGCCACCTTCTGAGCCACGCAACTCATTGCGCAGCTCAGGCGTCATCAGATGAGTAAAATAATCGCGGACTTTTAATCGCAGCGCACGCTGCTCGTCGGTTAGATCAACAAACATAGTTCGCTCCTTAGGCTACGCCTAAAATCAGGCCACTGGTCGGTACGCCGGTGCCGGCGGTGACGACGACGTTCTCGACATTATCCACCTGATTGACCGCCTGTCCGCGTACTTGGCGCACACCTTCAGCAACGCCATTCATACCGTGGATGTAGGCTTCACCCAGCTGTCCACCGTGAGTATTGATCGGTAAGCGGCCGCCACGGGCATGATGCCCAGCACGAATAAAGTCTTTCGCTGCCCCGCGCTCAGCAAAACCAAATTCTTCCAATTGCGGCAACACGAAAGGGGTGAAGTGGTCGTAAATAACGGCAGTCTGAATCGCATCCGGGCTCAGGCCCGACTGGCGATAGACTTCCTTGGCCACCACGCCCATCTCAGGCAAGCCGGTAATATCGTCACGATAGAACGAAGTCATGCTCTGCTGACCGTGTGAGATACCTTGTGAAGCACCCTTAATAATCACCGGCTTTTGTTTCAGATCACGCGCACGTTCAACCGAGGTAATCACCATTGCCACCGCACCGTCTGACTCTTGGCAGCAATCGAGCAAATGCAGCGGCTCACAGATCCAACGTGAGTTCTGATGATCGTCTAAAGTAATCGGCTTTTCATAGAAAAACGCAGCAGGGTTGGTTGCGGCAAAATCGCGCGCCGCCACAGCAATACGACCAAAATCTTCAGACGTTGCACCGTACTCATGCATATAGCGCTGAGCAAACATGCCCACCCACGCGGCAGGGGTATGAAAGCCATGCGGCATATACCAACCGTAATTAACGTTGTCAAAAATCGGGGTTGCGCCAAAACCATAATCACCCGTACCAAAACGGTACCAAGAGCGCTCATTCATCGCGCGATAGACCACTACGGTTTTAGCCACGCCAGTGGCAACTGCCATCGCCGCATGCATGACTGGGGCGCATGCAGCACCGCCGCCGTGTGGCACTTGGGAGAAGAATTTCACATCCTTGCAACCCAGTAAGCGGGCGATTTCATACTCAGGCACTTTATCCACTGAGTAGCTACTAAAACCATCGACTTCCGACGGGTCAATACCCGCATCCGCCAGCGCCTGTAGAGTGGCCTCCATGGCCAGTCTCAGCTCAGTACGACCTGAGTTTTTGGAAAATTCTGTAGCGCCGAGGCCAACGATAGCCGCTTTACCCGACAGGAAAGAGTCACTCATTTCTAAAATCTCCCATAGCTCAAGGCAGTACCACGGTGACCGTACCGGCCACGTGGTTACCCATTGAATTTTTACCTTTAAAGCTTAAGAGCACGGAGCGGGTTGCTTCGTCGCGCTCAGTCACTTCACCAGTAAAGGTCATAGTGTCGCCCGGATAATTCGGGGCGCCCAACTTAATCTTCTGACTTTTGAACGTTGCCAAAGGGCCAGCCCACTCTTCCACAAAACGCTGCACCAGCCCATTGGTGGTAAGAATATTCATAAAAATATGCGGTGAACCCAGTGCCTGCGCCGCCTCTTTATCATGGTGACCGGGAAAGTAATCCCGCGTGGCGATCGCGCCACCGTTAATCAAGGTGACGGTGATCGGAATACTGAGTTCAGCCAGCTGATCGCCAACTTTAACCTCAGCCAGTGATTTGGTTTTCTTCAAGATCATATTTCCATCCCAGTTTATCGTTGTTGGCTAACCAGTTACCTAGGCGCTCAATGCTGCCTGAGGAGCTGCCCAAAACCATTGAAAGGTGACGACTCCAATACAGGAATCGATGAATCGGATAGGTTAAATCGACACCGATACCACCATGCACATGCTGAGTTTTATGCCCAACCAAATGCGCTGCCTCACAGCTTAAATAATGTGTTGCGAAGGCTTCGGATGGACTGGGCAGACTGGCATCCAGGCGATACAGCAACTGATAAAGTGTGCTGCGCAAGGCTTCGGTGGCAATATGGCAGTCAGCCATGGTCATTTGTACCGCTTGAAAGGTGCCAATCGCTCGGCCAAACTGCTCACGCTCTTTTAAATACTTGGCCGTGCGCTTAATCTGCTCAACGCTAACACCCAGTTGCAGTGATGCCAGCGCAGCAATCACGCGCTGCTCCAACCACTCGGTTGCGGCGCATGGTAAGACATCCAGCGGAGCAACAGTCACCTGGTCACAGTGCACATCAGCAACCGCTACCGCATTATTGGCAACGCCTGTCACTAAACGCACACCTTGCGCGTGAGGATTAAGCAAGACTAAACAAGGCCCTTGCGCAGAGTCGGCTAACACCAATAAACGCTGAGCCTGAGCGGCGTAGGCGACTGCACCGACCTGCCCCTGTAGACTCAGACCCGCATCAGTGCTCTGTAAGCGTAGCTGGATACCGCCGCTGCTGTTCAATGCAGTCAAAGCCAGGGTTAATAAAGACTCGCCGCTGGCCGCCTGCTCAAGCAAAGCTGTATGCGCCTCACCGGCAAACTCGGCCAAACAACAGGCCGTCAGTTGATGCTCCCAAATCGGCACCTGTGCCAGACTGGCACCCTGTGCTTCAAGTACGCAAAACAGCTCGGTCATGCCCAGACCACTGCCGCCAAATGACTCAGGAATCGCGAGGGCATGCAAACCTGTGTCAATACAGGTCTGCCATACATCGTCCATAAACGGCTTAGCCGCTAAATCATAATCGCGCATCTGCTCGTCGGAGCAGTTATCACGGAACAAACCATCAGCCATTTCTGCAATAGCACGCTGGTCTTCACTTAATGCAAAATCCATAAAGCCCCCTTATCCAGCCACTGGTCGAAATTGTGGCAAGGTTTGCTGGTCATCAAAGCGATTGAATTCCACCTGCAATTTCTGGCCAATTTCAATATCTTTAGGATCCACACCGACCAGCCCAGCAATTAAACGCACGCCTTCTTCAAGCTCAATCAGGCCAATGGGGTTGGGGTAATCAAACGGCGCAACTTCTGGGTAATGCATCACCACAAAGGAATACAACGACGCCTTACCGCTGGCTTGGATCGAATCCCAATCAAAGCTGTGGCAATTGATGCACACCGGTGCAGGTGGATGACGTAGCGTCTGGCACGCTGTGCAACGCTGGATCAGCAGCTTGCCTTGCTCGCAGCCTTCCCAGAAAAAGCGCGTATCATCACTGACGCCGGGTAGTGGACGCTTTCTTACCGCCTTATCAGGCTTAGCCTGTACCGCTTTATCATCCGCTGGCGTAGCATGTGCAGGTTTGAACTTGAACACGCGGAACATCAGCTCGCCGACTTTTTCATCCTCACCGCTGTCACGCTTGGCGTAAAATGGCATGGCCAAGGTGACAAAGAAGCCGGTCCCCAAACCTGTCGTTTTCTCTTCGCTAATAGAATCTACATGACTGGTGTAATACAAGGTTTCGCCCAAAGTGACATGGCGCTCAAAGCTCAGCTCAGTATTGACCGCCACCACCGCTGGATAGCCATAGCCTTCAATAAGTTTTAGGACTTCAAATGAGTTTTCATCGGTTGAGCCGGGCGCATAATTTTCATTATCCAAACCACCCATACACCACACTTGGAGCATTGATGGCGGCGCAACGATATCGTCGTAGCCAGCCTCGCGAGCAAACGCCGGATCGGTATACAGCGGGTTATCAACACCCATGATTTCACACCAATGGCGAATCATCGGCGCATTCACTTGATCCCAAGCGTAGACCCGTCCGTATTCACGACCCACAAAGGCTTCTATCTGTTCTAGTAATTTTGGATCAGCCAATTTCGTCTCCTGATTATGTCCAGTGACAGCCCTGCTTTTGCTCATCAAAAGCTGAAACCGTCTAATTTATCCAACTTGATTTGCTGTGGAAGAACTCAAGAACGCTGGCTTTTCGCCACCGCCGTGGAGCAATAAATTAGTACCACTCCAATAACTTGCGTACGCTGAGCCGGCAAATAAACAGGCACCGGCGACATCATCGGGCTCACCCATACGCCCGGCAGGAATGCCTGCGCCTACCGCTTCTACACCCGCCTCGTCACCGTAATGCAAATGGGACTGTTCGGTGCGAATCAGGCCTGGACTGACCGAGACCACGCGCACTTTTGGTGCCCATTCAACCGCTAACGAGCTGACCAGCGCTAATACCCCAGCTTTCGCTGCACCGTAGGCGGCAGTCCCAGGAGAAGGCCTGGAGGCACTGACACTACCGATAAACACAATCGCGCCGCCCCGCTCTTGCTGCTGCATCATGCGATTAGCAAACTGAGCAACATTTAATGGCACCAATAAATTAAGTCGAATAATGCTTTCACTAAAGCGTGGCGAGGCAGTCGCTGCGTCGGCAGCTGGACTGCCACCGGCATTGTTAACGACTACATCAAGACGGCCATAGCGCGCACTGATATGTTCAAATAACGCCGATAACGCATCCACATCTCGTAGATCTAACGCGTAAAAATCTGCCGCACGGCCTTCAACAGCGGGCAAACGCTGCGGCGCCTGGCGACCACACACCACCACCTCGGCTCCTGCTTCGAGAAAGCGCTGGGCAATACCTGCACCTATACCTTTAGTGCCACCCGTCACCAGCACAACTTTTCCGGTGTAATCTAGACCATTCGTAAACTGCATCCGAGCTTCCTCATAACAACGGCTTTTCATGACTCTATTGGCTTAGCTAAAAACGTTCATCGTCTGAATAGACGATGAACCAGAAGGCCTAGAAAACCAGAATGCAGACAGCAATAATTGCTTCTTTCTGCTGAGAGTTCCCGCATGCCTGATCATGACCAACACCCGCTATTAGTGGATTACCCAGAGCCTGGCGTGGCAAGGCTTACGCTGAACCGACCACAGGTCAATAACGCCCTAAGCCTTAAGCTCCAAGCGTTGTTATCTGAGTACTTTTTAAAGCTGGGTAACGACCCAGAGATTCGTTGCATTTTGCTCACCGGCGGTGACATTAACTTTGCTGCCGGCGGTGATATTTCCAGCATGGCCGACACTGGCCCCATCGAAATTTACCAGCGCCATACGGAACGCGTCTGGGCACCGATCCAGCACTGTCCAAAACCTGTGATTGCGGCTATTTGCGGCTATGCTTATGGCGGCGGCTGTGAGCTGGCCATGCACGCCGATATTTTAATTGCTGGCGAAAGCGCACAGTTCAGCCAGCCGGAAATCCGCATTGGTATCATGCCCGGCATTGGCGGCACCCAGCGTTTAGTACGCGCAGTGGGTAAAGCCAAAGCGATGCAAATGGCCCTGACCGGCAAACCAATCAGTGCCCACGACGCGTGGGTTAGCGGTTTAGTCAGCGAAGTCGTGCCCGATGATCAAGTGCAAGCACATGCGCTCAGCCAAGCAAAATTGATTGCAAAAATGTCGCCGCTTGCCGCTGAGCAAATTAAAGAAGTGATTCTGCACGGCATGGACGCCTCACTGGAAGCGGGCCTCGCGCTGGAGCGTAAAGCCAACGCCCTACTCTTTGCCTCCAATGACCAAAAAGAAGGCATGCAGGCGTTTATTGAAAAAAGAAAGCCCACCTTTCTGGGTCATTAATAGTTCCGCCGCAAGAAAAACGCCCAGTTTATACTGGGCGTTTTTGTCTACAGCATGTGCTGCAGCTCACTCAAGATAAGCGACGGCGCAGTTCAACTTTATCAATTTTATTCGACGCATTTTTTGGCAAATCAGCATAAAAAGCCACCCGCCGTGGCACTTTATAATTGGCCATTTGCGCGCGACTCCAATCAATCAGCTGCTGTTCAGTCAGCTCAAATCCTCGCCTTAATACCACGCAAGCACAACCCACCTCGCCCATGCGCTCATCGGCTATGCCCACGACAGCCACTTGCGCGATAGCCGGATGTTCAAACAAGCCAGCTTCAATTTCAGCCGGATAGCAGTTAAAACCACCAACGATAAACATATCTTTGAGCCGGTCAGTAATCGTCAGATTACCATCAGCATCGATATGCCCAACATCACCGGTACGTAACCAACCCTCAGCAGTGATGGTTTCTGCTGTGGCGGCAGGGTCATTAAAATAACCTTGCATCACATGAAAGCCGCGCAAACAAATCTCGCCCGTAGCACCCACCGGCACCTCAGCACCCTGCTCATCAGCGATACGTAACTCAGTGCCGGGAATCGCGCGACCGCTGGTGCTGGCGATAGTCTCGGCCGGCGCTGCAGGATCACAAATAGTGGCCAGACCGCCACACTCCGTCAGGCCATACGCGGTCGTCACCACCGCAAAACCCAACTCATTGCGCAGACGTTCGATCAGTAACGGTGGAATAGCTGACGCGCCGGTAACCGCCACGCGCAAACTACTCAGGTCTGCACTGGCCAGCCGCGGATGCGCTAACATCGACAGATACAGCGTCGGCGGGCCGGGTAAAACAGTGATGCGCTCTTCTTCAACCCGCCGAAAAATATCTTCTGCATCAAATACAGTTTGGGGAATAATAGTCGCACCGGCGAGCATGCAAGTGAGCCAACCCGCCTTATAGCCAAAGCTGTGGAAAAACGGATTCACCACTAAATAGCGATCTGTGCTTTGAATACCCAAAATACGCACAAACTCTCGAAACGCCTGCAAGGTTTGCCCGTGACTGCTCATCACCCCCTTCGGCTTGCCTGTGGTGCCGGAAGTAAATAACAAGTCCGACAAATCCCCAGCAGTAATCGACTCTGCACGCTCGCGAGCAGCCGCTGGGGTGATTGCCGTACCGGCCACAGTTAAGTCAGCCAAGGTGGTTTGTCCAGCCGCCGTAGGCCTGCCAATCACCACCATTTGCTCTAAAGTGTGCGGGCGGCAGGCAGCCAACATGGCAGGGTAATCCACGCCCAAAAACTCACCCACGACAAAAACAATACGTGAGCCGCTGCGTTCTAACACATCGGCAGCTTCATTGCCTTTCATGCGCGTATTGATCGGAACCAGCACGCCTCCAGCACAATGAATAGCTAAGGCGATCAGCACCCAGTCGGTCGAATTAGGCGCCCAAACACCAATTCGATCGCCGGTTTGAATACCGCTGGCCATCAGACCGCGTGTTATTGCTAACACACGCTCTGGTAAGGCTGCATAACTGATCGATTCGCCGGGTGCCTCAAGCACAATATGTTCTGCGTATTGCCTTGCGCCGGCAAAGATTAACTCTGGAATAGTGTGTGCACTTTTGCTATCGACATTCATCTGGTTGATCCTACTCATTAGCCTAACAGCCTTTACTTTTATTATTCGAGAGTAACCAAGGCAATCAGCACACTCATCGTCAAGGTAGACTAGAGTTTAACTTTGTAGATCAGTTATCACGTCGCAGCGGCATCAGTAACTCACCTGGCACCAAGCTTTTTGCCGCACTCACTGGGCCGACCACAGTGCCACTCAACGCCACAACACTATTGAGCATCACGCGGACCAATTCTGCTTGGCGACGTACACCAGTCTTAGAAAAAATAGCGCGTAAGTGAGCGCGCGCCGTATTGCGCATAATCCCCAGTTTTTCAGCAGCATCCTCCAGAGAAAGCCCATTGGCCAATTCAAGGGCTAAGGTCGTTTCCGCTGGGGTAAAGTCAAATAGCTCCTTCGCCACCGAGCTGCTGACATTCGACTTATTCACCGCATCCCGCACATACAACAGCAAGGTGCCCCGGTCTTTGTCATCGAGCCAACCCACATTAGGGACTGCCTCAAACACAATACCGAGATTGACCTCGCCTGAGGGGCGGGTGACGGATAAAGGTTCACCGCTGAGGGTATCGCCACGCTCACGCGCATCAAATGCATCTTTGATGCGTTTTTGCAGCTCTTTATTATCACTGGGGTAACTGGCTTCCAGCCTATCACCGACCAGTTTGAGCCCGTCAGCACGGTCCAGTAGAGCTTGCGCGTACTCATTTAGCTTCTGTACGACACCCTTATCATTGAGCAAAATGGTGGCCACCGATAAACGGTTGATCGCATCGGCATATAAATTACCCATCGACTCACTGCGTCCCAGTAGACTACGAACCTGCAAAGCACTGCGCATATGCGGCAACAGCATCTGGCACAAGGCCTTATCTTGATCACTAAAGGCAGCTTCAGACTCAGGCCGGGTGATACGCAAACGAAACACACCTTCCTGTTCAGTAGAAATATCCGCACCCATCACATGAAATACATTTTGATGCTTACAGGATGCTTGGTAATAATCGGTTGCCACCCATGCTTCATCCGTCATCACATCGCGCTGAGTAAACACCGTGTCGACTGACTGACCGGAAAAGGGTGTGAGGTTACGATAATAACTGATATAGGCTAACTGACCATGCACAGCCAAATTACCTGAAACAAGCATCAAACCTATATCATCAATCCCAGGAATTCTTAAAATCAGGGTGACAAAGTTAGCCTTGAACTGCGTACGCATACGATCTAAAGCGGTCGTTATAGCTGTATCATTATGACTACCTGCATGGATCGACATCACCAGCTGATCATAATCAACCAGAGAGATATTTTGGCAATCTAGGGCAGCTTCTTGAGCGGGGAGATTTAGCGTCACGATGACCTCTTCTAATTTGAGCTCCGTCCTTGAATGCAACATCCAGCTATTATTGATTAGTATCAATTGAGAATAACTGCTTCTCAACACGCTGTCACACGTGCTGAGAAGAAAAGACCCGTCTTAGACTATTGCTTCATAAGAAACACTCTATTTTGTATTCGACTCATGCTTAACCGCCACCAATGGCTTGGAACGGTTAAACCAACTGGCCAATGCTGGCAGAATAATAATCGCTCCAAACACGTTGACCAAGAACATAAAGGCCAACAGGATCCCCATATCCGCCTGGAACTTAAGCGGTGCAAACGCCCAAGTACCCACACCTATCGACATAGTAATCGCGGTAAACAATGAGGCCGTTCCTCGCTGCAGCATAGACTGATAAAAGGCTTCACGCAGATCTCGCCCCAGCGACAGTTCATGCTGTAAGCGCTCATAAATATAGATTCCGTAATCCACCCCCACGCCGACACCTAAAGCCAGCACCGGTAAGGTCGAAACCTTCAGCCCGATACCCAGCCACGCCATCAGCGCATTACAGAAGGTCGCCACCACTGCCAAGGGCATAATAATGCACAGTACTGCGCGGAACGAGCGGAAGGTCATCCAGCAGAATAACGCCACCGAGGCCAACAACGCACTGTGCATCTGTACTTCAGCTTTCTTAACTGCTTCGTTAGATGCCGCTTGTACGCCAACGTTACCGCCAGCCATCTTAAACTCGACTTTTGGCTCATCAATCTCCTCAATGATTTCTTCCACGCGCTTAACCACACGACTGACTAAGTCACCTTGGTGATTGGCGAGATACAACACAACCTGCATTGTTTTACAGCCATCAACAACCAGGCCATGCTCACTCGAGAACGCCTGCGAACCCGCTCGCAAACCGCGATCACTACCTGGAATAGCCGCCCAACGCGGGTTGCCTTCGTTATTACCGGCAATGGTCACTTTACCCATACCCGCAACACTGGCTACCGACTGCACACCCAAAATATTGCGTGAGTGGAAATCGAGTTTTTCCACAGCACGCATCACATCAGGATCCAAACAGGCATCACCATCGGGGGTATTTGTTTCCACATACACCGTCAGTAGATCAAGACCCACTGAATAACGGTTAACAATGTTTTCGTTATCCAAGTTGTAGCGCGAATCTGCACGCAACTCAGGCGCACCGCTGGCGACATCGCCGACCACTAGGTCGCGACTCTTCCAAGCGCCACCCACCAACAAAACCAGACTGATGATAAAGACCACCAAGGCGACCCCTGGGCGCGTTACGTTAGAAAGAAACCACCAGACTTGGTGTCTTTTTTCTTCACCAGAAGCACCCGTCACTGCAGCGGAACGCTCCAGATGTAAGTGCGAAATAATGATCGGCAGCATCATTTTATTGGTGATAATCATCAACAAAACGCCGAGACAGGCGGTCACACCCAACTCATGCACAATAGGGATATCAATCAGCATGATGACGCCAAAACCCAGCGCATTCATCAACAGTGCCAGAGCACCGGGTACGAATATTTTACTAAATGCCGAGTGCGCCGCTTGTTCAGAAGTTTTACCCGCCAACACATCCTGCTTCCACGCGTTGGTCATCTGTACCGCATGCGATACACCAATTGAGAAGATCAGGAAGGGTACTAAAATAGACATGGGGTCAATTCCCATGCCCATCATGCGTAACAAACCTAACAACCAAACGACCGGCAGCATGGCCACAATCAATGACACCACGGTGAGCTTGACCGAGCGGGTATACATCCACAATAGAATCGTTGTAATGATAAAGGCGATCAGGAAAAACCACATCACATCCATCAGCCCAGCCACCACATCACCGGTCAGCTTAGAAAAACCAACGATATCAATGCCGATGTTTTCACTTTCAAAACTACTACGAATTTCTTCAAGATGACGTGAAATTTCCACGTAGGAGACTTGCTCTCCCGTATCTGGATTAATCTCCTGCAAATCAGCGCGCACCATTGCCGCACTCAAATCATTGGCCACCAACTGACCTATTTGACCAGAACGCTCAGTATTTCTACGTACCTGTTGTAAATCCTCTTCAGTACCACTGAAGTGCGGCGGCACAACAACGTCACCAATGTAACCTTGCTCCGTCACTTCGATATAACGCACATCCGGCGTAAACAAGGAGCTGACACTGGCCCGACGTACGCCAGGGATGAAAAACACCTCATCGGTCACCTTGCGCAACGCATCTAAGAACTCAGGGTTATAAATATCACCCTCGCCTTTCCAGCGTACACTGACCAAGACGTTATTCGCGCCAGAAAAGGTGTCGCTGTAATGCAGGAAGTTCTGCATAAACGGATGATTGACTGGAATCTGTTTGTTAAAGCCCGGATCCAAGCGGATACCCGTGGCGCTATAGCCCAGTACAACAGTGATAAGAATAAACAGCGCTAGTAAGGGTTTACGCCAGGCAAGCAGCTGATCAGCGCACCACTCGACCATCTGCTGGACCTTTGATTGTTGGTTACTCATGCTCCGCTCCTCTTAGTTCCATGCCGTCACGTGACCGTGAAGGCTCTGCATTAAACCGCGCTGTCCGGCCGCTACAATATTGCCGCTGGGCAATATTACGGCAGACGTTAGCGTGCCCAAACCACTGACATTACTGGTATCAAGTAACTGTCCTTGGTCATTCAGAGAGACCAAAATCCCAGCTGTACCAACAATCACCATATGTTTTCCATCTGGGGATACTGCGTGCCCATACAGAGGCAACTCACTGCCAATGTTCACTTGAGTCCAATGCTCGCCATTGTCCTCACTAAAGAACACATGACCGCGCATACCGTACGCGACCCAACGCGTGCCATGCATATAAGCAACACCAAACAGTGAGCCTTTATAGAAGGGGTCAAGTTTTTCCCACGAGGTGCCAGCATCAAGGCTGCGCATCACTAAGCCCATCTCTCCGACCATAATGCGTACATCGCCGGCATCACCGGCCATTGCGCTTAAATGCTCACCAAAAATATCCAACTCCTGCGCAGCAAAAGTCTTCCCCGCATCGCTTGAGACTAAAAACTTGCCGAAGCTACCGTAAGCAAATACATTTTGCCCGTCAGCACTCCAAGTACCGAGCAGCGGCTCACCCGTCTCAGCGTCACGCATAATCAGCGCCCAACTCAGGCCGCCGTCCTCACTGCGCAAAATAACGCTATCGTGGCCCACAGCCAGCAACACCTTATCGCTCAGCACCGAAATATCGGTCAGAGTGACCGGTACTTCAGTATCACGGTGGGTGACTTTCCACGCTTGGCCATTGTTTTCACTGACCACAATGGTGCCGCGCTCACCCACAGCAACAAGTCTGCCGTCGACAGTCACAAGGTCATTGAATTGGATACGCCTAACGTTGAAGTGCTCACCATCTGCCTCATTATCGTCTCGAGGAGAGAACGCAAATAAAACAAGAGCCGCGACCATTAAGCAAAATGAATAACTGATAAGTCTGTACATGGAACTCTCCCGTTTAGAGTGCTCGCGGGGCTTTCAAATGCAAACCGCGGACCTCAATTTGTTTTATAGTTTTTAAGGGCTGAGCTGATGGTGGTCTGGAACTCAAAACGCTGCATCGTTCAAACGGGTTATATGCAACGCATGATCAGACAATGGCTAAAAATGCCAGTAAATTACTTGATGTACAGATGCGTGGCAGCAGAAAACAAAAAACCGCCAATGCGCTAAACATGGCGGTTTTTCTAAGTTTCGTGACGCTTACTGGGGAATTTCAAACAACCCTGCAGCGCCCATGCCACCACCAATACACATGGATACCACTACGTATTTAACCTGACGACGACGGCCTTCCAGCAGCGCATGACCCACCATCCGCGCGCCACTCATACCGAAGGGGTGCCCGACTGAAATCGCGCCACCATTGACGTTGAGCTTGTCGTTATCAATACCGAGGTGATCGCGGCAATACAGCACCTGAGAAGCAAAGGCTTCATTAATCTCCCATAGACCAATGTCTGCTACTTGCAAATTAAAGCGTTTGAGCAGCTTTGGAATCGCATACACTGGACCAATACCCATTTCTTCTGGGTCACAACCGGCCACTGCTACACCGCGATAAATACCTAAGGGAGCCAAGCCACGACGATCCGCCTCTTCACGCGACATCAATAAGCACGCTGCTGCACCGTCAGAAAACTGTGAGGCGTTGCCCGCAGTAATACATTTGCCTTCGGCAATCCACTCACCGTCTTTCCACACGGTTTTCAAACCCTGCAAGCCTTCCAGCGTGGTGCTCGGACGGTTACATTCATCATGATCAGCCACGACTTCTTTATGTCCGGCTGGCGTGCCATCTTTTTCAAACAGCTGCATATTCGCCTTAAGCGGCACGATCTCATCATCAAAGCGACCGGCGTCTTGCGCCGCAGCCGTGCGTTGCTGACTTTGCAGGGCATATTCATCTTGCGCTTGACGGCTGATATTGTAACGCTCGGCAACAATCTCAGCAGTTTCAATCATCGGAATATACGCAGCAGGGGCAACCGCCATGACGGCTTCAGAGCGTGCACGATAAGTATTCTTATGTTTATTTTGTGTCAAAGACAGCGACTCAACACCGCCACCAATCGCCACATCATACTCGCCAGTCATAATGCCTTTAGCGGCTTCACTGATCGCCATCAGGCCGGAAGCGCACATACGATCCACCGCCATGCCCGCCACACTATTGGGCAGTCCGCCGGTATAGGCACTTAAACGACCAATGTTGTAGCCTTGGGTGCCCTGTTGCACGGCGCAACCCATAATCACATCACCCACATCAGCAGGATCAATACCTGCACGTTCAACCACGGCACGAATCACGTGGCCACCTAAAACCGGTGCTTCAGTATCATTGAAGGAACCGCGAAATGATTTGGTCAGCGCCGTACGCGCAGTGGAAACAATAACGACTTCTTTCATAGAAGATTCCTTAATCATTTGATACAAAAGTATAGCGGCTGATGGTATCCACCACGCACGCCGGACGGTCACTGCCTTCAATCTCAATCGTGACCCGCACAACCACTTGCACCGCGCCATTGGCGAGGCTTTCAACGCCGGTCACTTCACCGGCACCGCGAATGCGTGAACCGACAATCACCGGTGCAGGGAAGCGAATACGATCGCAACCGTAGTTCACACCCATGGCTAAGTTTTCGACCGTCATCAACTGCGGTAAAAAATAATTAACCAGCGACAAGGTCAAATAACCGTGCGCCACAGTGGCACCAAAAGGCCCATCTTTAGCACGCACAGGATCCACGTGAATCCACTGATGATCACCGGTCGCCTCGGCAAAGGTATCGATACGATCCTGTTCTATTAGTAGCCAATCAGAGACACCGAGCGACTGCCCTTGCGCCTCAACTAAGCTTGCTGCGTTTGAAAAAACTGTACTCATCGTACTTCTCCCTATACATCTAAAAGGACAGCCTTACGCCTGCTGCGAACTGCAGGACAACACTTCACCGGTCATATAGGACGCATAATCACTGGCTAGGAACATCATCACGTTGGCCACTTCCCATACTTCCGCACCACGGCCGTAGGCTTCACGGGCTTCCAGCTCTTTAAGCAGCTCTTCTGGAGCTGATTTGCGCAACATAGGATGAACCGCCAGCGACGGTGCCACCGCGTTAATTCGTACCCCAAACTCTGCTGCTTCCAATGCTGCACAGCGGGTAAAGGCCATCACCCCGGCTTTCGCGGCGGCATAATGCGACTGTTCTTTTTGTGCGCGCCAGCCCAATACTGAGGCGTTATTAACAATCGCCCCACCGTTGCCACGCTGCTTCATCATTTTCAACATATAGCGGGTCATGCGCATGGTGCCGTTAAGCGTGACATCCAACACCTTGTTCCACTCACTGTCTTGCATATCCAACAGCGCACAAGTGGTGCCAAGACCAGCGTTGTTAATCAAAATATCAACCCCACCGAGTTTTTCTTCAGCAAAATCAATCAGCGCTTGCACCTCATCTTCGTTGGTGACATTACACAACTGTCCCCACACTTGATCTGAGCCGCTTTGCTCTTTTAGAGCCGCGACCGACTTTTCCAGCCGCCCTTGGTGGACATCACTGATGACAATGCCACGGCAGCCTTCTTCCATCGCCTTCGTCGCCGCAGCAAAACCAATTCCAGCTCCCGCCGCCGCAGTAATCAACAGCGAGCGTCCTTTTAACAAACCATGACCTGGCACATAGGCCGGATTGCGAGTTACATCATTCATACTTATCTGCCTTTTGCTTCTTTGGGCATGCCCAGACCACGTTCAGCAATAATATTGCGCTGAATCTGGTTGGTGCCGCCATAAATAGTGTCGGATCGGGTAAACAGGAACAGTGATTGCAACCGAGTCAGGTTGTACGGCGCACTCTCCATTATTTCTGCGTCGGGGCCCAAGATGTCCATGGCTAAGGCGCCTAAATTACGGTGCCAACTGGCCCAGTGCAGCTTATAAACCAATGCTGAGCTGTCGGGGCCACTGCGCTCATCCTTAGACAGCATGCGCATGGCGTTATAACGCATCAGGCGTAAGCCGGTGTGCGCTTCAGCAATGCGCTGACGGATCACTGAATCTTTAGCTGAGCCATTGTCTTTCGCGATGCGGATAATTTCATTGAGTTCGTTTTGAAACTGCATTTGCTGACCCAGGGTGGAAACCCCGCGCTCAAAGCCCAGTAGCGCCATGGCAATTGACCACCCTTCGCCGGGTGCGCCAACGATATCTTCAGCCAGTGCCCCATCAAAAAACACTTCATTAAACTCAGAGGTACCAGTCAACTGCTCAATGGGCTGCACGGTAATTTCTGACTGCTGCATCTTCACCAAAAAGAAACCTAAGCCGCGGTGCGCCACTGAGTTTGGATCGGTACGCGCAATCACAAAGCACCAATCCGATTCATGCGCCAATGAGGTCCAGATTTTTTGCCCAGTAATCCGCCATTGACCCGTTGTCGCATCTTGCACGGCACGGGTGCGCACATTGGCCAAATCAGAACCGGCTGAAGGCTCTGAATAGCCCTGACACCAGAGCTCAGTACCACTCAAAATACCCGGTAAATATTTAGCCTTTTGCGCCGCAGAACCAAAAGCAACCAAGGTTGGAGCGGTTAAACCTTCGCCAATATGACCAATACGACCCGGTGCACCTGCACGCGCGTACTCCTCAGCAAAAATCACTTGCTGCTCAATCGAGGCACCACGCCCGCCATTCTCTTGAGGCAGACCGATACCCACCCAGTTGCCTGCAGCCAGTCGCTGCTCCCAGCGTTTACGTTCTTCAGGGAACATATGCTCATCGCCGGGACCGCCACGAAACTTCAGATGTTCGAACTCACCACACAGATTGGCTTTCAGCCAGCTAGCAATCTCTTCACGAAAGCGCTCATCTTCGGCACTAAAAGTCAGTTTCATTGGGCATCCTCCGCGTCCAGTAACATGGCTGCAATCAATTCTCGCTGCGCCGCGCCATTACCCAAATACAACTCACTGGCTTTAGCTCGTTTGAAATACAACTGGATATCGTACTCAGCAGTAAAACCCACGCCACCAAACAGCTGCAGAGCATTACCGGCATTAAAAAACACCGTATCTGAGCAATAGCCTTTGGCCATGGCGGCGGCCTCTTCCAATTCAGCGGCAAGCTTCTGATCACCGTCAGGTGCCAGCACTTCACTGGCCACGCAAGCGGCGTAATACACCGCTGAACAGGCCACTTCCGCTTTGAGCTTCATATCTGCCGCTTTATGTTTAACCGCCTGATAGCTGGCGATCACCCGACCAAACTGCTCACGCTCCATGGTGTAAGCCACCGCCAGATCTAAAGATTCGCTGGCAACTCCCAACTGCTCAGCCGCTAAGGCAATTTTCGCCAGCGCGAGTGTTTTCTGCAGTTGCGGCCACACCTGGCCTTCCTCGCCAAGGCGCATTTCCGAGCTGACAGCCACAGCAGTTAAACTGATCGTTGCTTGGCGACGCGTCTGATCCATAGTTGGCGTCCAAGTCGCTTGCAAGCCCGCCGTATCAGCCGGCACAGCAAATAAAGAAATACCTGCAGGCCCAGTGGTACCCGGCGCGCGCGCTGCAATAATCAGCAATTCAGCCGTATCACCGTCCAATACATAGCGCAATTCGCCATCCAGCACATAACCCGCATCGGTCGCTTGCCAGGTCGCAGAGATGGCCTCTGCGCCCCAGGTACCGGCCATACGTGCGGCTTGTGACCCGGTCCAGGCTAATGTTGCTGTTTGGCCTTCCGCAAGCGCCGGTAATAAACGCTGCTTTTGCTGATCAGAAGCCGCCAGCAAGATGGCATTAGTAGCGAAAGCGGTCGTGGCCAGAAAAGGTGAGCAAAACAACTTGCGCCCCATTTGCTCAAGTACGATAGCTAAATAGACATAGCTCATACCCAGCCCGCCGTACTCTTCAGGGATAGTGATCGCCTGTAAGCACAACTCATTACATAGGCGTTGCCAGACGTCAGGATCGTAACTAGACGCATGGGTCATTGCCTTGCGAACCTGTTCCGTACTGGATACGTCAGCCAAGAAAGCCTGCGCACTGTCGCGAACCATATACTGTTCGTCAGTTAGTCTAAATTCCATGACGCCTCCGAACCTAGGTTCCGTAAACTTTCTGTGCCGGCACTTCTTTGCCAAGCAAGGTTTGCATCGCCTCACCAACTTCAGCAGGTGCCCAACGTGCACCCTTATCCACACCTGCGGTCGAGCGCCAGCCGTCTGCAATGGAAATTTTTCCACCTTCAGACTCAAATACACGGCCAGTGACCTGAGCCGACGCCTCAGAGGCCAACCACGCCAGCAATGATGAGACGTTTTCTGGTGCCCAGTAATCAAAGCTGCCATCGGTTGGTGGCGCCATGCGGGTGGCCATTGCTTCAACCGCCGTGGTCATCCCAGTACGTGCAGCAGGTGCCACAGCGTTGGCAGTAATACCATAACGTCCCAATTCGGCCGCCTGGTTCAAGGTCAGTGCAGCAATGCCCGCTTTAGCCGCGGCATAGTTAGACTGACCGATAGAACCCTGCAAGCCTGCGCCTGAGGTGGTATTGAGAATGCGGCCACTGACCGCTTTGCCTTGTTTCGACTGGTCGCGCCAGTAGTGTACGGCGTGCGAGGTGATGCAAAAATGCCCTTTCAAATGCACACTCATAATCGCATCCCAATCTGCTTCAGTCATCGAAGCAAACATACGGTCACGGTTAATCCCAGCGTTGTTCAAGACAACGTGCAAATCACCCCAGGTATCAATCGCCTGCTGCACCGCACGGCCACTGTCTTCGTAATTGGTAATATCCGAAGTATTCACCGCGGCTTTACCACCGGCAGCAATAATCTCATCGACAACTTTTTGCGCAGCACTTTGATTGATGTCGTTGACCAAGACACAGGCGCCTTCAGCGGCCAATACGCGAGCATGCGCAGCACCTAAACCACCACCCGCGCCGGTAATAATCACCACGCGTTCGTTTAAAATACCCATAAGACTTCTACCTTTATTGTTATTAGCCCAAACGTTCAATAATAGTGACGTTGGCTTGACCGCCGCCTTCGCACATGGTCTGTAAACCAAAACGTTTGCCGGTGACCTCAAGCTGATTGAGCAATGTGGTCATCAGGCGTGCACCAGTGGCTCCCAATGGGTGGCCTAAAGCAATAGCGCCGCCATTGACGTTGGTTTGCGCAGGGTCATAATCCAACTCTTTCTGCCACGCCATCACCACCGAAGCAAAGGCTTCGTTAATTTCCACGAAGTCAATATCGGCCATACTCATACCGGCTTTTTTCAGAGCAAAACGGGTCGCTTCAATCGGTGCACGCAAATGCCAGATCGGGTCATCGCCGCGCACACTGAGGTGATGAATACGCGCGCGTGGCGTCAGGTTATAACGCTTGAGTGCCCGCTCAGAAACAACCAAAATGGCCGCAGAGGCATCACAGGTTTGACTTGAAACAGCCGCGGTAATATCGGGATAAATAGGATTAACCGGCTCCAGTGTGGCCATTTTCTCGAGACTGGTGTCACGCGGCGTTTCATCCCGCATGACATCAGCGTAAGCCACGATTTCACGATCAAAACGACCACTCTGAATCGCCGCAATGGCACGACGGTGGCTTTCTAAAGCGAAAGCTTCCATATCGGCACGGCTCAAGCCCCAATGCGTAGCGATACGTTGCGCGGCATAAAACTGATCCACCGGCTGATTAGCAAAACGCGCCTGCCAACCTTTACTGCCGGAGAATGGATCCGGAAAGCCCAAGGGCTGTCCGGCCAACATCGCGCTGGAAATCGGAATCTGGGTCATGGTTTGTACACCACCGACAGCGATCACATCTTGCGTACCACTCATCACCGCCTGCGCGGCAAAATGCAGCGCCTGCTGGGATGAGCCGCACTGACGGTCCACCGTGGTACCCGGCACATTCATCGCTAAACCAGCGGCTAACCAACTGGTGCGGGCAATATCGCCCGCTTGTGAACCAATCGTATCCACGCAACCAAAAATCACGTCATCGTAATCTTCGTCGGGAATATCATTACGCTCAACCAAGGCTTTAAGCACATGCGCACCTAAGTCGATGGCGTGTACATCAGACAAACCACCTTTACGTCGGCCCGTAGGGCTGCGTAAAACATCAACAATATAAGCTTCAGCCATGCTGTTATTCTCCAAAAGTGTAGCGAGGTCCAACCGCAGCGCCATCTGCAAAAATATCCTTGGCGATACGCTGGCGATGGAACTCACGGGTACCCCATGACGCATTCAGAGCCCAAGCGCGCTTCATAAACATCTGTAAGTCAGCTTCCCAGGTGTAACCCATCGCACCGTGCACTTGAATGCCATGACGTGCTGCCACTAATGCGGCTTCGCAGCAGGCTAACTTGGCATGCGAGACATACAAATCAGCGCGTGCATCACCCTGTGCCAGCGCATAGGCGGCGCGGTACAGCGCAGGCTTTGCAAACTCAATACCACTGACCACATCAGCTAATTTGTGTTTCACCGCCTGAAAGCTACCAATAGGTTTACCGAACTGTTTACGCTGCACCGCATAATCTACGGATAAATCCAGCATGCGCTGAGCCAGCCCGAGGCTTTGTCCAGCCACCGAAAGAGCGCCGCGGTTTAAGGTTTCATTCCAAATTGCCGCACCCGCTTGCGCATCCACGACTTGAGTGCTGGCGCTCGGAGTAAAACTGATCTTACTGAGACGGCGTGAGCTATCAATACTGCTGTTGCTGTCATACTCGAGCTGCTCACGCGATAAGAAATGCACTTCGCCCTGATGCTCAACAATAATCGTATCGGCCAGATGCACATCAGCAACCAAGGGGTTAATGCTGTGCGCAACAGCAATTCGCATATTGCCTTCAGCCACTTGGCTGAGTACGTCATTACGTGCCGCCACTGTTGCTGGTAAAGCACTCAATAAGCCTGTGGCCACATAGGCGGTATCAACCATTGAATCCGGAATGGCGTAATAGCCCAACTCCTGAGTCAATAGCGACCAAGCAATGTCATCCATGCCTAAACCGCCCTGTTCTTCAGGCACGGAGAGCGCAGTCAAACCCTGCGCCGCAATGCTACGGTGCAGCTCTGGCGAACGACCCGCTTCTGTTTCCCAGATCTCACGCAGCATCTCTGGCGGCGCTTCAGTCATTAAAAAACGGCTGATCGCTTCTTTAAAGGCGAGTTGATCTTCGGTAAATGTAAAATCCATGATCTATCCCCTTATCCGCGCGGCAGCTCGAGCATGCGCTCGGCAATGATGTTGCGCTGAATTTCATTGGTACCGGCATAAATAGGACCGGCCTGAGCAAACAAGAAACCTTCCAGCCAATTGCCATCCTCAACAACATCTGGCGAGCCAGGCTGCAGTTCCGCATAGGCGCCAAGCATTTCCATAGCGGCCTCATGCATTTTTAGATCCAGCTCCGACCAGATAATTTTATTGATACTGGACTCAGCGCCAATTTTCGCGCCTTTGCTGGTCAGCCCTACGGTGTGATAAGCAGAATGTGCATAGGCTTCCGCACCCATCCAGCAATCAATTACCGCATCACGTAAGCGGCCGTTTTCGCCATGCTCAGCTGCATATTTGCGATACAAATCCACCAAACGTTTGACCGTCGACTGGAAGCGAGCCGGTGAACGCAGCAATAAACCACGTTCAAAACCAGCAGTAGCCATAGCCACAGCCCAACCCTGACCCACTTCACCGATGCAGTTAAATGCAGGGATACGTACATCATCAAAAAACACTTCAGCAAAGGCTTCTTTACCGTTCAGTGCCTTGATTGGGCGCACAGTGACACCTGGTGCATTCAGCGGCACCATCATGTAACTGAGCCCATGATGACGCTTACTCTCAGGGTCCGTACGGAACAATCCGAACAACCAATCGGCGTAAATTGCACGGGTCGACCAGGTCTTTTGCCCGTTAATCACAAACTCATCACCGTCTGGCGTGGCACGGCTACGAATCGCCGCCATATCTGAACCGGCATCCGGCTCTGACCAACCTTGCGCCCACATATCTTCACTGGAAGCGATGCGCGGTAAAAAATGCTTCTTCTGCTCTTCAGTACCGAATTCCATCAAGGTCGGACCTAACAGCAATTGGCCATTGTGGTTAACCCGCATTGGCGCACCAGCAGAGTAATATTCTTCTTCGAAAATCAGCCACTCAATCAGATCACAGCCACGACCACCCAAGTGCTCAGGCCACATCACCATCGACAGGCGACTTTCATATAATTTAGCTTCCCACAGACGATGTTCTTCAAAGCCTTCACGGGTGTCATAACTTTTCAAGGGTTGCTTTGGCACATTGTGCGCCAGCCATTCCTGCACTTCTTGCCGGAACGCTTTCTGCTTTTCAGTAAATTTTAATTGCATGGCAGTTCTCTCCTGCGAAGGCCTTAATCAGAAACGGGCGTCGCGTTTTTCAACAAAGGCCCGGCGCGTTTCAGCCGAATCAGCCGTGGTATAGGCCTCAAGGGTAAATCCTTGCTCCCAGCGATACTTTTTCTCCAGATCACCATCTTCAATGCCGTTCAAGGCTTCTTTGGCGATACGAATCATCACGCCACTTTTCGCGGCAATCTTCGCTGCGATCTCGCGTGCGGCGGCAGGCAGTTCATCTTTAGTCACTAAACGCTCAATAAAGCCATACTGCATCGCATCAGGCGCACTGACGGCTTCACCGGTAAAGAACATATGGCGTACTTTTTGTACTGGGAACAGGCGCTGTAAATGCGCACCACCGCCCATCGCACCGCGGTCAACTTCTGGCAAGGCAAAGGTTGCACACTCAGAGGCCAAGACAATATCAGCCGCACCAGTGATGCCGATGCCACCACCTAAAACAAAACCATGTACCGCAACAATCACCGGTACGGGGCACAAGTGCACAGCGCGGAAGGTGGAATAATTACCCGCATTGACGCGTACAATCAGATCGGGATTAGCGTCCAATTCTTTGATATCAACACCGGCACAAAAGCCACGACCTTCAGCACGAATAATAATGACGCGTACGTCCTGATTGGCACCCAAAGTGTCAATACCCTGTGCTAACGCCAGCCACTCGTCGCTGTTCAACGCGTTAACGGGAGGTTTACATAGCACCAACTCAGCGATGCCATCTTTGATTTCAGTCGTAAATGCAGAACTACTTGGGCTGCTCATAATGAAACTCCTGCTTACTTGGATTCAATATCGGTTGGTGACACACAGCGAATCTGCAGCCGTTCGAGGCACTGCTCTGCTTCATGCACAATACTTTCAATCAGCTCGGCACAGCTGGGTAAATTATCAATCGCGGCCGCCACTTGACCACTGGGAAGAATGCCTTCAGCAGGAAAGCCTTCGACCATGGAGCGCTGTAATAACACCGGCTGATTGGCCGCCATCACCACTTGCGACATCGCCGATGGATCATCTTTGATCGCAGTGAAAAAGGTTTTAATCATATGCGTGGTGCTCATACCGGTCTGCGCTTTCCATTTGCGCGCACTGCGTAAGGCAATCCATAAACGCCCAATCGGTCCGGCCGCTTCCAAATGACGAATAAACTCATTATCGATCATGCGATGACGCATGCCATCAACGGCAAGGGTGACTCGAATCTG